>Ga0265298_10001416_pt1 | contig 35586 bp, 23 predicted proteins | sample AusTroGonzalo_MG_3_FD_193486 | JGI IMG/M metagenome (GOLD analysis project Ga0265298, IMG submission 193486) | Bovine rumen microbial communities from tropical cattle in Woodstock, Queensland, Australia - Gonzalo_01 | ecosystem: Host-associated > Mammals > Digestive system > Stomach > Rumen ...
CAAGGTCCTTGAAGGTCGCCGACTGGGAAGCCGTGGCATGCGGGCCGTAGTACAAGTCAGGCATCGAAGCGTCAAAGCTGGCCCAGTAGGAAAGGGATTCTCCACCGAAGGTGATGTTGGCAGCAGGATTGCTGTTGATGGTATAGGGCGTGCCGAACTCTATCTTCTTGCCGGTGGTTCCACCCCACTTGGTACCGCTGTCCCAGCTGGTGGTCGAGGTACGGATGAGAAAGCCCCATTCGGATTTGAAATCGATGGTGATCTCGAAGATGCCGGAGGAAGTCTCATAGAGGCCGGCCAACTTGCCGTCGCCATAGTAGAGCCACTTGCTGGCGGAAGCGTTGGAGCCTTGCGCGGCAGCCGTGGTTTCGGTCACCGTGACGGTCTTCTTGCTCCAGTCCAGCTTGAAATGCAGCCGACCCTCATAGCCCACGTTGCCGGAGCTGGTCGAGCACCAGCTGCCCATGCCACCCGTGACTGATTCGCCGGGCTTGTCTGCAAACACGTAGTAACTGCCGTATTTGCCGGAAGGATCGGCCATTGCCTGCCTGAACCAGTCGTTGTCTTTGCCCGAGTGATTCAGCACAAAATCGAGATAGATGGCAATGCTCTTTGCTTTCGCCTTGGTAATCAGGTCCTTGAGATCATCCTCCGTGCCGAGTTTCGAGCTTACGGAATAATAGTCGTTCACGTTATAGCCGTGGTAAGACATGGACTCGTGGATGGGAGAAAGCCAGAGGGCGGTCGCGCCCAGGCTGTCGAAATAGTCGAGATGCTGGGTAATGCCGCGGATATCGCCCCATCCGTCGCCGTCACTGTCAGCGAAACTATATACATTCAGCTGGTAGGTGATGCCGGAAAGTTTGGTCGTCGAGGCCTGCTTCCGCCAGGAATCATCCGGGCCGGAAGGATCATCCGGTCCGTCCGGGCCGGACGGATCCACATGCGGACATGCCGTGAACACCAGTGTCACAAACACCAGTGCCAAAATATGGAATAATCTTTTCATCATAGCTTTCAAATATACAGATTATTCCTGACATTTCAAAAAAGATGCCCGGCCGTATTCAGCGGCCGGGCATCAAAGTGTTTACGCTTCGTGCTCCCTACTGTTTGGTGGCGACCACCGTTTCGGTGGCCGGCGTATATTTCACCACATAAGTGGCACTCTCGGGGGCCTTGACATTGCTGCCAGGTCCTGTGACCGTGAAGGCTGTTCCAGAGGTGAACGTGAATCCGGATTCGGCGTAACCTCTCGTGTCGGCATCCGCCCAGGAGCTGTTGCGGCGAAGCTTGAACTCACCGCTGATGACAACCGGATAGCTGGTGTAAACGCCGGCTTCATACTCCACCAGGAAGAAATCCTTCGTCCAGGAAGTACCGCCGACTTCACCGATCAGGGCCCATTCGCTGCGGTAAACCGTCACTTCGTTCTTTTCCGCATCGAAAGCAACCGTATACATGCCTTCCTCAGGAACATTGATATTGTTGCCCGGTCCTTCGACCTCAAACGGAGTCAGCGGCGTGAACTTGAAGGCGCTCTCCTTGGCACCGCGGGTATCCGCATCAGCCCAGGAGCTATTATAGCGGAGCTTGAACTCGCCCGAGATCTTGACGGGATCACTGTACCAGCGGCCATCGCTGCCGACAGTCATCAGGAAATCCTGATTCCAGGACGTACCGGCCACATTGCCGATCAAAGCCCAGCCCTGCAGATAGACAATCTGTCGGTTCGTATCAAATACGACCCGATATTTACCTGCCTGTTCGACCTTCATGTTGTTGCCCGGATGGACAGCGGCAATCGCGTGGCCCGGAACCAGCTGTACGCCACTTTCAGCGGCACCCACGGTATTCTCATCGGCCCAGCTGTTGTCGAAACGAACCTTGAATTCAGCATCCGCCCCAAATTCGAGTTCTTCGCTGACCCATACGCCATCATGGTCGGTCATGTAGAAATCCTTGTTCCACATCGTACCGTCCACAGAACCAATGACAGACCACGTCTGGGACGGCAATGCCGTCTCGACCATGATGGTCTGCGCTTCAGGGTCATAGGTCACGATGTAGTCGCCATCTTCCGGGAGCTTGATGTCGGGCCCGTTCTCACTGATGGCTGCAAACGGCTCCCCGAAGGCCTCGAAGGTGCCGCCCACGCTGAGCGACCAGTCATGGTTGTGGCGGATCTTGAAGCCGTTGGCAGTCAGATGCGTCTCAGGACTGACCCACTTGCCGTCGGTCAGCACCATGTCCACATCGGCATTCCAGCCGTTGAAGTCACCGATCAGCGACCAAATCTCACCGTCAGCGACGGTCAGCATCGGCGTAGCGCCGGTCATGTCGAGTGTCAGCAGCCAGTATCCCGCCTCGATAGGAATGTCAGGTCCATCCTGACCGCCTTCGAACGGGACGCCGACTTCGGCCATCGTTCCACCGACGTTTTCAGTCCACGCCCCATCCTTGCGCCACTTGAAGGTAGTCGCATCCTCCACATTGACGCGAACCGACCAGACACCATCTTTTTCCGTGGCGAGGACATCATTCTCCCAGTCGCCATTCAAACCGATGACATTCCAGCCGGAAATGGATTTCTCAACCGTGATGGTCTGTGCTTCCGGATCGTAGGTCACGATATAGTCGCCTCCGGCAGGAAGCATGATGTTGTTGTCCCCTTCGGTGGTAGCCGTAAACGGCTGGCCGAAGGCCTCGAAGGAACCGCCCACGCTGAGGGACCAGTCGTGGTTGTGACGGATCTTGAAGCCTTTCTCATTGAGTTTCGTCGGAGGGCTCACCCACTTGCCGTCAGTCAGCACCATGTCCACATCGGCGTTCCAGCCGTTGAAGTCACCGATCAGCGACCAGACGTCGCCGGACGAGACGGTAATGGTCGGGAACTCCCAGCTGACATCGAGAACGACCTTGTAGAAGCCGGCCGAGACGCCGATGTTCTTACCGTCGGCTACGGCACTGAACGGCTCATCAAGGGTGCAGACATACGGATCATCTTCACCGGGAGCGCCGTAGTTTTCGGCCCAGGCGCCATCTTTACGCCATTTGAAACTGGTTTCATCGGTAGCCGTGATATAGGCCGTCCAGATACCATCCTGCTCATTTGCGAGGATATCATTCTCCCAGTCTCCGTTCAAGCCAATGATGTTCCAGCCGGTAATCGGTTCCGGTTCCGGACCCGGACCGGGTTCGTCTCCACCGATGATGCCGGACACGCCGCCGCCGAGGGTCTCGATGACCTGCGCCGTACCGGCGCCCGGATTGACGATCAAATCATAGACACCTGCCGCACCGACAATGATGTTGTCACCGCCCTGCGTGACGGTAAAGTCACTGCCGAGGCCGCCGAAAGGACCGCCGAGGTTGACATCCCAGCTCTTGTCTTGACGGAACTTGAACTCATCTGCGGCAGCGATCTTGATACCCTGGGCAATATGCGTCGTACCGTCGGTAAGCATCGGAAGGTCACCGTCCCAGTTCATGCCATATTCGGAGAGCGAGCCAATGACACTCCAGTTGCTCGCCTCCTTGTGGTCGGGATAAGGCTGATAGGCTTCCGAGAGCCAAGCCGATTCCGAAGCCACGTCGAGCCAGAGGTCATACAGGCCGTCGGCAGGCGCCACGATGTTGTCGCCGCCCTGGTTCACCGGGAACGGAGAATCGAGACTGCCGAAGGTGCCGCCGTAGTTGACATCCCAGCTCTGACCCTTGCGGAACTTGAATTCCTCGCCGGCCTTCAGGGAAACGCACTTGGAGACATGCATCAAACCGTCTTCAGTAGCCCACATTTCGAGATCCTTGTCCCAGTTCATCTCGTAGGCGGAGAGCGAACCGATCACGCTCCACTCACTCGTAGCGGTGTATTCCTGGTAGGGACTGCCTTTCGGGAATACAATCTCGAAACTGCGAATGTCAATGGCATCCTTCGAATCGACATAGCCGTTGCGGCCGTTGTCACCGGCATTGGTCTGCATCGAAGCGCGGATGTGCATCGTAAGGCTCACGATGTCTCCTTCGACATAGCCCAACCCCATGAGAAAACTGTTGAGCGTGTTGGTACTGACCGACAGCACCCCGTCCTTGTTGGAGGTCGTCAATGCCTTGTTCATGGCCTCTCCGTCCACACTCGTGATAACGAAGAAATGGTTCGGCTGCATGGCCTTGTTGAAGTTCTGGTTGAAACTGCCGGGGGTAAAGTTGGCCGTAATAGCCTTCTCACCCACCTCGTAGGAACCCAGCACCGGAGCCGTCGCCTTGGAGGTGTCGAACACCGCCAGGTCTTCCGGATAGCAGGAGACTGCCATCAGGGCAATCACACTGGCAAAGAGAATGGAAAATATCTTTTTCATTGCTTGATCCTCCTATTAATAACCGGTGTTCTGATCAAGAGTCGTGTTCGCCAGGCGGTCGGAGTCGGGAATCGGGAAGAGGGCGCGGTAGGATTCGACATCCTGGCCTTCCTTCACATTGCCCTTCCACTGCCAGTTGTAACCGGAAGTGAACTTGCCGAAACGGATGAGGTCGTTGCGGCGCCAGCACTCTTGATAAAGTTCACGGCCGCGCTCGTCGAGAATTGACTGGGCGGAGAGTCCGTTGGCATCAGACATGCCGGCACGTCTGCGCACCTGGTTGAAAGCAGCCAGGCCTTCGATCGAAGCACCGTTGAGTTGGCATTCGGCTGCCATCAGCAGCACGTCTGCGTAGCGCATCATCGGGAAGTCGGTGTCGACGAAACCTTTCTCCTTGCCATAACCGCCGTCGCTGGTCCGGTTGAGGAACTTCTTGAATGCATATCCGTTCGTTGCATCTCCGATGTCATCGATGCTTTCCTGCTGACCATCCGTATGGAAGAGATAGCGGGCGTCTGACTTCGAGAACAAGCTGTAGAACTGGGGCGTCGTGCGGAGTCCGCTCCAGCCGGAAGAGATTCCGATTTCATCGGGATCCATCGTATCGTTGCTTGCAATCGTGGAAGCGAAGATCAGGTAGTTGGTGGCACCGTAACTGGTAGTGTTGACACCATCCTGCTCGACGGCAAAGATGATCTCGTCGTTGCAGCGGTTGTTGTCGGCCAGGAAGAGTTCCTGATAAGCAGAATAATGGCCCTGGGAAGAGGTATGGAGGCTATAGCCGTCGTCCATCAGGTCTTTCAGGACTTCAGCGCAGTCACTCCAGCGGGCGGTACCCGTGTAGACCTGCGCGTTCAGATACAACTTGGCAAGCAGGAACTTCGCCACACCCTTGTCGGCGCGAGCGAAACCGTTGGCGCGCGGAGCGGCCAGGGCACTGTTGTTGATCAGGTCCTTCAACTCGGTTTCCAGCCAGGTGAAGAGGTCTGCACGTTTGATCTGTTCCGGGAAGGAGCCTACCACGGACGTCTCGTCGGCGAACGGAACGTTGCCGAAATTGTCAATGGCGTGGTAATAGGCAATCGCGCGGAGCACGCGGGCCTCGGCAATATACTCTTCTTTATTGGTAAAAGCCAGGTTGGTGGCCTGTGCTTCACGGATGAACTCGTTGGCCGCGGAGACCTGCATGAAGATGCGAGAGTAGAACGCATAGATGAATGTATCGTCGGTGGTCCAGTTCATCCAATGGAAGTTTTTGATGGTCTGGTCATTCCAGCCGCAAACCGCCTCGTCGGTGGTCAGTTCGCTGTGGTGGAACAGGCCGCGGATGTACTGCGATGCACCGCCGTCAAGGCCGGAAATCGACGGAGATCCGTTGGCTCCGTAATAACCGGACGTGGCGAAACCGGTATAGACACCGGCCAGGAAAGAAGTGAAGGAGGCCTCATCCACGAGGGCCTTGTCCGCCGTGTTGGAATTCGGGTCGATCGGGGTGACATTCAGGTCGCCGACGCAGGAAGCCAAAAGAGCGGAGACTGCAAGTATGCTGAGGAAATATTGAATCGTTTTCATAAGGCACACCTGATTTAGAAGTTAAACTTGATACCGAGGATGAAGGTACGCGGGCGCGGATAGACCGTGCCATCGATGCCGTTGAACACCTCGGGGTCGATGCCGGTGTACTTCGTGATGGTGCAGATGTTCTGCACGGTACCGAAGATATTGAGGGAAGCGTTGTTCTCTGCCACCTTGAAGAGCTTCGGGAAGGTATAGCCTACCGTGATGTTATCGAGCTTCAGGAACGAGCCGTCCTGGAGATAGTAGTCCGACAGGTACTGTGCCTGCGAGAACATCGAATGCGTGGCCGAAGCGACGCGGTTGCCGATGAAGCTGTTGGTCCACAGGTCAGCGAGCATTTCGGTATCGGAAGCCACGTTGTTGTAGACCCAGTTGCCGACGGAAGCATGAGCGGAAAGGGCTGCCGTCCAGTTCTTCCAGTGGAAGTTCGTGTTGAAGCCGAACGTGAAGTCGGGAGCCGCTTTGAAACGCTTGTCCATATACTTGTCCTCAGGGGTAATCTGGCCATCGTTGTTGCGGTCCACATAGACACCGTTGATCGGACGGCCATATTCGTCATACACCTGCTGATAGAGATTGAAGGTACGCATCGGATAGCCTACCTGGAACATCTGCACATTGTTGCCGGTACCACCCGAGATGCCGCCCGTCTCGACGCCCGTGGCGTTTTCGTCGGAAGCCGTCAGCTTGGTAATCTTGTTGTGGTTGTAGGCCATATTGAAACCAGCGGTCCAGCCCATGTCCTTCTTCTCGATGATGATGGCGTTCAGGTCGAGCTCGACACCCAGGTTGGTCATGTTGCCGATGTTGGTGTTCAGGTAGTTCGTCAGGTTGGAGAGCGCCGGCACCGGGATGTAGTTCAGGATGTCCTTGGTGTCACGCTTGTACAGGTCGATGGCGGCCGTCAGGCGATCGTTCAGGAAACCCAGGTCGAAACCGATGTTGTAGGTCGTGGTGGTCTCCCAGCGGAGGTCGGCACTGTAACCCAATGCGGAAATCGGGATGATCAGGTTGTCATTGAAGTAATAGTACGAACCGAGCTGGTTGGTGAGGAACTTAGCGAAAGTGTCATAGTATTCACCCACTTCCTGCTGGCCGGTCTGGCCCCAGGAGAGACGCAGCTTCAAGGTACTCAGGCCTTTTACACCGCTCATGAAGTCTTCGTTCATCACATTCCAGGCGAAAGCCGCGGACGGGAAGAAGCCCCACTTGTGGTTCTGGAAACGAGAGGTACCGTCGGCGCGGAACGTGGCGGTGAGCAGATACCTGTCTGCGAAAGAGTAGTTGGCGCGTCCGAAGAAGGAGATGAGATAAAGCTCACCCTTGCCGACAGAGTTGCCCAGCGTCGCCTTGTCACTGAGACGGAAGGAGTCGCTCTTGCTCTCGTTGTAGAAATGTTGCCAGGAATAACCGGCCATCAGGTCGAGATTGTGCCGGCCGAAGTCCTTGTTGAAGTCTCCGTAGAATTCGAGGGTCGTGTTGCGACGGCTGTAAGAATAATCGGTGTGGGAACCACCGCCGGATTGGTTGGTGTTGTGGTAGGATGCCTCGGAACCCATGGCCAGTTCGGTCCTGCCGATACTCTTCGCCCAGTCGATACCGAGGTTCAGGTTGAAGCGGAGGGCTTCCAGGCCGTGGACCTTGTAGTCGACCTGCGCATTGCCGAGAAAACGATAGGCATTGGCCACGTCGGATTTGGCATCGAGCAAGGCCACCGGGTTCATCGTGGCCATCGTGTTGATGTTGCCACTCTGGTCGAACCAGGCGGTATAGTTGTTCAGGTTATAACCCGACTGGGTATTGTACACCGGCTTGGTCGGATCATAGTGGTTGGCCGCGCCGATGGCATCCTGGTTTGCATACTGGTTGTAGGCGAAGGTGCCTTTACCGTTCAGGTTGACAGTCAGGTGCTTCTTGAGGAACGTCGGCGAAAGGTTGACGGAAGCCGTCACACGATCCATCTCGGATCCCCGAAGGGTACCCACCTGCTTGGTGTAACCACCGGAAACACGGTAAGGGAAAATCTCGCCGACACGGCCGGTGACGCTCAGGTTGACGTCGTGGGACGGAGCGATCTGGTAGATTTCGCGCTGCCAGTCGGTGTTGTAGAGCTTCTGCTGACCGTTCTCATAGATACCCAGATTGGCTTCGGCCACGGAGTTCGGGCCATAGAAATCTCGGATGATGTTCACGATGCCATCCTTGTCGAGCAGGTTGTTGTACTTGGCAATCGTGTTCACGGAACCGGTGAAGTCGAGGGCCACGTGGGGGATGTTGCTGCCCACCTTGGAGCCCTTCTTCGTGGTAATCACGATGACACCATTGGATGCGCGGGAACCGTAGATGGCGGTGGACGAAGCATCCTTCAGGACGGTGAAGCTTTCGATGTCTTCCGGGTTGATGGAAGAGAGCGGGTCGGACATACCGGAAATGCCGTCGTTCGACACGGGCAGGCCGTCAATCACGATGAGCGGGTCGTTCGATGCGTTGAGCGAGGAGCCGCCGCGGATACGGATCGTGGCACCGGAGCCCGGCATACCGGAACCCGACGTAACGACGACGCCCGCGCTCTTGCCGCGCAGCAGGTCGGCCGGCGTCGTGATGACACCTTTATTGATTTCGTCAGCCTTGACGGTGGAGATCGAACCGGTCATGTCACTCTTCTTGACAGTACCATAACCGATGACGACCACCTCGTCGAGGAATTCCTGGTCATCCTCCATAAGGATGTTGGCGGCTTTGCCAGCCTCGACCGTAACGGTCTTGAGCCCCAGGAAGCTGATTTCGATGAGCGTGCTGGCGGACGGGACGGTAAGTGTCCACTGTCCGTCGAGATCCGTCTGCACGCCGTTGCTGGTACCCACTTGGATAACAGCAGCCCCGATCACCGGACCGAACTTGTCCTCCACGACGCCTTTGGCGGTATACTGCGCAAAGGCGGCCACGGAGGTCAGGGCCAGGACCGAGAGCAGAGTTAGAATCTTCTTCATACGAACTGCTTTAGATTAATACATTGAAGGTTATTGTTGTTTGTGTCTCAATTCTTTGATGCCCAGCACGGACAGGGCGCCGCAGAGCAGCAGCACACCGGCGGCGGCCAGCATGCCGGCCTGGGAACCGATGACCTTGAGCACCAGCCCGCCGAAAGCGGCAGCCACAATCTGCGGAAGGCAGATGGTGCAGTTGAACAGGCCGAGATACTCGCCCATGTGCGAGGTGCCCTTCAGCGCGTTGGTCAGGATCGAGAACGGCAGCGCCAGCATGGCGGCCCACGCGAATCCGATCAGGAAATACGGCACGAAGAGCAGGTATTTGTCGTGGATGAACAGGATGGAGATGAAGCCGATGGCGCCGATCACCAGCGAGGTGATGTACGCAGCGCGGTCGGACTTGAACTTGGGAATGAAGAGCGCCCAGCAGAGCGAACCTACCGCCTGGATGGCGAAGACCACACCCACCCAGTTGCCGGCAGCCTGGTAGCCTTCCGAAGCCACGTCGGCGGTATGCCACTCGTTGACGTTCCAGGCGATGGCACCATTGGTGTAAGTCCACATGAACAGGAACGCCGCCCAGCAGAAGAACTGCACGAGGCCCACGGTCCAGAATGCATTCGGAGCCTTCACCAGCAGCTTGACAAAGCCTTCTTTTTCTTTCTTTTCCTGCTGCGCCTGCAGGTCGAAGCCGTGGAATTCGGCATATTCCTTCGGCGGCATCTCCTTTACCTTCATAAAGGTATAGAGCACGCAGAGGATCAGGATGGCGGCGCCGCAGTAGAAGCTCCAGATCACCGAGTCGGGAATCACACCCTTGGGCGCGGTGTTGGCGATGCCGATCCAGGTGAAGAAGATCGGGAACAGATAGCCGAACAGCGAACCCGCATTGCAGAGGAAACTCTGGATGGAATAAGCCTGGGTCTTCTGCGCCTCACCCACCGAGTCGCCCACCATCATCTTGAAGGGCTGCATGGCCACGTTGATGGAAGTATCGAGGAAAATCAGCGAGAAGAGTCCGAACCACATGGCACCGTTCAGCCCGAGGAAAAGCCGCTGGCTGAAATTGAGGCTTCCAGCGTTGGGCAGAAGGATCATCACCAGCACGGCAACGATGGCACCGACGAGCAGATAAGGCTTGCGGCGGCCCATCCGGCACCAGGTACGGTCGGACCAGTGGCCGATGAGCGGCTGGACGATCATGCCCATGAGCGGCGGGAGGATCCAGAAAAAGCTGAGCTGGTGCGGATCGGCGCCCAGCGTGGCGAAAATGCGGCTGATATTGGCGCTTTGCAAGGCATAGGCAATCTGGACACCGAAGAAACCGAAGCTCAGATTGAACATCTGCCAAAATGTAAGTTTTCTCTGTTTTGTATTCATTTTTGGGGGCAGTATTCCAAAATAATCTTTCAAATATAACGTTTTTTTACAAAATACTCTCTTTTTTGACATTATTTCCTTAACTTCACACTATGAAAAAGACCCTCCTCCTCACCCTGCTGGTGCTGCTGGCATGCGTTTCCGGCGCCCAGACCATGAAAAACGTCCCGGAGCGCCGCCCCGTGCTCTCCCAGGAAGCCATCATCGACAATATCGAAGCCACCATCGGCCAAGTCATGCAAGACTGGAAGATTCCGGGCATGGGCGTATCCCTCTACAAGGACGGCGACATCCTCCTGTGCAAAGGGTATGGCGTGAAAGACCTCCGCACCGGTGTTCCCGTCGACGCACACACCATCTTCCAGATCGGTTCGGTGTCCAAATCGTTCACGGCCGCCATCATCGCGCAACTCGTGGACGAGGGTCTGCTCAAATGGGAGGACCGCGTGAAGGACCACCTCCCCGATTTTGAAATGTACGACCCGTGGGTTACCGAAAACATCCAGATACTGGACCTTACGTCGCACCGCACCGGCATGCGCGATGACATCGGCACGTATCTGGGCAACCTGGGTTACGACCGCGATGACATCTACCGGATGTTCAAGCTGATGCCGCCTGCCTACACCTTCCGGGGCGACTACCAGTATAATAATATCACCTTCATCCCTGCCGCGAAGATCATCGAAAAGGTGACGGGAAAAAGTTGGGAGGAAAATGTGCGTGAACGCATCTTCCAGCCGCTGGGGATGACCGGGTCCACACTCAATGGCGAAGGCTTCGGCGCAGCGCTGGAAAACGGCACGGCCGCCCTCCCCTACGCTTTTGAACGCAAGGGACGTGAAATGGACGTATGGCCCATGCTCGGCGACGAGCAGTCGCTCTGGTGGCTCACGGTCGTAGGGCCTGCCGGCAGCATCTGCTGCCCGCCGGAGGACCTCATCAAATGGGCTGTCTTCCACCTCAACAACGGCAAGACGGGCGACACGCAGCTCATCTCCGAAAAGCAGATGAACTTCCTGCACCGCGGCGTGACCATCACTTCGCAGACACCTGAAAAAACCAACCTGTACGGCCACTGCTGGTTCATCGAGCAGACCCGTAAAGGCCGCCTGTATTTCCACACCGGCACGACCTGGGGCATGACCACCATGTGCGCCTTCATCCCGGAAATGAACTTCGCCATGACCATCCAGGTCAACAGCGAAGCGCCCTCCGAGGCCCGGCACGCCGTACTGCGCCGCGCCATCGACCTGTTCCTCGGCTACGAAGACTACGACTACAACGCGGAATACATCGCCAGCTGGTACAAACGGGCTGACGAGCGCGCCACTGCGGAAGAAAAAGCCGCCGCTGAACGGGTGGCCGTGGCCGCTCCGGCCTGGTCGCGCATCCAAGGCCGCTATACCGGCCAGCACGACGTCCTGGGCGACATCGACATCTTCATCGAAGGCGGAAAGCTGATGATCCAGCTGCACAACCGGAAAGCATGGAAACGCGAACTGAAGCACGTGAACGGCAATGTATTCAACTTCCGCGCCGACGGCTGGGGCTTCGACGTGACCTTCCATTTCGACAACCCGGACGAATGGGGATCCCTCGCCAAAGGCCTCTCCATCACCGTGGGTTCCGGTGAAGAATTTGCAAATTGGGATAGAAAGCAGTAATTTTGAACCGTCATGAAACGGCTCTTCCTGCTGGCCGTCCTGTTGCTGGGTGCAACGTGCGGCCTTTCTGCAAAAACCCCCGTCATCGGCATCTCCGGCTATTCGGAGAGTGGTTCCTGCCGGGCTAATTTGACCTATATCAATTCCGTCCGGATGGCTGGCGGCGTTCCGCTCGTCATCCCCGTCACCACGGACGATGCGCAAATTGACGCTGTTCTTTCTACCATCGACGGTCTGATCATGACTGGTGGCGAGGATTTCGACCCGTTGAAGTGGTTTGGCGAAGAGCCCATTCCCGGCCTGGGAGAAGTGGTGCCGCAACGGGACGAATTTGATGTGAAACTGGTTCGTGCAGCCGTAGCCAAGGGCATCCCGGTACTCGGCATCTGCCGCGGCGAACAGCTGCTGGCCGCCGCTTTTGGGGGATCGCTTTGGCAAGACATCCCTTCACAGGTCAAAACCAGCTATGTAAAGCATCGCCAAAGTCCTACCAGTGGCGCCTACGGCACCCATTCCATCTCCATCGAGACTGGCTCGCTGCTTTCACGGATACTGGGCGGCCGCACCCGGGCCGTAGTCAATACCTTCCATCATCAGGCCATCAAGCAGGTGCCGCAAGGCATGCGGGTTGTCGCTACGGCGGCCGACGGCATCATCGAGGCGGTTGAGCGTAATGGACGGCTGGCTCCGCAATTCGGCGACCGCGGCGCAATGATCCTCGGCGTACAGTTCCATCCGGAAGTCATGACCAATGCCGGTGATCCCGAATTCCTTCCGATTTTCCAGGCGCTGGTTGAAGCAGCCAGCCGTTAGTCTTCTTCAATGATTATTCGCTTCTGGCATAATCCCATCATCCTACTGTTGCTGGCAGTCGTCGTCACGTCCTGTGTCGACCATTCTTACGATTTCGACCACATGGAGCCATCCCTCGTCGCCGTCGGTGGCGACGATCTCACCCTCCCGCTGGCCCGCTCCGGACGGGTGACCGCAGGAGACCTGCTCGGAGAAAGGATGGGCCAGTATATCCACGAAGAGCCCAATGGTGATTATATCATCCAGTACGTATCGGATTCCATCACCTTCACGTTCGACGGCCTGAAAGACTACGACGGATCCGGCCCGTTCCGCCGCTACATCAATTATCCCATCTCCTACGGGTTTCCCTTCTTCTCCAAGCCGGACACGCCGACTTTCGACAAGGAAGGTGTAGCAGACCTTACCGGAATGATTCCGGCTACGATTGACCTGGGCGATGTCAGCCGGACCAAGGCCATCAGCGTTCCCCGTCTGCCGGATGAACTGCTTGCCCTCAAGTCCATCCGGCTGAGCGACGATTCCTGCTTCGAATTCACACTGACGATTCCCAACTGCATGTTCACAGAAGGAACCGTCCTTCCCGATCTCAACATCGATTTGAGTGAATTCTTCGAAAGCCGCGACGCTGAAGACGGCATCCTGAAATTCAATACGCCCCTCGACGCTTCCAACGGCTACACGGTCACCAAAATCTTTCACCTCGACAAGGTCGTCTTCAATCCCGACAATTACGACCCGAAGACCCATACCCTGATGCTGCAGGCCGGCCTCCGCTTCAGCGGCAGCTGCACTTTGTCCGACCTTAAGACCGACCGAACCCACTATGCAAAAGCCCCAGCCACTACCGTGCTGCGCGCTTCTGTCGTCCTGTTGAAAGTGGATTGCGAAGCTGTAGAAGGCATCTACGAATATCATGTCGACAAGAACACGACCCTGGACATGAGTGACCTGGTCGAGAAGGTCACCAGCCGCTTGGGAGAGGGTTTCTCACTCGCTTCCGCCCATCCCGAGGTCCTGCTCGACGCCAACACCAACATTCCCGTGCCCACCTGGGGCAAGGTCGACATCCAGGCCAAGAAGAACCGTGCCCGCTATGCGGAAATCAAGAACATCCTGGTCGACTTCCCCTATGCCGCACCCGGAGAGACGGCGACAGGGCGCATCCGGCTATCCGACACACCCCAATCTGATCCGGATGTGGAAGATGTGTTCGTCGACTTCACCAAGCTCATGAGCCGCATCCCCGACGAGATACAGGTCTCCGTCGATGCCTCGACCTACACGGACAAGAGCGGAGAACTGCAGCTGGGCGAGAGCTACCGGATCGGCGTCACTCCGCAACTGCGCATCCCGCTAGCACTCGGAACCGACATGAAGCTGGAAATCCGCGACACCATCCCGCTGCCTGAGACACTGGGTAAACTGATGAAAGACAATGATCCCGTTCTCACCGGGGAACTGGTCAACAGCCTGCCCCTCGACATCGACATGACGCTCATTATCGTGAACGATGCCGGCATCTCGCTCATTGAACCGGCCACCCAGCATATATCTGCCAAGAGCACCGTCCCCATCAATATCCCGCTGGTCAACCTGGTGGAAGACGGCATTGTGTGGCTCAACCGCGCCATTCTTACTTTCCAGGTCACCGGTACGCAGGAAGCCCAGGTCCTGAATGCCAACGATTACATGGAAGCGGATCTCCGGCTGCGGATGCCAGGAGGCTACCACTTTACTCTTTAAACGGCTGCGACATGAAAAGATCCCTCCTGACCGTCCTGCTGACGCTCTCCCTTCCGGTTCTCGCCGCCGCCCAGTCGCATGGAAGCTATTTCTTTGAGAATTCCCTGCTGCGCAACAAGCTCAACGCCGCCTTCGCACCGCAGGTTACCTATATTTCGGTTCCAGTCGTCGGCAGTGCCAGCGTCGACGCAGCCAGTAACGTCGGCCTGAAGCATTTCCTCTTCCCGTACCGACGTAATACCGAACTTTTCCTCAGCACCAACATTTCGGCAGATACTTTCCTCAACCAACTGCCCAAACGGGATCCTTATCTGGCAGAACGCATGGAAACCGACTTGCTCGGCGGCGGCATGCCGTGGGGCGAACACGGTTACGCGACCGTCAGCCTTTCGGTTGTCCAAACTGGCAGCGCTCTGGTTTCCAATGAGTTGCTTCGCTTTGCCAAACTGGGCCGCACCGCGGATACCCACGAATGGGACATCCCTGGGAGTGTGCAGCTTCGGCTCAACGGCTACGCATCGCTGGCCGCCGGCTACAGCCATGACCTAGGTGGACTGGTTGAGGGGCTCCGCGTCGGGGCCCGCGCCAAGCTGCTGATCGGGCTGGTTGCAGCTGACCTGCGGCTTGACCGATTATCGGTCCGCCTGGAAGACGATGATTTCTCCATCCAGACAGCAGGAGGCGGGAACCTTTCCGGCATCGGCTACACGGCATCCGACGGCTTCAGTTGGAACGGCATCGGCCTGCGCGGTATCGGCGCCGCCATCGACTTGGGCGTCTCCTACCAGTTGCCGCTTGACGGTTTTTTTGACCGCCTTGATTTTTCAGCTTCGGCTAACGACCTGGGCTTTCTCGCGTTCAACAGGAAACTCACCCGTCTCTCCGCAGATAAATCATTCTCATTCAAAGGATTCGACCATATCCTCAGCGGGGACCTGCAAGAACAGATTGCCCAGTTGACCAGTCAGATGGAAGACCTGACCCACCTGGATCCCACGGCTGGAAGCACTTTCGCACAGCTGCTCTCTCCCAGTTTCTATGCGGGCGCCTCCGCCCTCTTCCTCGACGCACGGATGCACGTCGGCCTGCTTTATTATCATACAGTAGGACATGACAACCTAATGGCCTCCTATGGCGCATCCCCGTTTGAATGGCTGAACCTCGGCGTCAACTGGACCTTCCTCGGACCCGCCAGCCGTTTCGGTTTCTTCGCGGAATTCATTCCCAAAAAATATGTCGGGGTCTTCTTCGGCATGGAGCGCGCCGCCTGGCGCCGCAACAGCAGCCATCTTCCCGTGGACAATTGCACCGACAGTTTCTCCTTCGGCCTGAACATCTTGTTCGGCAACTGATGGTGGCGGTGGTTTTTATGGCGTATAGGTGAATGGGGTCGTGGTGATGCCGTCGGTGCCATAATCCTTGCCGCCTCGTCGGTGCTCTTTATCATCACGGCGCTCCATCCCCACCGGAGCGGGCCGATGGTGCGAGAAGAGATCGAGAGCATGGAAGAGGAAACGGTCCCCAAACAGACCACCGCCCGGAAGAAGCAGCTGGATGTTCTTTCTGCCATCATTACCGTGATCGAAGAGCAGGAAGCCTATCTTGATCCGCACCTCACGATCCAGGACGTGGCAAACCGGCTGCGCCTGCAGCATGTGAACGCCTATCTGGAAGCGCATCCTGGCGCCACCCTGCAGGAGGCTCTGCTGGAATCGGGTTTCAACACCCGCCAGGCCTACTATTCCGTCAAGTCGAAACTCGGGTAAACGGCACTATATCGTCAGCTTTTCCCCTTCTGAATGAGCGATGATGACGGCACCGCAGGAGTCACCGTAGGTATTGATGCACGTGCGGGGCATGTCGCAGAGCTGCTCGACGGCCAGTACCAGTCCGATTCCCTCGAGCGGCAGGCCGACAGCGCTCAGGACGATGGTCAGCATCACCATGCCGGCCATCGGGATGCCGGCCGTGCCGATGGCGGCCAGCAGGGCCGTGAAGATGATCATGATCTGCTGGGCCAACGACAGGTCGATGCCGTAGGCCTGGGCGATGAAAATAGCCGTCACGCACTCATAGAGTGCCGTACCGTTCATGTTGATGGTGCTGCCCAGCGGCAGGACGAAACTGGCGATCTTGTTGGAGATTCCACATTTTTCCTGCGAATCGCGGATGTTGATGGGCAGCGCCGCACCGGACGAGCAGGTGGAAAAGGCTGTCAGCAGCACTGTGGACATCTTGGAAATGTGCCGCCAAGGATTCTGCTTGCCGAGCACACGCACCAGCAACGGCAACACAATGGCTCCCTGGATTATCAGGCCGCTCCAGACCACCAGGACGAACACGCCCAGGGACCCGGCCATAGACAGCAGCGCCTGCGGGTCATTGGCCTGCTTGCCCACCGTGTTGGCTACGATGGAGAACACGCCGAACGGTGCCAGGCGGATGATGAAAAAAGTGATCTTCATGATGACCTCGTAGATGGCCGTGAACAGGCCCGACAGGGTTTCCGTGTGCTTCTGGTCCACCATGTTCATGAAGAAACCAAAGACGACGGCAAAGAAAATGATGGGCAGCAGGTCTCCTTTGGCCATCGACTCGAAGATGTTCGACGGTACGATCGACACGATTTCATCGATAAATGACATTTTCCCGTTGCCGATCGAAGAGACTTTCTCCGCCAGATTGAGGTTGGCACCCACGCCCGGCTTGACGATGTTGACCAATGTCAAGCCGATGGCCGCGGCGATGGCCGTCGTGACAATGTAGTAAAGGATGGTCTTGCCGGCAATGCGCCCGAGCGCCGCCGAGTTGCCCATCCCCGCCACGCCAAGCGCGATGGAGGTGAACACCAATGGAATGACGATCATCTGCAGGGCGCGAAGGAAGATATCGCCCGCCCACTTGACGTAGGGGCTCCATTGCTCGTAGGGTGCAATCTTGCACAGCAGGATACCCGCTGCAATGCCCAGGCCGATGCCAATGAGGATCTGCCAATGGAGCGCCAGCCTTTTCTTCTTCGTTTCTTCTGCCATAAGGTTATTCTTTCCGTCCGCTTCGGGCAATCATATCGGCTATCTTTTGATTAAAGGACTCGTTGGCCAGCATGTCCTCCAGGGTAATGTGCATGCGCCAGCGCCAATAATGCTTAGGATTGGCCGGGATGTTGATCCGTTCGCTGTCGACGTCCTCCACGCGCAGGCTCGGCTCCAGCGAGAACCAATCCTGCAGTGGCAGGATGGTCAGCATCGACGGAGAGTAAAGATGCTCCGCCACGATCCATTCGCAGACATCCACGGGGCAGTCGTCGCCGGAATGACATTCCCCCCACCATCCGCGCAGCGTACTCATGTCGTGCGAACCAGTGGTACATACACTCATGTAGGGGTACTCCGCAGGGTTCCCCAGCATCTGCTTCGGATCCTTCGGCATACGTTGTACCTCCAGCGAAAGGATGTGCAGGTCGTTGAGCACTTCCGGTACGCAAGACGGAATCATGCCCAGGTCTTCGGCGCAGGTAAGCATGTTCGTAGCGCTGATGAGCTCAGGCAACTTGTGCATGGCCTGCACGCGCCAGAATTCGGTATTGCGGTAATAGAAGAATTCATCGTAGATGTGGTTGAACGCGTCTTTCTCCCACTGCTGGAGGTCGGCGTAGCTGCGGGTGTATTGCGCGCTGATGCGCGGGTGCCAGAGGCCCGGGTGCTCCGGGTCTTCGAGAAAAAGCACTTCACGCGGGTCGATATCGACGTAGGGGCGGGCGTGACGCTGCTCGTCGAACGGGAAACTGCGCCAGCGCAGGTCGTCGGCCGAATAAGGTTGAGCAGGGCTGAAATGCCCCATCAGGCCGGACTTGTACGGCACCGGAATTTCCCAGATGCGGAAAAAGCCCAGCACGTGGTCGATGCGGTAGGCGTCGAAATACTCGGCCATCTTGCGGAAGCGGCGTTTCCACCACGAGAAGCCATCCTCGGCCATACGATCCCAGTTGTAGGTCGGGAAGCCCCAGTTCTGGCCATCGACCGCAAAGGCATCCGGCGGAGCGCCTGCCTGCTCGCCCATATTGAAGTATTCAGGCTCCGCCCAAGCCTCCACGCTATGCGGCGTGATGCCGATGGGGATGTCTCCCTTGAGCGCTACGCCCTTCGAGCGGGCATAATCGTGCGTCTCGCGCAACTGGCGGTCCAGGTGGTACTGCACGAAGATATAGTAATCCATTTCGGCCTTCGCCTCTTCGTAGAGGTGCGCGACACCAGTTTTCGTATATTTTTTAAGCGTCTTCCACTTCGTGAAATCGGCGGTCTCGTTGTGATCGCGCAGGACGCAGAAGGCCGCGTAAGGCATGAGCCATTCCCGATTGGCGTCAACAAAGGCCTTGAAAGCCTTGGTAGCTTTCGTGCGGGTGCCCTTTTGGGCGAAGATGGCACGGGTGTAACGCTCCTTGAGTTCCGACACGCGTTCATAGTCGAGTTGCGGGAGGTTGTTGAGTTCGGCTGCATCGCTTTCGAAAACTTCCTGCTCCTTCTCATCGGAGAGAGGACCGAGGGCCCTCAGATTGAGGTAGATGGGGTGCAGCGCCATGATGGAGATACCGCCGTAGGGGTAGGAGTCGGTCCAGGTCTTGGTGGAAGTAGTGTCATTGACCGGGAGCAGCTGCAGTACGGCCTGTCCGGTGGCAGCAGCCCAGTCCACCATCAGTTTGATGTCGCCAAAGTCACCAATGCCGACGCTCTGGCGGCTGCGGAGTGAGAATACCGGGATGGCTGTTCCGGCATAGCGCGGGTGCTGGTCGGGGAATGTTGTCTCGTTCACGACATAGGGATCGGTGCGGTTGAGGCAGGTCTCCCAGGTGAAAGTGCCATCGAGTTCCTTGCGGATGAATTTGTATTCGAAATGCTCCGGAATGACTTTTTTGTCCAGATCGATGTGCCAGATGATGCCTTGAGTGGACTCCATCGGCAGGGCTTTCTTCGGGTCCCACGCCCCCAGCGCAGGGCAACTGCCTACGATATAGAGTTGCTCGCCATGTGGCATCCAAGGTCCGATAGTCCTGATAGTCAATGTTTCCATATTCACTATGAATTCGGTGCTTACTTTTTTTCAAAGTTATGAAAAAACTTTAAATAATAATGTACCTTTGCACCTTGATTTATTATGAAGAAAAAACGTTCACTGGCCTACCTGCTCGTCAAAACCCACATTCGTTTCTGGGTCAACGGCATCTTCTACAGGCATTTCTACGCGCTGGACAAACAAAATATACCTCAAGACGGCACCCCCACGCTCCTTGCGATGAACCATCAGAACGCCCTCAACGACGCATTGGGCGTCCTGCTTTCCTTCAATGACCGGAAGCCGCATTTCATCGCTCGCGCCGACGCCTTTGACATCAATCCGCTGTTCTCGAAATTCCTCTATTGGGTCGGCCTGCTGCCTGCTTTCCGCATGCAGTACAAGAGTGGATCCGCCCTGGATAAAAACAGTTCGACTTTCGAAATCTCTGAACAGAGCCTGCTGGACGGAGACTCGATCCTCATCTTCCCCGAGGCCGGACACCAGACCATACATTGGCTGGGTTTCTTCTCGCTGGGCTACACCCGCATGGCTTTCCAGGCCGCCGAGAAATCCGGTTTCGAAAAGGATATCTTCATCCTGCCGGCTATCAACCACTATTCGAAATACAACGGCCTGAAGAACGACATGCTGGTCCGCTATGGCACGCCGATCTCAACCAAACCCTGGTTCGAACTGTACAAGTCACGTCCGCGGACAGCCTGCCGGCAGGTCAACCGACTGGTCCGCGCACAGCTCCGTTCGATGATGCTCGACGTCCAGGATCTGCCGAACTACGATGATATCGACTTCATCCGCACGAACCAGTGGGGCGATGATTTCGCCCGCCAGAAGGGCCTGAACCCGAATTACTTGCCCGACAAGTTGACCTCCGACAAGGAGTTGGTGAAGCAGCTTGCCGAAAACCATACGGATTATCGTCCCGTCAGGGCCTATCGCGAAGCATTGGAGAAGCATCGGTTCGAAGACCGGCAGGTGCTCAGGAAATCTTCTCTCGTCGGCACCTTCCTGCGCGCCCTCCTGCTGGTTGTCCTGGCACCTCTGGGCCTGCTGGCCACCTGGCCGTCTCATCTGCTCTGGTACATTCCCATCAAGTTCAACAAGTTGGACATTCTGATGCAGGCCACCTTCCAGCTGGCAATGGACGTTCTCCTGCTCGTCCCGCTCTCCTTCGTCATCACCTGGGTGGTAACCGGACTGCTGACAACCTGGTGGATCGGTTTGATCCACGCCCTGCTCATTCCGGCGTTGTGTGTCTTCGAGTGGCACTACTGCCAGTTGCTGCAGCGGACGTGGAAAGATATCCGCTTCCGTTGTACGGATACCAGCTTCCTGCACCCGCTGCGGGAAAAAGCTTCCGCCGCGATTTTTCTGAAGTAGCGTCTCGCGAAACAGTCTTTTTTTCGTAAGTTTGTAGCATGGCTACAAAGATCAAGAGTGTTTGGTTCTGCACGTCGTGTGGGAACGAGAGTCCGAAGTGGATGGGGCGCTGCCCCGCTTGTGGTGAATGGAATACGATGGTGGAGGAGCCGAAGGCCCCCAAAAGCGCTGTCGGCAGCAATGCGGCGACCAGTCGGTCGCGTGCCTTTATCGACGCCTCCGATGCGCGCCCGACGCGACTCAAGGAAATCGACCTTTCGCAGGACAACCGTTTCTCCATCGGCATCGCTGAACTTGACCGGGTGCTGGGGGGCGGCATGGTGGCCGGGTCCATGATCCTCATCGGCGGCGAGCCGGGCATCGGCAAATCGACACTCTCCCTGCAGATTCCGCTTTGTTGCAAGGATCTCAAGACGCTGTATGTTTCGGGCGAAGAGAGCCCGAAGCAGATCAAGCTGCGCGCCGAACGCCTCGGCGGCAGTGACGACGACTGCTTCATCCTCAGCGAAACGTTGCTGGAAAACATCCTCACCCAGGCACGCGAAGTGAAGCCCGCGCTGCTGATCGTCGACTCTATCCAGACCATTTACAGCGAAGCGCTCGATTCTTCTGCGGGCAGTGTGTCGCAGGTGCGCGAATGCGCGTCGGCGCTGCTGCGCTTTGCCAAGGAGACCGGCACGCCCGTCATCCTCATCGGACATATCACCAAGGACGGCACCATCGCCGGCCCGAAAGTCCTCGAGCACATCGTCGACGTGGTACTGCAGTTCGAAGGAGACACCAAAGGATCCTACCGCATCCTCCGGAGCATCAAGAACCGTTTCGGCTCGACCGACGAGCTGGCGGTCTTCGAGATGACCGGTGCCGGCCTGCGGGAAGTCCGGAATCCGTCTGAGATCCTGATTCCGATGCACCAGGATGACCTGTCGGGCATCGCCATCGCCGCCATGATGGACGGCACGCGTCCCTTCCTCATCGAGATCCAGGCGCTGGTCAGCACGGCGGCTTACGGCACGCCGCAACGCTCCGCCACGGGCTTCGACGCCCGCCGGCTCAATATGTTGCTGGCCGTGCTGGAAAAGCGCGCCGGTTTCAAGCTGGCCGCCAAGGATGTGTTCCTCAATATCGCCGGCGGCCTGCGTGTAGCCGACCCGGCCTGCGACCTGGCCATCGTGGCCTCCATCCTCTCGTCGAATTTCGACCTGTATATTTCCCCGAAGGTCTGCTTCGCCGCTGAAGTCGGCCTCAGCGGCGAGATCCGCCCTGTCAGCCAGGTGGAACGCCGCATAGCCGAAGCGGAAAAACTCGGCTTCGAGGAAATCTACATCTCTTCTTTCAACAAGGAATCTTCCTTCTCTAAGAAAACCTCCATCCGCGTCACCCCCGTTTCTGACATCGCCGCCCTCTGTCGGAAGTTGTTCCAGTAATCGGGACAGCGTGACTATTTATCGGATGACAAAGCGGTCCTTGCCACTGACATCCTGAAGTACCTGGCTGTCAGGAAAGAGAGCCGCAGTCTGCGGACCAAAGCGCTCGTTGACCTCCAGATAGATGCGGCCATCCGGACGAAGCAGGGTGGATGCCCAGCGGGCGATGGCCTGGTAGTACACAAGCGGTTCGTCGTCTGGAACGAAGAGTGCCTCCTCGGGTTCGAAATCCAGCACGTTGGATTGCATCAGCGCACGCTCACCGTCACAGATATACGGGGGATTCGATACGATGACATCGAACGGCGGAAGGCCGGCCGGGGGCGCAGCCAGCACGTCGGCCCAGAAAAAGATGGGCTTCGGACCATGGAGTTTGACCCGCTGCTTACATGCGATCTTCAACGCATCGTCGGAACGGTCGCAACCGTAGACCATCGCCTCGGGAAAAGCCGCCGCCAGCGACCATGCGATGCAGCCGGACCCCGTGCCGATGTCGAGGATGTTGAACGGTTCGTCTCCAAGCTCGGTACCGGTCAGGTCGTCGATGATACGGCCGACCAGTTCTTCCGTTTCCGGGCGCGGAATCAGGCAGCCTTCGCGCACCTTGAACCGATGCCCGCAGAATTCCGTGAAACCGAGCACATATTGCAACGGCCTGCCTGTCGCCAGGTCGTCGAGCGCCGCATAAAGCCGATCCTCTCCGTCACCGGCAGCACTAATCGTCGCTTCCGGCTCGGAATATACTTTATAAGAAGGTATCTCCAGATAATGGTCCAGCAACCGGAGGGCGATGGCTTTTGCCTCAGTCGCAGGATATAGCGGCTCCAGGCGCCGCAGACACAGGTCGATGAAACCGCGAAGGGTCATACTGAAAGGGCCTCTTCGATCAGGCATTCCAGCACCTCGCTGACCTTCATGCCGGCGGCACGGATCTGGGCGGGAACCAGCGACATCTTCGTCATGCCCGGCACCGGGTTGATCTCCAGGAAGTAGACCTTGCCCGACTCCGTTACGATATAGTCGCAGCGGATAAGGCCGCGGCAGCCGAAATGCTGGTAGATGCGGCGCGTCTGCTCGCGCACCGTATGCGCCACCTCTTCCGAAATCCGCGCCGGGCACACTTCGTCGCTCTTGCCCAGATATTTGGCTTCATAATCGAAATACTCATTGTGCGGGATGATCTCGGTGACCGGAAGCGGAATGATTTCCCCGCGACGGTTGAACACACCTTCGGTCAGTTCCCGTCCGGGAATGAAGCTCTCGATCAGCACGTCATCGCTCTCGGAGAAGGCTGCCGCAACGGCCGCAGCGAGGTCTTCCTGCCGCTTGACCTTCGTCACGCCGAAGGAACTGCCGCCGTCATTGGGTTTTACAAATACCGGCAGACCCAGTTTCTCCACCACTTCCTCCGGGTTGAATGCTTCACCGCGATGGAGGAACATTTCAGGCGCCAGGGGAATCCCAACGCCCTGCAGGGCTTTCTTGCAAGCATGCTTGTCGAACGTAATCGCCGACACACGGGACGAGCAGGTGGTGAAAGGCACGCCATGCTTCTCCAGTTCCGCCTGCAGGATGCCATTCTCGCCAGGTGTGCCGTGGATCATGATCATCGCCACGTCGAACTTCTTCAGGTCGGAAGGAATGAACGGCTTCACCGGCACAGCCACGTCCTTCACGGCAGGATCGCACACCGACCACTGGCCGTTGCGCAACAGCAGTTCCTTCACCTCATAGCGAGCCGGATCCAGGCATGTGGCCACATGTTTGCCACTGAGCACCGAGATGCCCCACTCGGAGGAATCACCTCCGTAAATCAAAGCTATCTTTTTCATCCATCAATTGAAATAATCATTGGAACCGGCGGAAGCCTCGGTGGACGTATCATCGGCCGAGCCGTCGCATAGCTGACCTTCCGTCCAACCCAGCGGCGCTACGAAAACATCTTCAGGGCCCATCGGAATGGTTTTGTCCGAATAAACCTTCTGCATGAAGATGGCCCAGATGGGCAGCGCCATGTTGTTGCCACCACCCAGTGCGGTACTCGTGAAGTGCACCTGCCGGTCCTCGGCACCCACCCAGACACCGGTCGTCAGTTTGGGCGTATAGCCGATGAACCAACCGTCGGAGTTGTCGTTGGTCGTGCCGGTCTTGCCGGCGATATCGCCCTGGATATTGTAGCGCCAGCGGATACGGCCCGCCGTACCGTCGTTCACCACGCCCTGCATCATGTTGATCATCTTGAAGGCCGTGATCTCGCTGATGGCTTCGCGCTTGCGGGTGGAGAAAGTGGCCAGCACGTTACCGGCATTGTCCTCGATGCGGGTTACGAACATGGGATAGCAGTACACGCCGCGGCCCGGGAACGTATTGTAGGCCGCCACCATCTCCATCACGGAGAGGTCGCACGAGCCCACGCACAGCGACACCACCGGGTCGAGGTAGCTGCTGATGCCCATCTTGCGGCACAAATCCACCAGCGCGAAGGGGCCGAACTGCTTCATGAGGTAAGCCGAGATATTGTTGCGGCTGTTGGTCAAGCCCCACTTGAGGGTGACGATGCGGTCGTCCACATCGCTCTTCGGCGCCCAGTCCTCCCCGTTCACGTCGATGGTATAGGTCGTATTGGCCACCTTGTCGCAAGGCGTGTAGCCTTCCTGCATGGCCAGCGTATAGAGGAAGGGCTTGAAGGTCGAACCGACCTGCCGCTTGCCCTGCCCCACGTTGTCATATTTGAAATAATGGTAATCCGGTCCGCCGACATAGGCCTTCACGCTGCCGGTATTGGGCTCGATGGCAACCAACGCCGCGCGGAGCAGCGACTTGTAGTAGCGGATGGAGTCGTTGGGCGTCATCGTGGTATCGACATATCCTTTCTTGTTCCAGGCGAACACCCGCATCGGCACCGGCTCGTCGAAGCTCTTGAGGATCTCGGCGTCGGAAAGGCCAGCCTCCTTCAAACCGCGGTAACGGTCGCTCCAGCGACGTCCGTTGCGCATCAGGCGGTCGACATCTTCCTTGGACACATCGTTGGAGAAAGGAAAATAGGTGCGGTACTTGAGCTCCTTGTTGAGCGTGTTCTGCAGTTCTTTGCCCAGGTGCTGCGCCACGGCTTCCTCCGCATATTTCTGCATCCGGGAATCGATGGTGGTATAGATGCGAAGTCCGTCGCGGTCCAGGTCGTACTGCGTGCCGTCGGGCTTGCGGTTCTTGTTGAGCCAGCCGTAGAGCGGGTTGTCCTTCCAGGCCAGGGAGTCGGCGCGGTAATCTTCTTCCTGCGCATAGGAGGAGCGCTTGGGCTGGTTCGCGTTCATGAACTTGCGGAGCATGTCGCGGAAATACGGCCCGTAGCCGGAATTGTGGTCCTGCTGCTGGTAGGTCACCACGATGGGTATCTGCGAGATGGAGTCCAGATCATGCTTCGAGATATAATCATATTTCTCCATCTGCTTGAGGACATGGTTGCGGCGCGCCAACGCGGGCTCCGGATTCAATGCCGGATTGTAGCGCGTGGGCTTGTTGACCATGCCCACCAGGCAGGCGCCCTCCTCGACCGTCAGCTCTTCGGGGTCCTTGGCGAAGAAAGTGTTCGCCGCAGCCTTGATGCCGTAGGCGTTCCCGCCGAAGAAAATCTGGTTGAGATACATGGTCACGATCTCATTCTTGGTATAGTTGCGCTCGATCTTGACAGCGGTGATCCATTCCTTGAGCTTGATGCCGATCATCTTGAGCTGGCGTCCGCCGGGAATCCGGCTCCGGATTTCCTGGCGGGGATACAGCGTCTTGGCGAGCTGCTGGGTAATGGTGCTGCCACCGCCCTGTGACGAATCGCCCAGGAGCAGCGTCTTGACCGCCACACGGCCCAGGCCCCGGAAGTCGATGCCGGAATGCCTGTAGAATCGGGCGTCCTCGGTGGCTACCGCCGCATCGATGACGTGCTTGGGAATCTGGTCGTACTCCACGAAGGAGCGGTTTTCAATATGATAGGTATTGATAATCTTGCCGTCTTCCGAAATCAACAGCGTGGCCAGGTTGCTGTCGGGGTTCTCGATCTGCTCGAAGGAAGGAATCTTCGCAAACAGGGCCACCAGCAACAACGCTACGATCATGCCCACCACCGGAACGGCGAGCACGATCCAGAACCACTTGGTTATCTTTTTCTGAAGGGATGCTTTCATTCTTTTTTTTAACTTCGTTAAAGCCGGTTTGACCGGTCATCTATCTTGCAAAATTAGGAAAAAAGATTTGGAAAGTTCGCTCGATTATCCGTTACTTTGCACTCCCAAACCAAAAATGAGCGAGATGGGTGAGAATTTAGTCATTGTGGAGTCTCCGGCCAAGGCCAAGACCATCGAGAAATTCCTCGGCAAAGGATATACGGTCAAATCAAGTTTCGGACACATCAGGGACCTGAAGAAAAAAGGCCTCGGCATCGACATCGAGCATGGCTTCGAGCCGCAGTACGAGATTTCCAGCGACAAGAAGAAGACGGTGGCCGAACTGGGCGCCGCTGCCGGGAAGGCCGACATGGTCTGGCTCGCATCCGATGAGGACCGCGAGGGAGAAGCCATTGCATGGCATCTGGCGGAAACCCTGGGCCTGCCTGTCGAAAAGACCCGCCGCATCGTCTTCCACGAGATCACCAAGCCTGCCATCCTCGAAGCCATCGAGAACCCGCGCAGCATCGACATGAACCTGGTGAAGGCCCAGCAGGCACGCCGCGTGCTCGACCGTCTCGTGGGTTTTGAGCTCTCCCCCATCCTCTGGAAGAAGATCCAGCCGAAACTCTCGGCCGGACGTGTCCAGTCGGTCGCCCTGAAACTCATCGTCGACCGCGAGCGCGAAATCGCCGCTTTCGACGCCAAGCCCTTCTTCCGTGTGGAAGGCACCTTCCTGCTGGAAGGCTCCAGAAAGGCCCTCCACGCCACCCTCGACCGCAAGTTCGACACCGAAGAGGAAGCTCGTCGGTTCCTGGAGCGCTGCAAAGGTGCCAGCTACCATATCGGTACCATCGACAAGAAGGAAGCCCGCCGTTTCCCCGCACCGCCCTTCACCACCTCCACCCTTCAGCAGGAAGCTGCCCGTAAGCTCGGATTTTCGGTCAGCCAGACCATGTCGGTGGCGCAGCGCCTCTACGAGGCCGGTCTGATCACCTACATGCGTACCGACTCCATGAACCTGTCTTCGCTGGCCATCGGCACCACCAAGGAGACCGTCACCCGCCTCTACGGCGCCGAGTATTCCAAGGTGCGCAACTACCATACAAAGGTGAAAGGCGCCCAGGAGGCCCATGAGGCCATCCGCCCCACCTATGTCAGCAACCTGGACATCGAGGGCACTTCCACCGAGAAGCGTCTCTACAACCTAATCTGGAAGCGCACCGTCGCCTGCCAGATGGCCGACGCCGTGGTCGAGAAGACCGATGTGACCATCTGCGGCGACCGTTTTGAAGAACAGTTCCTGGTCTCAGGCGAACAGATCCTGTTCGACGGCTTCCTGAAAGTCTATATCGAGGGACGCGATGATGAGGAAGACGAGGTGAAGGCCGCCCTTCCGCGCCTTGAAGAAGGCCAGATTCTCCATTGCGACAGCATCACCGCCACGGAGAAATTCACCCAGCATCCGCCGCGCTACAGCGAGGCCAGCCTGGTCAAGAAGCTCGAAGAACTCGGCATCGGCCGTCCTTCCACCTACGCTTCGACCGTGAGTACCATCACCACCCGCGGCTATATCATCAAAGGCGACAAGCCGGGCACGTTGCGCCAATACGCCGAACTCACCCTGAAGGACGGCGTCATCTCCCATACCTTCAAGACCGAATCGATCGGCGGCGAAAAGAAGAAGCTCCTGCCTGAAAACATCGGTATCGTGGTCACCGACTTCCTGGCTGCCAACTTCGAAGACATCCTCAACTACGGTTTCACCGCCCACGTCGAAGAATCGTTCGACAAGGTCGCCAAAGGAAAACTGGCCTGGGACAAGGTCATCCATGACTTCTACGGCTCGTTCCACCAGGAAGTGGAGGAGAGCCTGCTCGACCGCGAGCACACCCGCTCCGAGCGATTCATCGGCATCGATCCGGCCAACGGCAAGCCCATCTCGGCCCGTATCGGCCGTTTCGGGCCGCTGTTGCAGAAAGGCGCGAACGACGATCCCGACAAACAGTTCGTCAGCCTCGGCAAAGGACAGCTCATCGAGACGGTGACGCTGGAGGAAGCCCTGCAGCTCTTCGCCCTGCCCCGCGTGGTCGGGCATTACGGCAACGCCGAGATCACCACAGCCATCGGCCGCTTCGGACCCTATATCAAATACGACGGTAAATTCGTTTCCCTGGCCAAGGGACAGGACCCGTACACCCTCACGGAAGCGCAGGCCATCGCCCTGATTGAAGAAAAGAAACAGAAGGAAGATAAAAAAGTGATTGCAGACTTCCCAAGTTCCGGAATTCAAGTATTAAACGGCAAATATGGTCCCTACATCAAGCAGGGCAAGGAAAACTATAAGATACCCAAAAAGACCGATCCTTCAACCCTTACCGAAGAGGCCTGTCTGGCTATCATTTCTAAAGAAAAAAAGAAGAAATAGCCTTTTTCCATAACGTTACAAAAACGAAGTTTTCCCTTTTTTTCTGAAAAAGGTGAAAAATTGTTATATTTGTCGCCGTTATGGCAAGAATCAACTTTCAAGTAGACGAGATTGACCAGAAAATTCTGGCTTTTCTCGTGAAAAACGCCCGGATGCCCTTTCTGGAAATTGCCCGTGAATGCGGTGTGTCCGGCGCCGCCATCCATCAGCGGGTCAAGAAGATGGAGAATGCCGGCGTGATCACCGGCTCCCGGCTGCTCGTCAAGCCCGAAGCACTGGGTCTCAATGTGTGTGTGTTCATCTGCGTATCGCTTGCCGAGGCCAATGCCTACACGAAGGTTATCGATGCGCTCCGGAAGATTCCGGAGGTGGTGGAGTGTCATTTCGTAACCGGTCAGCACTCCCTGCTCCTGAAGCTGTACTGCTTCGACCAGGACCACCTGATGAAGATCCTCATCGACACCATCCAGAACATTCCGGGCATCGGCAAGACCGAAACGCTGGTTTCCCTCGACCAGGCAATCGAACGCCAGGTCTGGGTCAAGGACTACAACTACAACTCGAAGTCGTCAGCCGCCGCTTCTAGCAAAAAGAAGAAATAGCCAGCAGTTCCGCCGCGTAAGCCAGGTCGTCGGGCGTCGTGATCTTCAGGTTGGTCCGGTCGCCCGCGACGATATGCACGGTACCTCCCGCCGCTTCGACCACTGAGGCATCATCGGTGAAAGCCGGGGAGAACGCTTGCCGGTACGCTTCTTTCAGCAGGTGTGCATCAAATAGCTGGGGCGTCTGCACCAGCACCAGTCCACTGCGGTCCACGGGTACAGATTCTTCGCCAGACACCCGCCGTACAGATTCCGTCACAGGCAAGGCCGGTATCACGGCCGGATAGGATTCCGACGCTTCATACAGGCGTTCCAGCAGACCGCGCGAAAGCAGCGGCCGGACGCCGTCGTGGATGGCTACCACCCCGTCGTCACCCACGAATTGCAGTGCATTCTGCACGGAATGAAACCGTGTGATGCCACCCGAGACCATGGTATACCGGCTCAGGAATCCGCTCTGGCGGCAATAGTCCCGCCACCAGCCTTTCTGGGCGGCCGGCAGCACCAGCACGATCTCCACCTGGGGATCGAAAGCCAGAAACCGTTCGATGGTATGCCGCAGAATCGGCTTGCCGGCTATTTCCAGGAACTGTTTCGGCCGGTCGGCGCCCATCCGGACACCCTGCCCGCCAGCCACTATGACCGCATATCGCTTCATCGGTGAAAAAGAAGAAAAAATATCTAAAATTGATGTACAAAAGTAATGAATAATCGCAAGATTATTCCTATTTTTGTCAATCTGAACAATACGATAAAAATCTTAAGAAATATGGCATTTTCATTCTTGCAGCAGGAACTCGCCATTGACCTGGGAACCGCCAATACCGTCATTTTCATGAATGACAAGAAGGTCATCGACGAACCCTCGATCGTCGCCATCAATAAGCTTACGGGCAAATGCGCTGCCGTCGGCTCCAAAGCCAAGGCCATGCAGGGCAAAGAGAACCAGAACATCCGGACCGTCCGGCCGCTGAAAGACGGCGTGATCGCCGACTTCGACGCCTCCGAGCAGATGATCCGCGAATTCATCAAGCTTATTTTCAGCAACAAGCGGTCTCTCTTCTCACCGAGCCTCCGGATGGTAATCGGTATTCCTTCCGGTTCCACCGAAGTGGAGAAGCGCGCCGTGCGTGACGCCGCCGAGCATTCAGGCGGCCGCGACGTGCAGATGATCTTTGAGCCGATGGCCGCCGCTCTCGGCATCGGGCTCGACGTCATCGCCCCGATCGGCAACATGATCGTCGACATCGGCGGCGGCACCACCGAGGTCGCCGTCATCTCCCTGGGCGGCATCGTGGCCGACGAAAGCATCAAGACGGCCGGCGACGTGTTCACCAGCGAGATCCAGCAATACATGCGCCAGCAATACAACATCCGCATCGGAGAGCCTACCGCCGAACAGATCAAGATCCGTGTCGGCGCCGCCATTTCCGAACTGGATGAACAACTGGAGCCCTTCGTGGTCAAAGGCCCGAACCTGATGACCGTACACCCGGTGGAGGCTCCTGTCACCTATCAGGAAATCGCCCACTGCCTGGACAAGTCGCTGGCCAAGATCGAAGCAGCCATCCTCAATGTCCTGGAGAAAACCCCGCCGGAGCTCTATAGCGACATCGTGCGGAAAGGAATCTTCCTTACAGGCGGCGGCGCCTTGCTGCGCGGCCTCGACCAGCGTCTCTACAAAAAGATCAACATTCCCTTCCACGTGGCGGAAGACCCGCTTCGCGCCGTGGCCCGGGGTACACGTCTCGCCCTCAAGAACCCGGACTATCCCTTCCTGATGCGATGAACAACCGCGCCGGTCTCCTCTCGACACTCACCGCCATCATCCTGTTCATCGTTCTCGAATCGCTCTCCATCCTGCTGTTGGTGGAGAATAGCGTCGTGCAACGATTCCGGATACTGGGGACCGTACGCACCGCCCAGGCCTGGGTCTGGACCCGCACCAGCGACATCCATTATTATTTCAACCTGCGCTCGGAAAACGAGCAGCTGGCTGAAGAAAACCGGCAGCTTCGTGAGCAATTGGACCGTTATGCAGCCACCGCCCGGCGGATCGACAGTCTCTCCGTCGAGGAGGGACCCGACTTCATCTGGATCGGCGCCACGGTCATCAAGAACACCGTGAACCGCCAGCGCAACCACCTGATTATCGACCGGGGCCGCAGGGACGGCGTGGAACCCGGAATGGGCGTGGTCACTTCGCGCGGTGTAGTAGGCATTGTGGGAGCTGTCAGCAACCACTACGCCTACGTCTTCTCCCTCCTGGGCACAGGACAGTCGGTTAGTGCCAAACTGGCTGCCAGCGGTGCCTTCGGGCCCATGGTCTGGCCAGGCGGCGCATCTGACCGCATGCTGCTGCAGGAGATTCCCGTCCATATCCAGGTCGCACCCGGTGACACGGTGCTCACCAGCGGCTATTCCACCATCTACCCGCCGGACATCCCCCTTGGCAGCGTCGTTGGCACGAAGGTCAGCAAGGGTTCCTCCCAGGAATTGACCGTGGCGCTCTTCGAAGAGTTCCGTTCGCTCCACAGCGTCTACGTTGTCAAGAACAACCGCCAACCCGAAATCGAAGAATTGTATGAACAAGTCCCATAGCATCCTCTTCTTCGTGCTGGTATTCCTGCTGCAGCTGGTCATCTCCGATTTCCTGCATTTAGGACCCTGGGTGACAGTCTGCCTGCTGCCGTTCATGATCCTGCAGATCCCCCTGTCGCGCAGACCCCATGTCGTCATGCTCTCCGCCTTCGGCCTGGGACTGCTGCTGGACTTCCTGTCGGCTGGAGCCCTCGGTCTCAACGCCTTTGCCGCCGTCATGGCCGCCGCGCCGCGCCGCTTCCTCTACCGCCTCCTCGTCAACCGCGACCGGCAGGACAAGACCGAGATCCCGACCCTTCGGTCGGCCGGCAACGCCAAATACATCAAGTACCTGCTGGCCTTGACCGCCATCTATGTGATCGCCTTTGTCCTGCTCGACTGCGTGAGCTTCCGGCCCGTCGGCTTCATCATCGTCAGGATCCTCGCCAGTACTGTCGTCAGCACTGCACTGGGCATCCTGCTGGCCATCTCGTTCCAGCATCAACACTGAGCCATGGACTACTACCAGAATCGCCGCGCCGTGCTTGTCATAGCCATCTTCATCGTCTTCGCGGTGATAGCGTTCCGGCTGTTCCAGGTTCAGATCCTCGACAAGGAGTACCGCATCACCGCCGAAAACAACGCCCTCAAATACGAAACCATCTATCCGGCACGCGGCCGGATCCTCGATCGCAACGGCGCCGTCATCGTCGACAACAAACTCACGTACGACATCATGGTGACCCCCTACGACGTGCAGCCCTTCGACACGGTCGCCTTCTGCCAGATCTTCGACCTCGACACTGCTTTCGTCCACGAGCGTTTCCGCGAATACCGGCGCTACCGGCGCCGCATCGGCTTCCAGAGTCTCGTGTTCCGCCGCCAGGTGACCAGCGAGCAATACAACATGTTCATCGAGAAGAACTACATGTTCCCCGGGTTCACGGGCGTGAGGCGCACTTCCCGCTCCTACCCCTATGAAGGCGGCGGGAACTTGTTCGGATACATCTCGGAAGTCGATGCCGCCTACATCCAGGAACACCCCGAGTACCGGAGCGGTGACTATGTGGGCAAGACCGGCATGGAAGAGGCCTATGAACCGCTGCTGCGCGGCGAGAAGGGCTACAACATCTATCTGCGCGACGCCCGGGGCCGTATTAAGGAGCATTACAAGGACGGGGAGTACGACAAGGAGGCCATTGCCGGCACCGATGTGACCACCACCATCGACGGCCCGCTCCAGGCCTACGGAGAACAACTCATGAAGAACAAGGTGGGTTCGCTGGTCGCCATCGAGCCGGCTACCGGCGAGATTCTGACCATGGTATCCAGCCCGGGCATCGACGTGAGCATGCTTGCCGACATCAGCAAGCACTATAAGGACATCGTCAACGATCCCTACAAGCCCATGTTCAACCGGGCCGTCATGTCACCTCAGCCGCCGGGCAGCGTTTTCAAGCTTGTCAACGGCCTGATCGGCCTGCAGGAAGGGGTCCTCACGCCCCAGACGCTGTACAGCTGTCATCACGGGTATGTCGTCGGCAACCTGCGGGTAGGCTGCCATGGGCACCAGAGCCCCATCGACATGTACCAATCCATCATGATGTCGTGCAACGCCTACTACTGCTACGTATTCCGGTCGATTCTCGATAATCCGAAATATGGTTCCGTGCGGGAGGGATTCGAGCGATGGAAGGAGTATACCGCGAGCTTCGGCTTCGGGCAGAAACTGGGCACCGACATCCCTGGCGAGAAGGGCGGTACCATGCCGACCGCAGAGCGCTACGACCGGCTCCACGGCAAGAACCGCTGGAAATCCATCTCCATCATCTCGCTCTCCATCGGACAGGGCGAAATTGGCTGCACGCCGCTGCACCTGGCCAACCTGGCCGCCACCATCGCCAACCGTGGCTGGTTCTACACGCCTCACATGCAAAAAGATACGCCGGACTGTCCCATTGACGGCCGGTTCAAGGAGCGGCATTACACCATGGTCGACACCACGCACTTCCAGGAGATCGTCAAGGGCATGGAGATGGCTATCAACTATACGGGCGGCGGCGCTACCGCCACCATCGCCCGCATCCCCGGCATCATTGCCTGCTGCAAGACCGGAACTGCTCAGAACCCGCATGGCGACGACCATTCCGTGTTCATCACCTTCGCCCCGAAGGACGACCCGAAGATTGCCGTGGTGGCCTACGTGGAGAACGGTGGATTCGGTGCCTCCTGGGCAGCCCCCATCGCCTCCCTGCTGGTGGAACAATATCTCAACGGAGAGATTGCCCCGCAGCGCAAGGGGTTGGAACAGCGTGTACTCGACGGCAATCTGCTGCATAAGGTCAAAGTCAGGAATCGATAGCCATGCAGGAAGCCAATTATCGGAAAATCGACTGGGTCATCGTAGGTATCTGGCTGTTGCTGGTCGTCTTCGGCTGGATGAACATCTATGCCTCGTCCGTATCGGAAGAGGGCTTTGTGTTCAGCCTGGGCGAGAAATATATCATGGACCTTATCTGGGTGGGTTCCGCCCTGTTGCTGGGTGGCCTCATCCTTTTCGTTATTCCGTCAAGGCTTTATCCGGCCATATCCTGGCCATTCTATGCCCTGATGGTCCTCCTGCTGATAGCCGTCGCGTTCGTAGGCGTGGAGGTCAACGGGTCGAAATCCTGGTTCGCCATCGGGCCGTTCCGGCTCCAGCCGGCGGAGTTCTCGAAGATCGCCACTTCCATCCTCCTGGCCCAGCTCATGAGCAAGTACGACTTCCGTTTCAGTAATTCCCGCGACGCCCTGCGCATCGCCGTGGTCCTGGCCCTGCCCATGCTGGCCATCCTCCTGGAAAAGGAGACAGGTTCCGCACTGGTCTACCTGGGATACCTCCTGGTCTGCTATCGCGAGGGCATGACCGGCTGGATCCTGATTATCGGACTGCTGGCCATCATGTTGTTCATCCTGACGCTGGTGTTCTCTCCCTTCGTGGCCATCCTGGTGCTCATCGGAATGGCTGGCGTGGCGGGCGGATTCTATGCCCGCAAGCCCCTGTTGGGTTTTTCCGTCACGACGGTCGTCATCACTTTGCTGGCCTTTCTGCCGCGCCTGATGCGGCTGGAAGCCCTTTCTTTTATGGGCCGTTTTGAGCCCGAAGCCTGGGTGGCGATGCTGACCGGCGCAGCTGCATTGGTACTGGCCGTCCTCTGGTGGCTTCATCGCCTGCGGCGGCTCCGTAACCTGATGCTGGGATTCCTGGCGGGCCTGGCCCTCGTTTTCTCGGTTGACATGGTGTTCGACCATGTGCTCAAGGAACACCAGCGCGCCCGCATCGAGGTGCTCCTGGGCATCCGCGAAGATCCGATGGGCGTGGGCTACAATGTGCACCAGTCCCTGGTCGCCATCGGTTCCGGCGGATTGTTTGG
>Ga0265298_10001417_pt1 | contig 35581 bp, 49 predicted proteins | sample AusTroGonzalo_MG_3_FD_193486 | JGI IMG/M metagenome (GOLD analysis project Ga0265298, IMG submission 193486) | Bovine rumen microbial communities from tropical cattle in Woodstock, Queensland, Australia - Gonzalo_01 | ecosystem: Host-associated > Mammals > Digestive system > Stomach > Rumen ...
GAAATCGCTCGCTGACGATCTTGTAAGACCACGCCCCCACTTTCGCTTCCACAAAAAGTGATTTTTAGGCTTCAAGCCCCAAGAGAGTAAGCTATGGACAAACAAGAACAACTTAAGATTTTCGGATCCACCGACTACAAGGCCCTGACGGATGCCGAGAGGACGGTTTTCAAGCAGGTGGTGAACACGCTGTCGGAGACCGGGCTGTTCCATTTCGAGGACATCCCCGTTATCGCCGGCTACGCGCGGAACGTGGTGCTGGCCCGGATCGCGGCGAAGGACGTCCAGCGTCTGGGCACGGTCATCGAGTTCAAGGACCGGGGCTTTACCAAATACAAGACCAATCCGGCCGTGGACATCATGACGAAGGCGCAGAACGCCTACGAGACCACGGCCATCAAGCTCGGCCTCACGCCCACGGGACGCAAGCGCCTGAAGGGCGAGCAGAAGTCGAAGACAGCATCGGAGGCGTGGGATGAGCAGGATGACTAACTACGAGCGGGTCCAGGAGTGGTGCCGGCGGTCGCTCGCCGGCGAGATCCCGACGTGCTTGATGGTCCGGAAGGCCATCGAGCGCTGGCAGGCCGACCTCAGGCGGTACGACCTCTATTTCGACGAGAAGGCCTTCAACCGGTTCGTGCGCTTCGCCAGGGAGTTCCGGCACTTCAAGGGGCCCAAGGCCGGGGAGCATTTCCAGCCCGAGGACTGGCAGCTCTTCGTCATGGCCAATGTCATCGGCCTGAAGCGGGCGGACACGGGACTGCGCAAGTACACCTACGCGGACATCTACGTGCCCAGGAAGAACGGCAAGACCTTCCTGGCCGCCATCTTCGCGGCCTACTTCCTGCTCAAGGACGGGGAGGCCGGTCCGGAGGTCTATACGGCCGCCGTGGACCAGGCGCAGGCCCGCCTCTGCTACGACGCCTCCGCCGAGCTCATCCGCACCTCCATCTTCGCCGAGGACACCAAGCCCTACCAGTGGGGCATGAAGTCCCCGAAGAACGCTGGGGTGTTCAAGCCGCTGTCGAAGGACACCAAGAACAAGGACGGCCTGAACATCTACGCCGCCATCTGCGATGAGCGGCACGCCTGGCCCACTACGGAGATCTACGACGTCATCAAGACCGGCATGGGCGCCCGGTCGCAGCCGATGCTGCTGTCCATCTCCACGGCGGGCACGGACACCAGCAACCCTTATTTCGCCGACGTGGAGGTCTACAAGGACATCCTGCTCGGGCTGAAGGAGAAGGACAACCACTTCCTGATGCTCTTCTGCCCTGACGACGGCGACCGCTGGGACGATCCGCTCACCTGGGCGAAGGTAAACCCCAACCTCGGGATCTCCCTGAGCGAGGACTACATGAGGGCGGAGTGCAACGAGGCGAAGCTGCGCGGGGGCACCTACCTGGTGGCCTTCCAGACGAAGAACCTCAACCTCTGGGTGAACGCTCCGGACACGTGGATCCAGGACGAGGACGTCCAGGCGAACAACGCCGACTTCGACCTGGAGCGGCTCCGTGGTGCGGACTGTTACGTCGGCCTCGACCTCGCGTCCAAGGGCGACATCTCGGCGGTCTGCCTCTTCTTCCCTCAGCACAACGTCGCGCGGTTCCTGTTCGTGGTGCCGGAGGCGAAGGTGGCCGAGCAGGAGGACCGGGTGGACTACCGGCTGTGGAGGGACCAGGGGTGGCTGACCGTCACGCCCGGCAAGGTGCTCGACGAGGACTGGTTTGTGGACTTCCTCATCCAGCAGCTGGCGCCCTTCTCCATCCGGTGCGTGGCCTACGACCCCTGGGCGATGTGGAACATCGTTCCGAAGCTGCGGAAGTACGAGAGCAAGCTGATGGCCTACCAGCAGAGCATCAAGTACATGTCCGTGCCGACGAAGTGGGTGGAGACGGAGGTACTCGCCCACCGGCTGAACTTCCTCTTCAATCCGGTGATCCGGTGGATGTTCCGCAACGTCGTCATCTACGTGGACCCCAATGCCAATGTCAAGCTGGACAAGGGCAAGTCCCGCAACAAGATAGACGGCGTGGTCGCCCTGGTGGATGCGGTGGGCGGCTGGCTCACTAAGACCGCGAACAACAAGCAGCCATACCACGACCACACCCTCCGCGTCATCGAGCTATGATCTGGATCCATCGTCTCGTAACCGAGTCGGGCTTCATTGAGGCCTTCTGGGAGCGTCTGCGCGAGCGCCGGCGGAAGGATCCCTCGGTCAGTCAGGAGGCGGTGTTTGAGGAATTGAACGAGGAGTACCGCGAGGTGTTCGGGGAGGACCGTTTCCCCTCGTTCGACGCTTTCCGCAAGCGTCGGGACCGTGGAAATCCCAAATGATACCCATTTTCGGACATTTGTCCAGTGGAAATTAAGTGAACTTTACTTAATTTGCCCGCGTAATGGCAAGGCAAGTAAAGGAAAATAAAGGCCTTAAGGGCCGTATCCGCAGTTGGTTACTGGGCCCGGTGAGCTCATTCGGGGCTTATACCGGGGCCTACACCAACGGCATCGACGCAGGGGTGACGGTGAACGCCGACACGGCCCTGCGTTTTACGGCTGTATACGCGGCCATCAAGCTGCTCGCCGAGAACATAGCGGGCCTCCCGAAGTCCGTCCTGATCCGTGACGCTGACGGAGGGTACAAGGAGGCGAAGGACCACTCCGCCTACCAGGTGCTCTGCGTCCGTCCCAACGAGTATACGGACCGCTTCACCTTCTGGTTCACCATCATCGGCTGGCTCTTGGGCCGTGGCAACGCCTTCGCCCTGAAGAAGTACGACGAGAAGGGCAAGCTGTTGTCCGTTCACCAGCTTCGTCCTGAATGGGTGACGGTCTTGTTCGTCAACGGGGAGAAGATGTACGTCGTCAAGACGAACGATCCGGACTTCGCTTTCCTCGACGGCACCTACCTGGACTTCGAGATCCTGCATTTCATGCTGTTCACCCTGGACGGCATCATCGGCATCGACCCGATCTCCTACAACGCGGCCGCCATCGGCGAGGGCATCGCCGCCCAGAAGTTCACTGCGGACTTCTACCGCACGGGCGGCGCCATCCGGGGAGTCCTGGAGACGGAGCAGGCCCTGGGCGAGGAAGACTACAAGCACTTCATGGCCCGCTACCGGGCTACGGCTACGAACGGCAGCACCCCGCTGCTGGAGTACGGCATCAAGTACAAGGGCATCAACCTCAGTCCGGAGGCCACGCAGCTCATCCAGTCGAAGGTGTTCAGCATCGACGACATCGCGCGGATCTTCTGCATCCCGCCCCATATGCTGGCCGAGCTCTCCCATGCTACCTTCAGCAACATCGAGCAGCAGAACATCTTCTTCGGCGAGTATTCGCTGAGGCCGATCTGCAAGCGCATCGAGACCCAGCTGGAGCTGAAGCTCTTCTCCGACAAGGAGAGGGGCGATTATCACATCAAGTTCGACCTCAACGGTCTGATGCGCGGTGATGCGGCGGCCCGCGCTTCCTTCTACGAGAAGGGCATCAACGCCGGCTGGATGACGCCCAACGAGGCCCGCGAGTTCGAGGGCATGAAGCTCCTCGACGGTCTTGACAAGCCCCGCATCCCGCTCAATTACACAACTGTCGGCGACGACAAAAATAAGGAGGAATAACTATGCTTCCGAGACCAGTATTAAATCTCTGCCGTAGCAATGTCGCTACGATCAGCGCGCCGACAAAGGTGTCGGCCTCGAAGAACAGCATCATCATCTCCGGATCCGTCGTATGGTACAAGGACGGCGAGTGGGGTGTGGCTTACAAGAAGGATTCGGACACCGACTGGACCTACAAGGAGAGTAGCACCCAGTCCATCTACGCGACTCTTTCCAGCCTGACCGCGAGCACCAAGTACAACATCAAGCTGTACGTCAAGTTCGCCGGTGAGTACCAGTACGGTGAGTCCATCGACGTGACGACCTCCGCTTCCTAAACCATCGGAACTATGGACGAGATCAAGATCATCAGGAGATTCAACGACGCCCCGGAGATCCGGAAGGTGGACGAGGAGACGCGGACCATCGAGTTCGTGGCCTCGGACGGAAGCGTCGACTCCTACGGGACGATCCTCCCCGTGGACAAGTGGGATCTCAAACGGTACGAGAACAACGGCATCGTCGGCTACATGCACGACGTGTACGGAGAATCCTGGACGAAGTCTGCGGATCCGGACGACGTGATCGGTAAGGGCGTGGCCTTCATCGAGGAGGACAAGCTCATCGTCCGCATCACCTTCGAGCCGAAGGACCTGAACGAGCGAGCGGACAAGATCTTCCGTAAACTCCAGTTCGGCTCCCTCCATGCCGTGTCCGTCGGCTTCCGTGCAACCAAGAAGGGCCACATGGGAGACGAGGAGCGCGGGGAGGATCCGAAGGTCTACTACTACGCCGGGCAGGAGCTCCTTGAGGTCTCCGTCGTCAACATCCCCTCCAATGCCAACGCCCTGAAGCGTGCCCTCGAAGAGGAGCGCAAGGACTGGGTCGTGGAGGAAGAGAAAGAAAACAGAAAGCCGGACACGGAGGGCGACACCGTCCACGAGCCGGAACCTGATTATACATCAATAACCGCCAGGGCCCGCGCCCTTATGGCAAAAAACATCTAACAAAATGAGAAACTCTCACGAGATTTCCGCCGAACTCGAGACCCGTCTGGCCGAGTTCGAGGCCTGCCAGGAAGCCGCGCAGCGCAAGGACCTGGCAGAGAAGGTCGAAGAGCTCACCCGTGAGCTCAAGGACGCCCAGCTGAGTGAGGCCGCCCGCAAGGCGCAGGCCAATCAGCGCGTCCTCTCTCCCGCGGAGCAGAAGGAGCTGAAGCGCTTCTCCATCTCCAAGTTCCTGCGTCAGGCGCAGAACGGCAAATTTGACGGTATCGAGGAAGATATCGCCAAGGAAGGTGCAGAGGAGTTCAAGCGTGGCGGTCTCAACGCCGTCGAGAACGCCGTCTACCTGCCGAGCACGTTCCTGCGTTACTACTACACCAACGCCTCCGAGTCCGCCTACGGCCAGGCTTTCATCGAGCAGACCGGCCTCACCTACATCGGCAAGCTCCGGAACGCGACCCTCGGCAGCAAGCTGGGCGTCCGTTACCTGAACGACCTCAAGGGCAACATCGCCTTTGTCACCGGTGGTGCCGACGCTGCCTGGGTCGCTGAGGAAGGCACTGCGTCCAAGCAGAAGCCTGCGTACAGCAAGGTCGTCATGAGCCCGAAGCGCCTCCAGGTGCTGCAGGGTGTCACTTACGACCTCATGCACCAGTCCAGCAAGGCCCTCGACGACCTCATCCTGGACGACATGGTGAAGGCCCACGCCGTCGCCCTCGACGCCGCGATCTTCACCGGCTCCGGCTCCAGCGGTCAGCCTACCGGCGTCCTCTCTGCCGCCAACGTCAACTCCATCGCCATCGACACTAACGGCGGCCCTCTGACCTACGCTCTGCTCGTCCAGATGGAGACCGAGGTCGGTATCGACAACGGCCTGCTCGACGACACCCTCGCCTACGTGTCCAACGCGAAGGTCCAGGGCAAGCTCAAGACCATCCCGCAGATCGCCGGCTATCCGTACTACCTGATGAACGACGGCAAGGTGAACGGCTACCCGTTCTTCATGTCCAACGCCATCCCGAGCAACCTGACTAAGGGCAGCACCAGCAGCGCTTGCTCTGCTGCCATCTTCGGTAACTGGAGCGAGGTCATCGTCGGCAGCTGGGGCGGTCTCCAGATCATCGTGGATCCTTACACCGCCAAGGCCGAGGGCGTCCTCGAGATCTCCGCTGCCGCGTACCACGACGTGCTCGTCCGTACTCCGGTTGCCTTCTGCAAGATCGTCGACATCACCACCACCTAATCGCTGACTGAACCATGACCGAGAGGACTTACATTTCGATGCAGGCCAATAGGCTCCTCCAGGAGTTCAAGCGCCACATCCGCATGACCAGCGACGACCTCGACGCCGAGCTCCGCTCGAAGATGATGGCCGCCGTGATCAGCGCGGAGCACCACATCGGCAAGGTGATCCTCCGGTCCGAGTTCGTAACGACCAGGTCTTTCGCTTCCGCCGTTATCCTCAAGGTCCCGAACATCATCGTCCAGGGCCTTGAGGTCGACGGGGTGGCGGTGACGGGCTGGAAGCTCGTCGGTCGTGTCCTCACCCTCCCGCAGGGCGTCACCGGTGAAACGATGACCGTGACCTACGAGGCCGGGTACGAGTGCATTCCCGACGACATGAAGGCCGCGATCCTGATGCACGCCACGACACTCTTCAACAATCCGGCGGATTCGGTCGAGACGCTGGCCAAGGCGTCCCAGAACCTCCTCCGCCCCTACCGCTGGGAGCTGGACGACGATGGAGAACAGGATTAACATCGGCGAGCTTGACACGAAGGTGCTCCTCCGTTCCTGCGTCATCACCCAAGGTGCGCAGGGCGCGAAGAAGTACACGTTCCAGGACTACGCCGAGGTGTTCGCCAAAGTCGACCGGAACGTCGCGGAGACCGTCACCAACACCAACCTGGAGCAGGGTGTGGACATCACGCTGACCATCTACAAGGTGGCGGCGCTGACTACTCGCTGGCGGGTTGTGCTGGACGGCAAGGCCTACGAGATCACCGGCATCGACCCGATCTCCCGGGTGTCGCCCCTCTGCCACCTCACCCTCAGCATCGTCGAGTGATGGCCCAGACACGGACATACATCACAGGTCTCGACGACTGCCTGAAGTGCTTCGACAATGCCCCAGGCAATATGCTGAAGCTCGTCAGGAAGGCGCTGAAGGAAGGGGGCAAGGAGGCGGCGAAGGAGATCCGGAAGGTGATGCCCAGGCGGTTCAAGCGGCTGGTGTCCTACAAGGTTGTGAAGGGAACCCTCTCGGGTGACTATTCCGCCCTGGTGGGAGCCTTCAACAAGGTGAAGAGCGGCACAAGCGAGCCGGACGACTGGTTCAAGGCTTACTGGAAGAACTACGGCACGCTGACCAAGCGGGACCGGGACCACAAGTTTGACTACCCTGTCAAGCCCGCGCACTGGGCTGCGGCAAAAAGGCGCAGGAACAATATCGGGCAGCCGCACGAGAACTTCTACGACGGCGCAGTGAACGGCCCTGCGCAGACCGCCTTCCTCCGCAAGTTCGAGGACTGCATCAAGAGTAACGAAGACTACCTCAAGGAAAGATGACCAACCATCTCCATACGCAACTCGTTTCGACGCTCACGTCGGCCGGTGTCGACCCCGCCCTCTCCGAGGCCGAGATTGACAGCTATCCCTACGTGACGTTCGAGCTGCCGGTGGAGTACCGGTACAACAAGGACGGAGTCTATAAGCTGGTCGGCAACCTCACGATCCGGTCGGTCTCCGACGACTTCGACGAGGCGGACAGCCTCCGGGCCAGCATCGAGTCGGCCATCGCTTCCGGCTTTGACGGTTCGCCCGTGAACATCATGAGCGAGCCGGAGGATCCCGAGGAGACGCCGACCGTCCTGGAGGTGGTTTACTACACGGCCCGGCTGACCGACGTCCGCAAGGACTGCACGGACGGTGTCTGGGTCATTGAACTGGACTACATTCTCAATCAATCCGAATAACAATGGCACTTGAAGGATATAACATCGCATTCAGGCTGAAGGTGGGAAATGACTACCTGACGCTTGCAGGCCGTACCCAGGACGATCTCACCATCGCCGCGCGGACGAAGGAAAGCCTGACCAAGGACGACGCCGGGGCTGCCCAGGTCGCCGTCAGCGGTCACGACATCACCTTCCGCGCGACCGGTCTGGTGGATGTTACGTCCGCGACGGCCATCACCCGGGACGCGCTGATCGCTAAGGCCCTCCTGACCTCCAGCAGCGCGGTCTTCGACTTCCAGTACGCCACGAACGGAAACGACCTGCTTTCCGGTCAGTGCGTCATCACCAACCTCACGGAGAGCTCCAACTCTTCCGACGATGCGACGCTCACCGTCGACTTCCGGGTCGTCGGCGACGCCGAGTTCGACGACGATACGACCTCTTCTTAACACCACGACACCATGGCATACTTAGACGGCTACAACATCGCTTTCAAGATCGGCAACAAGACCTTCGCCGGTCGCACCCAGGATGACCTGACCATCGCAGCGCGGACGAAGGAGTCCCTCACCAAGGACGACGCCGGTGCCACGCAGGTCGCGGTCACCGGTCATGACATCACCTTCCGTGCTACGGGTATCGTCGAGCTGGGCTCCGACACGTCCAGCAAGATGTTCCGTAACACCATGATCGCCACGGCGCTCCTCACGGGCAACTCGGCGGTCCTCTCCTTCAAATACGTCCCCACCGGCGGGCAGGCCTACGGCGGCAGCTGCATCATCACGAACTACACGGAGTCCTCCAACAGTTCCGATGACGCCACCTACACCGTCGACTTCCGCGTCACGGGCAACATGACGACCACCACTTAAGCCACCTAAAAGATGAAGAAGGACTACATAGAAATCGCAGGCAAGCGCTACCGGGTGGAATCCAACTGGAATGCGCTCACAGCTTTCCTCGAAGCCGTGGGTAGGAATACCCTCGAGGAGCTCTCCAAGATTGACAGCATCAAGCCCACCGAGCTGACCGCCATGATGGCGGCCTGCATCGCCGAGGGGCAGAGGCTGGACGGCAGCAAGGACGCCCCGTCCGCCATGGATCTGGGCGCCGTCATCACCCCCGATGACGTCCGCACGTTCCTGGACATCTACGTCCGGCAGTCTAACCCCCAGGTCAGTCAGGACGAGCCAAAAAAAGAGGAGCGGGAGACGGAGCCCGCAAGCTGACGATAGGAGACGTCCGGGGCTGGGCCATCGCCCGCCTCGGACTTACCCTTGAGGCCTTCGGCCTACTCCGTCAGGGGGAGTTCTGGGAGGCGATGGTCGCCTGGAACGAAGACCGGACAGCGGACCGCAAGCATGTCGCAGAGGTCGTCCGGGCAGTGGGGCTCAGGCTGTTCAACCTCCAGCTGGCGAGGGGCAAGTCGGTCACTCCGCACGAGTTCCTTCCCTACCCCTGGGACGAAGAGGAGACGCCTGACGACGGAGGGTTGTCAAAGATGACGCCCGAGGAGAAGAAGGCATCACTTGAAAAACTGAGAGAACTTACCAACTGGTAGATATATGTCCACGAAAGACCCCAATATGAAAGTCATCTTTGGTGCCGACACCAAGGATTTCGACAAGGGTGCCAAGCAGGTGAAGCAGGGACTCAAGGACCTCGACAAGAGCTCCGAGTCGATGCTCTCCAGCCTGAGCAACGCCTTTGGCGTCTCCTCCGGTAAGGTGGAGCAGATGACGTCCGCAGTCCGGGGTCTGGGTTACAAGCTCGTGGAGACAGGCAACGAGGGGGCCAAGGCCCTGGGCTCCGTCCTCGCCAAGATCGGGCCGCTGCAGGCCGGCATCGCCGGTCTCGGTCTGGCGGCCGCTATCGCAGGCTTCAAGCAGCTGAAGGCCGAGGCCGACAACTTCAAGTCCACCATCGACGGCATGAACCTGTCGATGGCGACCTCCGCCTACATCGCCACATACAAACAGATGCTGCACGACCTCAACTCCGACACCGGCAGGCAGGTCGCGGAGGCGATGGACAAGTGGGAGCGGGGCTTCGGTCGGTTCAAGGCGCAGATCGGGGCCACCTTTACCACGGCGATGGGCCAGGACTCGAAATGGTACGACGCTATCACTCCTTCCGGCCTCATCCGCGCCTGGAACACCGTCAAGGGAGCGTCGCAGGAGGCCGAGGCCGCCGCTGAGAGGAACGCGGGCCGCGCTTCCGAGATGGCTGACCTGATGAAGGAGCAGCTGACCCTCAACAACGAGATCAAGCTCATCGACCGCGACATCGCGGAGTACCGCCGGCAGGCCAGCGACAAGAGCGCTTCTGCGGCAGAGCGCTCCGCGGCGGAGGCGAACTACCGGCAGGCGGTCAACGATAAATATGACAAGCAGGCGAATCTCCAGGAGCGGATGCTCAACCTGCAGAAGGCTATGGACGCCGAGGCTTCCAACACCTTCGAGGAGACGAAGAAGACCGCCGAGATGGAGGGCGCCCTCATCGACATCGAGACCGCAAGGCAGAACGAGCTTCGCGGCATCGACCGGATCAGCAACTCTATCGCCACGGCAACGGCGAAACAGGCCGCCGCCGCGCAGAAGGCCCGCGAGGAGGCCGAGGCCATGGCCGCCGTCTACTCCAGATGGTCGGGTCTGGGCACGGTGGGCACGGCTGGTCTGCAGTCCGTCCAGGGCTCCGTCATGGGTCCTTCCCTGAGCATCCTTCCGCAGCAGCAGGACGTCGAGTATTTCAAGGAGACCTTCCAGGCTTATCTCGGTGATTGGACGGTTGCGGTCGGCATCAAGCCCGAGGAAGGTGCCATCGTGGACTTCACGACCGAGGTGGAGCAGGGTCTCGTCTCCATGGCCACCCGGACGTCCGAGATCATGGGCAACCTCATCGGTACGCTTGCGGCGGGCGGCAACGCCTGGGGCAGCTTCAAGAACGCGGCGGTCTCCGCCCTGGGCGACATGGCCATCGCGGTCGGTAAGATCGCCATCAAGTCCGGTGTGGCGATGCTCGGTATCGAGACCGCCCTGAAGATGGGCAACCCTTACGTCGCCATCGCTGCTGGTGCCGCCCTCGTGGCCCTTGGTGCGGCGGTCAAGTCCTCCTTGTCTTCCGTGGCTTCTGGCGACTTCAGCGGAGGTAGTGGCGGTTACTCCGGCGACTATTCCGGATCCGGAGGCAATGGCTACGAGACCAGGGACGTGAAAGTCTACGTGACCGGAACACTGGAGGCGGACGGTGACAAGCTCATCGCCGTCATTAATAACACCAACAAGAAGAACTATTACACTGGAGGCTGATGGCATACGGGGCTAAATATAAGTTCAAGTTCGTGGACACCTATGGCGTGACCTTCGAGGTCCGGCTATTGGAGAAGGACTACACAGGGAGCGTTACCTGGCGCCCTCTGGGCGGTTCTCCGGTCCTTCGTATGCAGCAGAGCGGGCCTTTCCGTTGCACGAGCTGTGACCTTACGTTGGAGTGTCAGGTGGACGGGGAGTTCGCTTTCCTTTACACAAGCGACCCGCAGGAGTACAAGATAGTGGTCTATCGTGAAACCGCCGTCATCTGGCAGGGCTTTGTTGCCACGGAGCTCTACAGCGAGCCGGACATCGCCCCGCCTTATGACGTGAGGGTCACCGCCACGGACGGTATCGGTGTGCTCAAGGAATACGATTACGTTCCCTACGGCGCGGCCCGAAGAGTGCGTGAGCAGATTCAGGGGCTTCTGGCGGAGACCGGGCTGTCCCTGGACTTGAATTGCATCTTTTCCATTCACGAGCACGGCGATACCACGGCCAACTTCTTGGACGAGACCTTTATCGACCTGGACTACATGGAAGGCAAGAGCTGCTACGAAGCTCTGGAGGAACTGTTGAACACGTTCCACTGCGTCCTCACCCAGTGGAGGGATGACTGGGCCCTTATCAGGGAGTCCGATGTAACTGTGCAGTCGAACGGGGATGTGTCCATGATCAACTGCGACTCCAGGGGAATAAACACTCCCTACAACCAGACCTTCGACGAGATGACCGCCGTTGTCGGACAGAGAGGGGTGGCGCAGATGTGGCCGGTGGGGTACCTCACCAGAAGCGTGGTTCCGGCAAAGAAATCCGTCACCGTCATTTCTAAATGGCATACAAAAAACGGATTTCCAGAAGTGAAGGAGGACGGATGGACTACGTCGAATTATGCAACATTTGACTCCACTTATAAATACTATCACCTTGGGACATCGTCCTATGTGTATGAACAATCTTATGGGGTTTTAGCGGCCTCTGTCGTTCTTAACAAGTTCACGAAGTCCTTCAGGGTTGTTGTTAAAGCCAATAATTACGTCGCCTATGAGAGCAGTATAGTTGGCGTTGATCCGAAAGTGAAAATCCTTGCCGCGTGGACGAATCTAACCACACAGCAAGTTTACTATTATAGCCCTGGCCGCGGATGGTCCACATCATACGGCGCTGATGGAGACGAGCTGGAAATCAGGACGATGAATCCTAATCACGACATTAACCTTTGCCAGGAAGTCTCTGCTGAATTTCCCGCGCTTGAGGACAATAGCGTCGGATGGTTCTCGCTAAACATTAAAGGCATACACGTAGACGTATATAGCGTTGAAGTGTTTCCTTCCGATGAGAGGGGGTTCCAGGATACGATAACGATAGATAACGGGGCAAGAGGAAAGGCTGGCTCTGTCGAGATTTCCGGTGGACGGGAAATGGCGTCTAATCTGCTCGAGATAGATTTCCTCCGGGGTGTCTTCTATACGGCGCTTTCCGGGCAGGGATATTCGGGTATTCACATTATCACCTCCTTCGACGATGCCGACAACAGCCAGCTCGACTTCATGTCCCTGATGGCGCTGAACTATGCGAAGACCTATGCGGCTCCGCGGATTCAGATCACCGGCAAGATTGACTTCCCTTCCTCCCGGTCTTTCCAGCCCGTCTTCATCAAGTCCCACGGCGTCTGGGCGATCATGGAGAGCTACGACTGGAACCTTAAGGAGTCGGAGATCAGCTTCAAGGCTGTGACCCTTCCGACCGCCACGCTGGTGGTCGATTCCGAAACGATAACAGCAATACCTAACGATTAGGAGCATGAGCACAATTACCCTACCCAACATCCGGGTCTCCTCGGATCTCACGGTGAAGGTTCGCCTGAAGGACGGCGGAGTGGCCATCGACTGGTCTACGCTGTCCGGCATCCGTGCCCTCATCTATTCCGACGCGCAGAAGGCCATGGCAGGCCGCTGCGCTGTGACTGTCGACGCGGAGGACAACACCCTCCTCGTCTGCCAGTACGCGGCCAACAAGCCGCAGTACATCGGCGTGAACCGCATCGTCATCTCCGCCACCTACCTGGGCGAGATGAAGACTTACGACAAGCCCGCCCTCAACTTCGTCCGCTGGACGGACGAACAGGCCGGCGAGGAGATCACCATCAGCGACCCGGACGTGGAGGTCGAGATCGAGGTGGAGGACGTCTCCAGCTCCATCCTCCAGGAGGCCGTCAACGCCGCCTTCTCCGCTGCCGAGCGGGCCGATGAAGCAGCCGCCGCTGCAGAGCACATGGTGGACATCCATCAGGGTCCGGAAGGTCCTGCTGGCGCCGACGGAGCTGACGGAAAGTCCGCCTACGAGATCGCCGTGGAGGAAGGCTTTGAAGGAACCGAGCCCGAATGGCTGGAGTCCCTCGTCGGTCCTCAGGGCCCGCAGGGCATCCAGGGCGTCCAGGGCATCCAGGGCGAGCAGGGTCCTCAGGGCGAGCAGGGCAATCCTGGATCCTCCGTGGACTATCCTTTCGAGCTCGTGAACAATGAGGAGACGAACGACGCGACGAAGGCGCACACCGCCGCCGGCGCCAAGAGGCTGAACGACAAAATCGGTCAATTAGAGGCCAAACTGAACACCCTTGCTTCGACAAGGTACTACGGCATTTTCGCATCTTCCTCGTTACTTCCGGCAGACGCAAGCGAAAAAGGTTATGCCTATGTCGGTGCATCCGCACCCCTCTCAATCTATGAGGTGGACTACAATAGTGAAAGCGAACAATGGGAGTGGGCGGACACGGGTGTCACGATTGATTCCGTCCAGGGCGAGCCGGGTGTCGGTTTCGATTCTGTTTCTTCCAATGAGGACGGAACGATTGTTATTACCCTTACAGACGGTAATACAATAACGATTGACCTTAACCACGACCACGATTCGTATTATAGCAAGGTTGTCGGCACGGCACAACCCTCTGGGGGATTCCTCCCGGATGTGGCATACAACCTCGGCACACTCACGGGGACGGTCACTTTTGTCCTTGCCGCCGCCGTGACGGGAAATGTGAACCACTACTTCTGGATGTTCGACACGGGCGGCACGGCTCCCACCGTCACCTTCCCGAACGGCATCACCTGGGCAGACGGAACGGGGCCTACGATAGCGGCGAATAAGCATTACGAGATTTCAATTCTTGGCGGCATCGCCACTTATCTGGAGGCATAGCCATGAGCAACCTATTGAAACGCAGACAAATGATGCTGGTTGAAAAACCGGTCTTCTATAATTACCTCTACTTTGACGGGGCGTCGTATATAGACACCGACATCATCCCGACGGGACAAAATACATTTCGTGTCACCATTGGTTACGAGAGCCAGAAGTCGGCGCAACATGTTTATGACTTCCTCACCACAAACGGGAGGGTCCGCTTGAGCTACGGATCAAATACAACCAGCACGACAAGAAAGGTAAACATCTGGTACGATGGGTCTGGCAGTGGAAGCCTCAAGTCCGTCGATGTGGCTTTCTCCACCAATTCCTATTCCACCATCCTCACCCCTTACAGATTTTTTTACTACTCGGAAAAGACCGAATTTTCTGGTGGTGGAAACGGGGTAGGAACAGGGCCTCTTGTTATCGGTGCATTATCTTCTCACTCGGGCAACTTCTTTACGGGACGAATCTCTCAATTCCGGATCTACGGCCCGGATGCAAAAGACATAACCGTAGGAAGTCAGCTTGACAACTACACACCCGTCATCACTTTACGCCCTTGCACCTATAAGGGAGAAGCCGGGCTTTGGTATGTAGAGGGAAATAAGTTTTACGGAAACACCGCAGGAAGCGGGACATTAACTGCAAGCAATTAATAATATGGCAAACACAACTGTATATCCTTTTGGTCAGGGCGGTCAGCTTCCTTCCGGCTATCCCATCGTGGACGACCTCTTTACCGGAGGTGCGGACAAAGCCTTGTCTGCACAGCAGGGTAAAATCATCGGTAACGAGTTGTACCGGGACGGAAATGTGGTCCAGGTTATTAACCTGGATCAGTGCGGAAGTATGCCGCTTTGGGCGACTTCGTCCGAGTGGAGAACTTCTTCTGGAAATAATGACCGTCTATGTCGGTACTTTTCAAGGGACGAAAGATGGGCCTCTCTCTATGTGACCGCAAACCCGAACAAGACAGCATATATCTTTCAACTTACGGAACTGCCGGACGACCCCTCCCAGGTCCAAGACCTGGACCCGATACAAGGTCTTATTCTTAGAACGAGCATCACCGCCGGCGAGAATGCAGTCATAGTTCTTGACGATGACTGCGAGTACATTGTCGTGAACGAAACCCCCGACGGTCCCGGAGAGACCGACTACCGTCCTTCATACCTCGCAGGATGCACCACCGTCGAGGGCGGCAAGTCGAGGCTGGACGTCCTCGAGGACACCGTGAATCACCTTGCCGAGCATCCGGCAGTAAATCTGGCCCTCGAAATCACGTTTGAACGGCTCGGTAAGATTTTCGACAACGCGCAGGCCGGAGACGATACCATCAATTCCCCCTGCATTATCCGACCCGTCCACGAAAACCCGATTGGGAAATACTACATGTATTATGGCATGGATCACGGCGGCGGCGCTTCCGAGGCAGGAATCAAGTTGGCGTACAGCAACGACCTCCTTCATTGGACTGTGTACGGAATCGTTCTCACTGCAAAGGATCAGTTCTCACTTTCTTCCAGGAAGGAGACGGAGACGCCCTGGGTAATCTGGGACAAGGAAAACAGCCGTTACCTCATGTACTGGCACAGCATCTACTCAACTGGAGAAGCCCCGGCATACGACCAGACTACATATATTTCCGAGAGCGTGGACGGAATCAATTGGACCTACATCAAGCCTGCCCTTTCGATTCCGATGAACCACATTGTCGGCAACGGACATAACGGGTATTTCAAGGTGTACCCGATGGACGGAATCTTCTATGGTTTCAGCCTTCTTGGTGGTGGCGACGACTCCTACGCAGGCCGTCATTTCAGCACCAACGGTCTGGACTGGATAACGGAGCAATGTTCAAGCGTCATATCTTCCGAGGGATGGAGATTCTGTGCGCTGGGACGGTATTTCTCGGTGAGAAGTCTCGGGAAGGCAGCGTCAGGATTTGAGCCGAAGACGACCAACATCGGAATACAGGAGGTTTGCGCCGATTACAGGACACCGATAAGCGGTCGTTCCGTCTTCGTCAAGATGGACGAAGACCTCGGCGAGACGCAGAACATCCGTGCGATAAGCGGATTCATCGACGACGGAAACATTTACATCGTTTACAACTGTGCGAGCAACGACCTCTCGATGAGCGCATTCTTCCTCGGAAAAATCAAGACAAAGGAGTATTAACCATGTTTATCGAAAGACTTTCAAACGAGTTCTACCCGATAGGGCGGGACCGCAAGAGAATGAAGGCCGACTTCATCGGGGAGGACCCTTCGTGGCTCGTTATGCCTTTAGGCGTGACGAGGGTGAACAACGGCTTTCAGACGAGCGGGGTGCATAAGATCGAGAGCGTTCCCATTGTAGCAGCAAACATAGCGATGATTGGATTCGGCGTCGGAAACTGGAGATTGCATTCCGAGAGTTCTACCCCGTCCATGAAACTTGTGAACACGGACGGGACAAGGGAAATTGGCCTATACACGGAAAGCGAAATCACTTACTTCCGCTACATCGTGAACGGCACGACAGTCTATGAGGACGACGAGGTTATGGTCGGCAGCAACGGAATCCGGAAGAGCATGTTCGTGGCTTCGCAGAGTACGCCATACGGAGTGCGCCCCAAGAATATCGCCATCTACTTCTTACCGGAGACGGGCTATTTCCATGTAGTCCGTAACGGTTCGGTAATCTATTCCAGATCCAATCTCAAGACCATCAACACGACTGGGGTGGACTGGAGCGGAACGTGGAAGTTCGTTGTTGAATCAAACGGGCAGATGAACGGCTCATCCATCGAAATGATGATGGAGCAGGACATCTAACTGATTCACTTCCGGCCCTAATTGACTAACTTGATCGGGGGCCTCCGGGCCCCCACACATACAAGCCTCTGGCCTACGGCTTAAACTATGGGAACAAGTAAAACCATAAACCAAACTAATCCAATGGAAACCTGGAGCTCAATGGACATCAAGCAGAAGTTCGCCATCGGTACTGCGGTGGTGGCCTTCGTGGTCGGCTGGGGACTAACCGTGGCCGGCTTCATCATCCCTCCTGAAGGCGAGGTCTCGGACTCCGTTTTGTGGGTCCTGGGCCAGGCCCTGATCTACACAGCCTCGGTGCTCGGCATCGGGATGTACTTCAAGAACCAGATGGTCAAGTTCCGCGCCGACACCAAGCGCTACATCGACGAAGAGATCCGGGAAGAAAAGGAGGAAGCATGACACGGCAGGAGATACTGACGGCAATCAAGCCCTACTTCGACATCGACGAGCTGGTGTGCAACCACACCTTCGCCAAGTGGGGCGAGAAGGCGTGGCAGTTCCTCGACACGGACTTCCTCCACTGCCTCCTGGTGATCCGGCGCGACATCGTCAAGCGGGCGATGTGGTGCAACGGGTCCCAGAAGAAGCAGCGCGGCCTGAGATGCAACCGCTGCGACATGGTCAAGAGCAAGAGCACCGTCTACCTCTCCGCACACGTCCTGGGCAAGGCCGGGGACTTCACGATCTCCGGACTGTCCGCGGAGAAGGCGCGGGAGCTCATCAAGGCCAGCGCCGACCTCCTCCCCTGCCCGATCAGGATGGAGAAGGGCGTCAGCTGGCTCCACTTCGACGTCCTGCCCCAGTACGGGGTGACGGCGAAGGTCTACGAGTTCACGGCATAGACTCCGGGAAGGCGGTGCGCCCACCTGCATAGTCCTTCTTCACCCACCGGCTGAACGGAGTCTTTAATACGAAGTATATGAAAAGGATCCTCGAAATACTACTCTACGTCTGGCAGCTCCCGCAGAATCTGCTCGGGCTGATCATGGTCGCCATCACTGGGTTTGGTCTGCCGGTCGACATCCGGGGAAACAATCACCGGCTCCCGTCGTCGCTTCTTTTCCTGAACGAACAGATGCGCGGAGGTATCTCCCTCGGACGGTATATCATCATGAACAGAAGCTACGCCGGCGACACGACCTCATGGATGCACGAGCGCGGGCACTCCGTTCAGTCCATGTACCTGGGCCCGCTCTACCTCCTCGTCATCGGCCTGCCGTCCCTGCTGTGGGCCTGCTGGTGGAACGAGGGCCGGAACCGGAGCTACTACTCATTCTACACCGAACTTTGGGCAGACCGTCTGGGAGGGGTCAACCGATGCTGACGCGCCGTCACCATAAGGAGCCTTCAGGGCGGAGAGGAAGCGGCATTATCAACTTCTTTTCTCTCTTAGTCATGGTTATTTGCCTTTCCGCCTGCTCCCCGAAGGTCATCGAGAAGGTCGTGGTCCGGCGCGACACCCTGATGGTGCATCACCGGGACACGACCTACCGGAGGGACAGCGTCTACATCCGGGAGTGGATGAAGGGCGACACCGTCTTCGTCGAGAGGTTCAAGGACCGCTACGTCTTCAGGGACCGCTGGCGGGACAGCATACAGGTCCGTGAGAGGCACGACACCACCACGGTGGAGGTCAAGGTCGAACGCCAGCTTACGTGGGCCCAGAAGGCCAAGATAGGCGCCTTCCCGTGGGTCCTGCTCGCCCTGGCCGGCGCGCTCGTCTGGATCTTCCGCAAATGGATTTTCAAGATATAAGCCCGTGAGGGTCCCTTTTTTTCATACCATATAAAGTTAAGTTTTAGTGTTATTAATTATCAGTTTCTGCCGTCCTGCGCCGTGAGGTCCGGGACGGTTACTTTTCCCCAGAGGTAGTCGATGGCGAGCCGGTTGGCGTCGTCCACCTTCTGCCGGTTGCGCTTGATGTAGATGGCCGTGGTGCGGTGGCCAGCCGAGGAGTGGCCCATGCCGAGGGTGATGGTCGGGTCGGCCACCTCGAGCTCCGCGCACAGCGTCGCCCAGGTGTGCCTGGCCCACTTGCTGGAGCAGTCCGGCTCGATGGGCTCCCCGTCGGGGCCCTTGATGCGCTTGAGGGCCTCCCACAGCCTGCGGTCGTAGTCGTGCGGGTTGCGGTACCTGTCGAAGACGGAGAGGAGGTGCTCCTCGCCCTTCCAGCGCTCGATGATCTCCAGCGCCTCGGGCTCCAGCCGGATATCCATCAGCTGGCCGGTCTTCTGCCGGCGGTACTCCACCCGTCCGTCCCTGACGTCGGCCCAGGTGAGGGCGCCGAGGTCGCAGGTGTCGATGCCCCGCAGGTAGAACATCAGGAGGAAGACGTCGCGGTGCATGGCGTCGTTACGGTAGGTGACGTCGGCGGTGGCGTAGGCGCGCAGCTGACCGATGGTCAGGGCCTTCTTCCGGGTCTCCTCCGTCCGGATCCGGAACTTCCGGAAGGGATAGAAGGACGTGAGCCCCTCGTCCAGGGCGAAGTTGCAGATGGCGCGGAGGTTCCTCAGGTGGACGGCCCTGGCGTTCATCTTCCCTCCGACGGACTTGTCGAGTCCGTGCAGCCAGGTGAGCGACATATCCTCTATGTAGAGGGGCCCGTCGCCCGCGTACGCGCGTACCTTGTCAACGGTATAGCAGTAGATCTGCCGGGTGCCCTCCCTGTCCTTGGTGGCGATGCAGCGCTCCGCTATCCGGTAGAAGTCGGTGCGCCTCTCCTCCTCGGGCACCTCGCCCATGTCGGGGGCCTCGAGCAGCTTCCGGAGGTATGAGGCGGAGGCGGTGGCGAGCCGTCCGTCCTCGCGCAGCTGGAGCATCCGGGCCTGCGTCCTCAGCAGCCGGATCTCCAGGGCGGCGTTCAGCTTCTTCGCGTCCTTCCGGTCCACGACCTTCGCGCCGTCCGGGTCCCACTCCCAGAGATGGACGGACAGTCCGGTGGAGAGGTAGATGTTCGTGCCGCAGCCTGCGGCGATCTTGATGGGGAACGTCCCGTCCTGGAGGGGGCGTCGCTTGTCCAATAGGCAAAATGACGTAGCCATGGTGTAATTGTTCTTTGTTAGTCGGTTTTCCGTTTGCGGAGGATTTGCTGAAAAATGTGCCCAAATGTACCCACATATACCCACTTGTACCCACTTTCCGCGACACCTCTTGTCGACAAAGCACAAAAAAGACAGTGCGCTGAACGCAACCTAATCGGCTGATATTCAACACACTGTCTGTTATGTGAGGACTGGCAGATTTGAACTGCCGACCTCTTGCCTGTCAAGCAAAAAGTGCCTTTCCATCCTCCTGATTATCATTACTTTATAAGGGTGAATTTCATTTGCAGAGGATTTGCATATTACCAGTCCTCGTCATTGCCGCCTTCCTTGATCTCGAAGGTGGTGAGCAGGTCGTAATCCAGAACCGGAGACGACCCCTTGTTCCAGAAGTTCCGGCGGAACTGCCCGCTGCCGTTCAGGGCGTAGAGCTCCAGCTTCGTCCGTTCGCCGGTCTTTGACAGCGGCGTCTCTACGGTCGTCGTGAAGACGATGCCGTCCACCGTCACCCGGTACCGGCCTTCCCGGATCTGGACGACGGCTCGGCCTTCCATCTCGCCTCCCAGCAGATACATGGAGACAAGCCCGCGCTTCATGCCGGCGCCACGGTAATCCACCTCGTGAGGAACGATCCGGCAGGTGAAACCGTCCTTTGTGAGAATGACGTTGTCGAACCGCCCGGAGCCAAGCAGGCCGTCAATGACGGAAGCGGAGTCCAGGGGCGTCTGGTAAACCTGCTGCCATGTGACGGTGGAGCCGTCCGTGGAGAACCGGCTTTCGTCCTGGGCCGATAAAGTTGCGGAGAACGCAAATAAAATGGCGAATAATGCAATTTTTCTCATAGCGGTCTATTTCATCGACATCACCATCAGGACACGGTACCAGCCACGCACCGCGCTCATGTTTATCTCGAAGGGCTGCACGTCCGGATTGAGCGAGACGCACTGGACGTAGCCGGGCTCCTCCGACTTCATCAGCTTCTTGAGGACCGCGCCGTTGTCCGTGTCCAGGACGTAGACACGGCCCCACTCGATGAAGAGGTTGGGATCTATCCGCTTGATGAGGATGCGGTCGCCCGGGTTGTACTCCGGCATCATGGAGTCGCCGGTGACCGTCATGGCGAAGTCCACGCTCTTGATGGGCGACACGACGGACTCGCAGTCGTAGTCATGGACGCCGTCCACGAAGTCCCCGATCAGGCCGCCCCTGGCCTCGTAAGGAATGAGCCGGACGCGGAATAGCGGGTCGGCGGTCTCCCCTGCCACGACTTTTCCCTCGCTTTTTTCGTGCGCCCGCTTTATCTCCTCGATCGTGTCAAGGAGCTGGAAGTACTTTTCCATTGACCACTCGGGGTTGTCAATTATTTTCATCAGTTTGTCTTCCGGCAGGGCGTTCTTCCCTGACTCGACCTGGGAGATGAATTGTTTCGTGACGCCAAGGTACTCTGCCAGAGCGCCTTGCGTGATGCCGTTCGCCTTCCGGAAAAGGCGTAAATCAGTCTTTTGGTTCATCAACACACTGTCTTTTTCAGCCTCGGTAAACTAAATTTCGTTTACTCGGGCAAAATTTTTTCGTTTACACTGTTGTTTTTATGGTTTACTTTACTTAACTTTGCCCTTGGTTACTGATAAGCAAGCAAGCAAGCCACGCCGCAAAGATACACAAATAAACTTAATAATCGACAGTGTTATGAGACATCACTACTACATTTTCAAGACGGACAACCGCACCGGGAACACGGAACTCATCTGCGGAGGCGTCCACAAGAGCATCCTCGACTGCAAGAACCATTTCCGGATCTACTGCTACGGATTCATGGACTGCTCCATCGAACTCAACGGAAGGAGCCACCTGACGAACGGCACTCACGAGGACCTCTCCTTTACTCTCCGCATCGACGGGAAGAAAGACGTAGAATACTTCATGCTCCTGGACGAGGAGGGACAAGACCTCGTACACGCCATCAGCTGACCTGCTTTCCAAAAAACCGCAAAAGTATATATATAACCCTAGAATCATAGCCATGGACAAGAGAAAAACCGCCACCATCATCGGCATCATCAGCATCATCTTCCTCTTCGCCGGTTGCGTCGAGGACGCCAACGGTGCGCCCACCATCTGGAACGTCATCTCCCTCGTCGCAGCCCTCGTGCTGGGATGGGTCTCGAAGACGCTCTTCGACAGCCTGGACAAGAACAATAACGAAACAGTCTAATATGGAAGTAATCAAGCACACCACCGGCAAGGACGCCGGCAAGATCTCCGTTTTGCGGAGCCTCAACACGATGGTACCCGGAGAGACCTGGGCCATCGAGGAGGGCCTGGTGCAGCTGGCGTACGTCTACTCCTGCTGCTCCCGCCTCTCCCGGATCTCCCAGGACCGCACCTTCTCCGTCAAGTCCCCCGCCGAGTACGGAGGGATGATCGAGATCACCTGCAAATCGAAGGCATCATGACGGCAACGAGACCCGACGTCAGCCCGCAGGGGCTCTACACGGGACGGCAGACCGCCCGTCACCTCGACGTGGACCGCCACACCATCACCCGGTGGAAGAGGGAACGGAAGCTGGTGCCGCACACCGATGACGGCCGCTACCTGGGCAAGGACATCGTCGCAGTGTGGATGAACGGATAAAGGCTGGTATGGTACTCCCGAGGTTGCAGTAACCTTAAAACCAAGACAAGTTTTTTAAATATTTTCCCCTCCGAGGGAGGAAGGATCGTCTCCTTCGCCAGCCTCTCCCGCAGTCTGCGGGGCTATCAACTAAACACACTGTCGTATACGGGCCGACAAGCCGCCGCGAGGTGTCCGGCCCTTTCACGGAAAACCATTCTAAATAACAATAGAACTATGCAGAATTTATTCACAATCAACATCCAGGTCAGCCTCTCACCCGAGACGCTGGAAGTCGCCCGGAGGCTCGCCCCCGCCGGCGATCTCCCTGAGCACTGCTGCGAAGACTTCGAGAAGCGGGTCACCGACATCTGCCTCGGCGTCATCCAGCAGCTCTCCAAGCACGCCAAGCCGGAAGAAAATTACGGCAAGGCGGAGGAAACTGCACCTGAAGCGCCTGCAGAGCCCGCTCCCGCACCGGCTCCGGAAAAAACTTCCGGCGAGGTGACCGACGCAATGCTCCGCGAGGCGGTCAAGGGCGCCAAGGACCGCGCAGGCGGCTCGGCCGTCCGCGCCCTCTTCGGCGAGTTCCAGATCCCGAACAGCTCGGCGTGTCCCGAGGAGCGCAGGAGCGAACTGTTGGCACGGTTGGCGAACCTCTAAGCGAATACCGTCATGCCTACAGCACACGCCATCCTCGCTCCTTCGGGCTCGTCCCGCTGGATGCACTGCCCTCCTTCCGCCCGCCTCTGCTCCCTGGAGCCGCAGAAGGACACCGCTTACACCCGTGAGGGCACCATCGCCCACGCGATGGCCGAGGCCCTCCTGCTCGGCGCCATCAAGGTCCAGAAGGACCTGCGCGCCTACGATGACGAGAAGCGTCTCGAGTGGCCTGAGAAGAGCGCACACCTCGTGGAGATGGGCGGCGACGCCCTGACCCGCTGCTTCAACGACTGCGAAGGCGAGGGCCTCGACCCCGAGGAGATGCTCGGCATCGTCTCCGAACACTACGCCCGCCACGTCTGGGAGTCCTACCTCGACGCCCTGTACCGTGACCGCGAGGCCGTCCTCCTGGTGGAGGCCCGGCTCAAGCTGGACGAGTACATCCCGGAGAGCTTCGGCTCCAGCGACGCGGTGATCATCTACGGCCGCACCCTCTGCGTCTTCGACCTCAAGTACGGCAAGGGCGTCAAGGTGTCCGCCGTGAACAACAGCCAGATGCGCTGCTACGCCCTGGGCGCCTACCTCGGTCCCGGTGAGCTCTACGACATCCAGGAGGTGTCGATGACGATCATCCAGCCGAGGCTCCAGTGGGTGTCCAACGACATCATCTCCGCCGACGTCCTGCTGGACTGGGCCGAGGACGAGCTCAAGCCTGCCGCCGTGCTGGCGTGGGAGGGCAAGGGCGAGTTCTCCGTCGGCGCCCACTGCCGCTTCTGCGCGGTGGCCCCCCGGTGCAAGGCCCTGCTGGAGAACGCCGCCTACCTGCCCAGCCAGAAGGAGGGCCTGCTGACCGACGAGGAGCTCTCCGAGGCCCTGCGCAAGACCTCCACCGTCAAGGCGTGGGTGGCCAGCCTCGAGGCCTACGCCCTGGAGAGGGCGCTGGACGGCAGGCCGGTCCCCGGCTTCAAGGTCGTGGAGGGCCGCTCCCTCCGGACGATCCCCGACCAGAAGGCCGCCATCGGCGCGCTGGAGAAGGCCGGCCTCTCCGAGGACTCCTACCTCCGCCCCCGCGAGCTCAAAACCATCTCCGACCTGGAGAAGCTGCTCACGAAGAAGGGCTTCGCCACCATCCTCGGCGCCTACGTCGTCAAGCCCCAGGGCAAGCCGACCCTCGTCGAGGACTCCGACCCCCGCCCTGCCATGACCAGCGCGAAGGACGATTTCAACGAATACACGAAAAACGACTAATCAACCATCTAAACGTATCAACGTATGAGCGACAACACTACCACCAGGATCAAGATCGGCGAAGTCCGTCTGTCCTACTGCCACCTCTTCACCCCTGAAGCCGTGGCCGACGGAGGCGAGAAGAAGTACAGCGTCTCCCTCCTCATCCCCAAGTCCAACACCGCCCTCGTGAACGCCGTGAAGGCCGCCATCAAGACCGCCTTCCAGGAGGGAGTCGCCAGCCGCTTCGGCGGTAAGCAGCCCGCCCCCGGCACGTGGAAGAACCCGCTGCGCGACGGTGACGCCGAACGTCCCGACGACGAGACCTACGCGGGGTGCTACTTCATCAACGCCACCTCCAAGTCCAAGCCCGGCATCGTCAAGATCGTCAAGATGAACGGTGAGAAGAAGCTCGTCGAGGTCACCGACGAGGACGAGGTCTACAGCGGTTGCTACGGCGTGGCGTCCGTCACCTTCTTCCCGTTCAACAACGCGGGCAACAAGGGCGTGGCGGCAGGCCTCAACAACGTCCTCAAGACCAAGGACGGCGAGTATCTCGGCGGACGCTCCAGCGCCCAGTCCGACTTCGGCGACGACGTGGACAAGTACGGCGACGCCACCGAGGAGGACGACGAGGTCTTCTAGCATCAATCCCCGCGACGCCGGCAGCGGGGACCAATGTTAAACCAATTTTCCGTGCAAGGACACGGAACGGGTGCAAATCCCGCAGTTAGCTATAGGTTTATTTTCGTTTCAGTCAACCGCCGGCCGCCCTGGATGGCCTGACCGCCTACCAGGGCACCAATAACCAAAACTAACGATCATGTATAAAACCGGTGAGAAAGTAAAGGTCCGCCTGTCGGACGGCAAAGTCAAGATGGCCGTGGTCATGGAATACGTCCCCGACCTCTACACACACACACACACACACACACACACACACACCTGGTCTCTGTCCTGATAGGCAAGACTGAGAAAGTAATCGACGAGAACTCAATACTGAAGAAATGAAGCGACTCCACATAGACATAGAGACCTTCTCTCCGGAGCCGATCGCAAAGACCGGCCTCTACCGCTACGCCATGCACCCGGACTTCCAGATCCTGCTGGTGGCCTACGCGAGGGACGAGGAGCCCGTCCGCATCGTGGACCTCGCCCAGGGCGAGAGCCTGCCGGAGTGGCTCGTCAACGCCCTCTTTGACGAGAAGGTGACGAAGGTGGCCCACAACGCGGCCTTCGAGCGGGTGTGCCTGTCCGTCCACCTCTGGCAGACGAAGACCCGCCAGAAGGGCGTCTTCCTCTCCGCCGACTCCTGGCACTGCACGATGGTCCAGGCCTCCCGCTGCGGGCTCCCCATGAGCCTGAAGGAGGCCGGCGCGGCCCTCGGCCTGGAGCAGCAGAAGATGAAGGAGGGCAAGAACCTCATCAAGCTCTTCTGCGTACCGAAGGAGAAGAAGACCGACGGCATCTTCTATGAGGGCGACCGCAACCTCCCGGAGGACTTCCCCGAGGAGTGGGAGACCTTCAAGGCCTACTGCGTCCGCGACGTGGAGGTGGAGCGCCAGATAGACAACGAGACCGCCTGGCTCAACATACCGTCCTGGGAGCACCGGCTCTACGCCGTGGACCAGACCATCAACGACATGGGCGTGAAGGTGGACACCCGGCTGGCCCGCGAGGCCTGCCGCATCGACGCGATCATCACCGCCCGGCTCACCGAGGAGGCGATGAAACTCACCGGACTGAGCAACCCCAACAGCGTCTCCCAGCTCAAGGACTGGCTGTCCGCCCAGCTAGGCATCGACGTGGACACCCTCTCGAAGAAGGACCTGCCGGAGTTCCGCCGGATCACCAGCGACAAGCGGGTGCTCCGCGTCCTCGACATCCGCTCCCAGCTGGGCAAGTCCTCCAACGCGAAGTACGAGGCGATGCTCGACTGCATCTGCCCCGACGACCGCGTCAGGGGCCTGCTGCAGTTCCAGGGCGCGAGGACCGGACGGTGGGCCGGACGGCTCGTCCAGCTGCAGAACCTCCCGCAGAACCACATCCCCGACCTGGACTTCGCCCGCGAGGCCCTGAGGGACGGCGACCTGGAGATGCTGGAGCTCGGCTACAAGAGCGTGCCGGACACGCTGTCCCAGCTCATCCGCACGGCCTTCGTCCCCGGGCAGGGCTTCACCTTCGCCGTTTGCGACTTCAGCGCCATCGAGGCCCGTGTCCTGGCATGGCTAGCCGGGGAGGAGTGGGTGCTCGACACCTTCCGGCGCGGAGGCGACATCTACTGCGCCACGGCCAGCCAGATGTTCCATGTCCCCGTGGAGAAGCACGGCGCCAACGCGGAGCTCCGGCAGAAGGGCAAGATCGCCGTCCTCGCCCTCGGCTACGGCGGCGGGGTCGCGGCCCTCGACGCGATGGGCGGGCAGAAGCTCGGGATGACCGAACAGGAGGAGAAGGACACCGTCACCCGGTGGCGGTCCGCGAACCCCAGCATCGTCCGGTTCTGGGGCGACGTGGAGAGGGCCGCCCTGAAGGTCATCCAGGGCTTCCAGAAGACCGCGCGGCTCGGCATACGGGTTCCCGTATCGGCGGACGACTACGAGTCCCGCAGAGCGGCCGCAAACGGCCGTGACGTGAGGGACTACTCCGTCCGCGACTCCTACCTCGAGTTCACTACCCACGACGGGTGGCTGGTGTGCCGGCTTCCGTCCGGGCGGAGGATCACCTGGCCGGAGGCGCAGGTCACGACCAACCGTTTCGGCTCGGAGTCCGTCCGCTACAAGGGCGTCAACCAGAAGACCAACAAGTGGGGATGGCTGGAGACCTTCGGCGGCAAGCTGGTGGAGAACATCACGCAGGCCGTCGCCCGCGACTGCCTCGCCCACGTGATGCTCCAGCTGGACGCCCTCCGCTGCGTCGGGATCCGCACCGTCTTCCACGTCCACGACGAGGTGGTCTGCGAGGTCGTCTCCCCGGACTGCCTGAAGCAGATCGAGGACGTCTTCGCCAAGGGGCCCTCCTGGGCCGAGGGCCTGCCCCTCAAGGGAGCCGGCTACACCTGCCCTTATTACTACAAAGACTAAGTACCGATACCATGAGCACGAAAATCTGCGGAACCTGCGCGTACTACCGCGACACCGCCCTCCACGGAGTCATCTGTGGCAAGACCAAGAAGCCGTGCGGCTACCTCCACGAGAGGGACTGCTGGACGGCCCTCGAAGAGAAGCCCGAACCCAAGCCGGCGCCCGCTCCCCAGCCGGCGCCCGCTCCCCAGCCGGAACGGAAGCGCCGGGGCGGACGGGTGTCGAAGCACCCCAACTACGTGGACCCGGAGACGGGGCGCACCATGAAGTGGTGCAACCACTGCAACCAGTACAAGCCCATCGACGACTTCCCCAACAACAAGAGCCGCAAGGACGGGCACGCAGGTGAGTGCAAGCTCTGCCACAACGCCTGGACCCTCGAGTACCAGCGCAAGCGGGCGGCCGCCAGGAAGAAGATCAAGACCCTGGACGTGCCGGTCGTCAACACGCTGATCGAGGAGGCGAGACCACAAGTCGCCCTCTCGGCGGCCACCGACCAGCAGATCTTCGAGGAGTTGAAGCGCAGGGACTTCCACGGAACGCTCACCAAGGGACAATACACTATCTAAGACATGAACGAGTACGTCATATCAGTGGGTCAGTCACGGACCTCCCGTGAGTGGAAGAACAAGGCCACCACATGGGAGCGCCTGGTGCAGAGGCTATCGAAATGCAAGCACACCGGGGAGACGGCTGCCGAGTACAAGGCGATGACCAAGACCGCCCAGGGCAAGGTGAAGGACGTCGGCGGCTTCGTCGGCGGCACCGTCAGGGACGGAGGGGCGCGGAAGGCCGACACGATCACCGCCCGCTCCCTCGTCACCCTCGACATCGACTTCGGCGAGAAGAGCACCGTCGGCCTCGTGGAGGATATGCTCTCCGGCACGGCCTGGTGCCTCTACTCCACCCACAGCCACACGCCCGACAAGCCCCGCTACCGGCTGGTGATGCCCCTCTCCAGGGAGGTCTCCCCGGACGAGTACATCCCCATCGCGCGGAGGCTCGCCGACGACATCGGCATCGACCTCTTCGACAGCTCCACCTACGAGCCGTCCCGCCTGATGTACTGGCCCTCGGCGCCCGCCGACGTGGAGTACGTCTTCGCCACCGGCGAGGGCGACCCCGTCGACGCCGACCGAGTCCTCTCCTCCTACACCGACTGGCGCAACCCCGTCGAGTGGCCGCTGGACAAGCGCACCTCGAAGGTGATCCTCCGCAAGCCGGGCACGAAGCAGGAGGACCCCACGGAGAAGGGCGGCGTCATCGGCGCCTTCTGCCGGACCTACTCCATCACCGAGGCCATAGAGGCCTTCATCCCCGGCGTATACGTGCCGACCGACAAGCCGGACCGCTGGACCTACGCCCAGGGCTCCACCTCCGGAGGCGCCATCGTCTATGACGACGGTCGCTTCCTCTTCAGCCACCACGGCACCGACCCCTGCTGCGAGAAGACCGTCAACGCCTTCGACCTCGTCCGGATCCATCTCTACGGAGCGGAGGACGAGGGGGCGGACATCAACACCCCCGTCAACCGGCTGCCCTCCTTCCTCCACATGGAGAGGACCGCCATGGCGGACCGCAAGGTCTCCGGACTGATGGCCCGCGAGAAGCTGCGCTCCATCCAGGAGGACTTCGGGGAGGACCTCGCCGATCCGGAGGACAACGGCTGGATGGAGGAGCTGAAGATGGACGAGAAGCGGAAGAACTTCCTCCCCTCGCCGTACAACTTCGGCCTGATCCTCCGCAACGACCCCGCCCTCAAGGGCTCCGTGGCGCTCGACCGCTTCGCCGGCCGCACCGTCCTGATGAGGGACCTGCCGTGGCGCAAGAAGTCCGTCGACCCGTTCTGGAACAACACCGACGACGCGGGCCTCATCGAGTACGTGAACACCCACTACGACCTCGCGGGGAAGACCGCCCTGCTGGACGCCTCGGAGATCGCCTTCAGCCAGGTGGGCTTCCACCCCGTGCAGGACTACCTCAACGGCCTGGAGTGGGACGGGAAGGAGCGCCTGGACACCCTCGTCATCGACTACCTCGGCGCCGAGGACGACGAGCTCACCAGGGCGATGACCCGCAAGCACTTCGTCGCCGCCGTGGCTCGAGTGATGCGTCCCGGATGCAAGTACGACTACGTCCTCACGCTCATCGGCCCGGAGGGCTCCGGCAAGTCCACCCTCGTCCGCCTGATGGGCAGGGACGACTGGTTCACCGACTCCCTGACGAGCATCGAGGGGAAGGAGGCCATGGAGCAGCTGAGGGGCAAGTGGCTCATCGAGATGGGCGAGCTCACCAACTACAAGAAGAGCACCTCCGAGGCCTACAAGGCCTTCCTCTCCAAGCAGGACGACTTCTACCGCCCCGCCTACGGCCGCAAGGCCGAGACCTATCGCAGGCAGTGCGTCTTCTTCGCCACCACCAACGAGAAGGCCTTCCTCAAGGGCGACACCGGCAACCGCCGCTTCTGGGTGGTGGAGTGCGGTGTGGCCCCCGCCGTCAAGGACCCGTGGGAGGACCTCCCGGAGGAGGTGGACCAGGTGTGGGCGGAGGCCGTCGTGCGCTGGAAGGCGGGCGAGCGCCTCTTCATACCGAGGGAGATGGAGCAGCTGGCGAGGGAACGCCAGGAGGCCCACAACGAGCTCGCGGCGGACGAGCGGGTCGGACTCATCGACGCATACATCCACACGCTCCTGCCGGAGACGTGGGACAACCTCACCAGGGAGCAGCGGGCCACCTGGTACCAGACCGGCTCCCAGCTGGGGCACGACGACATGCCGATGCACCGCAGGGAGACCGTCTGCACGCTCGAGGTCATGGTCGAGTGCCTGGGCATGAAGGCCGACGACAAGACCCGCTACAAGACCAAGGAGATCAACCAGATCCTGCGGTCCATGGACTGCCTCGAGTACGAAGGCCGGTCCTACGACCCCGTCTACGGACGGCAGCGCCGCTACCGCATACTGTACGACGAGGACATCGAATAGACACACCACTAAAACACACATGCATATGGAAACGAGAGAGACCAACAACACCCCGGACACCGACCTCCGCATGAAGGCCGAGCTCTTCGACCTCTGGGAGCACGTCCACCTCCACGTCGCAGGCGTCTACGACTTCGACACCCTGCTCTCAGCCGCCGAGCTGAAGGAGCAGCTGACGCAGATCATCAACCTGGAAGCCTTCGGGCATTCGTAAACCTCACAGCCTTATGCCAGCCATTGCCATCACAACCAAGCCGACGGAAGTCACCGAAGACTTCCGAACCTACCTCGAGAAGTCCCTCCGGGACCCCTTCACCATCAACCTCAGGGACCGCACCCTGATGGAGACCATCCGGGCGGCCGTCAAGGCGAAGTCCCGCCTGCACCCCAACTACGGGAGCAGCATCGCCGGCCTCGTCCACAACCTCCGGCTGCTGGAGCAGGAATACCGCGTCACCCTCATGCCGGTCCAGGTGACCGACGTCTTCTGGGGCTACTTCATCTCCTTCTGCCAGGGCCGGGGGCTCAAGGCCTCCACCATCAACACGATGTGCAACCACCTCCGGTCCATCCTGAACTGGGCCGTCAAGTACAACGCCACGGTGTCCCCGACGTACGGGGACGTCAAGGTGCCGTCGGTCCGCAACCAGGAGATCGCGCTGACCGCGGACGAGGTGTCCCGCATCGCCTACTTCGACATCGACCTCTTCTACAAGGGACGCCGGAAGGACTACCGCGAGACGATGCGCCGGGTGCGCGACATGTTCGTGCTCTCGTGCAACCTCTTCCAGCGGCACTCCGACATGGTGCGCATCGAGCCGTCCTGCTTCGAGAGGAACAAGTTCCGGATCACCCAGCAGAAGACCGGGAACCTCGCCGTCGTGAACATCGACAAGTACGCCATCGACGCGAAGACCACCTACCGGATCCTGGAGCGCTACGGCTACCGGGCGCCCTTCACGGGCACCATCGGCAACTACAACTGGCACCTGCACCAGCTGATGAAGGACGTCGGCCTGGACGACCTGGTGCGCATCGAGGAGAGGCGCAACGGCGTCCTCGTAGTGGAGAACGTCCCCAAGTGGAAGCTCATATCCTCGCACACCGCCAGGCGCACGGCCATCACCGTCAACGTCCTGCGCGGACACAACATCCACGGCATCAAGAAGTGCAGCGGACACACCGACCTCAGGGTCTTCGACAACTACATACGCGATGACAACTAAACCGATACTTCAAATGAGACTCGATGACGAGAACGGCGAGATCACACGCCGTGGCTGGATCTGCATAGCAGCCTGCGCCGTCTTCTTCTGCGTCATTGTGGCGTGGGGAGTGATAGCAATTATAGTTAAACTTTGGATGTACTTCGTAACGCTATGAGACGGAACGACTTGAAGCGAGCCCGCACGGGTCACATGGACTGCTGCGGGGAGATGATATGCCGGAAGGACGCCGTCACCACCAAGGACGGCACGGGCCGCGTCGCCTGGGCCTGCGGGAAGTGGTGGATCGTCTATCCGGGAAGGCGGGCGGCGGCCCTGAACGACTACCCTGCGGAGGGCCTCCGGAGGGAGCGGGACAACGGGACAGACGTCATTGTCCTGTGCGATTCGGACGAAAGCATTGTCCCGGGACAAAGAAATTATTGTCCCGCCGATTGTCCCGCCTTTGTCCCACACGTAACTTGCAGTGAATCAGTCGGCTATATCAGTAGTGGGACAGTGGGACAATAAAACTCTTAACATTTTAAAAATATGCGATTAGGCAGTAATGATACACATATATGCGCGCCTAATACGGGTATATACGAAAGTACGCGCGCGCGAGTCCACGTGTCCCGTGAATCGGAGAAGACGCTGGAGGCGAGTTTCCGGAAGGAGATCGAGGCTCTCGGAGGGATGGCACTCAAGCTGTCCAGCCAGCTGCACCGCGGCCTGCCGGACCGCCTCGTCCTGATGCCGGGCGGCCTCGCCTTCTTCGCCGAGATCAAGACGACCGGCGAACGGCCCACCAAACTCCAGAAGCACTGTCACGCGCAACTCCGCGAGCTGGGCTTCCAGGTTTACGTCATCGACAGCACGGAGAGCCTCGAGATGGCCGTCGCACTCATCGACCGGGCGGTCATCGCCGACCGGATCCGGAAGGAGGAACTGGGACTATGAGGTTCGTTCCGCACGCATACCAGCAGCGGGCCGTCGAGTTCATCCTGGACCACCCCAAGTGCGCCCTGTTCCTCGACATGGGACTCGGGAAGACGGTCGTCACGCTGACCGCCGTCCAGGAGCTCATCGAGGACTACCTCGAGGTGCGGAAGGTCCTGGTGATCGCGCCCAAGTCCGTGGCCCGCAACACCTGGCCGTCGGAGTGCCGGAAGTGGGACCACCTCCGCAACCTCCGGGTCTCCGTCATCATGGGGACCGCCGCCCAGAGGCGGAAGGCCGTGGACGCCGACGCGGACATCTACGTGGTGAACCGCGAGAACGTCAAGTGGCTGGTGGACTACTGCGACCTGGAGCTGGTCCGGTGGGATTACAACTGCGTGGTCATCGACGAGTCGTCCAGCTTCAAGAACCCGCAGTCCAAGAGGTACAAGGCCCTCCGCCGGATGCGGTGGAAGATCTGGCGCCTCATCGAGCTGACCGGCACGCCCTCCCCTAACGGGCTGATGGACCTGTGGTCCCAGATAGAGCTGCTGGACGGAGGGCAGAGGCTGGGCCGGACCCTCACCACCTACCGGACGAACTACTTCACGCCCGGGCGGCACAACGGGCACGTGGTCTACGAGTGGAGGCCCAAGCCGGGCGCCCGCGAGCAGATCGCCGACAGGATCTCCGACATCTGCATGTCGATGAAGGCCGAGGACTACCTTGAGATGCCTGACCTCGTCAACGCCGGTATGGACATCGTCCTGACCGAAGCGGAGATGAAGGCCTACAGCGAGTTCGAGCGCGAGCAGCTGATGGAGGTGGACGACACCGAGATAGAGGCCGTGACGGCCGCCGCCCTGGCGAACAAGCTGCTGCAGTTCTCCGGAGGTGCGGTCTATGACGGCGAGCACGGCTGGCACGAGGTCGGCTCCTCCAAGGTGGAGGCGCTGACGGAGCTCGTCGAGATGGCCGGGGAGCCGGTGCTGGTGTTCTACGCCTACCAGCACGAGCTGGCCAGGCTGACCGTCGCCCTGGAGGAGTACGGTCCCGTCCTGTTCAGGGGCGAGCCGGAGATCCTCGAGCGGTGGAACCGTGGAGAGATCCGTGTGCTGCTGTGCCATCCGGCCTCCGTCTCCTTCGGGCTGAACATGCAGCAGGGCGGCCATATCATCGTGTGGTACACGCCCACCTGGAACCTCGAGCAATACCTTCAGGCCAATGCGCGCCTCCATCGTCAGGGGCAGCAGCGGCCGGTGATCCTCTACCACCTGGTGGCGCTGGGCACCCTTGACGAGAGGGTGATGTCGGCCCTCGCCGGCAAGTCCACCTGCCAGGAGTTCATGATGCAACGTATAAGGGAACTAAAACAACAAAAACCATGAAAGTAAGAGAACTTATTGAGCACTTGCAGACTCTCGATCAGGACAAGGGCATCTGGGTCTTCTATGACTACCCTTGCTCCGCGTTTGAACCAGTCCCGGATGGAACTGCGGAGGAAGAGGCGGAGCGCTTCTTCAAGGATGACGGAGTCAAGAAGGGCGACTATGTTATAACGGTTGGTTAAACCAATTAAAACAATCAAACCATGAGCAACAAGATTGAAGATTTGGCGCAGAAGCGCATCGTAGAGCTCGGCATCACCGAGCACGCATTGGCAGGTATGTTTGAGCGGGGTTACTGGGACGGCTACATCCAGGGTGAGATTGATGCCACCCAGAGGGCGGTCGACATCATACTGGACTCAGCGAAGGATCAACTGCTGACAGGCAGGAAGAAGCTCGGTGTCCAGGATGTGGAGACCCGTCCGGTAGGTAAGGCCGAGACCCGATGAAGAAGGAGACCGACATAACCGGCCAACGCTTCGGTCGGCTGGTCGCTGTGCGGTCGGTCGGTAAGGGCAACAGCTTCCAGCTGCAGTGGGAGTGCCGGTGCGACTGCGGGATGACTGTGGTCGTGAACAAGAAGAACCTCTTGTCCGGCCACACCCGCAGCTGTGGATGTCTACGTCGTGACATGCTAATCCTGAGGAACTATGGCAGAGCTACCGTGGGACACCAGTCCCAAGAGGGGGCGGGGGTATGACCGGGCACGGTCGGCCGACCCCTACCACACATCCCGCTGGACGAAACTGTCCAGGGCGTTCCGTGCCGAGCATCCGCTTTGTGCGTGTTGCAACGGCAAGGGAATCATCAAGGCTGCAACGTGCGTGGATCACATCATCCCCTGGCCGATATGCGGTGACCGGTTTTATGACCGCTCGAACCTTCAGTCTTTGTGCGACGAGTGCAACCATCTGAAGGGTCAGCAAGATAAGAAGAAAATACAAGAATGGAGGAAACAAAATGAACTTTTACGACACTAAATTTCAGGAGCTCGTCCGTGAACACCTCGCCGCTACGGAGAAAGTCATCATGGACGCATTTGAGAAACATTTCGGATTCCCGATCGCCCAGGTCGAGGACAAGGAGAACTTGGCGCGTATAGTCCAGGAGGGTAACCCCGAGGACGTCTACCGGTATCGCGGAGAGGCCTTTCTCTACATGAGCCACGTGCGGTACATTGAGTATAACAAGACCAGCAACTGTCACGAAGTCAAGGTCAGCCTTAGCTACAAGATGGTATGATACTTCGAGCGAAAAGAGAACGACCCACTTGTGGTCCTCGTGTCCTTACGGTTTGGGGCATCGAGAAACTTACTTGGTGCGGATGGGAGACGCTGACGCATAATGGACGCGATCTCTACTTCCGGAGAAAAGTAGACGCCGCAGAGTTCCTGCGCTTATACAAGGCAGTGAGAAGGACAGGGAGGGGCGGTCGAAATCGCTCGCTGACGATCTTGTAAGACCACGCCCCCACTTTCGCTTCCACAAAAAGTGATTTTTAGGCTTCAAGCCCCAAGAGAGTAAGCTATGGACAAACAAGAACAACTTAAGATTT
>Ga0265298_10001418_pt1 | contig 35581 bp, 49 predicted proteins | sample AusTroGonzalo_MG_3_FD_193486 | JGI IMG/M metagenome (GOLD analysis project Ga0265298, IMG submission 193486) | Bovine rumen microbial communities from tropical cattle in Woodstock, Queensland, Australia - Gonzalo_01 | ecosystem: Host-associated > Mammals > Digestive system > Stomach > Rumen ...
AGTCTCCACCTCTTTCACGGCTTTTCGCGGAGAGATGGTAATGACCTGGGCGCAGTTCCGCGCCTGCCAGAAGTGGCTGGAACGTCAGTTCCTGGACTGGGTCGCGCGGAAGGCTATCGACTGGGCAATCCGCGCCATGGCGGTCCCCGGACCGACGGATCCGATGTGGCAGTATCGGATCTCCTGGACATTCCCGCGGATGCCGGCGGTGGATCCGGAAAAGGAATCGAAAGCGAGAATTTCCGATCTCGGTGCCGGGTTCTCTGATTACTCTTCGGAGTTCGGTCCGGATTGGGAACACACCTTTAATAAGCTCGGCAAAGAGAAAGACGCGGCGGAGCGGAACGGACTGCACCTCTCGCCCTTCACGCAGATGCCGGGAACGCCGGGCGTGGGTCCTGAACCGGTAAAAGATCCGGAAGAATAGAAGTGCCTCCCACCGGCGCGCAATTTCAAAAAGAAGGATTTTTGAAAATGATTTTTGAAACAGTCAGGAATGAAGACGACCTTCGGATCACGTTCTCCGGAGTGATCGGTGATACTTTTTGGGAAAGCGGGCTGACCTATCAGATGATCCGCGATGCCATCGAACCGGTGCGCCGCTCTCTCCGGTCCGTCACGCTGGAGATCTGCTCTCCAGGCGGCGATGTGCTGGAAGCCTTCGCCATCTACAACTACTTGAGCAGCCTTGGTCTCGATATCACGGCGGAAGTCACCGGATGGGCGGCCTCCGCGGCCTCGTATATCATCATGGCCGCGGACCAGATCAGGGTGCACGCGAACAGCTTCGTCTTGATTCACGAGCCGAGCGTCTGCGACTTCGGAGACAGGCACGATCACCGGAAGGCAGCGGCGGTGCTGGATGCCATCTACGAATCACTTGTCGACGCCTACATGACGCACGCGACCGCGCCCAGATCCGAGATCGAAACGCTTGTCACCGCGGAGACTTGGCTGACGGCGGAGGATGCCGTCCGGCTCGGTCTGGCCGATGAGATCTTAGACGCGATCCCTGCCGCGGCCGCTGCGCAGTTCCCGCTTTCCGAGAAATTCACTAATATACCAACCAGCATGAAAGGAATCTATCCCATGGCTAAAAAGACCAAAAAGATCCTCAACGAGGATCCCGTCAAGCACGATCCCGTCGATCAGGACAACTCCGAATCGGGAGGGGAGCCGGCGCCCGCACCTGCTCCGGATCCCGCCGATGCGGATGAATCCTCTTCCGGAGGCGCTCCCGAAAACAACGAAAGCATTTCCGATCTGGCGGATCAGATCTCCGCTCTGATGTCGGAAGTGAAGGATCTGCGCGGTGCGCTGCAGGCGGCCAAGGAATCGGAAGCTGATGCGAAGAAGCAGCTCGCCGATCTCCGGAATCAGATCGATCGCCTCACCGCGGGCGTCAAGCATTCTGCGAAGAAGGCAGATCCCGTCGAAGCGAAAGATTGGGAAACGCTCATGGCCGAGGGCGATGGATCGCCTGCGCACTACATTGCCATGCGGAAGCAGCACCCGGAAGCCTTCAAGGCCTATCTCGCAAAATTCCAGTCCTGACAATAACACAAAAAAAGAAAGGATCACTACCATGCCTCTCAACTGGAGAACCGAAACCGGCTATCGCCCGGATCTCGCCGCCCTGGAAGTCAACCCCGTCTTCAACTACATCGGACGGTTCTTTTACCCGGTCGAAGTCAAGACCGAAAAGACCGGTGATTTCACCTTCCAGACGGTTGTCCCGGATGCCGATGCATCCACCAGCTATTCCGACGGTGCGGAACTTGGTATCACCGACCTGAATCTTTCGTCCGGATCCTGGAACTGCAAAGCGATCGCCAAGCGCTACGGCGTGACCAAGAAGGAAGTCTACAATTATTGCAGCGTGGAAAAAGCGGACATCGCCGGTGCGACCGGCGCGATCCGTTCCGTCATGGCCACCGTGGAAAAACGGCAGCTGGCCAAGCTGATTTCCGGCACCAGCAAGAATCTTGTGGATGGAAAGATCTTCACCTCGCTTCAGAAAGCCGTCGACGGGATCCGCCGGTATCCGGGTCAGAAGGCGATCGCCATGAACTTCACCACGTTCCGCGCTCTGACGCAGACAAACGAGTTCAAGAGCGCCCTGCTGCGCAACGGCTGGATCATGACCGCCGATCAGGTCCTTGGAACCGGAACGGATCTGCTGCTGAAGTATCTTTCCCAGATCCTGGTGATCGAAAAGGCTTTCATCGCTGACGATGATTACATGACCACCGGCTACATCGTGGTGGCCGCGCTGCCCATCGAGGAAGAGATCTCCTACAAGGACCGTCCCGAGCTCGGCAAGACCATGGTGTTCATTCCGGACGGCGGGAAAGAGTTCGATATCGAGACCGACGTCGAAGTGAAGAGCCGCCGGAACCTGTACACCGCGGAAAGCTACGTCGACGTGGTCGAGATGAACTCCGGCGCCCGGAAGGTTTTCGTCCTTACGGTCCCGGACGAATCTTCCAGCTCTGGCAGCGGCTCCGCGGCTCCGGATGAATCTTCCAGCTCTGGCAGTCAGTCGCTCTGACCATGAACCGCGCGGCGATGACGTCTGATCTCCGGGGGCTGCTCAATCAGCTCCCGGTCTCCATCACCATAGGAAGCGGGAGCGCCATAACGGCGGCACTCTCGCCTTCCTCCATGGAGACGGCTCTTCTGGCATACGGGTCGGTGGAGAACTACCGGACCGGCGTGATCGTCGCGCGGGACAGTCTGGATCAGCTTCCGGCGAAGGACACCAAAGTAACACTGACTGTACCCGGCCGTTCTGGGGAAACGCTGTATGTGATCGGCTGCCGGGAGATCGACGCCATTACCGCTGTGATCGACTTGAGGAACTGACGATGAAACCGGATGTCGCTGCCGAACGAACCGAGGTTGAAATGGAGAAATTCAATGCCTCCATGCATCGTCTCGGCGCCATCGCCGGGAACGGGATCGGGAAGGCGGTCCGGGAAGGCGCTGTCCTTTTCGCACAGTCTGCAGCACGAGCAACACCGCCCGATGCGGGGAAGGCGATATCCGCGAAGCGGTTCAAGCGGGTCATCAAGGCGGAACCCTATGTGATGAACGGTTCGACGAAGATCCATTTGAATCCGGAAAAGTATCTTTCCGGTCTTCGGCCCCGTGGGCGCGGCGTGAAGGCGGACTATTTGGTCTTGATGAAGCGTCCGCATTCCCGCCGGTTCAAGGCGATTCTGTTCGATTCTCTGGCGAAGGCCAGGGAGAAGCAGACGATCAGCACACGTGGCTTGCTGCGGGCCGGCTGGTGGGGCGCCCTGGGGAAACTCGGCGCTTCCGCCGTGGAAAAATTCGGGAAGGCGGTGCCGAATCTGCTTCCGCGGATCTCGCGCATATCGGAAACGGTCCAGCCGGACAGCGTGGAGATATCCATCGGGAACTGCGTGAATGGCTACGACGACCTGAAGAAGCAGGTCATCCCGGTGGCGCTGATGAAGGCGGGGAACCGGATGAACGCAATCGCGAATAAGCTGGCCGCCGATGCGGTGAGAAAGGCGGGATGATATGATCGAGCAAGAAATATACGCGAGGATCAAAGACTTTTTGACAGGCAGCTCATCGGCGCCCCTGTATGCATACCGGAACGACGTGGTCCGGATCCATCAGGACGAGCTCCGCGGGGACAAGTGCCTGCTGATCGGCATCGAGAACGGGCGGGCCCTGGCGCCCGGCGTTCCGTTCCGGCAGTATGATGTGACGCTCGGATTCGCCATCAAGTACACAGAGACCGGATACCGGAGCACGCTGGAAACGGTCATTTCTGCGATTCGCGCGAACACTGATTCACTTGCGGCGAACTTGAAGGCATATTCCGGGGCGGAAATCGCCTCGGTGGACGCCTTTTATCCGGCTGTACAGGGCGCCGAGACGGAAGGGATCGACGAATCGGACAAATATTTCATCCATAACATAACATTCACGCTCTTTTTGAGCAGAAAGGACATCTAAAATGGCTTTTGGCGTAACGGGATCCAAAACGAATCAGATTTCCAGGACGAAATCGTTCTCCGCTGACGTGACGCCCATGCTGAACAACGCAGGAAAGAAGGTGGAAGGAACCACGCACGGCGCACAAAAAGAGGTCTCGGAAGAGTTCTATGTGACCGATTCGGATGCCTTCTCCAATCAGGTGGTGGAGGGCGCTCACGGCACAAACCTGGTCAACGGCTGTTCGCAGACCGAAACGAATCAGGATTATTCGAAGTTCACCGTCTCTCGCGTCATTTATCCGGATGATGCCAGTTATTCGAGCTGAATCCTTTCCTTGGTGGTCGTTTGCCACCTTTTCGCCTGCCCCTCCCCTGATTGTGGCTCCTTCGATCAGGGGGGGCTTTTTATTCCCACCTCCGCGCAATTTTAGAAACGAAAGGGCGTTCTATGGCATTCCGCAAAATTTTTCTGTTCGTGAATCCGGATCTGGCCGCGCCGGTTCCCTCTGATTCTCCCAGCACACAGATCGGGCTCATATCCAAGCTGCCGGTCTACTATTTCGGCGAAACGGTCATCTTTTGCATCTCGCTGGTGGATTCCCAGGGGAATGCGGTCCCGTATCTGAACTCGGATACGTTCGAAATGTCGGTCGACAACAATTTTCTGCATAATGATGATCTGATGGCCCATACCGAGGGGAAGGCCGACGGAACGGACGATAAGGTCAATGTGTCAGGCGACTGGTCAGACGTCTCCGCGGCGAATGGGAAACTGTCCGTTCGGGTCGACTTCAACACCGTTTCATACGAGACAAAAATAGGCGGATCGGAATCGATCCAGGTTCGGACAGAACTCAAAAAGTTCGATGCTGGATCGGAGAACCCGGCGATCCTGTTTCAGTCGCTTTCCACTGCTAGAAACGTTGTTAATGGAGGCGAAGGCGAACCGGAAGAGGCGGATCCGAATTATCTGACGGCAGCGCAGACGCGCGCGTTGGCCGCAGATGAGGCCGGAAATCTGTGGAAAACTGGCGAGGGAAGTCCGACATACACGAATGAAAAAATTGGTGATATGTACCTGAATACAGTTAATGGCGCTGTATACCAGGTGCAGAATACGAGCGGCGGAATTGAGTACACTTCTGTTGGGAACCTGACGGGGCCCGCAGGATCTCCAGGTTCAGACGGTTCCCAGGGACCAGCCGGATCCGCCGGCGCCACGCCCGTCCTTTCCGGCGGCTCCGTCACCACGCTTCCGGCTGGCGCTCCGGCTGCGGCAGCGCTCGTTTCCTCCGGGGCGAATACCTACTATCTCAATCTCGACCTGCCCGCTGGCGCTCCCGGATCCAACGGCTCGAACGGCAGTAACGGGTCCGACGGCATCTCCCCCACCGTATCCGTGACACAGCTCACCTCGGGCGCACGGATCGTCACCAGTGACGCGCAGGGCATCACCTCCGCCGACGTGCTCAACGGATCGGACGGCAGACTCGCCGCCGAGATCCAGCAGTACGACATCGGGTCCTCTTACGCCGCCCTGACGTTCCTCACCTACAACGGCGGAGGCTATCAGGTCCTCTCCGCCACCACCGCAGGGGAGAACCCGGACAACGCTTCCAGCAAGTTTCTCTGTTTCGCCAGCCGGGGCGCTGACGGATCAAACGGAAGCAATGGTTCTAATGGATCGGACGGGAGCAATGGCATCTCCCCCACCGTATCCGTGACACAGCTCACCTCGGGCGCACGGATCGTCACCAGTGACGCGCAGGGCGAGCATTCGGCCACCATCCTTCACGGCAGACTGGAAGGAGCCTCCGAGGTCGTCTCGTCCCTCACATCTGGTGCAATCGTGCTGGAATCGGAAGCCGTCCCGGTTTACGTTCAGACCTCCGCCGGGACACTATACCCGGTGGAAAAAGGCACCATCTCCATCAGCTCCGGCTCGTGGTACATCGACCCCGCCGCGTATCTCGCTTATGACGGCGTTTCTTCCTTCTCCGGGCCGTGGACTGTCTACTATACCGGAGGGCTTCCCGATTTCCAGTATATCCACGGAGGCAGTTCATCCATCATTCCGCTGGAACATCAGGTCTATCAGATCCCGCTGTCCTCCGGGGCAAGTGTCACGGTGGACTCTTCCGGCCTAAACTCGTCCGTTTGCATGACCGCTGAGCTCTGGCTTGATATGCCGTCGCCCGCCGTACCCTTCACCATCCCAACCTTTACCTGGGTCGACGGCGCGGCACCTGATTTCACCTCCAGCAGTACCCGATATGCCGTCACGGTCCGCTGGAACGGCACAAAGTTCCTCGCCAACCTCGCCTACACGGAGGACCTCGCATGATCCCGCATCGCCTGAATCCAACAGGCTCCGGCTGGCCCCGCGAGGGCAGTTACGGAGTCTTTCTCACCAGCTCCGGAACGGTCCTCTCCAGCGCCATTGTCACGAGCGGCACCATCGTCTCCGGCCCGGACTATGCACAATCCGTATACAGCCACGGCACGGCACGCGAAACCATCGTCAGTTCCGGCGGTGCGCTGTCTGTTTCCAGCGGGGGGATCACGGTCAGAGCGACCCTCGACGGCGGCTGGAACGGCATCTATTCCGGCGGCAAAACGATCTCGACCACCCTCGAGGCAAACGGACGGCAGAACGTCTCCAGCGGCGGCGTGACCTCGTACAGCCTCATCAACGCAAATGGACGACAGAACGTCAACTCCGGTGCGACGGTTTACTATACCTCCGTAAATTCCGGCGGCAGAATGGATGTTTCCAGCGGAGGGCGAGCAGTGAACCCCGTTGTCAGCTCCGGCGGCACGTGCAATCTCTTCTCGGGCGGACAGATCATCGTGGAGAACGGAGGTAAAGTAAGCGGGCATACTATCGTCGATGGAGCACAGCTGCTTATTTCCAGCGGCGGAACGGCGGCAAACACGGAGCTTTACGGATGGAATGGGGTTTATGCAGGCGGCGTGACGATCAACACAACGCTCAACTCCGGCGGCAGGCAGAACGTCTCCGGCGGCGTGACCACTTCCAGCATCATCAAGGCGGGCGGCAGGCAGAACGTTTCTTCCGGGGCAATAGTGTACAATACGATTATCAGTTCCGGCGGCACACTGACCGTGCTCTCCGGTGCATCCGCGCTCTCCGTCTCCAGTCAGACCGGCGCGGTCGTCGTCAGCTCCGCCGGAGCCTACATCACCTACGCATAACACAAGGAGTTTTCACCATGTACGCAAAGATCGAAGACGGAAAAATCATCCTCCCGCCTCACCACGACGGGAATCGCTTCAACGTTCATCTGGACCCGGACTGGCTCGCCGCCCACGGATTCCGCGATATGTCCGAAGAGGAGCTTGCACCGTACCGTCCGAAGCCGCCGGAACAGACCGTATTCACCAAGCTCGCCATCCGCCGCGCCATGCGCTCCCTCGGGATCGAAGCAAAGCTGGACGCTCTGCTGAACGCTTCCGACACCTTCCGCGCCGACTGGACCGACGCGCAGGAAATCGACCTCGCCGATCCGGTCCTGCTGGATGCTCTCGCCTCCGGCGGCCTCACAAAACAGGAAATCGCCCAGATCAAAACCACCATTCTCAACCAGTAGGAGCTTCATCCGCCGCGTTTTCTTCCTAGTACCCCTAGTACCCCCAGTACCCCTAGAACCCGCGAACTTGAAAGGAACTTTCCCATGTCCCTTCCCGAAATCATCCCTTCCAACCTCCCGCAGTTTGTCCAGAACAAAGACCGCTCGTCCTTTGCCAATTCCGTGATCCCTTCCGGTGCGGTCCTACTCTTCGCAGAATCCGACGGCAACGGCGGAAGCAAACTTATAGCCAAAAACCCGGACGGCTCGTTCTCCGAGGTCGGCGGCGGCTCTTCTATGGCTTTCTATAAGTGCGCCAGCATCGGAACTGGTACATGGACCGGCTATCTCGCTTCCATTAACAGCACCACCGGCGTCTGGAGCTTTGCCTCTACGGCGACAAGCGGGCTGACCTACGACAGGCTGACTCCGGTTATAGGGAATGTGTATGATGAAGGGTGCACGTTCCGTGTTAGTGATTTTGCTGTCAATATGATTGACGAGTACACACAGTTCTATATCAACGGGAACTTGACAGATCAGTCTCCCAATCATATAGCGGTCTCTAATGAGGGGCTGACATTTGATGGAACCAAGATCATCTGTGCAAACAATGCATATGCATATATACCAGCAAATACTCTTCCAGTTACTGTGCTAAATGAAGGGTATGACTGGACAGTTGAGATCAAATTCAAATGTGAAGATGTTTCTGCTCTGGGATCCCGTCACGGGCTATTTGGAAATGATGGCGAGTTTGATCAGAGTGGCAATACAGTCAGATTCGATACATTTGAATACGATTCAGAGTTTGTGACAGGTTCTTGGAAGCCAGTAAATGGCTACGGGAATATGGCTGTTCCGTGGACTAGAGACACAAATATACATATTTTGAAGTACTGTCATTATGCAAGCACTGGTTATATAGAAGGATACCTGGATGATGTCTTGAAAGTAACTGGAGAAAAAAGCGGTAGTGGTATTAAAGTTTACACACGCGAATACATGAATCCAATTGGTGCTACAGGTGCTTCTACTGAATTGAATCGCTTCGGCTATCCCTTCTCAATCTATTATATCCGAATTTCAAATTGTATCAGAGCATAAGGGCCGCTATGGATATACAAGGACTTCAAAATCTGGCAAAAAGCTACAGCAACACCGAACAAGGAAAGTGGCTGGGTGACATCCCGTGGCAAAACTTTCCCGTGAAAGTCAAAAAACTTTTCGGAGAGGGATCGGCCCACGTTTTCACAAACACCATTTATCTCTCACCGCAGGACCGGGAGGACACACTGTTCGGTTTCTACATCCACGAACTTCGCCATAAATGGCAGCAGAAACATCAAGGACTTCTTCTGTATGCTATTCGGAACCTCATCCGCATAAACGAGCCGGACGCGGATCAGCAGACGGAACTCGCCATTCTCTTCTACGGAGATCAGAAATTTGGAGAAAAATCCAATGTATAACTTTTCACTTGACCACGTGCAGACGCTGAAACTCCATTGCTTCTCTGCCCGCCTTTCCATGCCGGAACTCTTCCGCTTCGCCTCCGCTGAACAGCTTCAGGCGTGCTATAACGGCATCGGACCCGACCGCTGGAGTTCTCGTTTCCGCCGCTTTACAACATGGATCCTCACCTTCCTCGAAGCTCCGGCACTGATCCACGACTGGGAGTTCACCTGTCAGCCGAAGACCTACGGAGCCTTCACGCTGGCGAATCTCCGTCTCGCGTGGAACGCCGCGCTGGACCGCCATCCCTTCTCCGGCATCACCGCCGCCGTCCTCTGCCAGCTCTTCGGATGGCGGGGATTCAAACATGCAGGAGATACCATCAAATGAACGAGAAAGACCGCATCGAACTTGCAGAGCTTGTCGCCTCGGTTGTCAGGACTGAAATGCAGAATCACTGCGCCTTGGGTATTAAGCCGGAGACGGCCCATGAACTGATATCGTTTGCGGACAGCTGGAAGACATACCGGAAAGGTTTTCAGGTTGCCATGGCTGGGATCCTTGTGGCCGGAGTCGTTTCGGCAATTTGGGCGGGAATCAAGGCATTCTTCACCCATCCGGGCGCGGGAAATTAATGTTAAGGGAACCGCAGAATTTTAACAGATAAAACCGTTTGTGTTAAGCAAATCGGCCTTTACGATACACAAAAAACCTTGTGTCTCACGCACGAGACACAACAAAACAAGGAGAAAAAACATGGCAAACGTCTACCAAAAAGGCGATATGGTCGTCTCTGCCGGGACCGTGTACGCTGATCCGTACAGCACATGGGTAGCCGGAGCATCAGGCAGGAAGGTGATCCAGTGGAACGAAGATCTGACTTTAACCGAAGAAGAGAAAAAGAAGATTTCCGAGTTTGTTGCGGAAGCCGAAGCCGCGCCGGAAGACAGGTTTTGAACAGACAACAAGGAGAAAAAACATGAAAAAACAACTCAATTTCTGGCTCAACGTTGCCATCGTCCGGGGAACCATCTTCAGGATTCTCGGTATCGTCGCCGCGATGATGCTTCTGACCGGGTGCGGACACAACATCGGCACGGCCTTCAAAGGAAAGGCTGCGAACCTTGGCTATGATCCGGAGTTCAACAAGTTCGGGATTCAGTATTATGACGGAATCATAGTCACCGGTCTGAACAAAGAAAAGACAGAAACTCATCTGGAATTTACCGATTCCGCTGAAACGCAGGGCGGCAAAACATCGGCCAACATGACCTACACGCACAAAACAGGGGATCAAGTTACCGGCTACGTCGTCGATCTCGAAGAGGTCAAGACAAAAAATCAGACGAAGTAGAAACTCCCACCGAAAAGCCTTTTTATAGAGGAGGCTTTTTCTATGAATATCGTAATTCCTGCCGAGTATTTGCAGGCGGATCTACTGCCGGTTAATCGGGAAGAGGAGATCCAGCAAACTTTGAACGCTTCGCTTGTCGTCGGAGGAGTCTCTTTCCCTTCGCCGTTTCCAGCATACTTTACCATGCTGGATCTGGCGGACAACGCTTTTTTTGCGGATCCGGATCATGCCGAAGTTACGGACTTCGCTGTGGCGCTGTGGCTGCTGCATGGAGACCGTGACCAGACGCTTCCCGCCGCGCTGGAACATGTACGCGGGAATAAGACAGCTTTGCTGGATCCGGCCATGAATTTTTACACGGATCACTATCTCGCGTTTTCGCAGCATTACCGGGCTTTTTTGTCCTGGATACGGATTACGCCCTGGTATGGTTTTTCTCTGATCCCGTCCACGGGAGAAGCCTCCCTTCGTCTGGTGTCTCCGTACCTGTACGATGCCCCGTGGATGGGATCTATTATTCGCTCCTACGCGTCCATCACGGGCGAGCCGCCGGACAAGATTCTCTGGGAGACGTCCGTCTGCCGGATCGGACACGTACTTGCTGCCGATGCGGCGGCACACGGCCTGAAGATCCGGCGTCCGGAGGATCCGGAATCTGTGAAGCGGAAGATCAAGGAAGCCGAAGCGCGGGAGAAGGCCGGCGAGCTGCATCCGTGGCAGCGGGAACATCCATTTGACCCGATCAAGGGCCGGATCTCGGATACGCAGATCGCGGCCAGGTTCGAGATCCTTGCGGAGATGGAAGAGATCAAACGAAAAGCAAAAGAAGGATGTGACGCATGAGCGAAGTACTTGTCAAAATCAAAGGTACGGCGGCGGGGCTGAAGGCTGCGTGCAAAGAGGCAGTGAGCCAGGCGCGGGAATCCTCCCAGAAAATTGTCGAAGAATTTCGGAAAGCGAAGGCGGCGGCCAGGTCTGTCGGGGGAGACGCCGGCGGCGCGGGGGGAAAACTTTTCGGTATGGCCGACATGGGCAGTCTTGGTGTCGGAGGCGCGGCCGTCGGCGCAGGCGCGGCAGTGGCGAATCTGGCGATCAAGGCGTACGAGCAGTACCGGGCGGAAGCGGTCCAGGCGGCGCGTGCAGCGCAGGATGCGGCCGATGCGGAAGAGCGCCGCCGCTCCAAACTGGAGGCATCGATCCGGGCGAACGAAACGGCGGCCGCTGCGCTGGACAAATACGCCGGGCTTGGCGAACTGACGAATGTCCAGACGCTGGAGGCAACAAAGCTCATTGACGCTCTGAATAAGTCTTATGGCGGGCTCGGGATCACAATCGATGACGTCCGGAACAAGACGGACGCCTATGTGAGCGCCATGGCCGATATGGCAGAGCGGAACAAGAAGAACCGGGAACAGACCATCGAGAGCCAGATCGTGGCCCTGAAGACGGCTATGGCGCAGACGCAGGATCTCCGGGAAGAAGCGGACAGCGTCTGGGGACGTATGTTCGGCGGTGGAGGTAACAGCCAGGTCGCCGAATACGATCGGCAGCTTGACGGGATGCGCGAAAAACTGCACGCGCTTCTGAGAGAGCAGCGGGAACTCCGCGAATCGAATCCTGGCGAAGACGTTCGGAAGAAGGCCAGCGCAGAAAAGGCGGATGAAGAAGCCCGAAAGCAGAAAGAGGCGGCCGAAGCGGAACGGAAGGCGGCCGAAGCGCAGGCCGAAGCGGAACGGAAGGCGGCCGAAGACCGGTTAAAGCTGGAAGAAAAGGCCACGCGGGAATATGAGCGGCAAATGGAGATCCTGAAGCTCCAGCGGGAAGGCAAGGACCGGGAAGCGGCCATGCGGAAAGCGGAGTTCCGTGCGGAAGATCAATTCGGCGGCGAGCTTTCCGCGGAACAGCGTGCTCTTGCGAGGGAACGGGCCGGGAATCTCTGGGATGCGGAACAGAAAGACAAGACTCCGGCAGAGAAGGCGTTTCGTGCGCTGGAAAATGTCCGGTCTCCGGAGATCACGAACTCTTTGCAGCGGATCGGCGCCATGGGCGGCGCATCGACCTCCGGGATCGACTACACCAAGAAGACGGCGAAGACGACCGAAGACATACTTGCGGAGATCCGGAAAATCATGGCCAAATCTCCGGAAAAGCAGGGAGGTATGTACTTCACATGACGGATATACTTTTTCCGCTGGCGTCCGATTCCGCAACGGACAACCTGGAACTGCGTTTCGCGCTCCGGAGTATTTACGCCCACGCGGAACACGCGGGACGCATCTGGATCGCCACCGATAACGTGCCGAAGTGGCTCCAGACGGACACGGACCGGATCCGGATCCTCACGGTCTCCGACCGGCACCGGCATTGCAAGGACGCGAATCTCTTCGAAAAGGTCCTGGCATACTGCCGTGCGAAAGATTCCGCGGAACGCTTCCTTTTCTGGTCAGACGATCAGTGCCTGATGCGTCCATTCGATCTTGACCATACAGAGCCGACGAAGACGATTCGTGCCATCGATGACTTCGATGAGCCTTCCGGAAAATGGCAGGTCCGGCTTCAGCGGACCATGCGTCTGGCCGCGGAGCACGGGATCCGTCCGGATCACCATTGCGAGACGCATATTCCGCAGCCGCACACCCGCCTGGACGCCCTGCGGGCCATGGCCGGGATCGATTACTGGACGCCGCCCGGATACACGATCAATACTTTTATCTACGGCCGGACTGGCGTGACGCCCGCCGTGCATCAAGGCACTGTGAAACGGACATTCGAACGACCGGAACACGCGGATCAGCCTTTTGATCGGCGCTGGATCGGGTACAACGACACCGGTTTCAATAGCGGGCTGCGGGAACGCCTGACCGCCTGGTTCCCGACACCGTCCCCCTGGGAAAAATGAAGGCGCTCAGTTCTTTGCCGGTTTATTGAAAAAGCGCCCGATTGCTGCCAGCATGAACGTAACGCAAATGACAATGATCCAGAGCACTGCATTTCTCGAATCGGGGATTTTATCTTTCATATATAAAATCACGATGCCTGTGATAGAACCGACAAACCACAGCGCGGCAAGAAGATTGAAAAGTATTCCAAGGGAATGGCAACGCGGTTGATGCTTGACAGGTTCGCCGCAGCCTGGACAGGTGGACGCATTGGGACTGATCTGCTTTCCGCACGACGGGCATGTAATTAAGGCCATTTTTCTTTCACTCCTTTTGTTTTCGATCTCCGATAATATAGCACGGGAGCAACCTCTTTTAAAGCGGGAGATTCTGTGATCTTATTTTTTACTACAAAATTACTACAAACACCCATTTTTCTTTCTTACACACTAATACAGACGTTTGAGGCTACGTCAGCCTCAAAATTTTAAAATAAAAATGGCGGAGAGAGTGGGATTTGAACTAATTTTTGCAGGTTCGGCGAGGGTGTTTACTACAAAATTACTACATTTTCGTGGCGATTCGTGGGATTTTCAGGAGCTGCGGACGGAGGGGAGAGACAGGATCGCCAAGGCGGCGGTTTTGTCGTGAGAGTACAGGTCCGTCGTGTCGTCCGAGACCTGGCCGACAATGCCGCGGGTTGCCTGTCTGGGGATCCCGGCGGCGTCGCATCGAGTGATAAAACTGTTCCGGAGACTGTGGAAGCTGGCTTTTCCGTCTTCCGTATCGAATACGCCGGCGCGCCGGAGGGCGGCGACATAATAGGAGCGGCGGTCTGATCCGTTGATCTGATGGATGTCCCAGGCATCGATCTCTTCGGCCGATACGGAAGCGCGGACGTGCGCCATCCATGCCCGGAGCTCTTTGTGGATCGGGATGAAGACGGCGCGGCCGAATCTGGCCGTTTTTCCGGGCATCACGGTAAGGGATTCGGCATCCTGCCGGTACAGCATGACGGCGATCTTCTTGCAGGTCTCCAGACGCGCGCCGGTATGCCAGCCGATCAGGGACAGCGTCTGCCATTGGAGATTGCAGATGGCAAATGTTCGCCGGAACTCGTCCACGGTCAGCGGGCGGTAATGTTTCGTTTCCGTCAGCCGGCGCTTCATCAGGGAGTGGAACGGGGATGCATCCAGGCCCGTTTCGATGAGACAGAGCCGGAAGACCACGTCCAGGATCCCGATTATGTTGTTCCACGTCTTCGGGGCCCGGTCTGCATAGTGATCCGTCATGTACCCGAGGGCGATCCGTGCCGTGATCTGATCGGCGAACCGGATCGGCTGGATCCGGCGGACGAAAAGCGCCCAGATCTTCCGGTGCGTATCGGAGAGCGCCCGGTACCGTGAAGCGATTTCGAACATGTCAGCGAGGGCAATGCTGCCGCGGTGGTGCGCCTGGGGACGGACCGCGACGGCCTCGCGTCGGGAATCGGCGTCCGCCTGCTGCTGGATCGAGATGACGCCCGGCCCGGCGTGCTTCAGGAAATGAGCGGTCTTCCGCTTCGCCCGGACGGCGGACATGACAGCATTTGCGAACGCTTCCGCCTTGGCGCGATCGGTCTCTTTCGTGGCAATGGTCCGGGGCCTGCCGTGTTCGTCCCGGTATGAGTAGTAGTATCGGCCGTTTATCTTCCGGAGCGACATTTTATCACCTTCAAGATTCAATGAGGCGGAGGAGGTCCGCGCGGGTCAGGCGCGTTTTTTGTCCGTTTCGGATGTAGTAGAGTTCGAAGGGACGCCGCTGTTTGCTTCGGCCAGGGCGGAGGATTCGCCCGCCAGCTTCGAACGCTGTTCGATCGTGAGGCGGGGCCAGTTTTTCAAAAGGATCTTGAAAAAATCATCGTCGGGAAGGATTTCATCTTTCTTCAGAAAATCTTTTTCCGGTTTCAGATCTGAAATGTCAACGACCGAAATTCCGAGCACCTCGGCGATTTTATAGACACGTGCTGGCCTCGGATTCGTTTTTCCTGTCTCATACTTTTGGGCTGTCTGCTTTGAAACGCCGATTTTTTCCGCAAGTTGGAGAAGTGTCAACTTCTTCGACTGTCTCAAATTCTTCAAGAGATTTCCGTAAAAAAGCATTTTTTACCTCCTTATCTTCTGCAATATAGCCTCAAAATATGAAATTTCAAGAAAAAATGCGAAAAAATAAGATTTTTTACTTGACAAGGCGACTTTTTGCGACTATATTGCAGCACCAACAAACCAAAACAACCGAAAGGAACAGAAATGAAAGTATCGCTGGAGATCCCCGAAGAGATTGACAAAATGATCATGACCGAGGCTAAAAAAGACGGGCACGAAAGCCGGTCCGCTGTTATTCGGAAGGCAATCGCTTTTTATTTCGCTACAAAGTCGCAAAAAGTCGCCTCGTGATAGAACCGAAGATAAGGAGCGAACCATGAGCGGAATGGAAGAGAAGCAGGTCATGATTGGACTTGAATTTCCCCGCTGGTTGGGGTGCGGATGCCTTGTGTTTTTCATCATCCTGTCCGGTCTGATCGCGGCCGTGCTGTTCACCAGGTGAGGAAGAAGGAAAGGAGCGAATCATGAGCCGGATCACGGTGCGGGTTGATGTGGATTTCACGGAAGGCGAGCTGAAGGAGCTGACGGGGAATCTGTGGAGCAAAGCGGAAGGGCGGATCCTCTCGATCCTGCGGCGATACGACGCGGGCCAGGGAGTGGCGAAGAAGCAGATCAGCCGGAACGCCAGTCATGCGATCCCGGACGCCAAGAGCCGGGAAGCGATCCTGGAGCAGCTGATCCGGGAATGGATCATCGAAGTGGTATCCAGGGCGACGGGGAAGCAGGGCGCCCGGTACGCGATCAAGAGGAAAGGAGAGTGAATATGTCCACGTGGAAAGAGCTGGATGACGCCTGGCTTGACCGGATGATCGAACGCAGCATCCTCCGCGGAGAAAGCGAGGACTTCCGAATGGGGCGGGTCCGGGCGAAGATGTTTCCTGACGAACCGGAAGCGGACGCGAGAAAATTCTTTTCGATTATGTTCGACGTGCACATGATCGGAAACGAGATTGAAGCCATGCGGGGATACCGGTTCCAGCGGGAGATCGAGGAGGAATCCAGAAAGGAAGCGGTATGACCCCGAGACTGCTTTTCTGCTCGCTCGCCGTTTTCGGCGGAGTCATTTTTTCCGGAGCCTGGGCAGAGCTGCTCTGCGAACGGGACCAGCCAGGAGCGACGATCCGGACATACGGGGACGCCCTCTGGTGGGCCTTGAACGTCTGCTCGGTCGGGGACGCAGGGATCGGGCCCGTGACCGCGGGCGGACGCATCACCGGAGCCGTCCTCATCGTCATCGGATACGGCTGCTTCGCCGTGATTGTTGGGACCATCACCGCGATCATCTCCCGGATCATCCGGAAGGCGGAAGAGAAACTGAAATCACGCGCCTCCTGAGCGCCTACCACCCCTCGGGCCGGAGAGGGAGATCAAAACCGGCAGACAAAAAACAGGTATGAGAGAGGAGAGATGAAAGATGAGTAAAGAGAAGCATTTTTTCAAGGATCAGAGGGATTGCGAAGCGTTTTTTGCGCGAGTTGCGCTGAACTGCGGGAAGGAATTTACTCCGACTTTTGTGTTCGAAGGAAATTCCGGCACGACATATCAGTATATCATCGACATTGCCAAAATCATCGGGTATAAGAACATCGGTGTCGGGACAGCAAAATACGCCAATGCTGAACTGGACTTTGTGGATGAAATTTACATCCGTCTGCGGGGAGAGAATCCCGATAACGATACGGACAACCGCGTATGGATCGAAGCGGCCGAGGTTTCGCTTGAGGCCGATGGAACGCTTCGCATTTGGTGGGACTGAAAGGAGAAAAGCATGCCTGAGATTGATGAAGCAACACAAGAACGTCTTGAAAAAGAGATGCTGATAATAATGGGGCTGGACAATAGGATGATCCAATCCAGATCGGAATGGAAAGACCTGTCAAAGCCGGAAATCGAGAAACGCCTCGGTCTGAAAGAGCCTTTTCATGCAAAGTTCACATGGAAACTGGCTTGGGAAAAAATGGGGAACGTGTCCCGCAACTGGACATGGGAAAAGACGGAGCACGAAGACGGGCAAATTTCCATTATCAGTCAAACGCTGAAATGTTTGAATGGCCTCGCATATCAGGGCTGGGGAAGGACCGAGAAAGAGGCGTTCGAAGCCTATATAAAGAGCATGGAAAGCCTCGAAGAGACGATCCGTAAAATCAAAGCGGAATGTCAAGAATTTATCGAAGCGAACGAGGGAGACAGCAAATGAACCTTGAAAACCTTGTCCCTCCCCTCGAATTATGCAAACGTATCCCTGCCGGACATTTCGAGGATTCCGCGCTGGTATGGGAGAAAAATATCGGACTTGATGGAACGGTATACGAACCGCGGATCAATACTCGCAAGGCAAGTCTTGTTCAGAACATTTTATACCACGCCCCGACGCTGGCGGAGATCATTGTGGCGCTGGATAAGGCCGGATACTGGTGTCCGACGTGCTTTTACCGTAGGGGGATATGGCACATTGACTGTGAAGATCGGACAATCATGGATGCGGAAGACAAAGAAAACCCCGCCACCGCCGCCCTGAAGCTGTGGCTGGAACTGGAGGCGAAAACAAAAACGAAAGGAGAAGAAAGCAAATGACGAACTACATCAGACCCGGCGAAGTTTACCGGAACATCGAGAGGAAGAAGCGGGCGGAGGCTCGCAGCCGCTTTTTCGAACGGATCAAGGATGTCGGCACCGGCATTGTGATCGGCGTCCTGATCGGCATCGGGATCTACATGATACACTGATAATCACCCATACAACCAAAACCAAGGAAAGGAGCAAATTATGGGAAACACAAAGACGGAGAAACGGCAGCTGATCTGCCGTCTCTACCGGACGCACTCGGAAGCGTCCCGGGACGATATCTGCGACTATCTGCTGCCGGATCTGTGCTGCAACCAATCAGAGGAGGAATGATCATGAAGATCCTCAGTTTCGAACTGGAGAATGTGAAGCGGGTGGCGCTGGTCCGGATGGCTCCGGCCGAGAACGGCCTGACAGTCATCGGAGGAAAAAACGCCGCGGGGAAAACTTCGGTGCTGGATGGCATCGTGTACGCTCTGGGCGGGGAGAAATACCGTCCGAGCAATCTGCAGCGGAAAGACGGTCTTGCCCCTGCACGGATTCGGATCGAGCTTTCGGGGGGCCTTATCGTTGAACGGCGGGGCAAAAATGCAGCCCTGCACGTGACGGACGCGACCGGCAGACGGCGCGGACAGAAGCTGCTGGATGATTTCATCGAGGAACTGGCGCTGAACCTCCCGAAATTCCTGGCAATGCGGGACGATGACAAAGCGGATGTCCTTCTCCGGACGCTGGGAATCGCCGACCATCTGGCCGCACTGGATATCCGGGAGAAGCAGGCATACGACAAGCGGCACGACTACGGCGTAATTGTAGATCAGAAACGGAAGTACGCCAATGAAATGAAGGAGTATGCGGATGTTCCGGAGACCCCCATCAGCGCCGCCGAGATGATCGCCGAAAGTCAGGCAATCCTGAAGCGAAATGCAGACCGGCAGGAAGCCAGAAACAATCTTGCAAAGCTGAAAGCACAAGAAGCAAGAATTAAGGAAGAAGGCCGCGCACTCCAGGAAGCGATACAGGCAAAGATGAAGGAACTGGACAAGGTTTCTCATCTGATCATTGAAGCGGAAAAGAATCCGATCACGGAAGACGAATCCACCTCCGATCTGGAAGCGAAGATCGCCGACATTGATGCCATCAACGCGAAGATCCGGGCGAATCTGGACAAGGCCGCCGCCATCGCCGACGCCGAGGAATGCGAACAGCGCATGAAGCCGCTGACCGAAGCGCTGGAAGCCGTCCGGGCCGAACGGCGGGCGCTCCTGGACGGAGCATCGATGCCGCTCCCGGAACTGACCATCGGCAAGAATCCGAAAGGCCGGCCGATCCTGCTCTACAAGGATCAGCCCTGGGACTGCATGTCGGCAATGGAGCAGTACCGGGTGGCGGCCGCCATTGTCCGGAAGCTGAAACCGGAGTGCGGTTTTGTGCTGCTGGACGGTCTGGAAGCCTTCGACAAGGATCAGATGGCCGCTTTCGATCAGTGGCTCACGGAAAACGACCTGCAGGCCATTTGTACCCGTGTCGGAACGGAGGATTGCAGCATCGTGATCGAGGACGGTGTGGCGGTTCAGGAAGGCGTGGAAGCCGCTCCGGAGATCCCGGACCCGAACGCACCAATCCCCATGGAAGGATCAACAGAAGAAACCAACACCAATAAGGAAATGGAGTGGTAATATGCAGATTACGACAGGAAAACAGATCACGCCCGTGAAGGGAATCATTTACGGAATTGAGGGAATCGGGAAGACGACCATGGCGGCCAAGTGGCCGAAGCCTCTCTTTCTCGATGTGGAACGCGGCAGCGGCCAGATGGATGTCTCCCGGGTTACGCCCGGGACCTACGCAGAGTTCAAGGACTGCATCCGGCAGCTCATCGCGGACGGTCATGGCTTCCAGACGCTGGTGATCGACAGCGCCGACTGGCTGGAGACCATGATGATCAAGCACATCTGTTCCGAGGCAAACATCACCAGTATCGAGAAGTACGAGAAGGGATACGGGAAGGGATGGAACAAGCTCGCGGAGGACTGGGCCGCATTGCTGGACCGGCTGGACATGATCCGCACCAAACAGGGGATGAATATCCTGTTCATCGCGCATTCGAAGATCAAGCGGTACGAGCCTGCCGACGATACCGGGCACGACCGTTACACGCTGACGCTGGCCGAAAAGTCCGCGGATGTCCTCAAGAAGTGGTCCGACCTGACGCTGTTCGTGAAGTACGATACCTGGACAGTGGAAGAAGGCGGTAAGGTCAAGGTTAAGGGTGGGGACAAGCGGGTGATGTATTCGCAGTACCATCCCTGTTGGGACGCCAAGAACCGGTACGGACTGCCAGACAAGATGCCTTTCGAATTCGCTCAGATCGCCGGGATTTTCCAGCGGGCTCCGGAACCGGAGAAGCCCGCCGCCGAGACACCCGCCGAAAAAACGCCGGAAACCGTCCCTGTGACTAAAAAAGAGCCGGACCCCTCCAATTACCCGACCCAGAGCGAGAACGCGCCCCAGGAGCCCCCGATCAGCCCGGAACAGGCCGAACTGCTGGACAAGATCGATGCCCTGATCAAGCAAAGCAACGTGGGCTACGGAGAATTGGCCGAGCAGATCGAGAAGAAAGGCATTGTCCCGGCCGGGACGCCGATCCGGAACTACAACATGGCCACGCTCCGAAGAATCATCACCGGCTGGAATGCCATCGTACACAACATCAACCTGAAGAAAGGAAACTAAGCCATGGTTTACAACGAAAATGACGCGATCCCGATGGATGGATCTTTCGAAGTCGAAGCACCGTCCTCCCTCATCCCCGAAGGGGAGTATCTCTTCACCATTGCCCAGATGAAGCGGGAACAGGTCGAGGCCAAGGGGAAGATGCCAAAACACGTGAACATCAAATTCATGCTCCGGCTGGAGAATGCGGACGGCCCCGCGGGAACCGTCTGGGACAATTTGCGGATGTACATGAAATGGGCGTGGAAGTTCGCCGAGCTCGCCAAGTCCATCGGGCACACCGCGGCCGATGCCAATAGCTGCCGGATCGACTGGTCGAAATTCGAGGGAGCCCAGGGCCGCGTCAAGATCACCCAGAAGGACTGGGAGAAGAACGACGGGACGAAAGAGAAGCAGAACGCGTTCAAGTATCTGCTGCCTGTAACCGAAGCGAACGGGGAACAACCGTTCTAATCGCGGATTCCAAGGAAAGGAACAAACAAAAATGGAAATGCGACCCTACCAAGTCGCGGCCCGGGATGCCATCCTGGGCCAATGGAGGGACGGGATCAGCCGGACGCTGCTGATCCTTCCCACCGGCACGGGAAAGACAATCGTTTTCAGCAAGGTGATCGAAGACCGGGTCCGGCAGGGCGGAAATGTGCTTGTGCTGGCCCACCGTGAGGAGCTTCTTCAGCAGGCCAGCGACAAGCTGGCCAAATCCACCGGTCTCATGACCGCGCTGGAGAAAGCGGAGTCCACGAGCATCGATTCCTGGTTCAATGTGACGGTGGGCTCGGTCCAGACCTTGCAGAATCAGAGCAGACTGGAACGGTTCAGCCGGGATCACTACGACACGATTATCGTAGATGAGGCTCATCACTCCGTCTCGCCGTCATACCGGCGAGTGCTGGACTACTTCGACGGCGCCAAGGTCCTGGGCGTTACGGCCACCGCCGACCGAGGGGACAAGCGGAACCTCGGAGAGGTCTATGAAACGATTGCATATGAATATACCCTGGTCCGCGCTATCAGGGAGGGATACTTGTGTCCGATCAAGGCAATGACCCTGCCGCTCAAGATCGACCTGAACGGCGTCAAAGTCCAGAACGGAGACTACCAAGCCGCCGCGCTGGGGACCACGCTCGACCCGTATCTGGATCAGATTGCGGCCATGATGGCCCAGCACTGTAAAAAACGGAAAACCGTGGTATTCCTGCCGCTGATCGCCACAAGTCAGAGAATGAGGGATCTGCTGATCCAGCACGGAATGACCGCCGCCGAGGTGAACGGGGAAAGCGCCGACCGTGCGGAGATCCTGAAGGACTTCCACGAGGGCCGGTATCAAGTCCTCTGCAACTCCATGCTGCTGACGGAGGGCTGGGACGAGCCCGCCGTGGACTGCATCGTCTGTCTGCGGCCGACCAAGGTCCGGGCGCTGTACGCTCAGATCGTCGGAAGAGGGACGAGACTGAGCCCGGAGACCGGGAAGAAGGATCTCCTGCTGCTGGACTTTCTCTGGCAGACGGAGAAGCATGATCTCTGCAGACCGGCGCATCTGGTCTGTGAGAATACCGATATCAGCGCACGGGTGGCCGAGATCCTGGCTGAACAGACCCAGCAGGAAGGAGATCTTCTCTCCCTGGAGGCGGCCGCCGAATCCACCGCGAAGGAAGAGCGGGAAGAATCCCTCCGGAAGGAACTGGAGAAACAGCGGATGCGGAAGCGGGCCCTGGTGGACCCGCTCCAGTTCGAGATGTCCATCGCCCCTGGTGGGAAAGTGGCGGAGTACGAGCCCGATCCCACGGATCTCCGGGCGGCGGCTCCGGCCAGCGCCGCGCAGCTTGCCCGGCTGGAGAAGGCGGGGATCTTCCCCGATGAGGTCAAGTGCGCCGGTCATGCGTCCCGACTGCTGGAGACAATCGAGAAGCGCCGGATGGAAGGGCTGGCCACGCCGAAACAGATCCGATGCCTCGAGAAATACGGCTTCCGGGGTGTCGGGACATGGCTTTTCGACGCGGCCAACAAAATGATCACACGAATCGCGGCGAACCAGTGGAGTGTCCCGCGGGGGATCGTCCCTAGGGAATATCAGCCAAAACCGGACGGAGGTGTGGCATGAGTGGAGTAATATACACGATTCGACCGGCGAAGGGACACGACAAGATCCTGTTCCCGGTGAAACTGGAACCCGGATGCGGAATTATCCGTGGAACGGATGGCCGTCTGATCTATGTCCGGAACTGCGACACCGGATTCTTTGATGCGGCCCGGGCAATGCACGAAGCACTTTCCGACGCCGTGGAGAAATACGGCAAACCGGGCGGGCCCTGGAACGTGCCAGGAGAGCCCGGTACATGGATCGCAAAAGCACGGGCAGCTCTGCGGAAAGCACGAGGTGAGAAGTGAGTGAGAAAGTGAGCATTCTCCTGAAGCGGAACCAGTGCACGGGCCACCATTGCGGGCTCTGTGCGTACTGGTCCACAGATATGACAAGAGACGGGGAGTATTGCGGATGGATCGGAACATGCAATCATCCAAATCTGGACACTTATCAGATCGAGGCAGATGACTACTGCTCGAAATTTGAACTGGCGTCGGTTTACCGGCCCGGAGAGCGGGGTGAGGAATGAAACCTTTTCGATTCATCGATCTTTTCTGCGGCGGGGGAGGAAGCATCACAGGAGCAATCAACGCCCTGAATGCGGCCGGGATCCAATACGAATGCCGCGGCTTCAATCACTGGGACATTGCAATCCGCACGATCCAGAAGAATCATCCGGAATGCATCCCCGATTTCAACCGGGCATGTGCTCCTATCCAATCGGTTCTGCCGGACGATATCTTCCACGATGATCCGAAGCGCATTGACGTTATCTGGGGATCTCCGTCATGCACGCAGCACAGCAGAGCACGCGGAGGCGTTCCGTGCAGTAATCAGATGCGGGAGCAGCCGGAATACCTTCTCCCGTATCTCCGTCTTACAAGATGCCGCCGTATGTACATCGAAAATGTCAAGGAGCTGCGGGACTGGGGTCCGATCCTGACGGAAAATCTCCGGTATAAAGGCCATTTCTATTCTGCCGGGATGCCTGATCCCAGAAAAAAAGGAAAGGTCTTCGACTGGTGGATCAGAGGGATCAAGGACTGCGGCTACAAGGTGGACATCGCCGTCCTGAATTCTGCCGATTATGGGGCCGCGACCAGCCGGGAGCGGCTGATCATTCAGGCGGTCAGGAAAGACTGCAGAGAAAAAATAATCTGGCCGGAACCGACACACAGCCGGACGCCGGACTTTTTTGGATGCAGATCCTGGCGAAGTGCAGCAGAGATCATAGACTGGTCGATACCGGGAGAAAGCATCTTCGACCGGAAAAAACCGCTCTGTCCGAATACGCTCCGGCGCATTGAGGCGGGCATCAGGAAGTACTGGGGAGCATGGGCGGAGCCGTTCCTGATCGTCCTGCGTGGAACGGGAGATGCCCAGTTATCGTCAAGCGCTGTTCCGCTTTCCGCACCGTTACCGACAATCACGGCAGGCGGCAGCCATATTGCGCTTATCACGCCGATCTGGTTGGATCAATCTCACACAAAGACGGGCGGTGTTTCTGGCCGAATCAGTGATCCGTTGAATACGATCTGCTGCTCTCACGGGACCCATTCATTTGTAACTCCGCTCTTCATTCCGCAGCAGAGCGCCGGGACGGTGAAGCCATGTACCGGGAATCCGATATCGACCATATCGACAAGCGGCGCGATCCGTGTCGTGTCTCCCGTTATCATGGACATGTCTCATCCCGGAGAGCTCTCCGATGCGGCCAGATGCCGCGGCGGCAATGATCCGATGGGGGTTATCACGTGCCGTAATAACTGGGGCGTGGCAATGCCGTTCCTGATGGAATACTACGGAAACAGCAACAGCATCCCCGTGACAGATCCTGTTCCCGTAATCCCGACAAAAGACAAATTCGGACTGGTTCAGGGCAGGATACTGATCCTCCCGGATGGAAGCAAATACAAACTGGACATCACCCATCGGATGCTGACCAGCAAGGAACTGGCCGCAGCCATGAGTTTCCCGGAAAATTACATCTTCGAGGGGACGGATACCGACATCAAAAAGCAGATCGGCAATGCCGTGCCGCCAGTATTGGCCGAAGCTCTTTACCGGGCATTCCTGGCAGCATGAGAAAAAGGAACAAACTATGATCAAATCTTCCGACATCGTTTATATTGCAGGCCCGATGACCGGGAAACGGCTGTTCAACTTTCCGAAGTTTTTCGGCATGGCCGGGATCATCAAGAAGGTCTACGGCTGCGAAGTCCTGAACCCGGCCCGGCAGCCGGAAGGGCTCGAATACGAGGAATATCTCTTCCGTGCTATGTCCGACCTGTCTCACGCCACGGTGGTGGTGCTGCTGGATGGATGGATTTATAGCCACGGGGCAAACCTCGAATATCGAAAGGCACAGAAGCGGGGCATCCGGATGATCACCGAAAGCGAAATTCTGGAAGTAATGAACAACCGTCTAAAGTACGCGAATCCGGGGACCCGGATCGGGGAGATGAGCCATGACTGAGTTCGAAACGCTGGTGAAGGAGATGCGGAAGGCCCAGAACGCTTTCTTCCGGACGCACGATTATTCCGTCCTCGACCGATCCAAGGAACTGGAGCGGCAGGTCGACAAGTATCTGGCCGATCTGGAGACCGGGCCGGACCTCTTCTCCGAGGATCGACGGTTCCCCCCTGTGGAGGAAAACAGCCACGAGCCGCGGAAGGGGTCTAGATAGACAGCAGACTTGCTTACCCGGATAATACAGAGAAAGGAACAGGATATGACCAACATCGAAACCATAACAGAATGCCTGGCGCAGATCGATCCAGCCGCGCTGGGCTACGATGAATGGCTCCAGGTAGGGGCCGCCATCAAGCACGAGGGCGGAGGCTGCGCTCTCTGGGATCAGTGGTCCCAGTCCGACCCACGGTACAGATCGAACGACTGTACCGGGCGCTGGGACGGTTTGGACAAAGGCCAGAACTCTGTCACCGTGGCCACGATTGTGAAGCTCTGCAAAGACCAAGGCGGGACCCCGCCGAAATCGGGGACCTTCACCCGGGACGAAGAAGAGGATCTAAACGCTCCGATCCCGTTCGATGCCCCGGTCTACTACTACAATCCGGCCGCCGATCAGAAGAAAGAACCGGAGAGGATCATCCGGAAGGAATGGCTGGAAATCGAGCAACTCCCGGAAGACACAGGCAAGACCGGAGCGCAGGAGCTGGCCGAATATCTCCGGACCCTCTTCGGGAACGACGAGTATGTGGGTTACGTGGCAACGGCATTCCAGTCAGAACCGGACAAAGAGGGCGTCCGAAAGTGGCTCCCCGGTGGAAAGGGCGTCTATTCAGATACAGCCGGAGATCTGCTAAATGCGCTCTCGAAATGCAACGGAGACCTGGGAGCGGTCATCGGAGACACGGAAGAGAAGTGCGGAGCGTGGATCCGGTTCAATCCGCTGGATGGAAAAGGCGTATCGGATGCCAATGTCACGGACTACCGGTTCGCCCTGGTGGAATCGGACGAAATCTCCATCGAGGAACAGTACACCATCTACCGGAAACTGGAACTCCCCATCGCCGCCCTGGTGCATTCAGGAGGCAAGAGCCTCCACGCCATTGTACGGATCGAGGCCGGAGACTACAAAGAGTACCAGAAGCGGGTGGACACCCTCTATGATATCTGCAAAAAGAACGGTCTCAGCATCGACCGGAAGAACCGGAACCCCTCCCGTCTCTCCCGGATGCCCGGCGTCATGCGGAACGGCGTCCGTCAGAGACTGGTGGCCACCAATGTCGGCAAGGGTTCCTGGGCCGAGTGGATCGACTGGATCGCCGCCCAGGATGATGACCTCCCGGAAATCGAAAGTCTGGACGATGTCTGGAAGGAGATCCCGCCGCTTGCCGACTGTCTGATCGAGGGAGTCCTACGGAAGGGACACAAGATGCTGGTATCCGGGCCGTCCAAGGCAGGGAAATCGTTTCTGCTGCTGGAACTGGCCATCGCCATCGCCGAGGGGACATCCTGGCTCGGGTGGCCGTGCAAACAGGGCCGCGTCCTGTACGTCAACCTGGAGCTGGACCGGTCGAGCTGTCTGCATCGCATCAAAGACATCTACGAGACCCAGGGGAATCTGCGACCGACCATCGAGAATCTCGACGTGTGGAATCTCCGGGGGAAGTCCATGCCAATGACCGATCTGGCGCCGCGGCTGATCCGGAGAGCGCTGAAGCGGCACTATTCCGCGGTAATCATCGATCCAATCTATAAGGTCATCACCGGGGACGAAAACTCCGCCGACCAGATGGCAAAGTTCTGCAACAACTTTGACAAGGTGTGTTCGGACCTGCAATGTGCCGTTATCTACTGCCACCATCATTCCAAGGGAGATCAGGGCCAGAAGCGGGCCCAGGACCGGGCCTCCGGTTCCGGCGTCTTCGCACGCGATCCGGACGCTCTGATCGACATGGTGGAGCTGGAGATCGATGACAAGCGCCGGGCCGAAATCAAGTACAAATTCCAGGTCCGCAATCTGCAGCGGTTCCTGGACCGGATCGCGCCCGGCTGGAAGACCGGTCTCGACATGGAGGACGCCGAAAAGCTGGAGGTCCTGATCGGGATCGCCCGGGAGAAGTCCCCCGATGCCGACCGGATCAACACCGCCGAGATCCATGCCGCGGAATCGATGTCAGGATGGAGGATCTCCGGCATCCTCCGGGAATTTCTCGCCTTTCCTGACAAGTACGCCTTTTTCCGGTATCCGCTGCACGTCTGCGGCGATCATGTGGACACCCTGCTGCAGGATGCGCTGGCAATCGGCGAGATGCCGGTCCGGAAGCCGCTGACGGAAGAAGAAAAGGCCAAGCTACGAGAAGAACGGGCGAAGGAGAAAGCCCGGAGAAAAGAGGAATGTGCCAGAATCAGAAGAGAAACCGCCGAACAGAAAAAGGCCGACACCATCAACGAGACCCGCATGGCTTACGCCGCACTGGATGACGGGGAACCGGTCACAACCAAGCGGGTGGCCGACTATCTCGGCATTGACGAACGGAGCGCCCGGAGACGGCTGAACAACGCCGGATTCGTCAATTCGGAAGGGACAAAAGGCGTATGGATTCAAAAAGCGGAATAAGAGGACACGGACAATCCCCCATATACTTACGTATATGTACAAATGGAATGTCCGCTCAAGTCATCGGACACCGGACAACACCCATATATATATACAAGTATATATATCGGTAACGTCCGCTGTCCGTCCGCTTCCGTCAGACGTGCGGCGGGGTGTGGGGGGATGTAATCCTTCCCCCCCTCACCACCACCACCGCTGCCGTAAGACAGACAGAAGACCCCATAGCCCCTTGAAAAGAGAAAGAGAGAAACAACCATGAAGAAATATGAATTCCGCTGGGAGGGCATCCCTCCAAAAAGCACCTTTCAACAGAGAGACAAGAATTTTCACCAGACCGCCAACGCCCGTCTGGCGATGGCTCAGTGGCAGGCGATACTCGAACCATACAGACCACCGAAGCCCTTCACCGGGCCGCTGTCATTCCGGCTGGTGATCACCTGGCCACATACCAAGGAGACCGAGAAACAGAATGGCGGCCGGCCCGTCTTGAAAACCACCCGACCGGATGGAGTAAACATTCTGAAGGGCGTCGAGGACATAATGACAAGGCTCGGCTTCTGGACCGATGACAGTCAGCTCTCCATCGAAGCGGCGGAGCGCTGGCACGGGGACATGTCCGGCGCGTATTTTTGCATCGAGGAGCTTGAAAAATGAAAATTTTGGGACTGATGACGAACAAACACATCGGGGACGCCGTGATCCTGACGGCGGCCGCGGAGAATTATGCAGCCGTTTATCCGGACACGAAGTTCCGGTACTATGGAGAATATCCGGAAGTCTTTCATGGCAATCCGCTCTTCATCCAGAATGAAGAACCGAAGAAGATCATCGGCGTCACATATTCGCCGTATTCCCAGAGGATCGGAAACGGCGGTTCGCACGTGGAAGCTTTCAGCCGGAATCTTTTCGGAGCCATGGGGCATACCGCGCCGCCGAAACTGAAAACGGATCGGCCGATTCTGTATCTTTCGACAGCCGAAATCGAAGAGGCGAAAAAGGTGTTCTTCGGATCGATCCTCATCAATGCCGGATGGCAGGAATGTTCCCAGGTAAAAGCATGGCCCCATTGGACAGCCCTCGTCCGAATCATGCAGGAAGAAACTTTCATCCAGATCGGCGCCGTCGGGGGCCGCAATTTTTCGATCGATGTTCCAGAAGCCGTCGATATGCGCGGAAAGACGACCATCCGCCAGATGATCGCAGCGGCAGCCGTCTGCAAGGCAATCGTGTCACCGTCAAGCGCCATCATCCACATGGGCGCCGCATTCTCAAAACCGATGGTATGTATCATCGGCGCACGTGAAGCCTTATTGATGACCGCTTACAGAAATCTGACGCACATGACAAGCAGTTGCGGCGTCTTCACGGCAGAACAATCATGCATGACGTTTCGGATCGGAGGCGACAATCCGCGGAATTGTCCGCACTATGTATTATCCGAACGGGGGACAAGGTTTCCGAAATGCATGGCGCAGATCAGTGCTGCGCAGGTGGCGTCCGAACTTATGCGAACGATAAAAAGAGGGAGCTGATAAATGAACATCGATGAACGGTTGAGTAAAGTCTTCCCGGATCCGGAGGATCAATTCCGGTATTATCAGCGGGTTCGTGCCGATGTGGCGCGTGAGATGATCGAAACCGATATGGCTATTACGCGGATCGCGCAGGATCTTCTCGAAATATACAACGCAGCATGTCCGAAGAGGATGCTTGCGCTGCTGGCCATACTCGCGCATCCTCTTGAGGACAGCTACACGGACATCATGGCCAAATCCGGCTACCGCCAGAAGAAGAATGTGATCCATGCACTGAATAAACTCGGCGAGAAGTACAAGTGGGTCTCCCTTCTGCTGGATGCCAGGCGTGAACACCTTCGGAGCATGAGCGTCGGAGCCGGGAATCATCGAGTAGTCAGGCGGTACAATGAATGACGGATATATGACGGACCGGTATCGAGCGGCATACCCCCGGGGGCGGGTCCTCCCGACCCGGTCGCCCCCTGGGCGGTGCCCGGCGCAGATCGGGGGAGATTTTTCAGAAGTGAAAATCTTTTTACCTTCAAAACCTTCAAAACCTTGAGAATGGGCAATGAAAAAGACATTGATGACGATGGCCGAATATGCCAGGGCGCATAATCTCGCACATGCGTCTGTCCGGCAGGCCGTGCGGGAGGGGCGGCTGCGTTCGAACGGGAAGCGCGGGCGGGAGTGCCGGGTTATTGTAGAGGATGGTCCGGAAGAAGAAGATGGCGGAAAGGCGCAGAGCACGGAATACAAGAGATATCTGGCGGCCCGCTGCCGTAAGGTGAAAGCGGATGCGAAACTGGCGGAACTTCAGGAAGAGACGCGGATCCGGGAGATCCGGGAAAAGGCTATTACGGAGTTTATCGATTCTCTGGAGCCGATTTTTGCGGAGATCCGCCGAAAACTGGAAGCCCTTCCGAATGCCGGAGAAATCGGGAAGATCCTGGTGGAGATGATGAATGAGGTCAAAGCGAATATACCGGAGTGAAGATGCCGCCGCTGTGATCACGCGGGGGCAAACCCGGCTTCTCAGCTGTCTGGTCCCTCGGGCATTCGAAGCGCCGGACATCTGGTGCGTGAAGAATCTGGATCTCTCCCGTTTGACTGGCGTCCCCGGGGCCCGTTTTTCCCTGGACGATTATCCGCATCTGCGGGCACCGCTTCGGGAGTTCGATTACCGTGGCACGCGGAAGGTCCTGACCTGCGTCGGACCGGAGCAGACGGGGAAGACGATGCTGGAGCTTGCCGGATTCGTCTGGACGCGGCGGATCCTGCCGACAGGAGCGCTGATCATCTATCCGGATGATGGTCTTGCCAGACAGATCGACCAGACGAAGATGCGGCCGCTGCTGGAAGCGGATCCGGTTCTCGGACCTCAGCTGCTGAAGCGGACGACCACGGGCGGCGGAAGTTACCGGTTCTCCGATTCGATCACCTATTATATCGGATCCGGATCGCCGATCACATCGCTTTCTGTCCCGCTGGTCTTCTGCGACGAGCTGGATACCTGGCTGCAGTTCGAGGGGCAGGAATCTCCGCTGACCGGTGCGGATAAACGGACGCGGTCCTTCGATGAAGCTCTTCGCGTGGAGGTCTGTACGCCGCGCGGACTGGAAAGTGAATCGCTGATCTGGGAAGAGTTCCAGAAGTCATCCCAGGGCTTTTTCTATCTCCGGTGTCTGAGTTGCGGGAAGCTGACGATGCGGAGCTGTGATGTGCACAATCTGCAATGGGAACTGAATGAAGAAGACCGGCTGATCCCGGAAAGCATCCGGCTGATCTGTCCGGATTGCCGGCATGAACATACGGAGGAAGATAAGACAGCAATGATCCGATCCGGGGACTACATCCACCGTTATCCGGATGCGCTGTCCACGCATCCCGGGTATCAGTGGGGGGCGTTGGTTTCGCTGAAGAAGTCTCTGGACTGGCCGACGATCGCTCGCGCGCAGCTTTCCGCAGGCGGTACAGGTAAGTACAAGGACCAGCTGTATTTCTACAATTCGATCCGCGGACTTCCGCTACGGCAGGGTGGAGTTCCAGGGAAACGGGAGGCCACGCTTCGAAAACTCTGCGTCCCGCCGCCAGCGAAGCTGGCACAGAAATGGATCGGCGTTGACGTGCAGGCGGACCGGCTGTATTATGTGGTCCGGGGGCTTGATCAGACGGGATCGACACACCTTTTGGCGGCGGGACAGGCGGAGACCTGGGACGCGCTGGACGCCGTGATCCGTCGGCATGGAGTGAACTATGGGATCCTGGACAGCGGATACCGAACGAAAGAGGTGTACAGTTTTCTGAAGTCGCGGCAGTACCTTCTGGCCTACAAGGGCAATCCGCATATCGGCGTGGCGTGGAAGGTGTCGGAGGAATCGAAACGGTTGATCCTGGCGAATCCGGAGCGCTATAAGGTGGAGCTGCTGGATGCGCTGTACGAGCGGCTGTCCCGCTGGCAGAAAGAGGCAAAGGCAGCGGAGAGGCTTCACCGTCCGGCGCCCCCGCGGAGAAACTTTGTTTATCTTTCTGAGAATCCGGACCGTGAATATCTGGACATGCTTCTGGATGTGTCTCCGAACAACAAAGTGAAGGGCGGCCATGCCTTCGACAAATGGGCGTCGGCATCCGGTAATGATCACTATTTCGATGCGGAAAAAATGCTGCTGGTGTTCCGGGACTACTGGAACGAGAAGATCCTTCCGGGCCTTATCCGATAAAGAGACCTCCCACCGTTTTGCTATTTTATGAAGAGATCAAAGAGCAAAGGACGGCGAAATGGATATTGCGATTCCTGGTTATACCGAAGGCGTCGATTATGTGGAGACGTTCGATTCTCCGCAGAAGACGAAGGAAAAGATAACCCGAAAAATTGTTGCCAGGCATGCAATCGGCGAAATGCTTTTTGACACGATCCTGACCATGCACGGGCAGAACGGGCTTGACGCTTCTCAATGTTCGTTAACCTCGGGAATATACGATACGCTCACGATCGTATTTAAGCAGGATCCGGAAACTGTTATCACCTTCACGACGGGGGAGAAGGTATCCGCCAAGTCGTATTCTGCGGATGCAAACGGTGCGGAGCACGCGCTGGAAGAGCGCTCGAACTATAAGATGTGCTGGAATCACAATCTATACGAATGCGTAGATGAAGGTGGAGCTCCTTCTGCTGTCCCCGCCTGGGCGACAACCGCGACTGACGGGACAAATGCCGACGGGATTCAGTATCTGTGGTCCAATGCGCAGCCGTCTGCAGCTCCGGACGGAAAAGGATGGAAGGAAGTACTGCATCGTACGAAGAAGTCGGATGCTTTTCTTTTTCCCGATTTCGTCGTGCACGAAACGCAGTCTTTCCGGAACAAGGCTGCTGCGGAAAAGGCTGTCGCGGCAGTCGGGACGCTCAAGGCGCCAGGCGAGACCTACGGGAGATCAAGCGCAAAGCAATACTGGCTGATCACCAGGTCTTCCGTATCTGACGACAATGGAGTATATACGCTGCAGACGGACTATCAGTATTCGTTTGGCGGATGGGATGAGGATCTGTATCAATGAAGAGGCCGATCAGACCGCAGTCGGGCCAGCGCATACCGAAGAACTGGTTCCGGGACCTATACGATTACATCATGGCGGCGACGACTATCCGCGGGGACAAGAAAAATATCGCCGTCACGATGACCGACGCCGGACAGGTGATCCGGTATATCGGGAAGAATACGAATGCTCTGTCAGCAGGTAAAGGTAGTGGATCCAGTTCAGATTTCCAGTACGACGGCCCGTTCGCCCTCCGCATCGAGGGAAGCGGGGAGAGTAGATCTATCCGCTGCCGCGAAGGACTTATCTGGACACCGACGACGTGCGGACGTTGTAATCCTACATACATTTCGCCGCTTCCGTCATCGTCGAAGTTGATCGTAATTTCCAGTTCGGGAACACTTTCCTCCATTGACGAAGACCCGCTTGTGGATACTGGATTGCCAGTCGTACAGGATCCCAATTACTGGAACACGAACGCCGTTCTCGGACGATACGATGCGGAGACCGAAAGTGTGACCCAGTATCATTTCTCGCCGATCATATTCCTGATTCCCACAGAGGATTTCATTATAACGCCATGAGTAAACTGATAAGAAATTTCTACCTAAACCCACATGGAAAGGGAGTTCTTCGTACATCGAACGGTAAACTTGCCGTGTTCTCAAGCCCGGTACGTCTATTGTATCGCTATGTCGATGGTGAAGAAGAAATACCGTTTGATTTGTCAATAACCAATTTCTGGGGAGGCTTTATTTTCCCGGTATTCGCTGATGGTTCTCGCCTGAATACTTCAAACTTGTTTTATAAGTCCGGCGTTTTTGACAATATGCCAGGAATCGACCCGTTCGCCGTTCCCGTTCAGTCTGGATCGTGGGCTTTGCAATGCTTTTCGCACCGCGTCCTCGATATTTGGTTCTTCGGAAAAAAAATAACCGCAGAAGTAACCAGCGAAAGACAAAAAATTGCAGATTACACATACGATTTCCGGGACGGCAGCGTATGGGTGAACGGAGAATATCGTGGTAAATGGGACAGATAGCTGGCTGGCCACCTCTGCGCATCTTTAGAAAAGAAAGGTTTTTTATGACAGCGAAAGAAAAACTGATCAAGCGGCTGAAAGATCGGCTGGCCATCGTACGCGCGGAGATCGATGCGCAGATCCAGAATGGCACGGCGTACAATCTGTCCGGGTCCCATTCGAAGACGTCGATCGCCTTTGAAAAATTGAAGGCGGAAGAAACGGCGCTGGTTCTCCGGATCGCGCGGCTTGGCGGTGACCGGCGCACCGGCGGCATGACGACGCCGACTTTCAACAGCTGAGGAGGAGTACCATGATCGTCAACCGAACCAGATATAATGCGCTCCGGACGGATCCGGAGATCATCCGGGCGAAGGAACTTTACCGATCCGGCGACCGCATTGGCGCCACACGGATCCTGGCGAAATACGACATCGTCGATCCCCGGAAGGACAACGGACAGCACCGGCGGGCGGAGATCGAGCGCAAGAGTGAAGACAAGCTCCTGAAGAGCTACAACCGCATGAAGCTGATCAATCTCCTGCGTGATGCGGAACGCAATGCGTCCAATGCGCGGGGAATGCTGCTCCAGATCCGGCTGAATGTGGCAAGCGGGATCAAGATGCGAATCAATTCGGAAGACGAAGACTTCAACAAGGCGGCTTCGTTTTGGTTCAACACGGTCTTCGCTCACGAATGCAACTTCGAGGACGATGACACTCTCGAAGACCTGGCTGAAAATGTCATTGCCGCCCGGTTCCGGGAGGGGGACTGCCTGGCAGTATTCGATCCCATGGGGACGAATGAACCGGTCCTGAAGATCTTTGAAGCGGATCAGCTTCCGGATCTGGAAGAAAAGTCCATGAAGGAAATGGCAAAGCTGTATCCGTGGATCGAAGCGAAGTATACTTGCGAACAGGGCGTGATCCTGGACACGATGGGCCGCGTGGCCGGTTATGCGGTGACATCGGAGCACGGCGGGACCGTCGATCTGAAGCGTGTCACATGCTACAAGAGGAATGATCAGGCGAGACTTCTTCGAAAGAAGTGGCGCTTCGATCAGTTCCGGGGGATCCCGGACTTCGCCGCCTCGCTTACCGACATTCTGGACATCTACGATATGCGTTCGAAGGAACTTCAGACGGCGAAGCTGGCGGCATCTCTGGCCATCGTGTCGGAGTCCCAAGAAGAACGGGACGCCATCGCTGACGCCGCGGAATCGGCGAATGTTGCGGGGCTTTTTTCGGACGATTCTTCTTCGTCTTCTCCGTCCGAGCCAGGCATAGAAGATATCTCCATCGATCGGGAAGAGATGGACGACTGGCATGACATGACGGAGCTGACCGGCGGGAAGATCAAGAAGGCGACCCCCGGCGAGAAGATCTCCGCTCTGGACATCGACCGCCCGAATTTGAACGCCCAGGCTTTTTACGAAGCTGTAACGGGGACGGCCGGAGCGGGGATCGGCCTGATGAAGTGCTACGCCAGGGGAGAAGTCTCCACCTCTTACACGGCGTTTCGCGGAGAGATGGTAATGACCTGGGCGCAGTTCCGCGCCTGCCAGAAGTGGCTGGAACGTCAGTTCCTGGACTGGGTCGCGCGGAAGGCTATCGACTGGGCAATCCGCGCCATGGCGGTCCCC
>Ga0265298_10001419_pt1 | contig 35573 bp, 30 predicted proteins | sample AusTroGonzalo_MG_3_FD_193486 | JGI IMG/M metagenome (GOLD analysis project Ga0265298, IMG submission 193486) | Bovine rumen microbial communities from tropical cattle in Woodstock, Queensland, Australia - Gonzalo_01 | ecosystem: Host-associated > Mammals > Digestive system > Stomach > Rumen ...
CCGTCAAACTCTGCTGTCTCCAGGCCGGACCGAGAATCGTTTTCGAAATCACTAAAGTCTGCCGGATCTTCGAGATCTACGATACCGAAGAAGCCGCATTGGCGGCTTTCTCCGGCCAGGGCTGAATTCCTCCGCCGGACTTGATACGTTTCGTCATTCCGAACCCAAGGGCGCATCATGCCGTTTCAGCTGAAAATCTGGGACCACTGTCGGTATGTGAAGAACCGCGGAAAGCCTTATGACGAAATGGCACGGCATCTCGAAACCATGGCCGGCGCCGGGATCTCCGCCAGCATCATCTACATGCCGGAAGTGATTTCCCTGGATGACTACTGCCGGGCCGCAGAACAGGCCGGCATGGCCGTCGAAGCCCGTATTTCTCCCGCCTGGGGGATCAGTGATCCCGTCCGCCGCACCCTCCCCGAAAAGGACCTGCTGGAAATGGAAAACCGTTTCGGCATCCGGCTTTCCGGCATCTGCGGGAACCATCCGCACAACCGCACGGCGTTTCTCGCCTCCGCCGGGGCGCTGGCCGAACGGTTCGCCGGCCGCATCCAGGCCATCCATCTGGATTTCATCCGCAACGACAACGCGCTGCTGCTGATGGACTATCCCTGCCAATGCGATGCCTGCCAGGCTCTCTGCCGGCGTTACTTCAACTGCGCCGTTCCGACCCGGGAGATGCTCCGCGATCCCGCCGTCCAGTACAAGCTCCTCGCGGTCCGCAACGACAACATCCGGAAGACGGTTTGCGCCATGCGCGAACTGACCAGCCGGCACGGGCTCAAGCTCACCATGGCCGCGAGAGCCAATTACCTGAACAGCCGGGACATCACCGACCCGCCGGTCTGGGGTCTGGGGCCCGCCGTGCTCGAGGGTCAGGATTGGGTGGCGTGGAACGACGAAGGACTGCTCGACGGGATCTATACCATGAATTACCATACCGATCCGGAGCTCTTCCGGAGTGTCCTTGACGACCATCTGCGGCTGACGGCGGAACACCGGGACCGGCTCTGGTCCGGGATCGGCATTTCCAGCAGCATGGGGGAGATTCCGCCATCCGGCGCAGCAGAGCGGCTGGAACTGGTGCGTTCCGCGGGACTTCCCGGCGCCGTGTTTTTCAACAAAACCAACCTTTACAGCGAGGAATACCTCGCGGTTTTCCGGCAGTTCACCAGGTAAAGGCACCTTGACCGGCGGTCCCGCGGATCAGAATTTCAGTAATTGAGCGAATTCATTTCGTTCCGCCGTTTTTCTGAGCGGCCTGTCTTTTGCTCTGCACTTTCCGGAATATCTTCTCCAGAAATTGTGAACACTTTTCCTCATAGCGGGGATGTTGTTCGATCTCATACCTGGGAACCTGCACCTTCTCCAGATACTGCTGAAATTCCTCAATCACCGCATCGGTCTGCTGCCATTCTGCTTTTTCGAGCAAATCAGCCCTGAGGGTAAAACGTCCTTTCGGTTTTTCACAGAGAAATCCGGCCGCCGTACAGACGGAAATGACATGATTTCCCAATGGAATCGGCCGCTTTGACCATTTATTTTCCTGATCTTTTCCGTAATAATACCGGTTATAGTCTTTCCGCGAATGCCCATCCCGAAGAAAAGATATGAAATCGTCGTCGATCTTGATACTGAGCGTGGAATCAAGGTTGTTGCTCCATCTGAAAATAGAGAAAAAATAATCTTCCGAGATATGCCTCTGGGATTCGATTTTTCCGTTGATTTTGTAATCGACCAGGAAATGGGTCCCTGGCGGAGCCAAGGTCCACACAAAAGATGTTCTTCCCGTTTCGCCGATCGCCCACTTCAAATGGTAATTTCCCGATATAGACGGGAACAAAAAGTCGAGATGATACTCCGTCTCAAAATCTTCAATATACATGGCTGCCTCAATAACTGCACGGTTAAATTTTTCTTGATAGTTTATAATGAGACCCAGCGGTATTTTATTATAGCCCGTTTCCGCAGTTTGTCAAGACCCTTGCACATTTTTGTTGAGAAAATATTGTCTATGCTCTCGTATCAGACAATATCATGGTTCGCGCGCGATACCAGAAAACGTAAAAAAGTAAACTGGGATAGTTATATTTTTTCCGTTTTTTTTCAGCTGGCCCCATAAAAACAGACTGTAAACTCCTCCGATCGTTTTTTTTAAGAAAAATAACTCATTTTCTATGAAAAGTCCAGATTTTTTTCCCGTAAATAACCCCATATAGACAATAGAGAAATTAAAAATGATTGTATTTTTGATTTTTTGTGCTCCTTGACAATCATAAAAATTACAGACCTCAAATTTTTCGAAGCGGTGCCCAAGTCCAATTCATTCAAAAAACATTCAACCCAAGGAGGTGCATGTATGAAAAACAACCGAACCAAACACCCCGCCGACAAACCGGAGGAGACAGAAATGTTCTGCAATTCACCCCACTGCATTGCATTCGGGATCAACCCCCGCACCGGCAAAAGCTGCTGCACGCGCAACAGCGGGAGGGTGTTCCGATGAAAATTCTGATCGGACTTCTTGCGCTCGGGATCTGGATCTGGTTCTGGCATCCCGAATGGGTTCCCGCCATCCTGATCCTGGGCGGGATCATCTTAGTCATCCTTGTTCTGCTGGCATTCTTCTGCTACGGCGTCGAAATGCTCCGTCTCTTCTTCAAAATATAAAAAAAGGAATCAGCCTCATGATCAGATTTGCCCTGTATGCAGCGCTTGTGCTGCTCCCGTTTCTGAGCTTTGCCGGGAACCGCTGTGAAATCTGCGGAAAAGATATTTCCCTCGCGAAAAACGCCCGGCAGTGTGCGGTCTGTGCCGTCCGTGAAACGTTCCGCAAATTTACCGGCGGGGCCGGTAACAAGGATCAGGATATACCCAGGATCAAGGCAGAACGCATGGCCAGACAGCTGGGAAACGCCGCCGTCTGGAATCTCATCTGCTACAACCAGCAGCTCCCGGTCAATCTTGTGGTTTCGTCCAACGAACACCGGCTTAATTGCAGCCTGGTGTTCCGGGAGAAGGACCTTTCGCAACGGATCCGGCTCGTCCTGAAAGACGCGGCGGTTACCTACGCCTTCGGAGAGAAAGAAGGGGAACTGGTAGAACATTGCGGCATTTATATCCTGGACAATCTTCCGGTCTGTCTGCCCGGAAAAAAACGGATGACCCTCGTTGTCAACCGGAACAAACTGGATTCCCTCGAATATCTGCTGATCGCCGATGACGGCACCGGCCGCGATCCGAGGATGATCCATGGTGTTGCCAAATCCGGAGAAATTACGGATTTCAAAAATTTCAATTGAAATCCGCAGGAAAAAACTCTCGCCGGCATCCGTGGAGTCGTTTCTCTTTCAACTGAATACGTGGAAAAATTCTTTCAGACGGAATGGGATATCACGCTCCAGCTGGCGTTACCGCGGATACCGTCCGCTGGAATGGCATCCGGTTTTTGCCGAACGCGTCCGCGTCTGCTGAAACGCAGACGAAGTGAATTCACCGGAAATCCATTTGTTTTTCGGGGAACATGGAGTATATTTCACTGTTGGAATTTGACATGACACGAAGCAGAAGAGAGCACAATGACGAAACACCAATCACAACCCGCGGAACGGGCTGCCGCCAAACAGGGTGAATCCGCCTGGCTGCATCAGGGCGTCCTCACGGAATGGAACGATGAGCGAGGATACGGATTTATCACACCCAGCGACGGCGGACCAAAAGTATTCCTGCATATCAAATCTCTTCTGCCGACCGCCAGACGGCCCGTGGCCGGAGAACTGTTTTCCTATAATTTGACTGCTGATGAGAAAGGGCGTCCCCGCGCCGGGGATGCGTTTCAGTCGGAATACGACGAGCGGCGGCCCCCTGCGTTCCATTATTCGGTCCTCAGGGAGCTTTCACGCCTCTGGCTGCTGGCGCTGATACCGCCTTTTCTGCTTGTGGTCCGGACAGGGAGTCTTGTACCTGGGGTGATTACCGCCTTTGCCGGGAACAGTCTGCTTACGATCCTGTTTTACCGGACGGACAAGTATCTTGCCCAATACAAGTATTGGCGCATCCCTGAAAGAAACCTCCACCTCTGGGAGTTTTTTTGCGGATGGCCCGGCGCATTGTATGCCCAGCACGCATTCCGGCACAAAAGGAACAAGACCAGTTACATGATCGTGTTCTGGCTTTGCGTGATCGTCAATGCGGCGCTCCTGTTTTTGCTTTTTTTCTATGTGGACCCTGCGAAGAACGGAAAAATTCTCGGTGATTGGCGGCATTACATCAACACGATGCGGTGACGCATTATTCCCGGAAGATTGATCGTTTCCTCTGAAATAACCTCATCTCCGTTACTCCTCCGCAAGCGCAGGTTTTCAGGATTTTGTTTCCATTCAAATGCACAGCATGAAATTTGTCCGGCCTGCCTCGGGAGATCGCCAGGGATCATATGTTTCAGAGGGGAGCAATTTGATAATCTTTTTTCTCAGCTGAGATTATTCGGAATTGTATCCGATAACTGAAAATTGATTAAAGTAAACCGAAGATCCTGCTTTTTTCAGACGTTTCAGAATTCCGCGAAGAGTAAACTGTCCAATCAACTTTTTTTGAGAAAAAAAAGATGGATTTTTTTGTAGAAAAACGTTATTTCTGCCGTAAATAACCACAGATAGATAATAGAGTTTAATTTGAAAGGAGAAAATATCTTCATTTAGGATTTTAACCAATCAAAAACAGATCTCAAAAAACAATCTTAAACGAAAGGACTTTTTTATGAAAAATCAATATTTCTGGTTGGATTCCTTTGGAATGTATGAAGAACCGATCCTGGACAACCAATATTCCAGTGCACTGCAAACATTGCGCGCCGGACGGGACTTCGTTCCAGGCAACCCTCTGGTGATCGAAGATTTCCATGTCAGTTCTTTCGATCGCGAAGCGGGGAAATACATCCGGCGCCCTGCCGCTTTGGCATTCTTCAATATACCCCGGATCAATCAGGAAGGCAGGATCACGGCTACGGCAAAATGGCCGTATAAAAACTCCGATGAGTTCGCCGCGTTTCTGATGCAAACCGAATACTGCCATTTCGTCGATGAGCATTGGGCCGAAGGCGATTTCGATTCAAAATTCACTTCAACCAACGATTTTCAGGTCGTCAGGTTCCAGTTCGTCAACCACGTTTCCGCCATCGGCGAAGGGAAGGTCGGGGTCTGGTCCGAAACGGTGTTGTAACCGCGAAACATTCTCCCTCTTTTTCCAGGGCCATAATATCGGATCTCCAGATCCGATATTTTCCCGGGAAAGGGGGACGTGCGGGGAACAAACTTTCCGATCAGCTTTTTTAGAGAAAAAGCAGTTTTTTCCCGCAAATAACCCCATATATAAAATAGATGCGGTCATGAAGATCGGATCACCAGCAAAGGAGAAAAACATGAACAGCAAAATTGAATCTCTGCACTCTGCATTTCCCGAAAACATCGAAGCGGTCCGCTACGACCTGGAACAGGAGGATGTCATGCTTTCGGCCCGTCTGGTCGATGCCGCCGCGCACGGCCGCTGGCCGGAAGTGATGCTTCTGCTGCAGAACGGCGCCGATCCCCGGATCTGCCGTCATACCGGCGAAGGCCGCTGCGAATCGGCGCTGTATTTCGCTTTGAAGGCCGAAAAATTCGACGTTGCCGATGCCCTTCTCAAGGCCGGTGACCGGCTGGACGACCTCCGGGTCAGCGGGAATGACGCGCTTCCGGGAAAAGCCGTCAATTTTCTGGTTCACGCCGAGGCGAACGGAAACCATGTCTTTGCGGAAAAGGACAAACCGCTTTCCGAGTGCATCCGCTGCGGTCTCTGGGCGCAGTCTCACGCGGCCATCAAAAACGCCTCGCGAAAAGAGTTGAACCTTTCGGTCGAGATGATCGCTCTCTATCTCCAGCCATGGAACGCCCCGGAATATCTGCAGCTCCTCGGCGAACTCCAGGCGCGCGGCGCGAATCTCGAACTGCTCGCACTGTTACGCGAGGAGATACAGCAGGCACTTTCAAATCTGCCGCAGGTAATCCAGGAGGAATTCATGGAAAAGTTCGGAAAATTCATCACGGAGGATGATTTATGATAAAATTACTTCCCAGAATACGGTAATTATTTAATTTAACGGAAAAGGAGATTACCATGCTGCTGTTATTTTTTGCCATTGCCGCTTTGGGCTTTTTAGCCTTCATCGCCAACCTGCTGCCGGTGCTCGGACAAATCATCGTCGGCTTTTTCAAGTATGTGGTCCTGCCGATCATCATCATTTTCGCGATCTACGACTGTTTTTTACACTGAAAAGGAGAAAATATGAATATCGAAAAAACACCTTTCGGAGGCTTTCTGCTTCACACCTCGCACGGAAATTTCGCCGTCAACGCCGGCGGTTCCATGGAAGCCATGGAGATCCACTACCGTCTGCGCGAACAGCCCCTGCGCGGACTCATTCTGACTTCGGAGCATATTCACCGGTCGCGCAATGCCGCGGAGTTTGCCAACCGGTTCAATATCCCGGTCCTGATCTCTGCGGCGACCTGGGCTGTGCTCGGACAACACTTCGAACGCCCGGTCCTGTTTTCCCCGCCCGGCGCCGTCGTTTTCGAGGCGCTTTCCGTAGAATTTCATTTCCTGCGGTATGATTCCATCGATCCCGTTTATCTGATCGTCCGCGACCGGGAAAAAACCATCGGGATCATACCCGACGGCAAACTGACCGGGCGCACGGCGGAACCACTGCGGCATTGCAGTGCGGTTTGTCTGCCCCGCGGACTCCTCCCGCTGCCCGGCATTCCGGCTGCGCTGCAAAGACGTCTGCAGTCGGTCACCAACAACGCTGAGGAAATAAACCGTCTCTTCCCCGATACTGTTCCCATCTTACTGTGAGGTGAATATGAAAATTATGATTATTGGAAAAAACGCTGTCATCATCGCATCGGAAAAAGACGATAAACTTCCCGCCGCGCTCAAAGGAAAAATGTTCCGCCGAGGTCTGGTGATCGGCGCCTGTCATCATCTTCCGGTCCTGCTTTCCCATTTCGAAAAGGAGGTGATTATTATCGAAAACTCTCTGTCCGCCAAATAAGCCGATATGAAAACGGATTTATACGGATGTTTACGGATTTATACGGAATAAAAAGAAACGGACCATCCCTCATTCCGCTGCTCCGTATTCTTCCGTAAATATCCGTACCGATCCGTATTGGGAACAGAGCCGCCGGGAAAAAGAAAAAAAGTTTTTTGACTTGCATTTTACTTTTTGAAAATGTATGTTATGGATGTTAGGGTTATTTTTTGGGGGATAAAGATAATAAAGAAGGAGAAAATGTATGTGTATGTATCAGACAATCTGTTCACTTCGTAATGCCGTCATTGAAAGATTAAACCAAGGCACTATCCCAACAGGATTTAAACAAGTTACTGATGTCCAATGGACTGTTCGTCATCCGACAATAATAGAAAACGACGACCTTGAAACAAATCATGAATTTGATGCCCATACATGGGAAATCGGGTTGTACAGAAACGTAGATATCGGCATTCTTCTTCAATTTATGTTGCGTGGCAACGGTGAAAATAATCCTCAACGCATTATCATTAACGGCAACCCTTTTGCCTGCATCAAATTATTTATTTATGACAATGGCAGGTTTGCCGGTCCCAACGGAACGGCTCAAAGGCAAGATGTCCGCAACAGATTGAACAGCCAATTTCCGCAAGACCACCGGAATGTTATTTATGGGGTACAAAATGGTAACACTCGTTGGGGACAACGTGAACTCGGGCATATTTGCGACCTGTATATCCTAAATAGTGGTAAAGCATGGAATATTCAGTCAAATGATAATCCGAATTGGATATCAGATCCTGATACAACGGCGTTGATCAATAAGGTCGTCACTGCGGCAAAAGATATAATAAAAGCAGCAGGTCACTATGCTGACAATAGAACTCAGATTTTGACTAGATAGAAACTCACTGGTCAACTTTTCCAGTTGACCGCAGCGTTTCTTTCCCAGTGCGATGGTGCTGAAAAGCCAAACCATCGCACTTTTTTCATTGCTCATCCAGTATTATTTCGTAACCCCAGGGGATACGATTATTCCCATTCGGGGTGATGACCCACATCACCGGATACGGCGGTTTTTCGGGGATGTCCCCGTGACCGTCGGTGAAGTAGATCAGGATCGGTGCTTCACATGGATTTTTCTTCATGTATTCGAAGACCGGCTTGAAACTGGTTCCGCCGCCGCCTTTGAATTTGACCTTCTTTCCATCGAAGGGTTCATCCGGAGTATATGTCTCCACTGATTGGATCTTCGCATCGCAGCAGATGACTTTCAGTTCGTACTGTCCGAAAGTATTGAGCAGGTTTGCCAGTTCACCCGCGAACTGGGGAAGGTCCTCTCCCGTGCTGCCGGAAGTGTCGATGGCAAGCACAGCCTGCAGTTTGCTGTCGCGGCGGCTCTGCAGATAGAGTCCGCTGGAAATGTAACGGCGGTTGGGCGGCAGCCAGCGGCGCGATCCGCCGAAACAGCTGGTGACGAACTGAGCGAGCAGTTCTTTCCAATGCAGTTTTCCGGCGCGGAAATTTTCCACGATCCGGGCGACCTCAGCCGGCAGGGTCCCACGTTTTTTTTCACATTGCACGGCGGCTTCCACCACTTTTTCCCGTATCTTTTCTTCCGGGTGGCTGCCGAAATCCACCTGATAATCCGGGTCGACGACCGTTTCTGTGGCAGTACCTTGTGAATCCTCGTCAGCAGAAGAAGCCTGGGGATCATTTCCCGGTTCGAGGTGGACGTCCAACGGCTTCTTTTCCGTTTCTTTATTCTTATTCTTTCCTGTTCCCTTCCCTTTTCCTTTTCCCTTTTCCTTTTCCAACTCTTTCAGAAGTCTTTCATAGATCTCCTCTGCATTGAGGTTTCTCCACTCAGGCGGCGGCAGCAGGGACCCTTCGATAACCTGGAACCCTTCTCCCAGCAGCATCTGGTTGACTTCCATGTCCGTAGCAATATTGAAGAGCTGGACATCCCGGCCGTTCCGCCGCTGAAAATGCAGGAACACCGTATGCCAGACCTCGTGTGCCAGAAGAAAACGCCGCCCGGCCGGAGACAATGACAGATAGAAATCCGGATTGACGAAAATATTCTGTCCGTCGGTCGCTGCGGTCGGACAGCGGCTGTCCGACACCGGGATCAGGTTCTGCCGGATGAGGATAGCACCGACAAACGGCTGATCTATCACCAGTCTGACCCGGTCGGTTTCCAAGGTCTGTGCGGCTGCGGCTTTCCGTTTTTCTTCCTGGGCATTGGGGGAACGTGTTTTCATTTTTTAGCTGCCGCTCTGAAAGTTTTGCCGTGTTTCTTTTCCCACTCTTTGAAAAGCGGGTGCTTATACAGTTTTTCCGATCCGTTGCAGGCTTTGCCGCTTTCCATGATATCCATCATCAGCATGGCGGCGAAATCGCTACTCAATTCGAGCGATATGCGGTAGAAACCGTCCAGCAGCGCCCGGCTTTCCGCTTCGTCTTTCCCGCGCCAGAGATAATAGGCGACCCCAGCGCACAGGGCATAACGCAGATCGGCTTGCTGCGGGATCACCACCTTTTTGGTGGTGTCCAGCATCATTTCTTTGATGTCCAGGTTCTGTGCCGTTTTATGGAACGCAATGAATTCCACTCCGGCCCGGTTCCCGACCAGTCCGTAAACCGTATGGCGGATCAGGGACTCGTCATCCGGCAGGACCTTCATCATCGTGCTGACCCGTTCCCAGCTGCGGGGGGTCGGCCAGCCGCGTTCCAGATTCTCGTTTTCCTGATTGAAGAGCATTCCCGGCCGGAAGCGGATAAACCCGCTCACGCTCGGGTGGATATCATTTTTCACCGCCCATTCAAGCCAGTTGTCCGCATTGTTTTCCAGTTCGACGTGCAGGAACCGGTTGGCCAGCGCGCTGGACATGGTGGTCGACACCGCCCGGTCTTCCGTCCGGTTGCCTGCGGCGCAGATATACCAGCCGTCGGGGACCTTATACAGATCGCCCAGCCGCCGGTCGAGGATGAATTCGTAGGCTGCGACCTGGAGCGAACGGTCCGACGCGGTAAGTTCATCGAAAAGGATGATGCCCTTGCTTTTCGGATCCCGGGGCCATTCGGCGGAAACCTGCCATTCCACCCCGTGGTCGGTGGGGACCGGCAGGCCGCGGATGTCCACCGGTTCGCGCTGCGCCAGACGGACATCGATGAACCCGACTTTATACTCCTTTGCCAGTTCGCGGATGACCGTGGATTTTCCCAGCCCCGGTGCGCCCCAGACCATCAGCGGCGGCAGTTTGTCCGGAGACGCTTTGCCACTCCAGAGTGAATCGAGGATGTTGCGGAATAGTGTTTCCAGTCCGGAAACGGTGATTTTGTTGTGCAGATCGACAGCCATTTTTTCAACCTTTCGTATGGGTAAATTGTTTGATCAGATCATTGCAGGAAATCCCGGAATTATTTTTTTGATTCGGATCGCAGCCTTTGGACAGCATATCGTGATAACGGTCCATCGATCCCGCGCACAAGGAATAAACCAGGGCCGGAAGCAGCAGCGAGTTCCCCCTCGAATCCCGCAGATTCAGGTCGGCCGTTTGGAAAAACAGACGATATATCTCGTCCGGCGCGGACAATGCAATAAAAAACGGAAGAGAATCTTTCCCCGGCACATCTGCCGCTTCCTCCGGCGATCTTTCGCAAAGAGCCCGGATGAAATCCCAGTTCTGGTCGGCATACTGTCTTTTCAGGAACAGTCCGGCATTGGTCCGGTCCATCGGTCTCAGGATCAGGAACGGCAGAAGATCTTTCAGGTTTTCATTGAAAGGACCTTCGCCGGGGGGACAATCCCCCAGATAAAAGGCTTCCATTATGGCTTTGAGATCTTCCGGTTTCCGGAGGTATTCCAATTTCAGGCGGGCAATATAGCTGCCGTCTTTATGAAGCAGTGCCGCCCAGTCATCGGGTGAGAGGCGGGACCAGTCGCATTTGCCGGCATAGGAGTTGTCTTCCAGCAGCAGCATGCGCCAGTCTTGTCCCGTGAATGTTTCCCATCTGCAGAGGTCGGCAAACTCCTTCCGGGTTCTGATCAGTTCGCACCAGTCCGTGCCGGTAAATTTTTCCAGGGGACAAAATGAAATGAAATCGGGAACGCGGGGGGACGCGATCAGCAGATTCTTCCACATACCGGGCTGGAGGGTATCCCATTTGAAATCACCCTCCGCTTCCGGATGGTCGATCAGGTAATTGGCCAGATCAGGACCCGATAAACGTTCCGGGCTGGTGATTTTCGCTGAGCATGAGACCTTTTCCCGGATAAAAGACAACAGATCGCTGCAGGAAACCCCAAAATTATTTTTCCGATCCGGATCACAGCCCCGTTTCAACAGGGAATCATACCGTGCCCGGTACGGATTGTCCGTGTTCGACAGGGATCTGACATCGTCAAAGACCGCCCCGACCAGTGCCGCATGGAGCAGCGTGTTGCCGTTCCGATCGCGGCAGGCGGCCGGATCCGGGACCTGATCCAGCAGCTTGTCCAGAACCCGCTGAGGCGCCGCAGCAGACCAGAGGAATGGCAAGTCTTCTGATTTGATGAAAGAGGAAAAAATCTCCGGATCAATGTCGTTGATCCCGGCAATGAAATCCCAGTCTCCCTGTCTCAACTTCAAAAAGAAATAATTTTTGGCATTGAAAGGATCCATTGCTCTTTTCACCAGAAAATCCGCAGGAGAAATTTCATTTCCCCAAGCATCGCGGAACAGCCCTTCGGGGGAGGCAACGCTTTTCCCGATACGGGTATATACCATGTTGCAGATAGAATCCAGTCCAGTCCGCTCGAAATCCCAGAAATCCGCCGCGACAAATGCCTGCGTATTGTTCTGGAAAGAATATTGCCATCCTTCCCGATTCACCAGATATTCCGGATAATCGTACAGCAGTGCAACCCATTCTTCCTGGTTCAGACAATGCAGCACTTTGTCGGCCAGCTGAGGGTGGGATCTGACGAATTCCAACTCCTGGCCGCCGAATCCCCAAAAATGATGAAAATGAATTTTATCCAGATCGAAATGTTTCACCAGTTCCGGCCGCGCTGCGATCAGCCTGAGCGAGATGCTTCCGGTAAATATTTTTTTGACGTCGCAGTATTTGATGAACTGCGGTTGTTTCTTAAGAATCATTTCCCAATCCCCACTGTCGAATACAGAAAAATCAACCAGCTTTTCGATTTCAGGATTGCAGCAGAGAATATCGGCAATTTCTCTGCTGGCCGCCAGAATTTTCCGATCGTAATACTGTTTCCAGTCCGGACGATGTGAAAGTATCAGATCCGGATATTTGAACAGACATTTTATCCAAGAGGAGTAATGAACGCTGAAATACATTTTTTTCCAAGGACATTTGTCGGCCAGCTGCGGCTGGCAGTCAATGATCTCACTCCATTGTTCACTGGAGAAATCTTTCGGGGAATGATCCCAGAGTCCGGGTTGAAAGCGCAGGATCCGCACCCAGGAAGATTTTGTAAAACTGCATCCCTTCGGCATCTTGTCGATCAGTTCCGGCCGTTTGAGCAAGACATCCCGCCAATCAATTCTGTCCGGCGGGAAATACGGCAGCAGCTGCGGCTGGGCGATAATGATTTTTGCGGCACAGTCCTGTCGGATTTTCGCGGTATTGCACTGGGCGATGAATTCCGGCCGATGGGAGAGCAGTCTGCACCAGGCGGGTGATCTCAGTCCGCTGAAACAGAACGTTCCTTTCGCTTTCGGATTCCGGATCAGATATTCGACCAATTCGTTTCCGGTCATGTTTTCCGGTTTTTTTTTCATGCTCGGTAAAAGTTGTTCGAGCAATGCCATAGCGAAAAATCTCCCATAACAGAATCAGTTTTGCAACATACAATAATATATACGCGATTTCAAGCTGATTTTTATTGGTATTCTGAAAATCGTTTCCCTGGAATGCACGTGAACTTCCCCTTCAGCCTTCCGTATGGGGAAATCGTCTGATCATATCTATCAGATCATTGCAGGAAAACCCGAATTTATTTTTCTGATCCGGATCGCAGCCACGTTTCAGCAGGTAATCATACCGTGCCCGGTACGGATTGTCCGTGTCAAGCAGGGATCTGGCATCATCAAAGGCAGCCCGGAGCAGTGCCGCATGAAGCAAGGTGTTGCCGTTCTGATCCCGGCAGGCGGCCGGATCCGGAACCGGGTCCAGAAGCTTTTCCAGAACCGGCTGCGGCGCCGCGGCACACCAGAGGAAAGGTATGTCTTCTGCTTTGATGAAAGTGGAAAAAGAATCCGGATCGATGTCGTTGATCCCGGCAATGAAATCCCATTTCCCCTGTTCCAACTGCTGGAAGAAATAACTTCTGGCATTGGCTGGATCCATGGTTTTTTTCAACAGAAAATCCCCTGGGGGAACTTCATTTTGTGAAGCATCCTGGAACAGCCCATCGAGAGGAGAAAGAGGTTTAGTGAGCCAGGTGTAGACACGGTTGCAGATCGAATCCAGTCCGGTCCGCTCGAAATCCCAGAACTCCGCTGCGGCGAATGCCATCGTATTTTCCCGGAAGGAAAACCGCCATCCTTCCCGCTTGAGCAGATATTCCGGATGATCAAATAGAACTTTCACCCAATCGTCACCTTCCAGAAAAGTCAGCACCTTTTCGGCAAACTCCGGATGGGAGTTAATGAAATCCATTACCTGACGGGAATGAAAACCAGGAAGGAAATAATCCGAATAAATATTATCCATGTCGAAAAATTTCGCCAGTTCAGGCTTTCTCAGGATCAAACTAAGCGGAGTCCTGGGAAAATATTTTTTGACGTTGCAGTATTTGACGAGCTGCGGATCAGACTCCAGAATGAGTTCCCACATATCGGAGTTGACGACTGTAGGAAAATCAGCCAACTTTACGATTTCAGGATTGCTCTTGAGAAGATCGACAAGCTGCTCCCCTGTCAAATTTTCCAGATTGTAATATTCCTTCCAGTCCGGACGATGTGCGAGTACTGTCTCCGGATGTTTGAGCAGACCTATTTTCCAGTCGGAGTTATGAGCGTCGAGACGCATTTTTTTCCACGGGCATTTGTCTGCCAGCTGCGGCTGCCGGATGATGATCCCAGACCATTCTTTACTGGTGAATCTTTTCGGGGAATGATCCCAGAGTCCGGGTTGCCGGCTGATGAGTTCAGCCCATTCTTCGCGGGTGAAATTTTTCGGGGAATGATCCCAGAATCCGGGGTGTCGGCTGATGAGTTCAACCCATTCTTCACTGGTGAAATTTTTCGGGGAATGATCCCAGAATCCGGGTTGTTGGCTGATGAGTTCAGCCCATTCATCGCGGGTGAAATTTTTCGGGGAATAATCCCAGAGTCCGGGTTGACAACACAAAATCCTCATCCAGGAATTACGGGGAATATGCCGCCGGTCCTTCGGCATCTTGTCGACCAGTTCCGGCCGTTTGGACAGAACCTTCCGCCAATTCATTCTGGAAGGCGGGAAATACGGCAGCAGCTGCGGCTGGGCGATAATGATTTCTGTAACATGGTCCGGTGAGATTTTCGCGGTATTGCACCGGTCGATGAATTCCGGCCTGCGGGAGAGCAGTTGGAACCAGGCGAGTGAACTCAGTCCGCTGAAATGGAACTGCCCTTTCGCTTTCGGATTCCGGATCAGATATTCGACCAGTTCGTATCCAAGCTGGCTTTCCGTTTTTTTTCTCTTTTTCGGTAAAAGCTGATCGAGCAATGCCATAACGTAAAACCTCCCAAAACAAAATTGATTTTGCAGCATACTATAATATGTTGAAAACACAATTTCAAGCTGATTTTTTCAGCGGCATTCTGAAATATAACCGTTTTTTCATGGAACCAGTGACGTCGGGGTGCGCAGACACCAATTCCGTGGGGTAACTTTATATTGAGGTTTGCGCGCGGTAACCGAAAACGTGAAAAAGTAAACTGGAAAATATGATTTTTCATCATTTTTTCAGCGGCTGGCAGAAAACCGGAATGTAAACTCAAAAATCAATTTTCCCTGCGAAATAATTTACGTTTTTTTTCGAAAAAACCGTATTTTTTCCCCGCATATAACCCCGTATATATAAATAGAAAAATTAAAAATGATTTTATTTTTGATTTTTTGTGCTCTTTGAAAATTAAAAAACTCCAATAAGAATTTTCTGCGGGGGATATTCCTGCCAAAATTCTCAAGCGTGCAATTGTATTTCCCATACCACAATTACGGGCAGCAAACCCAAAAAAACAAGGAGAACGTATTATGAAAAACAACATCAGCAAAGAACTCGAAATCATGGAAATGGAAGACCGCATCCACGTCATCCGTCAGGATCTGTCCGGCGATGCGCTGCTGAGCGCAAAACTGGTCAGGGCCGCCTTCGAAAACCATTGGGAGGAGGTGGAAAAACTGCTTTCCGAAGGTGCCGACCCGAGGATCTGCCGCCGAGGCGATGTCGTCGGTGCGGAATCCGCGCTCTATTTCGCGATCAAAGCCGAACGCTTCGACATGGCGGAAAAACTTTATGCCGCCGGTGACCGGCTGGATGATCTTTTCCTCGAAGACAATGAAAAAATGCCGGCGGCGGCATTGGATTTCCTTGCCTTCGCCATGCGGAACGGAGACAATTATTTCTTCGATGAAAGCAAAAACCTTCCGGAGTGCTGCCGCTGTTCCGCATTCGTGCAGATCGAAAAACTCATGCCGCAGGCAAGCCGGGAAGAACTGAACCAGAGCATCAGCCCGACCGTTCACGAATGGATGCGGATGCGGAATTTCAGAAATGTCGAACCTTACAGCATGATCCTCGAAGATCTTCTGGCCCGGGGCGCCAGGCTTTCCGATGCGGAAAAACAGGAACTGCTGGAGGACGTCGGCCGCCGTTTCGGCCACTGTCCGAAGGCGCTGCATCCCGGCAAAGAAGCGGTGGACAAAATGGTCGCCCTCATCCGGCAGGCATAAGATAATTCCGGTTTTCACATATTGAACCAAGGCCCTCTTCAGCCGGGAACGGAAAAAATCTTCCGGAATCCCGGTTGATCCGGGCCGAAAAACAGGACTGAATGATAATTCAGTGCTATGCGAACAGCGAGCGGAGGTTTTCCAATTTGATCGGCTTGAGAAGAACGTCGGTGAAACCGTCCGCTTCGGTCTGACCGCGCACCTCGACGTCGGCGGTGACGAGATACACCGGCAGGTGCGAAAGTTTCGCGTCGGCCCGGATGGCTTTCACCAGTCCGAGGCCGTCCATTTCCGGCATCCAGAGATCAGTAAACACCATGTTGAAGTCCGGATCGGCTTCCAGCTTCTCCAGAGCCTCGCGGCCGTTCTCGGCCAGCGTGACATTTTTCACCCCGATCTTCGCCAGCATGGCCTTGAGCACCGCGCGGTTGACCGCCGAGTCGTCCACAATAAGGACATGGTATTGGGAATGATCCGAAAACTTCAGCAGATCGATCTGTCCGGAACGGTTGGCCGACGGAGCAACGGTCCGGACATTGCGAAGCGTGACCGTAAAGGTCGAGCCCTTGCCGACTTCGGAGGCGACGGTCAGCTCTCCGCCCATGAGATTGGCGAGTTTCTGGCAGATGGGCAGGCCGAGCCCCGTCCCTTTGCGATGGTTCCGGTCGGCCAGCTGGACGAACGGCTGGAGGATGCGTCCGATGTCCTCTTTCGCGATGCCGCTGCCCGTGTCCGCGACCGACAGCGTCAGCGTGCCTTCATGCCAGCGGACGCAGACCGTGATCGTGCCGCGGTCCGTATATTTGTATGCATTCGACAGCAGATTGAAGAGGATCTGGCGGACACGCTGCGGGTCGACGCTCACCCACGGCATTTCGTCGATCTCCTGCTTGAGGGCCAGGTGCTTGTCCGTCCTGGCGATCTCGCAGGCGGCAATGACTTCGCGGGCGAGCGCCGGAACATCGGTCGGTTCTTCAATGATCTCCAGTTTGCCGCTCTCCAGTTTCGACAGGTCGAGGATATCGTTCACCAGGCGCGAGAGCACCTTGCTGCTCGAATAGATGGACGAAATGCAGCGGGCCCGCTCTTCCTCGTCTTCAATCCCCAGCTTGAGCAGTTCCGAGAACCCGGCAATGGCGTTGAGCGGTGTGCGGATGTCGTGCGACACGGTCGAGAAGAACAGGCTCTTGGCCTGCGCTGAAGCCCGTTCGGCTTCGAGCTGGCCTTGCGCACTCATTTCCTTCCGACGCATTTCATCCCGTTCGTCCTCGAAGACGAACACGTGCAGGAAGGCACAGCCGAAAAGGCTGCCGAGCGAATACAGCGGCAGGAAAGCATCTCCGAACTGAAGCACGATCGCCACCGTCATCGTGATGCCGAAAATAAATGCCATCGTGTAGCGCCGACGGGTCACGCCTTCCGTGCTCAGCAGCTTCCAGAGCGTCACCGCCGAGCCGAACAGGTTGAATGCGATCAGCAGGCCATATACCACATGGCGCAGCGGACCGGACACATACACTCCCTCGGCGTTGATGGTGAAGAAGATGCCGGTGAAGCAGTTCACGGTCAGCCCGGCAGTGATCAGCGCCAGCAGCCCGTCCCCGCTCCAATGCAGGAATTTCCGCAGCCAGCCGTCCATCTTGAGATAGACGGTCAGATAACGTGTCCAGGTGCAGATGGACAACGCTATCATCAGAAAGAAAAACGTCGTGTCCGCGAAGGTAAGGATCGAAAGTTTGAATCCCGCAAATATCCCCCACAGGACATCCGACAGGAAAAAAAGCGACAGACAGATAAGGAAGCGGCTGCATTCCTTTGCACCGGGGAGCGAGCCGGAATTCCCCCAGCCGGTCAGATTCTCCCAGTTGATGATCAGATTGATGAACAGCGCGATGGCGGCTATGGTCGAGTACAGGATGTAGTACTGCATCAAGTTCCTCAATATATATATGTGTTCAAAAAACGTACGAGTAATATACCATAATCCGCTGAGAATTGCAAGCGCATTACGGATATCTTTTCGCAGAAACTTCCGCAGCCGCCGGCTGGAAGCAATGACCCGGTAAAGAGAACGGGACACCTTCCGTGGCCGTCAGATGTCCCGCTCCGTCGAATCAGTTCAGCAATTATTTTTGCTTCACATCTTTCACTTCTTCGACTTTGATATTCTTGAATTCGGTTTCGGACTGCTTGTCGCCGTTGAGAGCGAGGATCAGGACCCGGACCGTTTCTGTTCCTTTCCAGAATTTGTTGGACGGCGCGCCGCTGGCGGCGATTCCGGAGATAGTGCCGGTGCGGGTCTTCCAGACACCGAGGGTTTTGAACGAACCGGCCGCATAGATATAGGTTCCGGCGTCAAAATGCTGACGGACGGCGGTTCCGGCGGCGATATCCGCTTTCAGAGGGGTCTTCAAGGTGATTTCCCAGACCTCTCCGGCCTGCCTGGCATTCGGAGCGACCGTGTGGACCGAATTCCGGTTGGGCAGATCCGAATAATCTTCAGCCGCCTTGAACACGATATAGGAATACGGGGAGTTGATATTCCATTTCGAAGCATCTTTCACTTTGATGACCTTGTCGCCTTTTTTGGCGTCTTCCGCAACGGTGGTCAGGGTCTTGTTGCTGCCGGACACTGCATTGGGAAGGATCTGGACTTTGTTCTTGTCATACGGAACAAATCCGAAGAACAGCGAAACCGGTTTGCCGCCGTTCAGACAGAAATCCCCGCTGATGCGGTATTTCCTGGCCGGATCGACCTTGATCGCCTGCTTCGAATAAAGAGCCGTGTAGGACCCCTTGATGGCCATTGCATCATCAGCCGACGCAGAGACGGATTTGGCCTGAATGAAATCTTCAGGTTTTTCGATTTTCAGGATGACTTCTTCCGCCGCAGAAACCGTGGACATGCACGCTGCAGCCAGAAAACCGACTGTAAGTTTGGACGCAATACTCATTTTTTACTCCTTTCCCTGTTGTTTTACGGGATATGAATTGCGACAGCATATACTATAACCGGAAATCGGATAAAAATCAAGACCGGTTGGCAAATAACGGCATTATTTCGCCGCTCCATCTGCTTTCGGCAGATTCAGCTTCCGGGCCACCTGGACTTCCAGCTGATCGATGACCGCCTTTCCTTCCGAAGGAGCGGTCAGGATGACGCGGAATCCGCTGATGTTCCGTTTCTTCAATTCCGGCACCGGGATCACGTATTCATTCTGCGTTCCCGTGTCGGGCGTCTGGATCAGTTTCCGCGCGCTGATCTTGCCTTTTTCATCATAGAAGAAGCAGCCGGTGGAAATGACCGGTCCGCGGGTCCGGAGTTTCAGGATGATCACATCGTCCGGTCCGCAGGCGGCGAACGGTCCGGAAACGAACTTGTTCTTGCCGACGGCTGTCAGCTCCAGCGCATTTTTACCGTCCTGCTGCACCAGTTCCAGCCGGTTTCTGCTCGGATGCCATTCTTTCAGGACATTTTCCTTATCCAGAGTATAATCCTTCAGAACGGTGAATTCGGGATCCGGCTGATTGCGGACGCCGACGACCATGTCGACGTAAATGGCGTTTTCCTGCTTCGAACCGGGCACGTAAGCCGGACCGGTGAATTTGGCGGAAACCCAGATCTGGTCCCAGGTATTGTCTTTGGGATCGCCGTTGGTCAGCGTATACCAGTGATTGGCACGACCCTGGATCGACCAGCCATGCCCCCAGAAGGTGTTCTTGTCGCTGACCACCACCGAACCGGGCAGCCGGTACCAGTGATATTTTTCATCCTGGAAGACCTGCTGCAGATAGGTGTGAACGGTGCTGGGATGGCCGTTGAACCGGAATTCGGTGGAACGGAACCCGTGTTTCCCCGGCAGCAGAATGTTCACCCCATGATATTCCTGCCGTTTGTCGGCGGATTTGATCGCTTCGCCCTGGATGGATTCGGGGTCTTTCACTTTCCTGGAGCCGAGGATGGAGACCCCGCGGAAATTCCTTGCCGTCATCAGGCGGTAATCCTGGTCGGGGACGTTCTTGAATTTTTCCGGCCGTGCAAAAGTGACCGTGGCGGACTCGAACAGCTGTTCGAACGTCGCATCCATCTTTTCGGGTTTTTTCGAAGGGTAACGGCGGATGAATTCCCGCGCCAGGGTGCGGCATTCGTTGATCAGCGCCTCTTTCGTGAGACCGGCCTTGAGGAAAGTTTTTCCGTAGTTATGCCAGTTCGCCACCGTATACCAGATCGGGGTGATCAGTTCGTGACGGACCCTTGCGGCATAACGGCTGTCCTTCGGCAGACTTTTTTCCGCCCGGTGCAGGTCCTGATACATCCCCAACATGAATTCCGGCGTCAGATACATCCAGTGTCCGACCGACATGGACGAGGCTTTGGGCTGGGGATATTTCTTCATGCCTTCCCGGATGCGGATGAACCATGATTTCATGACCGGCGCCGCCGGCCCGTAGTAGCCGGTCAGGAACTGGTCGGCGAGCTTTTCCGGATCGGCATCCAGATCGACCATCAGGTGATTGGCGACATAGTAGCTCAGCATCATGAAGTTCTGCGGGGAAAACGGGCACATTCCCGATTCGGTGAACATGCAGACGATCCGGTTGGCGTGGAACAGTTTCAGATCCCGCTGGATGGCATCGAAAATCACTTCCACCCGGGGCGGATTGAAATAATACTTGTAGCCGAGGTTCCAGTAATTCCACATCTGCAGCTGCGGCATCAGCTTCGTCCAGGCCAGGAAATAGGTTTTGTAGTCGGGATAGAAGTTGAGGTCGATCGGGGCAAACGGGCTGATCACGGTGAATTTGGTGCCGATCCGCATGAGCACGTTCTTTTCCGGCAGCATTTTCCCCGGCATCCGCCCGCGGGTCGAGGTCCGGATGATGATGTCCGGATATTCTTTCCTGATCTCGCGGGCAATATGATTGATATACTGCAGCAGCAGGCCGGATTCCGACCCGTCCGCTTCGATGATCTTCTTGCATTCCGGACAGCGGCAGATGTAGCTGGTCGCGTCCAGTTCGGAAATGTCATAGACCACCGGCCATTCCTCTTTCGGCCGGGCCTTGCGGTCCCGCTGGATGAACCCGCGCAGCGTTTCCAGCGTGATCCGTTTCACCTCCGGATTCGACATGCACAGGCTGCCTTCCACCGCCTTGCTTTTCGGCTTGATCCGCCGCCCCATCGGATCCATCTGGAAATATTCCGGATGCGTCTTGAAATATCTGTTCGGATCCACATACCAGCCCAGGTTATGGTAAGGATAGGTCGACAGATTGTAATAATCACCGAGATAATAATACGGTTCCGTTGTCTTCTGTCTCCCGTTGATCCGGTTCCGGAGCGCCCACAGCCGGTATGCTTCCAGCACGGCCGGTTCGGCCTTGGTGAGGAGCATTCCGCCCGGGATCGAATTGTAGATCAGCCGTCCGGCAAAGGCGGGTTTCTTTTTTTCGTCGAACTTCGGGAAATCCGGTTTCCCCGCCGGGACCACCGTTTCATCCGGAGTCAGGAATGCGGTCCCCAGCCGTTCGAGCAGTTCATACACCCCATACAGCGTTCCGGCCGGACGCCCGCCGGAAATGATCAGGTCGTCTCCGACCGTCTTCAGGATCCATTCCTCTTTCCCTGCAGTATCGGGATCGACTCCGTTCTTCCGGGCGAAAGCGGTGTCGCCAAGATAGATCACGGTTTTGCCGTCGGCTTCCTTTTCCGTGATTTTTTTCAGCTCTTTGCCGTAAATTTTTTTGTAGAAGAGGCAGAGTTCCTTTTCCGCCATGTTTTCCAGTTTGACCGGTTTTTCTCCGGTGACCAGGAATTCCGGCACCGCAGCGGCCAGAACGGTTGAGAACAGCACTCCGGTCAGCAGAAGAAAATTTTTCATGATATGAACTCCTTTCGAATCGAATACAAGTGTATGCAGCGGTTATTTTTGGGGATTCCGGAAATAAGTGGCCGGAAAATTCGGGATCTTGAATCCATCCATGAATTGCACATGTCCGTCCCAGAACAGATAATTGCCGCCGGTCCGGTGGCGCATATTCGGATTCTTCGGATCATCCCAGCCCGCCCGGCTGAGTTTGAACGCATACTCAACGTAATTGATATTGTTCACTGCCTGGAGTCCGGCCGCACGGTAACCGTCATAGATATGTTCCCAGAGCGTGACCATGCGGGACGGCGGCTTGCGCAGATTCCTTTCCAGTCCGCCGGTGGGGATCAGGGCCGCGTTGGAGGTCCACTGCAGCTTTATTTCGCCATCCTCGGCTTTCAAATACGGCAGTGCGATACTGTTGGGCGAATAGGAACGCCAGACGGAGCGGGAATATTCCTTCATCATGGCCGGACTCCGGACGGTATCCGCCGGACAAAGCTGCACATTCCAGCTGCCCGGCTTTTTCGGCTTGTATTTGCCATCCACCACTTTGGAATAAAACAGATTGATCCAGTCGGTGGTGGCCGGTGTCCCGGTGACCGGCATCCTCGTCGGCGGCAGGCATCTGTAGTCGCCTTCATAGCCGGCGATGTCCGTGCCGATCTGCTTGAGATTGCCGGCACAGGAGATGGCCATCGCTCGTTTCTTCGCATTGGACAGCGCCGGCAGCAGCATCCCCGCCAGGATCGCGATGATCGCGATCACGACCAGCAGCTCTATCAGCGTAAAACGGCAGGCCGTTTTACGCTGCAAATATGAAATATGAGATATGAAATATGAATTGGCGCCGGCTTCCTTTTTCATCTTGTCTCCCTTTCGTTGATTTTGTGGTTTTTGTTAATATATTATAATTTTATCCGTTTTCAAATTTTATTGCGAAAAAACAGGGAAAGAATGTTCCATGGCCGGGTTCCGGTTCCTTCCCGATGCCGAATTTCGGAATTCTTTCATGATCACGGCTTGCCATTTGTTCCTTTCGGGCTATAGTAACCATAAATGGTTCGGAATCGTTTCAGCAAACATATGGAAACAGGAGGTTTTATGCGGAAAGTCAGTTTTGCCGTCATCGGTGTCGGCGCCATGGGATCGATCCATGTGAAAAATATCCATACGGGGGAGAATTGCCGTCTGGCCGCGGTCTGTGATACCGATCCGGCAGCTTTCGACCGGATCGCGCCGGATATCCGGAAGGAGATCGTCTGCTGCCGCTCCGCGGAAGAATTATGGCAGGCGGAAGGTGTGGATGCGGTCCTGATCGCCGTGCCGCATTATGACCACCCGGACCTGGCGATCGCCGCCATGGAACATGGCAAGCATGTCATTGTGGAAAAACCGATCGCGGTCCATAAGGCCGATGCGGTCCGGCTGCTGGAAGCGGGGAAAAAACACCCCGAACTGGTTCAGAGCGCCATGTTCTGCATGCGGACGATCCCGATCTACAGGAAAATCAAGCATCTGATCGATGCCGGTGAACTGGGCCGGATCCGGCGCATCTGCTGGACCATCACGAGCTGGTTCCGGTCTCAGCGCTACTATGATTCCGGCGGCTGGCGCGCCACCTGGAGCGGCGAGGGCGGCGGCGTGCTGCTGAACCAATGCCCGCACCAGCTGGACCTGATGCAGTGGTTTTTCGGAATGCCGGAAACCGTCCGCGCCGCGGTGAAACTCGGCAAATACCACCGCATCGAAGTGGAAGACGAGGTCAACGCTTATCTGGAATATGCCGACGGCAAAACCGCCAATTTCATCACCACGACCGGCGAAGCCCCGGGCACCAACCGGCTGGAAATCGCCGGGGACCGCGGACGACTGGTCTGTGAAGACGGCAAGCTGGAATTCCGCCGCAATGAAATCAGGACCGCCGAATATATCCGGACCACCAGCGAGAAAATGGCTCCGCCGCCGTGCTGGACCTGTTCGATCCCCGTGGACAATGTCAGTTTCTCCACCCATCTGGCGATCGTCCGGAATGTCGCGTCCGCGATCCTGGACGGCACCGAACTGATCGCTCCCCTTTCGGAAGGGATCCGCGGTCTGGAACTCGGCAATGCCATGCTGTTTTCCGGGTTGACCGGCAAGGAAGTGAAGCTGCCTCTGGATGCCGGGCAGTATGAAACGCTGCTCCGCCGGCTCATTGCACGTTCCGAGCGCAAGACCTCCCGGAAAAAATAAAGCCGCAGATCTTCTCCGAAGTCCGGCACTGCCGGACACGGATGGACGGGGTCACTGTTTATTCCGCTCGCTTTCGACGTGTTTCACCAGTTCGTCGTAATCGGCGACAACGACGAAATACATGTTCCACACTTCCAGATGCGCGTAGGAGTAAATGTCTCTCCGGCTGCCCAGATCGATGATGAAGACCCCGTAACCCTTGTCCTTCCCGAGAATGCGTTTCCGGATCTCCGGGTTGCGGAACAGCGGGGACTTGAACTCCGTGTTCGCGTGGATCTTTCCCGGATCGAACTTCCGGTTGAAAAAGACCGATTTCGAGGAGAAGACCGTCTCGCCGGCCAGATTGATCACCGCTTTTTCCTTCACATAATTGCCGATGTTGCCTGTTCTCAGGATGCGCTCCGTCAGCTTGTTGACCGAGAGGTCCAGCCCGACCGCCCCGCGGAATTTTTCATTCAGGTCGATGATCGGAACCGAACACGGAATGGAAAGTCCGGAAATGGAATCGAAGTCCATGTAGGGTTTTCCCCAGACCGGCTGGCGCGTATGCATCACACGCTGAAACCAGTGGCGCTTGCGCGGATCGACCGCGCGCGGATAGTTCCCGCGCCACGGATAGAGCAGCTTCAGTCCGTCGGTCGTCCCCATGAAAACCGACCTGACCGGGAAACCGTTGTAGAGATAATCCAGCTTCAGCTTTTCGTAATCCTTGGGGTCGAAATTGTAGCCGGACTGGCTTCCCAGCACGATGTTCTTCATTTTCCGCAGGACCGGATAAGTTTTCCGGAGGAACTCGAGAGCTTTGGCGCGGTCCGCATCCGGAGCAAGCGTGTAGATCCCGTAATCCAGACTGGTCAGCCGCTTGTAATACGGGGAATAGAACATGCCTTTTTCCGTTTTGCCGATCTCGGTGATACCGGGACGGAATTCCTTCTTCCAGCCGTTTTCATCGAGGCCCGGGTTATGGCTGAGCAGATAGGCCGAAATACGGGCCAGCGCCAGCAGCTGTTCCTGGATCTGCAGCGCTATGATGTTGAGGTGGTCCGCTGCGGTCGCCGTGCGGTTGTAAAGGTAATTCATGGCCCGTCTCTGCCGGTTCATCTCGTGGGTGTTCCGCAGCTGCTGGAAAATCGAAAACCCAGTGATCGCGGAGGAAATCAGCAGGATCACCAATATCCCCGCCACAAACTCTTTCCAGTAATGAGCGGACCAGCGCGAGAACTTCGAGAAGAAGTTTTCCGGCACCGCCGAGATGGATAACCCGCCCATATATCTGCGGAGATCTTCCGCCAGTTCGGAAACGGTCTGATAACGGTCATCGGGCCGGTAGGCGGTCGCTTTCCGGATGATCGCCTGCAGCGGCCTGTCGATCCGCCAGTTGAAGAGATGCTTGACCGGTTCCAGTTCGCCGGTCAGGATCCGGTCCATAAACGCTTTTTCATCCTGTCCTTTGACGGCAAACTGGAGCGTCACGATCTCCTGCAGGATCAGGCCGAGCGTGAAGATATCCGATCTGGCGTCGGAATTCTTCCCGTTCAGCACTTCCGGCGGGAAATACCGCGGCGTCCCGCTGAGCTTCTGGTCATCGTTGATGGTGCCGTCTTTTTCGATCACTTTGGCCAGGCCCCAGTCCACCACGTAGACTTCCATGAATTCGCCGATCATGATGTTTTCCGGTTTGAGATCCCGGTGGATGATGTTCCGGTGGTGCGCGTAGGCGATGGCGTCGCACACCCTCAGGAAAATTTCCAGCCGCTTCCGCAGCTGCTCGGCTTCGTCGAAGTTTTTGATTCCTTTGACGCGGTAGTTCAACGCGACGTTCCGCAGATAATCCCGCAGAGAACGCCCGTTGACCAGCTTCATGCTCAGGTGGATGCCTTTCCGGTCGTCGCCGGTCAGTCCGTAGACCGGGATGATCGCCGGATGGTCCAGCTGGGCGGTGACTTTCGCTTCGGTAACGAACGCGTCCACGACCTCCGGATTCTTTTCGGCTTCCTCTTTCAGGGATTTGATGGCGACCACCCGCCGCAGGTTCTTGTCACGGGCAACGGAAACCGTTGCCTGGCCGCCCCGCGCGAATTCTTCAATCACGGAATACTTGGTGTCCAGTTTGCTCAGCGGCGCTTCCAGCTGGGACGTGGTGTCCGGCCGGTCATGGGTGTAGTGGGAAATATTGGCTCCCCCAATGAGGTCCTCGAGTTCCTGTTTTTTACGGAAAATGCCCTTCGTGATCTGCTGGAGCGGGGTCGCCTGATTGACGTTCTTCCGGATGTCCGACTTGGTGATGACTACAGTCCGGTTGAACTCTTCGATATTTCCGGTTATCTGCTGCCCGCCGTTTTTCGTTTTTTCGCCCATGATCCCGATCCTGATTTTCTACCTTTCCGGTAAAAGCATTTGCCGATAATATACTCCAGAATGACCCGATTTTCAACCGGAAATCCGGAAATTTGGCGAAAATAAGTTTCAAGTTTCAAGTTATGCCTGCTGTTTTCGCGCCTCCGTCCGTCCAGTCCGTCAGGTCCGTCCAGTCCGTCAGGTCCGTCCAGTCCGTCCCTATTCCCCGTCGGCAGAACGGGGCTCGTAAAGATGCTGCGGATCGAAGTAGTATGAATAGCTATGACAGAACACACCTTGGCCGCCGCCATGTTTGATGCTGTTCCCCATGGGGAACCAGTCCTCATGTATCAGATCATCGTCTTCCGGGGTAATTTCCCCCTGAAGAATGTGGATCAGAAGATTGGTGTACTTCAGACATTCCTTGTAATCCATTCCGTCCGGACCGCTTTCACTCTCACAAGCTCTCAACAGGAATCTCAAAAGCTCCGGCACGGACGCATAGTGGATTCCTGCCGCAAAAAGCAGAACGACAGTATAGGGATCGAGTTTCTTCAGCGCACGGCAAAGGGCAGTCATGCTTTCCCGGGTCATGCTCCGGAGGCAGATCTCCTCTTTTTCGATCAGACGGCAGACCTTTTTGTTGTCCCCGGCCATGATGGCGGAAACAAGTTTTTCTTCTTCTGCCGATGGTTTCAGTTTTTGGGTTTCATCCACCTCGTTCAGAAGGCCTTTCACCTCGGAATCGCCGTCCACGAACCGCTGTGCCTGCTGGCGCAGACAACAGTTCATCGCACACCCGTACACAACGGCTGCCGTGCGGATCGGCAGGGAGAAAAATTCCTTCGTTGCCAGAATATCCGGTCTTTTCAGTCCATACCCTCTGTCCGGACGATACCAGCTGCTGATATTTGCTGCCGTCAGGGAATTTGCCTCGACAGTCAGCTGAATGATTTTTCCGTTCTGCTGCTTCAGAATGGCCTCTTCCAGTTCGTCTTTTGGGGTAAACCTGTCATTGTCCCTGATTCTGTCCTCTGGTTTGCTTTCGGTCGCAGCCGTCTTGATTTTCTTCATGATATCCTCCGCAGTCCGTGTGGTTTACAGTCCGGAAAACGTTTCCGCCGTCTGTTTTATTATACGTTTTCATCCCGGACATTTTTTATGACCATACTATACAGCATGATAATGGACATCTATTGTCCGATATTCGCCTGTGAATAAAAAAGGAGGACTGAAATGCCGGCGGCCGCCGCTGGCGCGGACGGCTTGCCCAGCCGTAAAAAAAATCCGGTCGGGGACCGGATTTTTCGAAGGCTGGTGGTCGCTACAAGACTCGAACTTGTGACCTCATCCGTGTGAAGGATGCGTTCTAACCAACTGAACTAAGCGACCTTTTGATTTTGGTCTGTAATGTATCACCGATTTTCTTTTTTTCAACCGGCAATTCGTTTTTTTTGTGAAAAAAGATCAGCGGTAACGGATGCGCTGCTGCTGTTTCGGCATCTTCATCTCTTCGAGCCCCATCGCGTACCACATCTCGCCCAGACCGGCATTCGAGAAACTCTTGTATTTTTTGTTCGCCAGCATTTCCCAGTTGCGCACGATCGTTTCGTTGTCCGTTTTCTTCTTACATTCGACCAGCAGTTTCAGCGCGTCCTCATACTTTTCCTGCTTGACCAGGATCCAGGCATACAGCGAATACGGCAGGATGCACGCCGGCTCCTTCAGCGAACGGCATTTCTTTTTGAACAGCTTGTCGATCCCGTCCTCATTCTTCATATACATGCGCGCCATTTTCAGGCAGACCGACTGCGGGTCGATGAACAGGCATTTCGGCATCAGTCTGTCGACCTGGTCGAAATCCTTGAGCTGATAGTAGAAGGCCATTTTCATGGTGTTCATCTGACGGTCCAGCAGGAAACTCCAGGGATAATACGGAACGAAGGCGTCGCAAGCCTCGATGGCGCGGCGGATCCCGGCGTTCTGTTCTTTTTCCAGCGCCATCAGCATGGTTTTCTGCGATCCCAGCGGCCGCCGCATGAACTGGTTCTGCATCATCATGATCTTATGGCGCGTTTCCTCCATGATCTGCTGGAGGGCGTCGTTGAGTTTTTTGACCTTTACCCGGATGATCTGGGAGATGACCGCGGTGACGGCCAGAAAAGCGGCCAGTCCGATGAACACGCTCCAGGCAATGGAGAGTCCGCTGACCCGCGAGATGCCGCCGGCAGCGGCTCCGGCCAGCAGGGCGATAATCAATGAATACATGATCGGTTATTCCTTCTGTTGATTAAATTTCATATTCGGAGGGTAATATAATCCGCAAATGCGGATAATCAACCGCCGAAACGGAAAATGGCGGTCAAATCTCTTTTCCGAACAGCCATGCGGCGGCGCTCTGCAGCTGTTCGCGCATCAGGCCGTAGGTCAGGACCACATTTTTCGATTCATCAGGGATCATCTGTTCGCGGTAAGGATTGGAGGACAGCTGGATGACCGGTTTCCCCAGTTTCTGCAGATTCCGGACCAGCTGATAACTGGCATTTTCCACATCCCCGCGGTCATAATCGGTGGTGATCAGGATCACGTCGACTGCATCCTTGAACTGTTCCGCCAGTTCGAGGGCGCGGTCGGTGTTTTTGCCGTTGTAGTCGATATAGGTCAGATTGTCCGTGTACTGCCGGAGGAAATCGTAGAACATGGAAGGCCGGTTCCAATGGTCGTTCCGGTTGATCTGGATCTCCGTGACGCGGTCGATGACCAGCAGGCTCCGTTCCGGAGTCAGCGGCAGGAGCCCCTCCTGCAGACGGAGAACTCGGCGGACGGTCCGGCTCATTTCCATGGAAAGGGTATGGAACGCCGGATCTTCGATGATTTCTTCGGTCCTGGAAGCATCCACGACCCCGCCGTTTTCGAAGAGTCCGTGGGCCGCTTTCAGTTTCCAGACGCGCAGAATGCTCTCGTCGATGCGGCTTTCCCTGATGCGGCCGTCTTTCACTGCCTGTTCGAGGTTGTCAAGGAGTTCGCCGCGCAGGGCGTTCTCGTCTTTCAGCAGGATCAGGTCCGCCCCGAAATTGATGGTCCGGACCGCGGCTTCGGTGACGCTGTAACGCGCCATCAGCCCGCCCATGGTGAAGGAATCCGTGGTGATGACGCCGTCGAATCCCAGCTCGCCGCGCAGCAGATCTCTGATGAGATATTCGGAAACGGTGGCCACTTCCGCCTCGGGATCGAGATTCGGAAAGACGGTATGGGCCAGCATGACCGCCTCGGCCAGCCCCTGCCCGATCAGTTCCCGGTAGGGCTTCACATGGATATTCATCATGTCATCGCGGGAAGCGTTGATGACGGGCAGTCCGAAATGGGCATCCTGGGCGCTGTCCCCGCGTCCCGGATAATGTTTCAAAGTGCCGATCACATTGCCGGCTTTCAGGCCGCGCAGATTGGCCGCGGCGCAGCGCGTCACCAGATCCGGATCGGCGCCGAAACTGCGGGTGGATATCTCCGGATTGTTCGGATTCACGTTCACATCCACGACGGGCGAATGGATCCAGTCGATGCCTATCGCCTTGAGCTGTCTGGCCATGGCGCACCAGCCGCGTTCGAGCAGACCGACCGCATCGGCATCGCCGAATCCCATGGCATTGGGCATGCTCATCAGATACGGAGGCGCGAAATTGCCGCCGTAGGCTTCGCAGTCGGTGACCATGTGGAGCGGGATCCCCAGACCGCCGTGTTCGAAGGCGAGAGTCCGGAAATCATTGAGCCACTGCGCATACGCTTTCGCCGAAAAGAACGGCGGATGGACCTTCGTGTCCACAAATTTCTCATGGAGCTGCGGCGGACGGTTCACGTTTTCGGAACCTTTCGCTCCGGGCGGCAGATAACGGCTGAATTTGCGGCTTCCGTTGGGGGAGATCCGCAATCCGCCGAGACCGTATTTTTTCGTGAAAGCCAGCAGCCACGGATCGGGCATGACCCCGGAGACGCCGAAGACCATCATCTGCGCCAGTTTCTCTTTCAGGGAGAGTTTTCCAAGCAGTTCGTCGAATCGTTTATTCATCGGTATTTCCTTTCCGGATTGTTTCAGACCTTGGTTTCCGCGGCGTGATAAAAACGGGATAAAAGTTCCTCCTGAACGGAAGCGTAACGATCCGCAAGAAAAAGTTCGAGGTAACGTTCCCGGAGCTGTTCCCAGCAGCGTTCTTCCCCACCGGGAACGATCGGATAAAACCATGCCCCCGCGCTGCGGGCCGCCTCGTGGTCGCCGGCGGCATCACCGATCATCAGCATGTGAGGCCCGTCAAAATGGCTCCCCGCGGCGGCTTTGAGCTGGGCGCTTTTGGATCCGAATTCCAAACCGTACAGCACCGTGACATGATCGAGCAGATTTTCCTTTTGCCAGTCCGCGCGCAGACTCTTTTCCGCGGCGGAAGAAATGACGGCGATCTCCGCCCGGTCCTCCGCCTGTTTCAGCACCGGCAGCACCCCGCGGAACGGCGGCAGAGTCCTGACCTCCTTTTCAAAATACCGGTCCGCCAGACAGCTCCACTCCAGCAGCTGACGCAGGAACGGCGTATCATGCCGTTCCAGATAATTCCGCAGCGAGTCATTGGAAGGTTTTCCGGCATTCAGGAAACCGTCGATACTGCTGTAATCGGGAACCGGGATACCTTCTTTTTCAAACCGCTGGAAAGCCAGTTTCATGCCGATGAAACGATTCACGCCGCGGGTGGGGGAGTAAAGATTGATGAACTCGCAGATCTCGTGTATTTTGCCGGAATGTTCCTGCAGGCCCCAGATCTCCAGAAGCGCGGGAATGAAGGCATAACGGTGTTTGATGGTCATGCTGTCGAAGGCCGTGCCGTCTGAATCGATCCCGATCAGATAAGGTTTCATTTTCTTCCCCTGACGAACCCAACCGGAAAAATCATTCCACGGCGACCATGCCGAAACCAGTGAATTCCGGAACTGTGAAGGTGATATAATCACCGTTCCGCTGCCATTTCAGCGGCTGGCCGTCAGGCACGGTAATGACCTTTCCGGGATCCTTTTCCAGCTTGAGCGACAGTTCGAAATTGCCGGCGGTCAGTTCGTCTTCCACGGATTCCATTTCCGACCCGCGTTTTTCCGGGATGCAGGCCAGCATGGAAACCGTCAGGCCGGAGGGGATCCGGTTGACGAAGAGCTGCAGGAAAGACGGCGCGCCGGCAACTTTCAGCAGCGGCCGGTAACCGGTTCCTTCCAAGGTTTTCGCCAGCAAATCGCGCACGGGGACCGGAGCGGTTTTGGCATAGCCGAGGAAGATATTGCCGCTGCAATAGACGGTCCTGCCGTTGACTGCGAGGAACGGCAAGGCGGTCTTTTCCCAGGGCGGGTTGTAATATTCCGGATAAATGCCGGTCCATTCCCGGTTGATCGCGGGACGGACCAGCGGTGAAACGGTCCTGGTTCCCGGATGCGGAACGACCTCATGGGCTTCGTCATAAAACGAGAACGGCATGGTCTCATCCCCGGCGGAGTTTTCCGGGAGGAAATAAGCCGGAGCAAAAGGCGCTTTCTTGACATAATCAACGCCCCAGGCGGCAGGAAAACGGCCGTCCTGATCCAGACCGGAAGCGCCGGACGCCAGGATAAAACCGCCGCGGGCAACATGTTTTTCCACCCGTCTGCGGATCTCATCATCGAATTTCACGTCATCCGGGAAGATGAGCAGCTGATACTGGTCCCAGGAGGACGCGGTGGTCACGATGTCGAACTGCATCTTCATTTCGGTCAGCATCCGCACGGTGCCGGAAACAACCGGCTTCTGGCGGATCTCGGCACCATTATGCCAGACGACGGCGGCATCGGCCAGCGGACGGGCGCCGTCGAACCAGCGGTCATACTTGTGCAAAGCGCCGAACACCTCTTTGCAGCGTCTGAAAACCGTTTCGTTCACATGCCCGTCGGGAGTGAGATGATCGCCGATGTTCGGCCTCATGCCGTTGGCCATGGCGAAAAACAGTTCGTATTTCAGCGTGGGAGCATTGCGGAGGCCGCCGAAATCACTCCACCGGTTGAACCGGCCGGTCATGTGGACGCAGGTTTTGCCGAGCGTGCGCATGTAATGCGGAGAGACGTTCATGTAAGCATATCCGCCGCTTTTGCACGGCAGACATTCGAATTCCAGATAGGAACCGGCTCTCTGCTGGGTTTCGAAGGGGACATCGTTGAAATAGATCAGGTATTCGGGATCGACGGTCCGGAGCGCGGCGGAGATCTCCTCGGCGAACCGGTTCCGGGTGCGGACGGCAAAGGCCCGGACGGCGGCCGTGTCATGGCAGTCCACGCCCTGTTCCTGCATCAGGCGGACGCAATTCGGGCAGACGCACGGCCAGGCGCTCATGCAGTCGAAAAAGAATCCGCTGACCGGATATTTCCGGGCGACTTCCAGTGCCATGGCGATCAGATGCGCGCGATAGGGCGAATTGTAGCACATGGTCAGGGAAAACGGTCCGTCGAACGGCTGATGGTACATCTGTCCGTCGGGATAGACCGTGGTCCAGTCCCGGTGGGCGATCCCTTCGGCGCGGCTGAGTCCGACGTTGAAATAGGCGCCCAGACCGATACCCTTGCGCCGGCAGGCTTCAGCCAGCTGTCCGAACAGGTCGAAATCCAGATGCGGATGCCGCGTGCCCAGTTCGGTGTCATAATAGGCCATACCCATGTTGCAGCGGGCGTGAAAAGTAACATAATCCACGCCGCATTCGACAAACCGGTCGGTCAGTTTTTCCGCATCGAAATTCTTCCCCACATCCGGATGCTGCGGACTGGTGTGGAAATCGTAAAACAGGGCATATCTGATCTGGTGCATGATGCCTCTTACTCAAGAATGAAGGTTTTGAACTTGGATGAATCCTGACCGCCGGTCAATCCCTCCGTCAGGGCGACGCAAAGATCGGATTTCATCACGCCGGAGCGGTTCAGGTCGAAAAAGACCGGACACATGGCAAAGGCTTTTCCTTTGACCGGTTTTCCGATCCGGGTCTCGGTCCACGGGATTTCCAGGTGATAGGTGGTGTAAATGCCGGAACGGGTGATCTTGCAGGGCCATCTCTGCGCGGTGCGCCTGACATAATCATAGACGAAGATCCCGTTGTCGGTCAGAGCCGCGGAAATATTGAACGGGATCCGGGTTTTCCCTGCATATTCCGGGATCCAGGCCTGGTTTTCGGGAACAATCCCCAGCTGGAGGGAGTCGCCGCGCCAGAGATTGTATCCTTGATAGGGATTCATGTGTTTGCGGTCCCGGACCTTCGCATCGATGATCAGCGCCTTGGCGTTCCAGCTGAACCGGATGTCCGCTTCGATGTCCTTGCCGTCGAAAAGCAGGAAATTGTTTTCCGGAATCGAGGCGGAACGCGGATACACATCGCCGGGGGAAGCGAGTTTGACCGAAGTGCCGCTCTGTTTCAGCCGGATGATATCACGGTTGACCGGCAGTTTCTGCTGATCCTTGCCGACCGTCACCGTCAGCGTTTTCGATTCCGGCATGGGAATGGAAACGACTTTCTTTTCCATGCCTTTGAGCTGGACCGACAGATCCCCGGCCTGGACTGTCTGCGGACTATTGAGCAGGTTCACCAGGAAAAGGTTCGCTTTCCCGTTGGAGCCGGGCCGGACATAGCCTTTGATCTTCTGCATGTTGATGAATTTGCCGGTCTGGATCATTCTGCGGACGCGTCCGGCAGATTCGGACAGCAGAAGGAACTGGGGCGTATTGGTTAGTTTCAGGACGGTTTTCCCTGCGGGAAGGACAGTATCATTGCCGTCGATGTCGCGCAGAACGGCCTGGGACGGCAGGACGATCTCATATTGCACGGTCCCGCCTTTGGTATCGGCATGCCAGATCGGCAGAATGATTTTTCCGTCTTTCTGGAACAGATAGGCGTAAACGAGATAGGAAAGCGTGATTTCCGGCCTGCGGACCGGCTTGGCAAAGGAAAGGGTCCGGATCGTGGTGGCCACGCTCGCCGCAGCCGGGAAAGGAGTCCGGAACCAGGTTTTTTTCTCATCGAACACCGCCCGCCAGAGGGTCTGGTCGGTCCGGAAAGAATAATCCAGATACGAATAATGCGGAATGCCGCTCACGGATCTGATGATGATCAGGTCCCGGGCTTCGATGGCGGCGACCTGTTTCATGATCGCGCCGTTGATGGGCGTTTTCTTCTCGGCTTCGGGAACGAATTTCTGCCGTTCTTCGACCGTCACCGTGCCGTCTTTTCCGAATTCGCGGCAAAGGACTTTGGCATCCAGCAGATGCTGCCGCAATCCGTTTTCCGGCGGTTCGATCTGCTTGCGTCCGCCCCGCAGACTGTAATTGCCGTTGTAGGCATCCAGACCGATGGCATCGAATTTGCCGTCCAGATGAGACAGCAGGAACCGGGTCAGGACAAACGGCGGTTTGTTGGTATGATAGTCCCTCCCGGAGGAGGACATCAGGACCACGCGGCAATCCGGGTCGAGCCGTTTGAGAGTATTGTAAGCGAGTTTGGCGGCGACCAGATGGTGGGCCAGTTCGACCGGGCCGCCGCCGGAGATCCGTTTCGGGTCGTGGATCGCGGAATCGATCTCCTGGCTCAGGACCCAGTATTTGATCCGCCCTTTGGAAACCCGGTGCAGTTCCTCGATCAGGATGATGAAGCAGTCATAATATTCTTTGGGGTAGCAGTAGTAGCCTGCATCCCGGCGCCGGAGGATGACGGAAGGGACATTGCTGCCTTTGTCGATGTAGGTATCCAGTCCGAATGCCCCGACATAATGCAGATCGGGGTTCTCATCCATGAAACTCTCGATCCGGGTGAGATAGGGCGATTCCCGGATCTCCTTCCGCATGGTTTCCGGATCGTAATTTTCCTTATACGGCTTGTATGAGCTGGCGTTTACCTTCAGTCCGCCGAAACCCAGCCTTTTGACCGCTGCGAAACTGTCCGGATTGTTCCAGTGGAACGGATGGATGAGAAAAAACGGATCCAGCTTCTGCACCTTGGGCGTAATGACCATGGAGGCAACTGCGGACGCGCCGCCGAATCTGGCTTCCATGGTCATTACGCCCAAGG
>Ga0265298_10001420_pt1 | contig 35554 bp, 27 predicted proteins | sample AusTroGonzalo_MG_3_FD_193486 | JGI IMG/M metagenome (GOLD analysis project Ga0265298, IMG submission 193486) | Bovine rumen microbial communities from tropical cattle in Woodstock, Queensland, Australia - Gonzalo_01 | ecosystem: Host-associated > Mammals > Digestive system > Stomach > Rumen ...
GATTCTCAGTGTATTAACAAATAAAAAATGAGCCTTTGTAGCTCATTTTTTATTTAGACAAAATTAAAATTACTTATCTTTTCTCCCAAAAACTGAGAAGTGTACATAGCGTTTTGGGTGCTGTTTCATATCCATGAGCAGCGAGTCGGCACTCTGCATTGTTGCATTCATATTATTATATAGCTCTGGGTCGCGCATCAGCAGTCCCAATGTACCTTCATTGCTGTTCAGTTTGGCAGTGGTTTGCTCTACGTTAGCCATGGCTCTGTCTACCTTTTGCATGGTGGCCACAAGGTCGAAGTCGTTCAGTTTGCGTGTCACGCCCTCCACATTCGTCAGCACGCCATCGGTCTTTGCCAGCATGGTGGGCATCTGTTTGTTGAGTTGTGCAGAAAGTGCATTCAGTTCTTTCGACGTCTCGCTCAGATTGGCCGTGATGTCGTCCACGTTGTGTAGCGAGTTCTTGATGGCAGGATCCTGCATCAGCGTGTTAAGCGAAGCTAGGATGGAGTCCAATTTTGGCAGCATCACCTCAATCTGAGGTATCATCTGTGCTGCACGTCCCATCAGGCCAGTTGCCGTCCCGCCCTCAATGGTATCACCTTTTGCCATTAAGTCGATAGGGTTGGGACCGAACTTCAGTTCCAGTTTGACGTTACCCAGCAAGTCACTTGATATCTCGGCTCTGGTGCCTTTTGGCAGAGATAACTGGTTGTCCAGCCCGATAACAGCGACGATATTGTCCGGACGGCTATAGTCATACTGGATACTTTCCACGACACCCACCCTGTAGCCGTTGGCATAGACAGGGCTTGAAGCCGACAGACCGCTCACGTCGCTGAAGCGGGCATAGTAGTTATCATCGGTAGAGAAGAGGGTCAGTCCCTTGAGAAACTGCATTCCAAAAAACAGAATCACGATGCCTGCAATGGCTACCAAGGCAATTCTTACCTCTTTCGTAAAGTACTTCATATGCATTTATGTTTTTGTTCCGATATTATTTTTTCTTTTTAATCTCTTGAAGGGCGGCCTGTGTGTCAATGCGCTCGCCGTTCTTAAAGGCTACGATAAAGGCCTGTGGAAACGTCTTGGCTACTTCAGAGCGCAACTGGCGAATCTCGTTGTAATCGCTTGTTGAGCCCACAGTGTATTTCCATGTACTGCCGTCCTGATAGCAGTCCACATTCTTGAGACCTTTCAGACGCTGGTCGCCAGCCTTCAACTTCTGGGTGAGTGCCATGAACTGCACCTTGAACACAGGCTGTGATGGTACCTCTTTCGAAACCTCCTGTTGTTTTGCGGACTCCTGTTTGGTGGGTTCCTGCTTGGGTTGAGCCTGTTTCACAGGTTCCTGCTTGACAACCATTGGAACGACCTCGGGGGTAGCATTCTGAGGCGCTTCCTGCTGAACGGCAGGTTCAGATTTCGATGGTGCTTCTTCAACGGCGGGTTCCTGCTTCACGGGCTCTTGCTTGACAACTTCCTGTTTCACAGGTTCCTGCTTGGCGGGAGTTTCCTCGATGGCAGGCTCCGGTTTGATCACCGTTGGTAGCGGAGCGGTTTGTCCCGTCTTGGCTGCTTTATATTCGATAAAAGCCTGATAGATGCCCAGTCCCATTGCCTCTTGGTTGGTGGGATTGTTCAGGTAAGCTTCTTCCGATGCCGTAGTGATATAGCCCAACTCGATAAGGCATGCAGGCATGGATGTCTCACGAAGAACCAGGAAAGCATCCTGCTTCACACCCTTGTTGGGACGGTTTGCCGTGCGACAGACGTTCTTCTGGATGCCTTTCGCCAACTCCACACTCTGCAGCATGTTCTTGTCGTTGATCATATCAAAGATGATATAACTCTCAGGCGAGCGAGGGTCGAATCCCTCATAATGCTGTTGGAAGTCCTTCTCCAGCAGGATTACCTCGTTCTCACGCATAGCTGCACTCATCTTCTCGTCGCTGCGGCGCATACCCATGGTGTAAGTCTCCATTCCACTGATAGGCTTCTTGCTGGCCACCGAGTTGGTGTGAATACTGATAAAGACGTCGGCCTTGTTTCTGTTGGCAATAGCAGCACGTTCCTTTAGGGGAATGAATACATCCGTCTTTCGTGTATAGATGACTCGCACGTCGGGGCAGTTGCGCTCCACATAGCGTCCGAAGGCCAATGCCACCTTCAAGTTGATGTTCTTCTCATAGGAATATTTTCCTGGTGCACCAGCATCTTTTCCGCCGTGACCGGCGTCGATAACCAGTATAAACTTCTTCGGCGTAGCCGCCAAGGCTACTGCACTTACGAATGTCAGAAACAGGAAAAAGATGACTTTCTTTGTCATATGTTCTATTACAAATTGCAAAAATACGTTATTTCCGTGAAAAAACCGCGTTTCTTCACAGAGTTTTATCATTTATTAAGTGTAATTCCACGGTAGCCCCTGCACAGCGTGCGCCTAAAGGTGGGTTTAACTTGGTGATGCTGATGGTGACATCCTCCACCTCGTCGAAGTGCTCGATGACTGTTTGGCCTATTCTTCCAGCCACATGTTCCAGCAGGTTCGATGGCTCTGCCATCTCTTTTTTGATGATGTCCAACAGTAGTGCGTAGTTCAGCGTGTCGTTGACATCGTCGGTTTTCATGGCCTTGCTGATATTATAATGTACGCGCAAGGAGACGCTATAGTCGCCTCCCACTCGTCGCTCCTGTTCCAATACCCCGTGAAAGGCATACAGGCGCACGTCTTTTAGTTCGATGGTACTCGTTTCCAGTTTTATCATGGTTTAGTCTTCCATACCCAAATCATCCATGTCGGCATTGCCTGGCAGGTATTTCTTCAGGGCGCGCTCCACGCCGTTCTTCCATGTGTTGATACTCTCCGACTGCAGTTGCAGGGAAGCCACCAACTTGATGACATGCTCCAACGGCATTCTGTAGCGCAGCACACCGCTGATGAGTTTGGCGTAATTCCAGTATTCAGGATTGAACTTCTCCGACAGTCCCTCTACAGTAATCTTATAGCCACGTGTATTCTCGAACTGGAAGTCATAGCGCTTGGTGCCATCGGCATTGGTCTGTTTAATAATCTTGCCCTTGGTCACCGACTTTGGCAGCACGATACCCTCGTCGTCATCCTGCAATCCCGTGAAGATTTCGTAGGGATAGCCATCCAGCAGTCCTACCAGTGCCACCCATTTCTCCTTGTTGTTCTGGAAGCGCACTACGTCACATTCCAATGACTGCGGTCGAATCTCTGTGACCTGCGGACCCAGATTCAGTGGACTCACGGGCGTCAGATTATTCAGATGTTCGGCCAGTCGCTTCAACTGTTCTTTGCTGATGGGCTTCTTGCTTTTGGCGTCCATCTTCAGCAGCTCGTCCATCAGATGCTCCTCGCCGCCATAGGCTGCCAGTAATGATTGTATGACGGCCTCGTTGGCCATTGTTTTTGGTGTGTCCATATCTCACATGCTTTATTCTGCATGCAAAGTTACGAAATAATTCATAATTCGCCATGCATAATTGATATTATTTTTGTACCTTTGCCCCCATAACCAACTCAATTGAAACGGTATGAAGAATCTACTTACGAGGCGTAGTATCCGCCAATATGCCAATCGCGATGTTGATGAAGCGCTCCTCAACAATTTGATGGAGCAGGCTGCACGTACACAGACGATGGGCAATCTCCAACTCTATAGTGTTGTTGTCACCCGTTCGCAAGAGATGAAGGAACGTCTGGCACCTGCCCATTTCAATCAGCCCATGGTGACGCAGGCCCCCGTGGTGCTTACCATCTGTGCTGACTTCAATCGCACCAGCACATGGGCCCGTTGTCGTCAGGCCGAGCCTGGCTATGATAACTTTCTGTCGTTCATCAATGCTGCCACCGATGCACTACTCTATACACAGACCCTGTGCAACCTCATGGACGAGGAAGGCCTGGGCTATTGCTATCTGGGTACTACTGTCTATCAGCCCCAGCAGATTATCGATATCCTTCGTCTGCCAAAGCTCGTGATGCCTGTGGCCACGCTGACGGTGGGGTGGCCTGCCGAAGAGCCCGCCTTGTCAGACCGCTTGCCCCTGAAGAGTTTTGTGCATCAGGAGACCTATAATGATTACCTAGGTGTGGACATTGATGAGTATTACCACGAAAAAGAGTCGCTGCCCGAGAACCAGCGCTTTGTGGAACTGAACCATAAAGAGACGCTGGCGCAGATCTTTACCGATATCCGCTACACGCGAAAAGATAACGAGGCCATGTCGGAGGTACTCCTCAACACCCTTCGCCAGCAAGGCTTCCTGCCTTTTAAGATATTGAAAATGTAGAAACGAAAAACGCATCAGGGAAAACCTCTGATGCGTTTCTTTTTATTTCTTCTCTTGCAGGGCCGACCATTTCAACAGCCGCTTGTACTCCTTCTTCGTCAGTCGCATGAACGAGCCGTGCTGTGGGGCAGTCACACCCTCAATATCCACTGGGTCGTGGAAGTTGCGCAGGTTCTCATCGGCCTTGCAGATGCGATAGTGCTTGGGGCGGTCGCTGTATTGGATGTAAGCCACGCGCCAGGTCTTGTCACCAATGAGTTGGAAGGCACTCGAACCCTCGCATTTCTTCTTCCCTTCAAACGATACGTAGTCGTCCTCGATGGGCTCGCCCCAGCCATAGGTCAGATGGTCGCTGGTGGCCGTATAGATGCCAGGCTTGCCGCCTTCTTTCTTAATCAGCATGTGATACTTACCGTCGTCCAGCAGGTTGATGTCGGCATCGATAGTAGCATAGCCCCAGTCAAACAGCAACTTGGGTTGGGTGAGCCGAGTAAAACTCTTGTCGGCATAAGAGTAGTACATGCGGTCGTATTTCTCTTCGGCGCGATTCCACATCGAGTAGTAAATCATATAGCCGCCCTTGTCGCCATTCTCCCACACGTAGTTAGGGTCCCAGAAAATCTGAGGTGCCCACACGCGGTTGATGGTGCTCCAATCCTGATAGACACTCTCGGCCTCGGGGTTCGAGAAGATACTGACGCCCTTGCGATAGTCAAACGACACACTCTCCCAGTGAATCAGGTCCTTGCTTGTCAGCAGGTCGATGCCGTAGTTGTCCCAATCGTTTTGCTTACCTAGCGCCTTGGTCATCGCATTGTTCATATCGGTGGTCACCATCACATAGCCTTTGCCGTTCCACGAACGACAGATATAGGCGTCGCGCTGGCCTCCCTCGATGCGGGCGTGCTCCTTGGCGTTCATGATGGGGTTGCCGCCTAGGATGTCCTCATAGTGATAACCGTCGCGACTCACGGCGAAAGCCGTCCATTGTCCTTTGTCGCTCATGTGGCAGTACAGATATCCATAGTCTCCCTTCTGCATGTTTTGGGCTGTCGTTGGCAGCCAAACCATTGTCAGGGCAGCCAAAGCCGTAAAAAATCTCTTCATAGTAATAATTTTATTTCAATTAAAGTTCTATTACGCGGAAAGCGTACGGTGATAATTTGACAGCACTGTTTGCTGTTTCCCCATTCTTTATTTCTATCTTTTGTTCTTCTGGTTGACCGCAGAATTCCTCGGTCTTGCACCCTGCGGGGATGATCAATCCCTTGATGTCGATTGTCAGTTCAACAGGTAGGGCATTGACAAATTTCAGATATCGCTTCCCTGTTTTCGAGTCGCGGACGAGACTAGCTCCAACGCGATGTCTGAGTTCAGGAGCGATATCGAGTGAAGTACTGATATAACGGTCGCCGCCATACACAGAGAACAATCGCTGCACCTCGTAGGCTGGGGTGGGGCGCACGGAAGTATTCGAAAAATAAATCATGTCGGGATTCCAGTTCGAATGGCCATCCTTGCACAGCATCGGGGCATAACTGGTCATCTCCACCACGTCGCCGTTGCGCTCCACGTCCGTTAGATAGAGCGCCTCGGCCAAGGCTGTTTCTACATTAGGACGCTTTGCTGGCGTTGATGCGGCATATTCGCCAAGATAGACCTTGGGCATTGAACGATCGTAACTATCGTAGTAATTGCGATGATTCATGAACCAGCCCGTTGACTCGTAGTAATGCTCGTCAAGCATGTACTGCAGGTCGGGATGTTTCTTTGCGAAGTCCCAGCCCTCAATATAATCAGCAGAGGGGGTGTGGAAAGGACCTGCAGTACCACATATTTTTATCTCCGGATACTGGGCATGGATGGCCTTGCAGATCATCTCGTAGCGCTCCTCAAACACGGTGCCGATGATGTCCTCGTTGCCAATGCCGATATATTTCAGATTGAAAGGAACTGGATGACCTGCGTCGGCACGCATCTTGGCCCACTTGCTTGTGGCTGGGTCACCGTTCGCCCATTCAATCATATCGAGTAGCTCCTGAATGTAGGCAGCCATTTGGTCCATAGGAATGCCTCCCTGTTGACCACCGATGCCTTGGGCGTTAGCGGTGGAGTTCTGGCAGGGAACACCAGCAGCAAGTACAGGCAGCGGCTCGGCACCGATGTCCTCACAGAACTGGAAATACTCAAAGAATCCCAATCCGCGTGTCTGATGATAGCCCCAGATGTTGAAATCGGGCTTGCGGTCCTGTAGCGGTCCCACGGTATGGTTCCAATGATAGATATTGTCCAGACCCTGTCCGTGACTCATGCATCCGCCGGGGAATCGCATGAACTTAGGTTTCATGGCGGCAATCGTCTCTGCCAGATCATTTCGCAGACCGTTCTTGCGATGCATGAAGGTCTCCTGCGGGAAGAGGCTTATCATGTCGACACCCACATGGGCTGCCTTCTGGGGAATGATGACCAGACGGGCCTTCGTATCGCTCTTCTTGGCGCAGAGCACGGTAGCGTACTGCGTCCAATCAGTGGCAGCAGTCTTCAGTTTGCTGCTAGCCAGCACGGTGCCGTCTTGTCCCACCAGTTGGATGAGAAAGGTCTGCTTCTGTCCACCTGCTAGTACATACATCGAGAAATCATATTTCTGACCCGCTACTACGTTCATGCCGTCCCATCCCTCGTTCCACAGGGTGTCTGGCCAGAGCAATGCATAATGGGGATTATTGGGACTCAGAGGATGCTCAGTAGCAATCTCTATCTTACGGGGTGAGTGCCATGCTGTGGTGGCGCTCCACTCGCGGCGGTCCTTCGGGCTGTATTCGAAGTCGCGGTTCTGTACCATCTCAGCATACAAGCCGCCGTCGGCTGCATAGCTGATGTCCTCGAAGAAGATGCCGATGAGTTTATTACTGATAGTTTTCTCCTCGTTTGTAACGGTCAACGTAGCCGTCACGGGCTGTTTAGGCATCAGAGGGTTCTTGGCGTCTTCGTACATGCGCTCGCTACTCAGTCGTCCATCTTCACGCATCTTTTCGAAATGGGCGGTGATGGTGTTGAGCTCCTCGCAGGCAATCTCGAAGAGACATCCCTCCTGCAGCTTACCCGTAACAGTGGCAGTATCGCGTTTCCATATAGCTTGGTCTATCTGGCTTTTCTCATCTTTACTGAACTGACGGAAGTCGTTCGAGGCCGATGTCCACCGCTTACCGCCATCCTTAGTCTGATAGTAGATGTCGAAGGTGCCGTTGTCGTTGGCAAAGACTACTGGCTTCAGACATGGTGCAGTTGTCATGATGGGATAGTCCTGTGGACGCCAAGTGACCAGGTCGCGACTATAGGCGGCGGCGAAGAGTGGGGCGTGGTCGTTCACCTGGAACACCAGCCGCCATGTGCCGTCCTTGGCCCTTGCCACAGAAGGATGGATCATCTTCTTCTCCGCTCCCCATGTGCCGTAATCCGACGAGCAGAGTTGACCGATTTCCTGCCATCCGTTGTCCGTAGACAGAGCGATGCGCAGACCAGACCGCTCATTTGGGCAATAGATAAATATTTTTTTTGTTTCTTGGGCCACAACAGTCATTGCTACTGTTGTGAAAAAGCTCAATAGCCAGAATCTTGACTTCATAAATATAGGATGCATAAAAATGATTATTCGCTATTTTGTGCAAAGATACGAATTATTTCTCACTTATCAAAATAAATCTTAATACATCGTTCATAATCAAAATAATTTTTGTACCTTTGCAGAACTAACTAATCAATTACGACAAACGACATGAATACTACAAAGACCCTACTGACGGCCCTGTTGCTGACAGTGAGCGTTTGCCCCGCTTTGGCTGGGAAAAAGAAAGCTGTGGTGCAGACACCTCAGGACCCTAACGAGATGGTGGCCTACCTCTTCACCTATTTTAATAGTAACGACCCCAGAGACGAGCAGATTTGCTATGCCCTGAGTGACGATGGCTATAACTACACGCCGCTGAACGACGGCATGCCTGTCATCGAGAGTGATACCATCGCCCTGACTCAGTGTGTGCGCGACCCTCACATCCTGCGTGGCGAGGATGGCAAGACTTTCTATATGGTATGCACCGATATGAAGTCGAGCCTGGGCTGGTCGAGCAACCGTGGCATGGTGCTGCTGAAGAGTACGGACCTCATCAACTGGACGCACTCCACCGTCAACTTCCCCACGCGCTATCCTAAGCAGTGGAAGAACGTCATCCGTGTGTGGGCGCCCGAGACCATCTACGACCACAAGGCTGGCAAGTACATGGTGTTCTATTCGCTGCGCACCAGCGACCACCGTTCTTATGATAAGATCTATTATCAGTATGCCAACAAGGATTTTACGGATCTCGAGGGCGAACCTAAGTGGCTTTTCGATGCCGGCAACGCCACCATCGATGGCGACATCGTCTATAACGAGGCCGACCAACTCTATCATCTCTTCTATAAGCAGGAGTCGGGTAGGGGCATCTATCAGGCTGTGGCCAAGAACCTCACGGACAAATGGCAGATGCTGGATGGCAATGTGGAGCAGACCAAGGAGGCCGTTGAAGGTGTTGGTGTGTGCAAGGCTATTGATGGCAAGTCGTGGATTATTATGTACGACTGCTATGGCAACGGGCACTATCAGTTCTGCAAGTCGGAGGACCTGAAAACCTTCAAGTTTGTTCAGAACACCGAGATGCGTGGCAAGTTCACTCCTCGTCACGGCACCATCATCCCCATCACTCGTGCCGAGAAGGAGCGCCTGCTCAAGGCCTTTGGCAATCACAAGCAGCCCATCCTCAGTGGATTCCATGCCGACCCTGAAGTGCTCTATTCTTCAAAGACGAAGAAGTATTATATCTATAGCACTACCGATGGTACTCCTGGTTGGGGCGGTCACGACTTCAGTGTCTTCTCTTCTACCAACCTCGTTGACTGGAAGGATGAAGGAAAAATGCTCGACGTGAAGGGTGATCAGGTGAAGTGGGCCACTGGCAATGCGTGGGCTCCCTGCATCATCGAGAAAAAGGGCAAGTACTACTTCTATTTCTCAGCTCACAACCCCAAGTCAAACCGCAAGGAGATTGGTGTGGCTGTGAGCGATAGTCCCACTGGTCCCTTTGTGGATAGTGGCGCACCCATCATCACCGATGAGGACCGTCCTAAGGAGGCTCGCGGTGGACAGGCTATCGATGTCGATGTGTTCAAAGATCCTAAGTCGGGCAAGTACTACCTCTATTGGGGTAATGGCTTCATGGCTGGTGCTGAACTCAACGACGATATGCTCTCTGTCAAGAAGGAGACCATCACCCATCTGACTCCTAAGGGCGGCAACCTGCAGACCTGGGCTTTCCGTGAGGGTGCTTATGTGTTCTATCGCAAAGGCACCTACTACTTCATGTGGAGCGTTGATGATACAGGTTCACCCAACTACCACGTTTGTTACGGTACAGCCAAGTCGCCCCTCGGTCCCATCAGCATCGATGAGCAGAACTACATGGTTATCAAGCAGAAACCCGAGGATGGCATCTATGGCACCGCCCACAACTCTGTGCTCCAGATTCCTGGCAAGGATGAGTGGTATATTGTTTATCACCGCATTAACAAGCACTTCGTGAACCACGAGCCGGGCATTCATCGCGAGGTCTGCATCGACAAGATGACGTTCGACAAGCAGGGATGTATCATTCCCGTCACGCCTACGCTCAACGGTCCCGAACCACTTGCTACAAAGAAATAATTCCATTTATTAGCATAAGCCAAAGGACTCTCGAATCACTTCGAGGGTCCTTTTCTTCTTCTTTTTTTGTTTTTTTCTTCAAAACGCCCTACATTGGCCTCAAAGCCTTTGTATATGGGGGGCAGAAGATTTGAGTGTAGAGTGTGGTGCGTTTCAATAAAACTTTTGAAAAAAAAGTGTGCATTTAGATTATATCCACCAATTATTGAAGAAAAAATAGCGGCGCATCCATAAGGGTGCGCCGCTGCTAATTATTTCAAATGTGAATTACTTCGTTTCGGGGGCCTCGCCAATCAGTTCCATGAACTCGTCGAGCTTCGGAGTGATGATGATCTGGGTGCGGCGGTTGCGCTGCTTGCCCAACTCGGTGTCGTTGGACTGCAAGGGGTTGTACTCGCCACGACCGCCAGCGGTGAGGCGCTTAGGATCAACACCATACTTGGTCTGCAGGGTCTGGACAACACTTGATGCACGCAAGCAAGAGAGATCCCAGTTGTTGCGGATGTTCTGCTTTGAGATGGGCACATTGTCGGTGTTACCCTCGATGAGTACGTCGTAGTCCTTGTAGTCGGTGATGATCTTGGCAATCTTCGACAGGGTCTCGGCGGCGCGGTCGTTGATCTCGTATGAACCACTCTTATAGAGCATGTTGTCGGCCAGTGAGATGTAGACAACGCCCTTTAGCACCTGCACATCAACTTCCTTCAACTCCTCCTTAGAGAGTGAGCGGGTGAGGTTATTGGTCAGTACCATATTCAGCGAGTCGCTCTTTGACTTTACCTCAACCAGATGACGGATGTACTGGTTTGACTCGTTGATCTGATCCACCAGTTTCTCGATGCTGATATTGTTCTGATTGGCGTTCTTCAGACTCTGGTTGAGGCTCTCCTGCAACTTGTTGTATTTCTCCTCGGCTGCCTTCAAGGCCTGCTGTAATCCGCGCTGCTGCTCTTCCAAGCTGGTGATGCGGGCGTTCTTGCCTGCCAGGTCTTCCCTTGTTGTCAGGAGGTTGTTGGTCAGCGATTTGTTTTCATCGCGACAACTCTGTAGTTCTTTTTTGCTGGCGCAACCGCTCAGCAGTATGGCAGCCGCAGCTGCAACGATAAAAATGTTCTTTCTCATGATGTTCTGTTTTTTGTTAGTTAATCAATTGAATTCGGCTGCAAATATACGGATTATGGTGTTACAACCCGCCAAATCCGTGTTGGAATTAGCGAATTTTAACCTCCTTGCGCTCGTTTTAGTAAAAATATAGTAAAAATGAGCCCTTCCTTAATAGAGCAGAAGCAATCCGGCAAAGCCTGCCATCACAATCATCTTGATGGGATTGACCTGATAGACTTTAGTGCCTACGAAGGTAGCTACGAAGAGGGCAACGCTGATGGAGAACTGCCATGCGTCGGTCTTGGGGGTGGAGAAGTTCTCGCTGTTGCAGAGCAGCAGAGTGGCTGCAGCCAGCAGTCCCACCACAGCGGGGCGCAGGCCCGAGAAGACGGACTGCACGGTGGGGGTGTTCATGTATTTGATGAACAGCTTGGCGATGATAATCATCAGGATGAGTGAAGGCAGTACCAAGGCAAAGGTGGCCACAAAGGAGCCGAGGACTGACATCGAGGTGCCAAGTCCGGCATTGTGGCAAGCCATGTAGCCACAATAGGTGGCCGAGTTGATACCGATAGGGCCAGGCGTCATCTGACTGATAGCCACGATGTCGGTGAACTGCGACGTGGTCATCCATGCGGGGACTACTTTGGTTTGAATGAGCGACAGCATGCCGTAGCCGCCTCCGAAACCGAAAAGGCCAATCAGGAAGAATGTCCAGAACAACTCGAGATAAATCAATGCGATATCCATTATGCTGTAGGTTTGATGATTCTTCCGTAGGCCCAGCCGCCAAGACCTGCCAGAATGATGAAATAAATAGGTGAAACGCCCATGAGCCAGATGAGTAGAGCGCCGGCGATGGGTATCCAACAGTTGACCCATGAAATCTTGGCACTCTTGGCCAGATTGAAAGTAGGTACGGCGATGAGAGCTACCACAGCGGGACGGATGCCGCGGAAGATGGAAGCCACTACGTGGTTGTCCTCGAAGCGATGGAAGAACATCGCAATGAGTAGGATGATGAGGAACGAGGGGAGGGCGGTACCCAATGCTGTGGCCAGCGCACCACGAACCTTTCGCAACTTATATCCGATGAAGATGCTGATGTTAATGGCGAAGACGCCAGGACAACTCTGGGAGATGGCAATCAAATCCAAGAACTCCTCTTTCGAGACCCAGTGGTGCTTGTCCACCACTTCGGTCTCGATGAGGGGTATCATGGCGTATCCACCACCAAGGGTGAATAGGCCTATCTTAAAGAAAGTCTTGAATGAATCCCAGTAGATATTCATTAACTTTGGGGATAATGGTTTTGGGGTTACTGGGCTTCCACCCACTTGCGTGCATTGACGAAGGCCTCAATCCAAGGTGTCACCTCATCGTTGCGACGGTCGGCGGGATACCAAGCATTCTGCCAGGGGAATACGGCACGTTCCAGGTGAGGCATCATGCAGAGATGACGACCATCGGCAGAGCAGATACCTGCTACGTTGTAGTCAGAGCCGTTGGGGTTGGCAGGATAGCCGGCGTAGTTGTACTTCGCAATCACGTTGTAAGCGCTCTCTGCCTCGGGCAGTGAGAACTTGCCCTCTCCGTGAGCCACCCACAGGCCGAGCTTGTTGCCACTCAGTGAGCCGAACATCACGCTGTTGTTCTGAGGAATGCTCAGACTGATGAACTCACTCTCGAACTTATGTGAATCGTTGTGCAGCATCTTAGCACCCTTAGCACCAGTGAGACCGAGCTCAATCATCAGCTGACAACCATTACAGATACCCAGTGAGAGGGTGTCCTTACGGGCATAGAACTTGTCGAGGGCCTCCTTAGCCTTAGGATTGAAGAGGAATGCACCAGCCCAACCCTTAGCAGAGCCAAGTACGTCGGAGTTAGAGAATCCACCACAGAACACAATCATGTTGATATCCTCGAGTGTCTCACGACCAGAAATCAGGTCGGTCATCATCACATCCTTCACGTCGAAGCCGGCGAGATAGAGGCAGTAAGCCATCTCACGCTCACCATTGGTTCCCTTCTCACGGATGATAGCAGCCTTGACGCCAGAAGGCTGACGACGGTCGGCAGAGATGCCGTACTGAGCCAGTGTGCCAGTGAAGTCCTTGTTGAACTTCATCTCCAGAGGCTGCTTCTTATAGTTCTCGAAACGCTCCTTAGCCTTGCCGTTGAAGCTCTGCTTGCGGTCGAGGAGGTAAGATGTCTTATACCAAACATCGCGCAGGGCATTGATGTCGAAGTTCATTTCGTTATCATCAGCCTTTACTACAATGCTGCGGCTGTCTTCAACAGGATAACCAATCTTAGCGAAGCCAACACCCTGTTCCTCCATGAAGTCCTTGAACTCCTGCTTGTACTCGTCGCTTACCTCGATGACAACACCGGGATTCTCGGCGAAGAGAGCCTTGACGATGTCACCGTCCTTGCAAATGTCGTGCAGGTTGATGTGCATACCACCCTTCTGGTTGGCGAAACACATCTCAAGCAGCGTAGTAATCAAACCACCAGCTGAGATATCGTGACCAGCCATAATCCAGCCCTTCTCAATCATCTGCTGAACAGCCATGAAGGCATCAGCAAAGTACTCAGCATTCTTAACTGTAGGTACATCGTCACCCACCTTGCCCAGACTCTGAGCAAAGGCAGAACCGCCGAGGTGCTGCTCGTCGAACGAGAAGTCAATATGATAGAGTGATGCGTTCTTGTCGTTAACCAATACAGGTGATACCACCTTCTTGATGTCGCTGACCTCACCACCAGCAGAAACAATCACTGTGCCCGGAGAGATAATCTTCTCGCCGTTGGGATACTGCTGAGAGAGTGAGAGTGAGTCCTTACCAGTGGGCACGTTGATGTGGAGGTCGCAGCAGAAATCAGACAGAGCCTTTACACCAGCATAGAGGCGGGCATCTTCGCCCTCCTGTGAGCGACAAGGCCACATCCAGTTGGCTGAGAGACTCAGCGAATCCATGCCATCGGCCAAAGGTGCCCAAACAATATTGGTCAGTGCCTCGGCAACAGAGAGTACAGAGCCGGCTGCGGGATCGGCCAGACCTGCCTGAGGTGCATGACCCAGTGCGGTGGCGATACCCTTCTTGCCACGATAGTCGAGGGCCACGACACCACAGTCGCTCAAGGGTAACTGGATCTCACCCTGGCACTGCTGGCGGGCAATCTTACCTGTCACAGAACGGTCTACCTTGTTGGTCAACCAGTCCTTACAAGCTACGGCCTCCAACTGGAGAACACGCTCGAGGTATTCATTAATCTTATCTTGACTGTAGGTCACGTCCTGATAGTGACGCTCCACAGTATTATCCTTCATGATGGTCTTGGGAGAGTGACCGAACATCTGAGCCACGTCGAGGTCGAAAGGCTTCACACCGTCGCCCTGCTTGAATGAGAAGTGGGCATCGCCAGTGGTCTCACCAACTACGTACAGCGGAGCACGCTCACGCTCAGCAATCTTACGAACATGTTCGATGTGCTTCTCGTCGATGAGCAAGCCCATACGCTCCTGACTTTCGTTAGCGATAATCTCCTTTGAAGAGAGGGTCTTGTCGCCGATGGGCAACTTGGTCATGTCAATCTCGCCACCACACTCCTCAACGAGCTCTGACAAGCAGTTGAGGTGACCGGCTGAACCGTGGTCGTGGATAGAAACAACGGGGTTTACATCCTCCTCGCAGAGCGCACGAACGAGGTTGTAGGCACGCTTCTGCATCTCAGGATTAGCACGCTGTACGGCGTTCAACTCGATGCCGTTAGAGTAGCGACCAGTGTCAACAGAAGACACAGAACCGCCACCCAAGCCGATGCGATAGTTGTCACCACCAACGACAACCACCTTGTTGCCCTTCTGAGGCTCCTTCTTCAGGCAGTCGCGCTTAGTGCCGTAACCAACACCACCAGCCAGCATGATAACCTTATCATAAGCGTACTTGGTATCGTTGGGCTCCTGGTGCTCGAAGGTCAGCACAGAACCACAGATCAGTGGCTGGCCGAACTTGTTGCCGAAATCAGATGCACCATTAGAAGCCTTAATCAGAATCTGCTCAGGTGTCTGATACAACCACTGACGAACGGGCAGGATGTCCTCCCAGTCGCGAGTCAGCTTGTCGTCGTCGGTCAGGCGGGGGTAAGCCGTCATATAAACAGCAGTACCAGCGATAGGCCATGAACCTACGCCACCACCCATACGGTCGCGAATCTCACCACCAGTACCTGTTGCAGCACCGTTGAAAGGCTCTACAGTTGTGGGGAAGTTGTGAGTCTCGGCCTTCAGCGAGATGACACTCTCGATATCCTTAATCTGGAAATAGTCGCTGGTGCTCTGATCCTTTGGGGCGAACTGCTCAACAACTGGACCTTGGGCAAAAGCAACGTTATCCTTGTAGGCAGAGAGAATCTTGTTCTGGTTCTCCTGTGTGGTCTTCTTAATCATAGCGAAGAGCGAGCTCTCCATCTCCTGACCGTCGATAATGAAAGTGCCACCGAAAATCTTGTGACGGCAGTGCTCAGAGTTGATCTGTGCGAAACCGAAGATTTCAGAGTCGGTCAATGGACGACCGTTCTGTTTCTCCAGTCCGTGCAGATACTCAATCTCCTCAGGACTCAGAGCAAGTCCCTCTTTCTCGTTATATTCCTCCAGATTATCCACATACTTGATGGGCTCTGGCTTGATATTAATCGTGAAGATATCCTGATTCAGTCCTTCATACATGCGCTGCAGCATCTCATCGTGCTCAGCATCCTTACTGGCAGCGGGGAAATACTCTTCTATACGCAAAATGCCGCTGAGTCCCATATTCTGAGTAATCTCAACGGCATTTGTAGACCAGGGGGTCACCATTTCGCGACGAGGGCCAACGAAATAGCCATCGAGAGTCTCGCTGGTCAACAGTTCAGCGTTGCCATAGAGCCAGCATAGTTCATTTACTTCCTGTTCGTTGAGTTTGTGATTTACCTCGGTGGCAATCACGCTCTTTTGGGGGGTCTTGAAGAAAAGAATCATATTACCTGATTATCTAAAATTTGAATTTGGCTGCAAAGGTACAAATAAGTGAGCGAAATACAAAGGAATCGCTCAAATTCTTTTCACCTTTTTGCTTTTTCTCACATACCGAATAGGATGCATAAGGTGGTGCTCCGAAAAAATCAAAATATATTTGGTTTTTATCTCACTTATTCGTAACTTTGCAGCTTGAAAGAAAAAAACGAATTCAGATGACATATTCTATTGAGAAAGTGGCGACGCTGATAGGCGCACGCCGTTATGGAGAGCAGGAGACAACCATTGGTTGGCTGCTCACCGACAGCCGCTCACTATGTTTTCCTGAGCAGACTTTGTTTTTTGCCTTGCGCAGTAAGCGCAATGACGGACATAAATTCATTGATGAACTCTATCGCCGCGGCGTACGTTCGTTTGTGGTGGAACAGGAACCCGCAGATTATCAGACGGCTTATCCTGACGCCAACTTCCTGAAGGTGCCCTCGCCGCTAGCTGCCCTGCAGCGACTGGCTGAACGCCATCGTGATGAGTTTGATATCCCCGTGGTAGGTATTACTGGATCGAATGGTAAGACGTGGGTCAAGGAATGGCTCTATCAAATTCTGATGCCCACGATGAGAGTGACCCGCTCACCCAAGAGTTACAACTCGCAGATAGGTGTACCTCTGAGTGTATGGCTGCTGAACGAGCAGACACAGGTGGCTCTCTTCGAGGCTGGTATCAGTGAGCCAGGTGAGATGCTGGCTCTTCACGATATCATTCAGCCTACTATTGGCGTACTGACATCGATGGGTAGTGCCCACCAAGAGAACTTCCGTAACATGGACGAGAAGTGTATGGAGAAACTCCAACTCTTCCGTGATACGGAGGTGATAATCTATCCTTCGGACGACGATACCGTAAGTCGCTGCGTGCGTCGTTCTCAGTATCAGGGTGAGCGCATCGGTTGGTCGCGCTATAGCGACAAGGCACCGATGTATGTAAAGACGGAAGGTCGCAAGGTGAGTTATATATATAAAGGTGTGGAGGGAAGTTATGAGATTCCTTTCATCGATGAGGCCAGTATTGAGAACTCCATCAGTTGTGCTACGGTGGCCCTCTATCTAGGACTGACGCCTGAGGAGGTGGCTGAACGCATGGCACAGTTGGAACCCATCGCCATGCGCTTGGAGGTGAAGGATGGTCAGCGTGGACTGACACTCATCAACGACTCGTATAATAGTGATGTCAACTCTCTCGATATCGCTCTCGACTTCATGAACCGTCGCCCAGAGCAGGCTGGTAAGGGCAAGACCTTGATTCTGAGTGATATCTATCAGAGCGGTGAGACGCCTGCGGAACTCTATCGCGAGGTGGCCGACTTGATTCGTAAACGTGGCGTGGATCGCTTTATTGGCATAGGTCCAGAAATTATGGCACAGGCTGCACAGTTTGGTGTGGGACAGAAGTGGTTCTTCCCAGACGTGAATCAGTTTGTGCAAAGTAGCGTGTTCCAACTGATGCACGACGAGATTGTGCTGCTGAAGGGTGCTCGCCCGTTTGGCTTCGAGCATATCAGTGAGTTGCTGGAACAGAAAGTGCACGAGACCATCCTCGAGGTGGACCTCAACGCTGTGGTGGACAACTTGAACCACTATCGCTCGTTCCTGAAGCCAGAGACCAAGATGGTGTGCATGATTAAGGCTGATGCCTATGGCGCTGGTGCTGTGGAAATAGCGAAAACACTGCAGGACCACCGTGTGGACTATCTGGCTGTGGCTGTAGCCGACGAGGGTGTGACGCTCCGCAAGGCGGGCATCACGCAGAATATCATTGTGATGAACCCAGAGATGTCATCGTTTAAGACGCTCTTCGATTATGACTTGGAACCTGAGGTGTATAGTTTCCGACTGATGGACGCTTTGATTCAGGCGGCTCGCAAGGAGGGTATCACAGGATGGCCTGTACATTTGAAACTTGACACGGGTATGCATCGTTTGGGCTTCGACCCCAAAAAGGATATTGATGAACTGATTGACCGATTGAAGCATCAGTCGGCCATTATTCCTCGTTCAGTATTCTCGCACTTTGTGGGTTCAGACAGCGATGACTTCGATAACTTCTCGGCTACTCAGTTCCGTCTGTTTGACGAGGGCAGCAAGAAAATTCAAGCGGCCTTTAGTCATAAGATTTTGCGTCACATGGATAATTCGGCTGGTATCGAGCACTTCCCCGAGCGTCAGATGGACATGTGTCGCTTGGGTATCGGACTCTATGGTGTGGATCCTCGTACCAATGGTATCCTCACTACTGTATCGACACTTAAGACCACTATCCTGCAGTTGCGCCAGGTGCCCAAGGAGGAAACTGTGGGCTATAGCCGCAAGGGTAAGCTGGAGCGTGACAGTGTGATTGCTGCTATCCCCATTGGCTATGCCGACGGACTGAACAGAAAGCTGGGCAACCGTCATTGTTATTGTCTGGTGAACGGACAAAAGGCGGAGTATGTGGGAAATATCTGTATGGATGTGGCATTGATCGATGTGACTGACATTCCTTGTAAAGAGGGCGACAGCGTGGAGATCTTTGGCAAGAATCTGCCCGTCACAGTGCTCAGCGATGTATTGGAGACTATCCCCTATGAGGTGCTCACCAGTGTCAGCAACCGTGTGAAGCGCGTGTACTACCAAGACTAATCACTAAAACTATATTAAGAAATGGAGCAAGTATTCACTTACATCATTCAACTGGGAGCGTCGGTCATGATGCCGATTCTCTTTACCATCATTGGCCTTTGCATCGGTATGAAGTTCGGCAAGGCACTGAAGAGTGGACTCTATGTGGGCGTTGGCTTCGTGGGACTGGGCATCGTGACGGCCCTGCTGACCACCAACTTTAATACACCGCTCGATGCCATCTCGAAGATCTTCAATCTGGACTTGGCTGTCTTCGATATGGGATGGCCGGCAGCTGCAGCTGTGGCTTATAACACGGCGGTGGGAGCGCTGATTATTCCCATCTGTTTGGGTATTAACTTCCTGTTGCTGGTGACGAAGTGCACACGTACGGTTAATATCGACCTGTGGAACTATTGGCACTTCGCTTTCATCGGAGCTGTGGCTTATTTTGTGATGGACCAGAGTTTGTTGTGGGGCTATTTCGCTGCCATCTCTTGTTATATCGTGACGTTGGTGATGGCCGACCTCACTGCTGAGCGTTTCCAAAGTTATTATGATAATGTGGAGGGCATCTCTATACCCCAACCGTTCTGTCAGAGTTTTACGGCTTTTGCTATCGGCATCAACTGGCTATTGGACCGTATTCCAGGCTTTTCGAAACTCGATATCGATGCAGAGGGACTGAAAAAGAAATTTGGTGTGTTGGGCGAACCGTTGGTGCTGGGTGTCATTGTGGGTGCGCTCATTGGATGGGCTGCTCAGTTGGACATCAAGAAGATTCTGTTCCTTGGCGTGACGATGGGGGCTGTGATGGAACTCATCCCCCGCATCACATCGCTTTTCATTGAGGGTTTAAAGCCTATCTCAGAAAAGACGCAGGAGGTGGTGAAGAAGCGCTTTAAGGGCAAGAAGGTGTATATCGGCATGTCGCCCGCGCTGGTCATTGGCCATCCCACCACGTTGGTGGTGTCTTTGCTCCTTATTCCCGTAACGCTGGTATTGGCAATCGCCCTTTCTAAAACAGGAAATCAGTTTCTACCGCTAGCATCGCTCGCAGGCATGTTCTATGTCTTTGTGATGGTGTTGCCCTATACCAAAGGTAATGTGGTGAAGACTTTTGTCGTTGGCCTGGTGGCTGTGACTATTGGATTGTATTTCGTGACGGATATGGCGCCTGCCTTCACGCTGGCTGCCAACACGGTGTTTGAGGCTACGCAGGACAAGGCTGCCCAGATTCCTGAGGGATTCCAGGCTGGCGCGATGGACTTTGCCTCGTCACTCTTTGGCTATGTCATATATGCGTGTGTGAAGTATCTGCAGTGGATTGGTATGGGTGTACTGACGCTTATCACCATCGGTATGGTGGCATGGAATCGTATGCGTATTGTAAAAGAAGAACAACAATAATCAAAAACCGATATGAAAAGAACTATTCTGAGTATGGCCCTGTTGATGGGCGCATTGGGGATTAATGCCCAACAGACTGTGCAATTCCAGACGGCTTGCCACCCGGAGGACGTGAAACACTACGACACAAAGACGCTGCGTGAGCGCTTTGTGATGGAAAAGGTGATGGAGGCTGATCAGATTCATCTGACTTACTCGCACTACGATCGTTTTATCTTTGGTGGGGCAATGCCTGTAACGAAGACCTTGAAATTGGAGAACTTCCTGGAGCTGGGACTTGATGTTGACCCAACAATCAAGGAGAAGTATTTCCTATATAACCGAGAGCTTGGCGTGGTGAACTGTGGTGAGGGTGACGGCGTGGTCATCGTCGATGGAAAGGAGTATGCCCTTTCTCCTAAGGAGGCTCTTTATATCGGACGTGGTCATGTTGGCAAAGACAAGGATGTTAACAAAGAGGTGTTGTTCCGCTCGAAGGATGCGAAGAAACCTGCTAAGTTCTATCTGAACTCGGCCACCGCTCATCAGCACTATAAAACGCAATGGATTACTCTTGATGGACGTAAGGGCTCGTTGAAGGCTGCCGTTTGGGGACCTGTGGGCTCGCTGGAGGAGTGTAACAATCGCACAGTCTATAAACTCATTGTCAATGATGTGCTGGAGGAAGGCCCCTGTCAGTTGCAGTTGGGCCTGACGCAGTTGAACCCCGGTGCTGCATGGAACACGATGCCGCCTCACACACATGGTCGTCGTATCGAGGCTTATTACTATTTCAACCTGCCTCAGGACCAGACCATTGCTCATATCATGGGACAGCCTGAAGAGAGTCGTGTGGTGTGGCTGCACAACGAGCAGGCTATCATGAGTCCTGAGTGGAGTATGCATGCGGCTGCTGGCACATATTACTATACCTTTATCTGGGGTATGGCAGGCGAGAACCTGTACTATAATGATAAAGACAATATTCCTGTCATCGACATCAGGTAATGTCGCTAAAACGCAATAACGTAAAAACTGAAATAAAACAATGGCATCAATCAAAACAACCAAAATGAGCAACTTCCGTTGGATTATATGCGGACTGCTCTTCCTTGCAACTACCATTAACTACATGGACCGTCAGGTGCTTAGTCTGACATGGAAAGACTTCATTGCTCCCGACTTCCATTGGACGGATGATGACTACGGTACCATCACGGGCCTGTTCTCTGTGTTTTATGCGGTGGCCAACCTCTTTGCTGGTAAGTTCATCGACTGGATGGGCACTAAGAAGGGCTATCTCATTGCTATCTTCGTGTGGAGCGTGGGTGCTTGTATGCACGCTGCTTGCGGATGGGGTGCCGTCGGACTTGCTGGCGGTAGTATTGTGGCTTTGACCACGATTTCTGTGTATTTGTTCTTGGCCTGTCGTATGATTTTAGCTGTGGGCGAGGCTGGTAACTTCCCTGCTGCCATCAAGGTGACGGCGGAGTATTTCCCAAAGAAGGACCGTGCCTTTGCAACGTCTATCTTCAATAGCGGCGCTTCAGTAGGCGCGTTGGCTGCTCCAGCTACTATTCCTCTGTTGGCTCGTGCCTGGGGATGGGAGATGTCGTTCATTATCATCGGTGTGCTGGGCTTCTTTTGGATGGGTCTGTGGGCTTGTCTTTATGACAAACCCGCCCGCAATAAGCGCGTGAATCAGGCTGAGTTGAACTATATCGAACAGGATAGCGATATTGCTGAAGTGCAGGATCGTGAGAATGTTAAGGAAGAGAAGACGATTCCTTTCTGGCAGTGTTTTGAATACAAACAGACGTGGTCGTTTATTGTGGGTAAGTTGATGACTGACGGCGTGTGGTGGTTCTTCCTGTTCTGGGCACCTGCTTACTTCAGTGACCAGTATGGTTATACGAGTGATTCTATGATGGGCATTCTGCTTATTTTTACACTCTATGCCATCGTCACGGTGGTGAGCATCGGTGGCGGTTACCTGCCTAAGTATTTTGTGGAGAAGCGTGGTATGAACCCTTATCTGGGTCGTATGCGTGCGATGTTTATCTTCGCCTGCTTTCCTCTGTTAGGTTTGTTGGCACAGCCTCTAGGTGCATTTAGTGCTTGGTGGCCTGCTATTCTGATCGGTTTGCTGGGTGCTGGACATCAGGCTTGGAGTGCTAACCTCTATTCTACTATTGGAGATATGTTCCCCAAATCTACTATCGGTACTATTACTGGCATTGGTACTATGGCAGGTGGTCTGGGCTCCTTTGCTATCAACAAAGGCTCTGGTGCGTTCTTTACCTGGGCTGAAGGTAAGGGCGAGATGTTTTCGTTCTTTGGTTTTGATGGTAAGCCTGCTGCTTATATGGTGGTGTTCAGCATGTGTGCTGTAGCTTATCTTATTGGATGGTTCATCATGAAGAGTTTGGTTCCCAAATACAAACCCATTGCGATGGATTAAAACATGAATGACAATAATAAAAAATGGCATCCAATCACTGGATGCCATTTCTATTAATAGTTATTCTTAAGTAGTTTGATGTGAAAAAGTTTTGTATTCGATTTTTGTTTACCAGCTTAGTTTAAGCTGATACAAAGCATGGTGATGTCATCGTTGGGGATAGCCTCCTGACGATGCGCCTCAACCTCGGTCTCGAGTCTATCGATGATGTATTGGGTAGAACGGAAGGGTTCTTCTCTCAGGATCTTGAGCATGTGGTCATCGCCAAACTGCTGTTGGTCTGTGTTCTCTGCTTCGTTGAGACCATCGGTATAAACGAGGAGAGGACGTCCCTTGATGGTGTCAATCTCTTCACCGACAAACTCCAGGTCAGGCCATAGGCCAATGGGCGCATTGGTCTCCATCTCAAGGAAATGTGCATCCTTGCGACCGCAGTCGATGACAGGAGGATTGTGCCCCGCATTACAGAACTGAAGATGACCAGTCTTAGTGTCGAGCAGACCGATAAACATGGTGACGAACATGCCATTGATATTGTCTTCACCAGAAAGCTCTTTGTTCATGATGGTACAAATCTCTGCAGGCGTCAGACCTTCATTGGCCAGCGTGTGGAAGAGTCGGGTGACCTGTGCCATGAAGAGAGAAGAGGGGATACCCTTGCCTGCAACATCACCTACGGCAAAATAGAGATTGTCCTTGCTGTTGACGTAGCCATACAGGTCTCCACCCACTTCTTTGGCGGGCTCCATGAAGGCATACATGTCGAGGCCTTTGCGCTCGGGGAAGTGATGGGGCACCATGGACATCTGGATGTCGCGGGCAATGCGAAGTTCACTTTCAATGCGTTCCTGCGAAGCTCTAATCTCTGCCAAACGACGACTGTGGCGGCGGGTGCGTATGATGTAGCTTGTGAAGAAGCCTACGATGAGAACCAGGAAGATGGTTAATCCCCATGTGCGTTGTTTCATTATGCGCTCTTCCTGTTCCACAATCTTCTCCTCCTTCTTCAGGGAAGCATAGATGGTGCCTAGTTTGCCGCCCTCATCGTGCATATAAGTAGTCAGCGTAGAGTCCAAGGTCTCGCAAATCATGGCTGCCTGAACAAAGGCTGAATCGCGACGACCTGCGTGCAGATTTGCCTCGAACTTGGGCAGATAGTATTCGTGGATCCAGTCGAGTGAGATGCTGGGACTATAAACTGCGAGTGCCTTGTCGAGTGTCTGGAAGAGGTCGGCAGCCTCTTTGTAGTGATGACTGGCCGAGAGATAGAAAGCTCTATTGATCTTTCCAATAATTGTGTGGGCCATGTCGCTCTTCAGGTAGGCATGATAGGCCTCTTCTGCTTCTTCTGGCTTGCCTAAATGCTCGTATGCCACGGCTTTGCAAATCTGTGCACCAGCCAAGTAGCCTTCCACATACTGGGTGGTGATGTGGGGCATATCCTTGAATCTGGGTGATTTATAGTAGGCGTCTACGGCATCTTCACAGTGCTCTATCCATTCCAAGGCGCGCTCGTACTGACCGCTGTTGGTATAGGCGCGGATGATGATTTCGAATAGCTCAAAGTGTCGTGGATACCACTCGGCAGGGCGTTGCACGGAGGGTTGCATGCTGTTTGACAGTTCAAAGTATTTCTTGAATTGGATCTCGGCTTCATCGTAGTTGCCTGTTGCCACCATTCCGTCGCCAACAAAGGTTCCAAGTCGGAGATAGCTTTCCAACGCCATCTGGTCCGTCATTGCTTCATCCAATGAGAATCTTTGCATGGCATCGATAGCTGTAATCATGGCATTTTCTACGTGACCCTGATAGCGCAGGATCATCGTCATTTCCGAAGCGGCACAAATCTGAAATAATCGTTCGAGAGAGTCTTCAGTTCCTTCTTTCAGCATGTCCCTGAAAATAGGAACAGCATCGTTGAACTGGTGATACTTGCTACACAGAGGATAGGCATGATAAAACTTGCGACAGAGATCGGTTATCTCGCCTGTATGATACAAGCTGTCGCCACGGCTTTCCATGTCGTCTACGTTGCTGGGATTCAACAACGTGAAGAGAATGTCATCCTGAATTTGGTATGTTACTTTCTGCTCACATGATGTGAAAGATACCAATACGATTGAAAACAATAATGCATGGATTACTAGTTTGCAATGTCTTCTCATACGAAATGCCTTTTTGTGTTGATTTGCTATTCATTAACTTTTCGGGGTGCAAAATTAGTAATTATTATCCAAACACAATCATGTTTTTACGTTTTTCATTCGAGATTACAAGTAATTGATACAAAATGTAGATATAAATTGTAACTTTTTGGTTTATAAGTAGTTAGTGTACAATTTAATGTCACACGATAAAACAAAAAAGCTACCCGAAGGTAGCCTTTTTATATTTGATGAAACGATTAATACAACTAAGAATAATTTGCTGCTTAATATGCCAGGAAACCGCCATTGGGTTGCATGGTGATGGTGAGTTTTCCTTTCTTCAGTTTCAATGGAGTGACAGCAGTACCGGTGATGCGTCCTTTCTTGTCCACCTGATCTGTGAACTGCTGGGTCAAACCATAAGCAGCAAGGTCGATGGTTAGTGTGAGCGGAGTCTTCTGTGCGCTGAGGCCTGCGATATACCATTTGTCGCCATGACGGCGAGCTAGTACGACATATCGACCGGGATAACCATCGATAAAGCGGGTCTCATCCCATGTGGTGGGAATAGCTTTCAGAACCTCGAGCTCCTGTTGTGGCAACTCCTGCAGATTGTTGGGCTGCATGGCGATGCATTGAATGGCTGTCTGGTTGGTATAGGCCGAGGCGATCTCGAAGGCATCGGTGGTTTTGCGAGTGTGACGACTCTTGTTGTCCTTTGAAAGGAATTTGTTCATGATGACACCGCCCCAGTCCATGGTGCCAACGGCATTGCGACAGAAAGGATGCAGGGTGAGATCGAAAGCCTGGCGTATGGCAGCACCTTCGCTGAAATAGACATTTTCGCTGGCTAGTACGGCCTCACTTGCTACGTAGTTAGGATACATGCGTTCCCAGCCACGAGGCAAGGTGCAACCATGGAATATGCACTGGATGCCATAGCGATTGGCGTCGAAGAGGATGTCCTCATAGAGTTTCATTGTCTCTTGTTTGTCGCCACCGAAGAAATCAACCTTGATACCTTTCACTCCGATAGACTTAAGCCATGCCATCTCGCGGTCGCGGGTAATGCTGTTGTCTAAACAATTGCGTGGAGTCTGGGGTGCATCATTCTCGTGTCCGTTGCTGTTATACCACAGCATTAGTGAGACACCTTTCGACTGAGCGTATTTCGAGAGCTCTACAATACGGTCACGACCGATATTCTGATCCCACCAGTTATCAACTAGACAGAATTCATAACCCATAGCAGAAGCCAAATCAATGAACTTCACCTGGTCATCGTAGTTGATAGAGTTGTCCTGCCATATGAGCCAAGACCAAGTGTAGCGACCATAACTGTAATCCTGAGAAGGCTCGTAGAGCGGCTCAACCACATCATAGGCAATGGTGGTCTCGACAATAGGCTTCAGATTTGTGCCAACGGTGATGGTACGCCAAGGAGTCTTGCCAGGCAGGGCGATGCCTGCTGTTGCTGTGCCATTGCCATTGTTCTCGCCAACCATAGGGTAGGCGATAGTGTAGGGATAGTCGCTAAGGTGTGAGCCGCAATAGTGGCTGTCGACGCCCGTCTCAGATATCAATACCCACCCATCTGGAGCGTGGAACAGACAAGGAAAAGTGTAGCCTTGGCGATATTGCGAACGGGCTGTCATGGCAGCATCAATGCTGTAGCCTTCTTCATAACTGGGTTTGGTGCGTTCCCAACCCACCATTGGACTGCTCTGAGGGGTGATAAACGTGGTGGTGCCATCTGGCAAACGGAAAGCTGTGCTTTCACTCTGGATAACGGCACATTTTGGATTGTCGTTCTTCTGTCGAGGGATGAGGTAGCGGAAGGCCACATCGTTGTTACTTACAGAGAACTCGGCCGACATCTTCTGGCCTTTGGCGTTCTCGAAGTCAATGGTGAGTTGCTCGGCCACATAGTGCATCTTCGACTGTTTCACTTGACGCATCTCGTAGGTGTGGTCGGCGTGAGCGTTCTTGCTGCCCGTGATAGTGAGTTTCTGGGTGAAGTCACCAAAGTCGGCCTTGAAACCCAATGCCGATGGCAAGAGCATTTGTCGACTATCAAGGGTGACGGCATAGGTGGCCTGCTGATTGTCGTCGCAGACGGTTACCACTAGTTTTCCGTTGGGTGAGGTCACGCTGACCTCGCGAGCCATCGCTGCCAGAGGAAGCAGCATGGCCACTGAAAGCATCAGTTTTTTCATCTTAGGTTTCTTTTCTTTTGATAGTTGGTTTTGTGTGCAAAGGTACATAATAATTACGAATTTTGAATGATGAATCCCCAAATTAATTGATGGTGATGGACTTTTTCGCAATGAGAAATTTGAAATTCGTAACTATTTCGTATCTTTGCAGTATGAATATCAAACCGATAGCTTACTTTCATTCGCCCTTGACGTCGAAGTTTGGATTGCCTCGGCAGAGTGGTTTGGCCGATGATCTTGTCGGACGTATCGTTTTGGAGCCAGAATATCGTCGCGAAGAGGCTGTTCGAGGATTAGAGCAGTTTGACTACCTATGGCTAATATGGGAGTTTAGTGGAAATCCTCACGAGCAACAGGGGCTCACCGTGCGTCCGCCACGACTGGGTGGCAACGAGCGGGTAGGGGTGTTTGCCTCGCGTTCGCCTTTTCGTCCCAACCGGCTGGGGCTCTCGTGCGTATATATAAATAAGGTGGAAATGACCGAAAAGGATGGGCCTGTGATTTATGTGAAAGGGGCCGATCTAATGGATGGCACACCTATCTATGATATCAAACCCTATGTGACCTATGCCGATAGTCATCCAGAAGCACGTAGTGGTTTCGTGGACAATACAAAATGGGAACCATTGAAGGTGGTCTTACCAAAAGAGATGGCGCAGCTGTTTTCTGAGGAAGAGCAGGCAGGCTTGAAACAGGTTTTGGCCCAAGATCCGCGTCCTCGCTATCACGATGATGCAGAGCGAGTTTACGGCATGCCCTTTGCAGGAAGAGATGTGCGTTTCCGTGTGAGTGATGGTGTGCTGACGGTTATCGAGATTCAAACAGAATCGTGATGCGTTTAAAGCCCAGTCCTTGCAGTAGTTGTCGCATCTGAGCCTCGGCGAGTTCGCGTGTGTGCTGAAGATTCTCGCGACTCATACCATATTTCATCATGTTCTCTCGTGCCTCGTTGTACATATTCTTATGGCTGGCATTGTCCCATGTGCCCGATTCATAGAAAGTTTTGGTGAGTGCCTCGTCGATAAAATCATCGTCAAGCAGTTTGACGGGCGGAAGAGTCAGGCTTATGCTGTCACCATCCACCTTGACTGCTTTCTCTTTGAGTTCCTGAAAGTCAATGCCAAGTCGCATGGTGCCATAATAGATGCGCACTAAATAGTCATCGCTGAGGATCAGGTTCTTGTGCGTACGTTCCACCACTTCCTCATCGTTAATGGTCAGAAATTCCCATTGTCCGATGTTGCGGATGCTTTTGATGATATTGGGTGTCTCGACGATAGTGGTCGTTTCGGTGACCTCCACCTTGGGTGCCGCGTCCTTAATGACTGAAAACACGGCATTAAAAAGGAAAGCGCCAATGACAATGACGGCAGCAATGGCTGTTCCTCCGAATATCAGATTTTTATTCTCTTTCTTCATGGCTTAGTCGGTTAAGATGGTGAGGTGGTCGAAACTAAATTCCCGTTGAAATTTGATGGTGATGTTCTGTTCCTCGAAGCCCATCTGACTGATGAGGGGAATGAGCAGGTTGGCCGCACTTTCACGGGCAGATTCCACGATGCGCTGCTTTTGTTTCTTGTCGTTCTTCAGTTTGTTGATGATGTCGCGACGCCCCTTGGCAGCATGTGCGGTTTGTTCGGCAGTATTGAAGTTCGACAAATACCACGATACGTATTGCTTGGTGCCATCGTGGTCGATGCGGGTGCTGGTCAACTCTACCTCTGGATCGGGTAAGGTGACGAATACTTGGTCGCCATCGATGGTGATGTCGTCATCCTTGAGGTTTGAGAAGTCAATATAGCCCTTCAGTGTGGCCTCCATGGGTATGATGAGTTTGCGCTCGCCTACTGGCAAGTTGAACCCCATGCCCAGAAAGTTCGATTCTATTTTCTTTTCGGTCTCCACCAATACAATTTTATGGATACGATATTCGGTAGTATATAGTTTCGAACATTGCTGAATGCGGTTGGTTAGCACAGGAAGTGGGTCGGAGTCCCCCTGTATATCGGCTTTCTGACCTTTGTCACATCCGTAGAACAGACAGACAGCAGAAATGATAAATGATAAGAAAAGTAGAAGATAATTCTTCATATTCATACGTTTTTAGGGTGCAAAAATAATAAAAAACAATGTTTGAGACAAAAAAGATGCATTTTTTTTTCGTTTTCAATTAAACTTTCTGAAACTAACTGCGTCTTAGAAATAGTTGCAACGCAAAATGAGTTACAAAACTAATTAAAGAAAAGGAGATTAGAAGATGAAAAAGATTCTTTTGACGATAGTGGCAGGAATGATGATGACTGCCAACGTAATGGCCCAAGAGGCAAATCAGAACAACCCTGAGCGCAGACAGATGGATCCAAAGGAAATGGTGAAGCAGCGCACAGAGCAGACTGTAAAGCAATATGGACTCAGCGAAGAGCAGGCTGCAAAGTTGCTCGACTTGAATACCCGCTTCATGGGCAAAATTCCTATGGGACCGATGGGCGGACAGCGTATGGGTCAGGGCCGTCGCCCACAGGGACAGATGGGTCAGATGGGACAGATGCCCCAGCGCCCACAGCGTCCACAGAATGATTCGGTTCAGGGTCGTCGTCCTCAGATGGGACAGATGGGCCAGATGGGTAATCGCGAAGAGATGCGTAAGAATATGGAAGCTTACGAGGCTGAGTTGAAGAACATCTTGACCGAAGAACAATACAAGACCTATAGAAATGATCAGCAGAATCGTTTCCAGGGTCGTAGAGGAGATAGACCACGCAGAGACATCAACAATAATAATTGAGATTTTTTCATAGTGATTTAGGTTAACATAGTGTTTTGAAATGGAGGCGAGCGAGCCTCCGCCCCAAAATGATGTGAGTCATTTTTTGAGTAAAAAGATTTTTGGAATGATAACAATGCGCTCGCTATTTTTTTAAATAGTGAGCGTTTTTTATGGCTGTATCAGTTTTTTTTTGTACTTTTGCTTCGTCAAAAACAATAAATCATGAATCGATTATTACCTTTGGTATTGGTGCTGGGCATGATGATGCTTAGTGCCTGTAAAGAGAAGAAACAAACTGATGATATCATCACCACGAAATATGTCCCCAAGACACCACAGGCGCCCATTGGTATGCCTTCCGATACGCAGGCTCAAACGGTGAAGTGGGGTGATGCCTCCTATCGTGTTTCTGTGGAGCGTGTGGCTTCCGACAGTCTGCCGATGGTGAAAGATGATGCAGGTCAGAAATACAAGGACAACCGCATCACGGTGTCGGTATCTCGTCAGGATGGAAAATCGTTCTTCAAGCGCACGTTCACCAAGAGTGTTTTTGTGCAGTATGTCAACGAGCCATTTAAGAAAAGTGGCATTCTTGCCAGTATTCGTTTCGATGAGGTGGATAATGGTAAGTTGGAATTTTCTGTTGTGGTGGCTTTGCCCGATGCTGTCGACGATATGTTTGTGCCTTTGGAGATGACTGTCGATCGCAATGGCATCATCAATATTCGCGAGGATGACGATATGGATATGCTCGACTATGTAGAAGCCGAAGATGAGGGCGTCTGAATCGTTTAATTAGAAAGATTGTATTGATGGCTGGTCATATTCTGACCGGCCTTTTTTGTGGTTAACGGGATTATTCCCTAATGTCGGTTGGGGGAAATTTAGATGGCTGACAGGAGATGACTCCATTGTTGACTGAGCGTTGGCATCGTGGGTAATACGATGTTGGCTCCTGCGCTTTCCAGTATTTCGTTGGGAAGAGGTCCTGTGTTGACAGCAATAGTGAAGATCCTTGCTGCCACGCCGGCTTTGACGCCAAGTGGTGCATTCTCGATCACGAAAGCCTCCCAAGGGTTCAGTCCGCCCGCCTTCTGTAGTCCCATCAGATATGGGTCTGGAGCTGGTTTTCCATGCTTCACATCGTAGGCCGTTACGATATGGTCTTCATCCAGAAATACTCCGAAATCTTTCAGTAATCGGTTGATGAGTGGACGTTGTCCACTACCTGTTACCACCCCGATAGACAGTCCATCGGCCTTGATTTGTGCCATCAGATCCAATACGCCCGGCATGATAGGCGTCTCTGGCAGTAAGTGAAACTGGCGCGTTTTCTCATCGTACATCCGCTGAGCCTCTGGCTCGTCGATGTCGCGCCCCTGTTGTTTCTTTACCATCATGCGGATGGTATCCACGCCTCTGGCTCCCTCGGTGGCATAGGCATCATCGATTGTCATGTGGATGCCGAATACCTCCATAGAGCGTTGCCAGGCGATGGCATGATTTGGCATCGAGTTATAGAGAACACCATCCATATCGAAAAGCACGGCTTTGGGGCAAAGTGCCTCAAAGCCGTGTTTCTCTAAGTATTTCTGGATTTCTTTATTCATTATTCTAGATGGCCTGGAGTCTCTAGTTTTTTAGATTTTCTAGGATTTCCTAGATTTTCTAGATAGTCTAGAATTTCTGGAGTTCCTAGATTTCTATAGTTCCTAGATTTCTATAGTTTGCTGATTATTGCTCCTTAGCCAGGCGCTCCTTGATGGCCTTGCTTTCAGCCTCGTAGCCAGGCTTGTTGAGCAGCGCAAACATGTTCTTCTTGTAAGCCTCTACACCAGGCTGGTTGAAGGGGTTCACACCCAGCACATTGCCGCTGATGCCGCAAGCAATCTCGAAGAAGTAGATGAGCTGGCCGAGATAGTATTCGTTGAGCTTGGGAACGCTGATGCGGATGTTGGGCACGCCGCCGTCCACGTGAGCCAGACGAGTACCGAGCTCTGCCATCTTGTTCACCTCGTCCACACGTTTACCAGCCAAGAAGTTCAGTCCGTCGAGGTTCTCCTCGTCATTGGGGAAGAGCAATTTCTTCTCGGGCTCCTCAATGCTGATTACCGTCTCGAAGATGGTGCGCTCGCCTTCCTGAATCCACTGGCCCATAGAGTGCAGGTCGGTGGTGAAGTCGACAGAAGCGGGGAAGATGCCCTTGAGGTCCTTGCCTTCAGATTCGCCGAAGAGCTGCTTCCACCATTCGCTGACGAAGTGGAGCTTAGGCTGATAGTTCACCAGCACCTCAATCTTCTTGCCGTTCTGATAGAGACCGTTGCGCACGGCAGCATACTGTGCAGCGAGGTTCTCGTTGAAGGGTACGTCTTTGCCGCAAGCCTTCTCCATATCCTGAGCACCTTCGACAAGAGCCTTGATGTCGAAGCCAGCGCAGGCGATGGGCAGCAATCCCACGGGAGTCAGTACAGAGAAACGACCACCCACGTTGTCGGGGATGATGAAACTCTTGTAACCCTCCTTGTCGGCACAGGTACGAGCAGCGCCACGCTTAGCATCGGTCACGGCTACGATAACCTTCTTGGCCTCCTCCTTGCCGCGCTGGGCCTCACACTGCTTCTTCAGCAAGCGGAATGTCAAAGCCGTCTCGGTAGTGGTACCAGACTTTGAGATATTGATGACGCCGAATTTTTTATCCTTCAAGTATTCGGTCATCTCGAAGAGATAGTCCTCGCCGATATTGTTACCAGCGAAGAGAATCGTAGGATTTTTCTTGTCCTGAATGAGCCATGCAAACGAGTTGCCAAGGGCTTCGATGACGGCACGGGCACCCAGATATGATCCACCAATACCTGCTACGACGATTACCTCGCAGTTCTGGCGGAGCACGTCGGCGCAAGCCTGCAACTCAGCGATGAAAGCGGGAGTGATGGATGATGGCAAGTGGAGCCATCCCAGGAAGTCGTTACCAGGGCAAGTGCCATTTTCGAGTGCTTCCTGTGCTGCCTTCACCTTAGGCTCGAAAGCAGCCACAGCACCTTCTGCGAGGAAGCAGGAGGCCTTTGTGATGTCAAGTGTGATATTTTTCATATGATTCATTTTATGTATTTTTTCATAAAAGCGTTGCAAAATTACAAAATATCTGTGAGTTGGCAAAACTTTAGATATTTTTTTGTATCTTTGCGTCCATAAAATGACAATATCTTGATACAGATGAAGTTAAATATTGCTATTTTTGCATCAGGTGGTGGTACGAACTGCGTGAATCTCATCCGTTATTTTGCCGATTCCGCTATGGTGAGCACACCGTTGGTGGTGAGCAACAAAGCCGATGCTCCTGCACTTGAGAAGGCCCGCCTATCGGGTGTGGCGACCGAGGTGGTGAGTAAGGCAGAGTTGAACGATGCTGCCGTGATGCTGCCCCTATTGCGTCGCTACGACATTCAGTTTATTGTTTTGGCAGGTTTCCTGCCCCTGATTCCCGATTTCCTTGTTGAGGCCTATCCCCGTCGCATTGTGAATATCCACCCCTCGCTATTGCCCAAGTATGGTGGCAAGGGCATGTGGGGACATCATGTGCACGAGGCCGTGAAGGCTGCAGGCGAGACAGAAACAGGTATGACTGTACATTGGGTGAGTTCTGTGTGCGATGGTGGCGAGATTATTGCTCAATATCGAGTGGCTCTTTCGCCCAACGATACGCCAGACGATATTGCCGCCAAGGAACACGTCCTTGAGATGACCTATTATCCCCAGGTTATTGAGAATCTTGTGCGAGAGCTTGAGCCTATTTCGGCATCTCTATAGTGATGCGGCAACCTTCGTGATAGTTTGTGTCGATTACCATAGAGCCCTTTAGACCTTCTGTATGACGCTTGACGAGCGCGAGCCCTTTGGCCGAGGTAGAGAAAGCCTTGAGCGACAGGTCACTCAGATCGCTGGGTAAGCCAGGACCTTTGTCCTCCACGGTAAAGCGTACCGTGTTCTCTGTCTCGTCAACAGTCAGCATGATGTGTTGTCCGTCAGAGAATTTGGCGGCATTGTATAGCAACTCGCGCAGAATGCGCATCAAGTAGTTGTGGTTTGTCAGAATGCAGACCCCTTCGCGCAACTTCGTTTCCAGCTGGATGTTCACTTCTGGATAGTGGGTGCGGGCGTGGTCGATACACTCGCGGCACAATACATTACACGGCACCTCTTCCTGCCTTTTGCAATGCAGCACTTCGTTGGCATCCGTATCCGTGGCATCGCCCAATAGCAGCACCATGCGGTCCATGTTCACCGCATTGGTCTTCATCATACCCGTGATGCTGTTCAGTTCCTCGTCGCTGACGGTTGTCGTTCCGGCATTGCTTTCGTTGATCACGTCGGCAAAGCCCGTGATGACGTTCTGAGGCATGCGCATCTGCTGTGTGACGTGGTGAATAAAGGTGTTCTTGCGCTTCACCACCTCTTCGGCCTCTTGCTTCATACCCTCCAGTTCTTCGTTTTTCCGACGCATCTCGCTCACCTTCTGTTGCAGACCACTCATGTGTTGGTGTAGCGCCTTCTGCATGAGTGCGAAGCTGTTCTGCAGTTGCGGAATAATCTCTTTGTGGTCCGAGGTGCTGATTTCGCAGTCATAGCATCCATCGGCCATCTGCCCCGTGGTGGTGATGAGTTCGCTGAGGGGTCGCACGGCTTTCTTCACCACATGATGGCAGAGTAGTGCGATGGCCAGGAGTCCGATGACGAGTAACGCGATGATGATATATCCCAGACGGAAGTAGGTGCCCATGGCATCTTTGTCAGGACAGGCCATGGCCAGACTCCAGTCGGTTCCGGGCACTGGAAGATAACTCACATGATAGCGCTTGTTGTGATAGTTAGTGTGCACGGCCCCCTGATTGCCCGCAGTCATCTCATAGGCCGCGGTGATGAGGTCCATGTCGCGGTTGGGGTCAGTCTCGGCGAATACCGTTTTGTTGAACAAGCGTGTGGTATCCGGGAACATCAGGAATCGGCCGTCGCCCCCCAGCAAGATGTAGCGTGCGTTCTTGTAAGGCGGCTCCTCGGCATTCAGCACTTCGGTCATGCCGTTGAACGAGATGTCGGCCGTCACCACACCCAGTATCTGTCCATCGCTATGCGTGATGGGGGCGCAGTAGGTGGCGATGGCCTGCTTATAGTCCACCTTCACCTCTACATTCTCCGAGAATGGGTCGAGCCAGCAGGGCTTGCCCGAGTTGATGGGGCGCATGTAGCAGGCTCTTTGCGTGTAGTGGTAGTCTGGTTCTGTATATGTCACCGCCTGTTTGCCCAGTCGTGTGGTATAGATAGAGTATTCACCCTCGATGCCATAGTCGCGCAGCATGCCAGGTACGACATATATTGAACTGCTGACCACGTTGCCGTTGAGTCTGACGATACGATTCGATACGGCACGCAGCGAGTCAGGACGGAAGTTCTGTTCCATCATCCATATGTTGGCGTCGACGCCCGTCTTCGCCGTGTTCAGATAGTTCGTGAGACGCATCAAGGCCGTGTTTACGGTGCTGTTCGATGTCTTTGTCACCTCCTCGTGAATCAAGAAGCGCGACTGTCTGTAGAGAGCGCCCAGCGCGAGGATAAAGATGGGAGTGGCCAGCAGCAGTACACCGAGTCCAAGCTCTCTCGATAGTTTGAGTCTATTCTTATTACTCATTGTTGGCCTCCTTTCCTGCATTGTTTTCCGTGAAGTGCTCCATGTGGTTCAGC
>Ga0265298_10001421_pt1 | contig 35551 bp, 24 predicted proteins | sample AusTroGonzalo_MG_3_FD_193486 | JGI IMG/M metagenome (GOLD analysis project Ga0265298, IMG submission 193486) | Bovine rumen microbial communities from tropical cattle in Woodstock, Queensland, Australia - Gonzalo_01 | ecosystem: Host-associated > Mammals > Digestive system > Stomach > Rumen ...
CGTCAACTGCTGAAATGTACTCAGCAGGGGAAAGTCATCTACCAAAACGATGATGCGACCTCCGTTCAGGGTATAAAAGAGCAGCCATTAGCCGATACGGTCAACTACAACCTCGCAGGCCAGAAAGTAAATGTCTCTTATAAAGGCATTGTCATCCAAAATGGAAAGAAGGTGATTATGAAATAACAACCATTACATGCTTTTTATGCTATAGGCGGCAGGGACATCTTTGTTTTTGTCGCCTATAATCGTAAAGAGATATACGACCGTGTATATAGAGCAGTCCATGACGAAGACTATTAGCGTTTCAATTAATCTAAACCAAATTTGCTTATAATCGGCTTATAATCAACGCAGTACGATTCTGGCACATGCATAACTCATATTATTCCCCCTATATTTGAAACGCTTCAAAATATGCATATTTGAATATTTTGTACTATCTTTGACCTCAAAAGCGGAAACATAAGCAAATATAGGTCAAAAAGGTATTACATAATAGATATTAGTATGGAAAAAGAGACAATGTACTGGCTGTTTACAACAGCACCTCAGGCGATAGCAGCCTTGGTGGGTATTATTTTTACCGAATGTTCTTCATGGCAGAGAGTATTGATAACTGGGTAAGAGCAGATCAGAGCCTGACGGAACGATTAATTTCCTAAACATATGAGATATTTTTTAAATTCAAATATTATTATTTATGGCAACAATAACAAAAAAAGGACCTAAGATTCGCTCTACAGAAAAGAGTGAGGAGTTTAAATTGAAGAGTATAGAAATCTTTAAAGATGTAAAGAGTAAATATCACTCTATTCTTAATGATAATAATGTTTCTTACTACAAAATTGGTAGTCTTACAGGAAGCTATTATTATAAATATATGGATTTGGAAACCGCATTGATTTGTCTTGAGAACAAGTCTCTTCGTTTTGCAGAACCATCGTCATGGCAGGATAATTATGAAAGTAGATTTTATAATGCAAATTATAATATGATACTTGCAGGGAGAAAAGAAACTGATGTATGCCCTTTAATATATTCAACTTGTCTTACTGGAAAGAAGAATAATGAAGCAGCATGGAAAATATATACATACGGGAAGGTGGGACTAGGTTCCAGATGTGTTGAGTTTACATTAGACAGATTAGAATTTAGGAAAGAACTGATCTCTTCTTTAAAAAACTACTCAATATATGAGGGACTTGTATCGTATGTTTGGGAGGGGGATGTAGATAGGATGCACAATAAAGAAATAATTATTAATAAAGAGAAGGTTAATAATCCCTGGTATGAGTTATTCTTCACGAACTTTGATAAGAGAAAATACTTAAATCTTATGCTTTTAAAAAGAGAAGCTTTTGAACACGAGCAGGAGACACGAATAATGTTAATTCCCAATACCCCTACAATAGCCAAAGGGAAAAAGTACATGAAGAATGGTAAGGCAATCTATGGTGGTCATACAGATGTAAAGATAGATTGGGGGAAAATAATAAAGGAAGTAAGGTATTCAGACTCCTGTACTGAAGTTGAAATAAAGCTTTTAAAAGATGCTGTCAGAAAGGCTGTAGATTTTGATGGAGATGATGCTGCCTGGGAAAAAGATAGGAGATGCCCACATTGTTACTATATCTATGGGAAAAGGGAAAGAATAATAATTAAATAATGATCAGGATGACAATCTCAAAATAGTAGTTTCCTCACACTATTGTCGCTTACTTAAAAAAATCGACAAAACTGTGGCGGATTTGAAATAATATTTGTATATTTGCAACAGAAAGTGGGGCTCCGTTAATCTTCGGGGCCCTGGTTGGAGTCATAAAACGACTGAAAATCAGAGTGATATGATGACGGCGAATGAAGAAGGAAGATGTCTGAAGCACGACACAACGATGTGTGGTGACCCTAGGAAATGGTTTCCGATGAATACGGATAATCCCCATCGTGAGTTGGTGCCAGCAGGGTGGCTGAAGGAGAGAGAGTGAAGGGAGGACGGATATTAAATGAAGCTTAGTATGGAAGTGTATATACAAGGAGTGAAGGATGCGAATAAGCTTGGGAAGTAGTGAGTAATAGTAGAGGAGAAAATGATGAAAACGTATTGTTAGGATTGAGTGATTAGTTTTGGCGATACGTTTTTGTGGTTTGAAGAGAGTGGAAAGGGATCTTAGATGATGGCTAAGCTGATGATGATGGTGGAGGGGGAGATGGTCGCGATGGTATCGCAACATACGAGGAAAGAAAGATGTGCAGGATGTACTGAGAACAGTAATAAGAAAAGTAAATAACTATGAGTAATTACAAACTAATCAGTGTGGAATCAAGGAAGGGTGGCGTCGGCAAGACTACGGCTGCTCTGAATATTGGATATCTGTTGAAAGACAGATGCCATATACTGTTGCTGGATATAGATATAACCGGTACGAGTATCAGCGCGATTCGAGATTCGCGTTTCTGGTGGAAAGACACATTGTTGCTAGAGCGCAATGATAAGCCCATGAATCTACTGAAGTATTTTGCGACTTCATACCTAAAAGGAGAAGACCTGTTTGATTTCTCCCTTACGCCAGCAGACGGAAAAGTGAAAGTAGAGGCAGATATGATTAACGTGATGGCATCGGAACTGTATGGCGATGATGCATTGTCGCTTTATGACCCGTCGATACTGTTGGAAAATCTTCATGTATATTGGCTTACGAAACTGATAAGAGGAATATGTGAAAGGTTTGAGAGATGCTTTGACGATGGGAAACCGAGTGTAGTGATATTGGATAATTCTCCTGGTTTTGTGGGCATAGGAAAGGCTGTTCACGACATTATGACAGACATAGGACCAGAGAGGGCGAAGTTTCTAACCGTATCATCTTTGGACAGACAAGATTTGGAATCGAGTTTGAAGGCAGTATATGCCTTGCATCAGGAGTATGTGGATAAACTGAACGGAGCCCGTTATCCAGAAACGCAGAAAGGCGATGAGAGATTCTATGCACAGGTACAGCTGTCAGGAACTACAGAGTATACTTACTACAAACAGCCTCGTGAAGAATCCGCACTGCCATCGTATCAGGGGATAATCTTTAACAAAGTGGCCAAGAACATTGTGGAAGGGAGGACCTATTATGACTATCAGAGAAACTTATCCGACAGATTGAAAGAGGTGTTTAATAAGCTATTTGACGAGAATATTAAGGATTATCAAGTATCTTTTGATAATGAATTACTGACACAGTTCTATGGTGTATTTGAGGAAAAACAAGCCGAGAAACCAAAGCAGACAACCCTCAAAAGAAGACTGAATACCATATCATATCAGGTAAATATGCTTGACGAGCTCGGACCTGAAAAATTGCCAAGCGATCTGTTACGACGAGCAGAAGGTTTTGATAAGTCGTTAGACACACTGAAAGGGGCGTTGATAGCTTGCGGCTATGAGGTAATAGCTTCGAAATTCAAGGTAGACTGGTCGCCAGTGGAACCCCTACGCAAAATGATAGACGTGCTAAAAGAAATCGGATTCACGTCGGAAGGTTTTGAACTGTATGTACCTCGAAATAATAGGATGATACGCGAGATGGAGTACTATCATGGAATAGCAAGGAAAGCTGTTACCTTTGCAGAGGAGCGAAAGCAAGAACAAGTTTGGCTGGCAGCAGCAGTAGCATCTGTGGCCTGTGAGTTGAGCTTTTGCTACTCGAACAAGATTCTATGGAATAATCATCGCGCATGGAGAAATGATGAGCCTTTGGGCGATAGCAAAGGAAAATGGGCTGATATGGTGAACGACGCCCTGTATGTATGGATGATGGGTATTAGTGAGAGCTATAACTTGTATGAAGGTGAGCAGAAATCGCTGGCTGCATACGTGATAAGCCATGAGGCATCGGGATGTGACAATTCGTTAAGAGAGCTGTTTGACAATGATGACTTTGTAATAACAGTCAAGCAGTCTGTTGCCAGACTCATGGATCTGTCATCGGACATGATGACCCTTGTAAATCTGATTCGGACAATCACTATCAATAACGAAGGAAGTTTTTCGAAAGATGTGGATTACGTTTCGTTCCTGGATCATAAAATCGTTGATAAGCAATATGATTTTAAAGAGGCCAAGGAAAAGATGTATAGTGAGCTGAGAGATTCTGACTATATGGCATCTTTCCGTAATGTGTTGAGCAATGTTATACAAAATTGGGCTGTTTAGGCAATGAATATGGAATTTACGTATCAGGACTTCTTGGATAACTATTATGACAATCCGTCATTGAAACCAACAATACCGCTTGAACCCCAACGCTGCATAGACAGGGGAAAATTTCCAGAGTCGGAGGAAGCCATAAACAAGAAGATAGAAACGACGAAGAACGCTTTGGAACAGCGAATGGGAGGTGAGTATTTCTCGAAGTACGACCGAGCCAGGACCTTGTCGTTGGGATATGCTAGTACAGTATTTCCCGCTTATAGTATGCTTTACCTAGATATTGCCTGTGAGGACTGGCTGTCGCTTGTGGATTTCCATAAGGGTTTTGGCAGAGACCATTCTGTGCACCAGCCATTGACAGCTTATATTGTGAGCAAACTGCTTGGAGAAGGAAAAGAGGATGTCGGATTTGAGATTGGTGGCGAGACGCTGATGAAAAAGGCATTGGATGCTATTATCGATGCAGGATGCCAGTATCTACGAGACCGGCTTGCTTTTTATGATCCAGCATCACCATTGCTGCAAGGGAACAGAGACCTATGGCGAATTGTGTTTTACCAGACGGCTATCATTACAGCGATGTATCACGACTTGGGCTATCCTTGGCAGTTTATAGAAAGGATGCATGACTTCCTGAAAGACGACATATTGCTTTGTGGTAGGTTGAAGTATGATGAAGAAGGGGCTGTGAATCCTATTGTGAGCAACTATATAGTCGCACATAAGGATGAACTAATGTTCAGACCCTTCTATGACTATGGAAAGGGTGGACGGACTACTGCCCATATTAATGAAAAAGTGTTCGAAAAGTACTTGCATGAATCGCATGGATTGCCAGGTGCTTTGGCATATTGGGCATATAATGCCGAATATCATACGGACGCGGGGGAACGGACGGCAGGATTGATAAAGTTCTGCCAAGAATGGACAAGTTTGGCTATATTGATGCATGATATGCAGAAGGCCTATGACAAACATGGATTTGCTCGACTGGACTTCAAGTCAGACCCGTTGTCGTTTATTATCGCCTTGGCAGATACCTTGGAGGATTTTAACAGGCCGAATGCGACGATTAATGCTGATGGAACAGGGAGGGGATGCCAGATTACCTATTCGTTTCCTTCGCTATCGGTAGAGTTGATTGAAAACGGTGGAGCGGGAATGTTGAAATTTGCTGTTGTTGAGGAAGAAAGAGCTAACCAAGAGAAATACAAGAGAAATGACCAGCGAAATCTGTTTGATGAAGGCGGTTATTTTGACTTGGCATCGGTGGGACTGACGAGTATGACGATAGATATTAGGTAAGAAAGAAATTATGGCAATAGAAGACAATACATTTGGACTGATAGCCGTTAGAGTGTTGACGGGCTGTAAGCCGCGATTCACAAAGAACTTGGAAGAAGGGAGATTCTATTTCTTTAGCAATCGTTATAAGAACGATGGAAATGACATTGTAGAAAATGACGTAACTCATTTACCAAGTGATTTCTTTGGCGAGAACATCACTGTTCATGCTGTATGTGGTGTGAATGGAAGCGGAAAGAGTTCTCTGTTTGAACTGGTATATCGAATTGTCAATAACCTGAGTTGCCTTTTGGAATGTCAGAATTATAGGGGGAAAGCTGAACATTTGATGTATGTGGAGGGGTTGCGGGCAGAGTTGTATTATGAACTGAACAATAATCAATACTCCATTAAGTGCTATGATTGGGATATGAAGATTGAAGGTGATGATTTGGATGAAATAGTTTTAACAGCGGGAGGACGACAGATTGACGATGTCGATAGAATAAAAATATACAACCGACTGTTTTATACGCTTGTTACGAACTACTCTATGCAGTCGCTTGTGCCGCAGGACTTTGATGGGGAATATACTACAGATTGGCTGAGAAGAGCGTCCGAAAGGAATTGGCTTACTGCTCTATATAATAAGAATGATGGGTATATTGTGCCATTAGGATTTGAACCTTATAAAGGCGATAACAAAATTGATCTGGAAACGCAGAATGAACTTGTGACGCAGCGTGCTGCCTTACTGTTGTTGGAAAGCGGCAGGTTTGTAAGTGGTTATCAATTAGAGCAATTGTCGTTTGAACTTGATAATGCATTCTACGCTAAAAAAGTTGATGAATTGGAATATAGAAACCATGTCGAAGATGCCGATTTTAGCAGTCTTGATGATAGGGATACCTTGAAGATTATGATCGCAAGATTTGATGTTAATGTAGAAAGGATTGCTGTTAAAAATAGGCATCTGATAGCAATGACATTCGCTTATATTTACGAAAAGATATGGAACGTGGCGAAATATCCTACGTTTGAGGCGTATAGGACACTTGAACCCCATATGCAAAACAATTTTGTTATTGGCACAAGAGTAGAAGACGATGGCTTGTTTACGCAGTTTGAGTCACTTTGCGATAATATTTACAGCGAAAAGTCACATATTACCACCAAAATCCATCAAGCAATTAATTTTTTGAAGGCTTATTTGGCACATGATAACGACCATAGAGAATGTGAACTGGCCAATACATTTACCTACCAAGAATACCATGAGTTCTACATGAACAACAGGACGTTTGCGGATTTGAAGGAGAAAGAACTGCACTTTGTGCCACCTTTTTATAAGATGACAATCAAATTGAGAAATCAAAGTAATGGTGAGGTGGTTGAATATGCGGGACTGAGTTCAGGTGAACGCCAGTTTGTACAGCAGATGAGTTCTTGTATGTACCACTTGCGGAATCTTATGTCAGTTGCAGAGAACGATGCAGATGATTTTGAGAGGCCCAAGTACCATTATTTTAACCTGTTTCTGGACGAGATAGAGATATGCTTCCATCCTGAGTATCAACGTATGTTCTTGTGGAACCTGATTGAAATGATCAAGCAACTTGGAATCAATCAAGGAAATCATGTTAATATCATTATGTCGAGTCATTCACCATTTTTGCTGTCGGATATGCCATCAAGCCATGTGCTGTTGTTGAAAGACGGACATGTGTGGACTGATGCCCGATTCTCAAATACTTTTGGGGCCAACATCAGTACGCTGTTGAACGAAGATTTCTTTTTAGAGAAAGGCTTTATAGGCGGTTTTGCCCAAGAGAAAATCAAGGGGGCAATAAGTGCTTTGGAACGTGACGACGTACAGCAAATAGGTGCTGAGGAGAGAAAAACTATCAAGAACATGATAGAACTGATAGGTGACCCATTGTTGAGAGATTCGTTAATTTCACTTTATTACAAGAGTTTCTCAGGAACGACAGAGGAACGTATTGCTTCGCTACGTGATGAAATAAGAAGATTAGGTGGAGAGGCATGAGGAAAATATTGATTACGCACAGGATAGAAGAACTGGCTAAAGTATATGATAGGATGCTGAAAGCCAGAAGGCAGTTTGAAACTGGCGGTACTTTCTTCGATCCTATAGGCCGTATGGAGAAACTATGGCATGACTTTGGTACAGATTCGATTCCTATTAGGGAAAAAGTGAAAGATGATGATGGATTAGAGTCGGAGGTAATACCTGCGGACAGAAAAGAACTAACAATCTATCTGTATAATGTCTATGCACGACTTGATGCCGGCTTGGCATCAAAGCCACCTTCTGTATTGGTGAAAGAGGCCGAAGGACTGGAGAAGATGGTTGACAAAGATGGGATAAAGAGAGTTTTTTCTATTAACGGGGGCGCTTTTAGCTCACTGAAGGATATTATTAATGACCGGTTGCAATACCAGATGGTAAGGAAATGGATATTTCCTAAGTTTATTGACCAAATCGGTTTTAAGACATGTGTGTATTGTAATAGCCAGTACACAATCACTGATGAGCATGACAGAGGGTATTATCAGTTGGATCATTGGCTACCACAATCGAAGTATCCCTATTTGAGCATTTGTTTCTTTAACCTGTATCCCTGCTGTGGCTCGTGTAACAGAATGAAGAATAACGATGATGAAAACAAGTATGCCTGTGTCTATGCGGAAGAGGTATCTGAAGATAGGGAGTTGTACAGGTTTACGATAGAAACCGGGTCTTTGGCAAGATATATACTCACTCACGATTTGAACCAACTGAAAATTGATTTCGACCCTGCAGATGAAACTGATGTAATAGTCCCTTTGAAAGATAAGATGCATATAGACAACCTCTACCAGCAGTTTAAAGACACGGCAGTTGATGTGGTGTGGAAGCGAATGGCCTATGATAGAGGGTATAAAGAGGCGCTAAGCAAGGCACGGCTAGACTTTATCAGCAGTCAGGAAGTTAAGAGATTTATATTAGGTACGTATGATAGTCCCGAAGATGTGCATAAGCGGCCACTAACGAAGTTAATGCAGGATGTGGCGAGGCAGTTAGGGGTTATATAAGTAAAACTATAACAAGTTTCTTGGATATAGGAATTCCAGGATTATAACAAGTGGTATAAAGCGGACTTTTGGAGAGTTAAGAATAAAGATTATTATGAAAATTAGGACAGGGTTTGTTACTAACAGTAGCTCTGTGAGCTATATTGTTACCATGGACTTGGAGATAGTGAACACTTTCTTAGACTTCTATGGAGATACGGAAAACGTAAAGACGAAGGGTGCCTTGCGTATGGCAGAGGCCTTAAGAGATTTTATGCTTGAAAAAGGAACAGTGAACTACCTTCATAATCACGAGATCTATTCGTATCTGATGGAGTTTGCTGACGATGATGGGACATGTATCAATAAACAGATGTTGGAGGAGAATGGAGATAATAGCGACCCACTTCTGATGAATGAAGAGGAGTTGTTTAACTTCATTCGTGGTGAAATGATTTATGACAAAAGACTGAGCACTATGCTGCCAGGATTTGGAGCAACACAAGTGGAGCAATACTGATGCTGAAAAGACACATTGACGATTATCATTTCTTGGCAGACAACAAGACGGGCATGACAATGAGATGGGGAAAAACGATGCAGGACGACCCCAAATTTGCGCCAGTACCAGAGCTGGCTGACATCTCAATCTCAAACCATTGTACAAAAGGTTGTTCTTTCTGCTACAGGAATAGTGGGAATAACCATGAATGGATGAGTGTTGAGGATTATTGCAGTGTGTTGGATGCGATGAATCACCCGGAATACGGCAATGTGTTTCAGGTGGCATTAGGAGGCGGTGAGCCGCTGGAGCATCCAGACTTTCTGACTATTATAGATGAGACAGTGAAAAGAGGTGTCGTACCCAACTTTACTACCAATGGAGTTCATCTTACTGAGGATATTTGCAATAACATTCAGGGAAAAGTAGGAGCAGTTGCCATATCTGCTATTACGGTACACGATATTGAGAAAGATAAAGTGGATATGCTTCATCATTATGGAATAGAAACTAACATCCACTATGTGTTGTCTTCGGAAAACATTGAAGAAGCCACAGAGATTGCATGTGGTAAATATTATCAACTCGTGGCGGGTGTGAATGCCATTATCTTTCTGACTTATAAACCAGCAGGCAGGGCTGGATTTGAAGGCGTCATAAAAAGAGGAGAAGACTATGATGCATTTCTGATCGCGATAGGGATGAAGGATGTATATAGACCGAAACTAGGCTTTGATGCTTGTTTTGTGCCTATGCTATTATCGAATGCGACTGTTAGCCCAATGCTCGTGGACAGTTGTGAGGGCGGCTTTTTTTCTGTATATATAGATCATAAGAAAAATGTCTCACCCTGTTCGTTCAGTGGGGGGAAGGATGCATACAGCCTTGATGAATATGACTTCTATGACATCTGGAACAATCAGTTTGGATCATTCAGAAACAAGCAGAAGAATGGGTGTAAAAACGCTTCATGCATTGGCTTGAAGAATTGCAGAGGCTGTTGTCCATATTATCCGGAGATAACGGTGTGTTATGAACGTTAGCATTGATTGGAACAAGCTAGAAAGACTTCCCGGGGACAAAGACAAGTGTTTCGAGGAGTTTTGTCATCATATTGCCAGACATCTGTTTGGCAATTATGGTCCAATTGACTATTTCTATAATACACCTGGCTCTGAGTTCTATGTTCAACTGAACAAAACTGTCGAGCATTCCGGGGTTGAATATTGTGTGGGAGATGTAATAGGATGGCAGTGCAAGTTCTGGCGAGGTAGCCACGATGATGATAATTCTCCTTTGGGGAAGACGCATATTGAGGAGCTCGTGCTTGGATTTAAAACCTCACTGAAGCGTAAACCCAATATCAAGTTGTGGATAGTATGCACGCCGGGTGCCTTTATAGAAGACCAGTGGGAGAAGCTGTCGGAAAAGTTGAGCGCAGAGAAGCCAGACTGCAAGTTTGAGAGTTGGCATAAAGCCACTTTTCACAGCATGTATCTCGACGATATTAAAGCCTACAATGGCGCTTTCCAGTATTATTTTGGAGAACATATCGGTATTCAACAACTCTATGAAATCATCAAAGATACGCTGGAGATACTAAAGAATAAGTTTGACCTAGAACTGCACACACCCACCACTTTCGAAGAATCGCTATTGTCGATAGTCGATAACGGAAAAGCCAGGAAGCTGCTTTTGGACAGAATCGATTCACTGGTAAGCAGGGTTGACAAAGACAAGAAAGAACCAATATTTGTTGAAGACGGTTGGCTGTATCCTAAATTGACGGAAAATTATAAAAGAGCCTATACAGAAGACATTAATGCCCGATATGAGCTGAGTGAACAGCTGAAGGCCTATCAAAATGACGCAGCGATTCTTGGAAAGGCAGAAGAGATTAAAAGCCTGATAAATGACTACCGGAAGAAACGTCATGATAGGGTTAATCTACTAAACAAGGAGTTGCGAGCCTTGTTAAAGAACGATGGTGAGTATGGATCCTTGCGATATGTTGTCTCCAAAATGGTGGAAAGAATTAGTGATTTGGAGGAAATTATCACATCTGGAAGAGATAAGGAAAACATCAGTATACTCGATTTGTTGAACCGGCTAACCATTAAGGATTTCTCCATTTTTGCCGAGGCCGGACATGGTAAAACCCATTTTGCCTGTTCTGTGGCATCGTATATGATGAAACGAGAACTGCCGGCTATTCTGTTGACAGGGGCTAAGTTCAGAAACTGCAATGGCTGTGAATCGAAACTGACAGAATTGCTGGAAATGCCAGCAGGTAGCAACATAGGAGATGCTCTTGATGTGCTAAACTATCTAGGCGAACTGCATGAGTGCAGACTGCCTATTATTATAGACGGTCTGAACGAGACAGCACCGAATGAGAAACGATGGCAGGAAGAGCTACCACCGTTGAGAAGAAAAATCAGGGAGCGGGACAATCTAGTGCTTATAACCACGTGTAGAGAAAAGGAAGAGTATATCTATGCCATATACGGGCGTAAACATTATAACGAGACAGACAACCCAATACTATTGTCTGGAATAGAGAAGAGAAACCTACTTCCGGCTGTTGTAAAGTATTTTGCAAAGTACAAGATACAGCCCAATACGCTGGCGGCACACCATCTGTTTACGAATCCACTATTTCTTAAAGTGTTCTGCGAGACCAATAAGGGCAGAGGCAGTTTTGAGGTGAACGACCATACACTGGCCACTTGTATGAAGGACTACAGTGAACAACTAATTACGTCAATCACCACAGAAGCAGGGAAACATGACAGGCTCAAACATTACCAGACAGAACAGGGGCTGAATACGATTTCCCTGATGATATGGGAACGTAATGATCGAAGTTTGGACTACTTTGAAGACTTCGCGAAAGTGTTTGGCAACCAAGCAGAAGCATTTCTTAATGAAGGTATGTGCTTTATGATTGACAATGTCGGAGGACGACAGAAGATTCAGTTCGCCTATGATTTGGTTGCAGGCTACCATATAGCGAAGGCTCTCGTTGACAGCTATCCAAAGGCGGATGATCTCCGTGCATATTTAGATGAGCATTATACGCGCTTATTTGGTGGGGCACGGCATACTTTGGCAGAAGACATTGTGAAAAGTCTATTCTATCTGGTGCCCCTGCGATATGGAAAGGAATGGTTTGAGCTGATGGGACGAAGTGATATTGCTGTGGCTGCCATGGACCACCTTGATATCATTGCTTTTGAAGAGTCTGGGCGGCAGGCTTTTGCGAATTTACTATCTGGTGAACTCGATAATGACAGTGCAAAAGAAAGGATGTGTGAGCGTTTGTATGACAGAATAATCCACCATAGTAATCTTCTTTATCTTAGGATGTTCCTGCCGTTCTTCAGTGGTATGAATGTTAGAGAACTGGATTTGTTCTGGAACAGCAAGTATTCTGGATATGGTGTGCTGTCGCATGTAGCCTCCATCTTCCATGACAAGTATTGGGCAGAGCGCTATTCTTTTGAAGATAAAATCACGCTGGCCGTCCTTCTTTGCGGGATAGTAGATGTGGAGTTCAGGAGAACATTCGTGGAGGAGCTGTTCACGCTTGTTATAAAAGAAGTCGACATGGGTCTCGCTATATGTGGGAAAGCAATAAAAATCAGTGATCCCTACATTATTGAGGCAGTGGTATCTGTTGTTACCGGAGTTGGTCTGAGGTCAAGGGAGGAAGAGCAATTACACCGCTGCGTACATCTTTTGGAAGGATATTTAGCTTTGCTCACGTCAAATCCAGCCTATCTTTTGGATGACCTTGAAACCCTCTATAGCTATGGAGAACATCGGTTAGGGATGACATTCGACAGAACAATACTTAATAAGAACAAGGATGAGCAATGGGAAGTGAAAAGCACTACAGGCTATCGCTTGTATGCCCTTTATGACTACGACTATGAGAAATTTAATATTAGGCCGCTGATAGAACATGGGTGGAAACGAGAGCCAATACTCAAGTCAGAGGAAGTACACGGTATGTTGCTGAAACGAGTCCTGGATTATGGCTATGACGAGGATATCTATGCCGAGATACAGAAGAAAGAGGACGAAGAAGTCAAATATAGGCAGAGTTTGCGGTTGGGCTATGGCGAGAAGCTTGGGAGAAGTGCAGTCATGGAGCTTTACGGCTGGTTGATAGTGAACGGTCGCTTGAAAGGAGAATATAAGAACACTATGAGATCGGACATCATCGAGATAGACCCCAGTTTTCCCAGGATACGTGAGAAACGGACACTGGTAAGCCAGTCATTACTGGTGAGAGACGTGAATAGTTTGCCGGACTGGGCAACATCCAGCAATGTCGATGTGATGGAGAATCTGTTCATTACCAAATTGCCACGTAAGAAGGGCGAATGGGTGATGCTGAGAGGCTATTTTGAACAAAGGATGGACGAGAAGCATAGTAATATCTATATGTCGGGCTTAAGTGAGCTTATTCCTTCTGATATGAGTGAGGACGAGGCTTCCAGTTACAGAGTGCGTGATGGTCGAGACTATAATCATGCTTTCTATGGAGAAATGGGCTGGCGACATTTGGAAGAAACGGAAGAATATAAGGAAGACTGGCCTCTACCTGATTTGTTGAGTCGCTATTCATTCTCGGAGTGGAGCAGTGAACGCTTTAAATATCAATCGGTGTATCTATTAAATGAAGAAATAACCAAGCGCGTGGGGCTAGTTTTTGATATAGTCACGATGGAGTATTCGGCTGACGGAGAAGTTGTTTCAGCACATTATATTAATGATACAGACCAGTTCTTCTTTATCAGACGGGATGTGATGGATAGAATTTTGAAGGCGTATCATGGCAAGATTCGTCATCATCTGTATGAAAGGAGGATGGTGAATGAGAAACTGCCTAAAGATGTGGCGGAAGTTAAGGAACGCTTTGTGCAACATGAGAAGGATTTGTTTTACGGATAATGGGGAGTAAGTGTGTTATGAGTAAAACGAAGATAGCGGATGCATTGCGACTGGCGATATATGAGGCCTATCAGGGAAAATGCTTCTATACAGGGGAGCCTGTGGCATACATTGACTTTGAGGTGGATCATATTATTCCTGAATCGTTGGCATCGGAGATAGAGAGGATCAAGAAACGACTTGGATTAGGAGATGATTTCCAAATCAACAATGTAGAGAACCTGGTACCGAGCAAGCCGGGAATAAATCTGAGAAAGAACGGTAAACTGTTTTCGGACAATACATTGTTACTGTATTTAGAGCAGACAAAAGCAAAGAAGGAAACGGTTATTTCCCTTTGCAACAAATATGAAAAGCAAAGAAGTCGAGGTAATGGGTATAAAGCAATTGACAAAATACTGGCTAATGGGACTATTAGCATAGAAGATCTTAGAGACTATTTGCATTGGAAGATTATGGAACAATGGAAGGAGAAGAGAATTACTCTAAAAGCCCCGATATGCTTTGCAGACGGGGAGATGAGGGAGGTGGCGGTAAACGAAAGCCACAAAGAGCTACTGACGAGAACGTTGGAATTGTTTGGAAATGGCAGAGGGGTTGTATTGGTAGGAGATGATGATGAAAGGGCGGAGGTGCATACTCTCTCTGAATGGAAAGAATATATTGGGAAAGGTTTTACCCCCACTACTAATGCAGATATTAAGATGTCTAGTACATTTGAGTTCCTGGACGGAATGCTTTCTGCATTGGATAATGGGCAAATGCACAAAGTGTCTTTTGTGGAAGGACAGAGCATTATGGATTTGGTGGGTAAGTTTTCTGCATCGGTGCTGATTGATATCGAAAAGGAATTAACGGACGAAACTATCGGAGGACTTGTGGAAGAGGGAAAAGCTGAAATTATAGAACTGGATGGTGATCCCAATGTGGTTAGCATTAGGTATGGAGGTTTTCTGAATACCTTCTCAGAACAGTTCAGGGCAGACCTGACCAATGATGGGATTGAGAATATATTCTGTTATGTGTGGCGTAATGCAGATGGTGGCTCAATGGGATGGGGTGAAACCATGGTACTGGGTTGTCATAGAAAAAATGGTGTGATAGAAGAAGAAATCACGTGTCGAGTTTGGAATGAGAGAACTGCGATAGAATCGCAATGCAAATGACTGAACAATAAGAAAACCATAATGATAATAATCAATGGAAAATAATGTTTGGATTCGCTTGACATTTATTACGGCCAGTCAACTGGAAGGGCAGGACGAGTTCGTGGAAGAACTGAAGGAAATATGCATAGTGCAGACTGCGAATGATTATGGAGACAGTGGTTTCGACCGTTGTCTCCTTTTTTTGTGGGGTATTTTGTTAAAAAAGGTGTTGATGTGTTGATATTTTGAATTTAATTCATTATCTTTGCGTCGATTATAATTGACTTCGAGTAAAACGGAGGTCAGAGTTGCAATCATTAAGCGGCTGAAGATCAGAGCGATATGATGACGACGAATCAAGATGAAAAAGATAGAGGGCGCGACACAGAGGTGTGTGGTGACCCTAAGATTTGGTTCCCGATGAGGGTGACGTATCTGCGGGAGATGAAGGTGAAGGCGGAGTTGGACAGGCTGGGGATTGAGTGCTTTGTGCCGATGAGGTATAAGGTGGTGGAATTACCCTTCGAGAAGCTCAGGATCCGGAATGGCGGAGATACGGAACTGCGGCGGGAGTTGGTGCCGGCTATCAATAATCTGATTTTTGTGAGATCGACGCAGGAGCGGATTAGTGGGTTGAAGGCATCGAACGAGGTGCTGGAGCCGCTGCGGTATATAATGGACCGGACGGCCTCGCGAGAGCATGCGATTATGACGGTGGGGAACCGAGAGATGGAGAATTTTATGCGCGTGGCTTCGAGGACTGACGACAGCGTGATGTTTCTGGATGAGGAGACGGTCGTTGGGAAGGAAGGGAAGCGCGTGGAGATTATGGGCGGTGCGTTTGAGGGCGTGACGGGCGTGATAAGGAGAGTGAAGAGATGTAAGAGGGTAGTGGTGGAATTGGAGGGAATCGCCAGTGTGGCGATTGCGTTTGTGCCGGCGGGGTTGCTGAAGGAGATTGGAGAGGAGAATAAGGGCTAAGGGGGCGTCTTAATCCTGTATTCTAGAGATATTATTAAGAAATTGTAATAGGAAAAATATATCTCGCAAATTGGTTTGGTCCGTTTCATAGCTCTATCAAGGATTATTGAAGTGTAGATTGAGAACTTGGTTCTTTCTACATAATAGAAAAGATAATGGAAACTACTGCGGTTCATGGAATAAAGGATAAGTTGAGAGTAGAAGGAATATTGAATTAAAGGTTATGATGAATGATTTTGCTGAACAGAAGAAAAAGTGGGTGTTTGATAGAAGAAGGCAATTACTGAAAACGTTCATACCTGGTCAAAACAAATTTAAAAAGTTGCTGGATCAAGCGAATATTCTGTATGTAAGGGAGCAACCCTCGTTTAAACTTTATACTTCTGATGTTTATTTTATGGATTTCTATGTACCTTATTATCAACTTGACGTTGAAATTGACGGCAGACAACATAGATATAAGGATCGTTTTAATAAGGACTTGTCCAAAGCTGAATTCCTATGGAATGACAGGATTGCAACCTTACACCTGACGAATGTGGAGGTTGATGCGATAGATAAAATTGATGGGGAAAGCCTTTGGGAAAAGGTTCCTGAGAATCAAAGATGTAAGATTGAAAGGATAAAGGAGGAACAGATGGAAGGGTGGAAGTTGTTCTTTTCTCATCGCAATATTGATTTGGACAGCCCTATCTGGCTATATTTTAATGAAAACAGGAAGACTTACAGATTTGATAATATCTTGGAACTTCAACGATCTGTTCATTATCCTACCGAGAAAGTTCTGGGAGTATTGAAAGAAGAGATAAAATCGAATTTCTTTGTATCATTCGATGAGGAGGAGATGAAGATGATGGTGAGACGGAGGGAGATAAAAAAAGAGTTATAGTTTTTGATACATGGCAATACCGCAAGAGCATAATTGGAGATACATATTCCATTTTACGGATATACGCAATCTTGATTCTATTATCAAGAATGGGCTGTTGTGTACAAACTTAAAAGAAGCCCAAAATATCACTCACAAGAATATTGCCAATCTGACCATTCAAGAGAGAAGGGCCAAAATGATAGTGGCGTGTGGCAAAGGTGGAGTAGTGCATGACTATGTTCCTTTCTATTTTACTTCAAAGAATCCCATGCTGTTGGGTGTCCTGAACAAAAAGAATACAGACCAACCCTTTATCATCTATCTTTGTATGAAGATTGAAAGGTTGGAAAAAGATGATACTGTATTTACAGATGTTTCGGCTAATTCTGAGGTGTCACCTAATTTTTATGCCGATACGGATAATCTTAACAAATTAGACTGGACTCTGATAGATAGCAAGAAATGGGGGTTTAATGCCGAAGAACGACATAAGAAGATGGCAGAGGCCCTAATATTCAACAGGGTTGGTATTGAAGAAATAGATGCCATAGTCGTATATAATAATTGGGTTGCAGATGGCGTAAGAAAGAAATTCGAGAATAATGGAATAACTCCACCGCCGATTTTGCTTGATAACGGGTTGGCTAATGGGAGATACAGGTTCTTTTATACTAAGTATTTCCTACAAGGAAGAGATCACGAAACACTTGTCATGGGGCCATATTTCCTAAAAAAGTATTATCAACAGTTATTGGAGCAGATTAATCAACACAGACAGGCAAATAGCCAAGTGTATAGGTATGAAGACATATCAGCTCTTGTTAAGGCTATTGAGCAGAATATAAGAGTCATACCAGAACTGAATGGTGTATACCAGATGTCGACTAGTAAATTTCCTTTAACAGATACAATTGATATTCACCTCCAGAAGGTGGCTGCAAATATCCAGAATACAGATTTCTACAGAAAGGCAGATGAAGAGCTAAAGAATGTTATGAAACTGGCTGCTTATCTGCATGATATTGGGAAGGGACCTATGCAGAAATGGAATGGAAACGTGCAATATATATATGTAGATCATACGTATGATGCCATTCCAATGCTTCACAGAATTTTTACTCAGGATATAAGAACAGTCAGTGAGGATAGCATAAGAAGGGTATGTTTAGCGGTGGTCTATCATAATATTGCAGGTGACTGTATGTTGAAAGAAAGAGACAGAAAGGAAATGGCAGATGTTATCAATGATGAAAATGATATTGACATGTTGATCGCCATGAGTTTGGCAGATGTCCAAGCAACAAATTCTACATGGTATCAGCAGATGACGTTTTGCAAGGGGTCATTAAAAAAAGAAGTAATGGATTTGAAAGGTTTGAATTGACAATGGAAGAAAAGAAACTGAACTTTGCATTTAGGTTGGTTCATATAAATAATATACCGCATATTCTGAAAAATGGCATTGTAAAGGCGGATTCGCCCAATGCAAATCCTAATTATGTACCTATAGGGGACCAATTGGTGATAGAGAAAAGGAAGAATAGAGGGCTTTCATCGTCCTCATGGCAAAACATCGGGGATTTTATTCCGTTCTATTTCGGACCACGTTCGCCTATGCTATACGTGATTCAGCATGGCTATAACGGTGTTAGAAGAATTGAAGCAGAGGATATTGTATATTGTGTGATTCGACTGGATGATATCATTAAGGATAGGATAGATTGCTATTTTACTGACGGTCATGTACTTAATAGTCTGACGCAGGTATTCCCTGCTGAATGTCTAAACAGAATAGAATCCTTTGTGAAGTATAGCGATGTCTATGCTCGCAGATGGGATGATGAAGAAGACCTCGACCTGAAACGGAGAAAAGAGGCTGAACTATTGTTGAAAAACGACTTGCAGGTACAATATATCAAAGGTTTTGTCGTTTATAATGAAGAGGCTAAGCAAAGACTTTTCTCCATGGGAGTGGATGAGAAGATGGTCGCTGTGAGGCCAACGTTTTATTTCTAAAAGCTTATGAGAAGATGATTACGTATGAAGTAGGTAATTTGTTAGAAAGTGACGCTCAGGCACTGGTGAACACCGTGAATACGGAAGGTGTGATGGGTAAAGGAATAGCCTTACAATTTAAGGAGGAATTCCCCATGAACTATGATATCTATCGTAAGGCCTGCAAGATGGGGAACTTTAACGTTGGAGAAGTGCTGATTACTCAGGATATCAATAGGAGGGGCGAGAAGAAATATGTTGTCAACTTCCCGACCAAGACCACATGGCGAAAACCATCGGAGTATTCATATATTGGGCTCGGACTGCATGCACTGAAGAAAAAGATAGAGGATTTGCATATTATGTCGATTGCTATACCGCCATTGGGATCAAACAATGGAGGCCTGGACTGGCAGAAGGTGAAGCAGATGATTCTGATGGTACTCGGAGACATGGACTGCGATATCAGACTGTATGAGCCTTCGGATGCGATTATTGAAAAGATGAAAGCTGAGAAGCCTAAGATGACTCCCGCAAGAGCGATGTTGCTGAGTGTGATGTGTGACTTGGTAGCCAGCGGTGAATATATGTCGGAGTTCGCGGCAGAGAAAAGTATATATTTCCTGCAGAACTTTGGTGCAGATGATGTCTTCCATGTGAAGTTTAAGAAAGGACTCTACGGCCCGTATTCTGAAGGTAAGATAAAGCATTTCCTATATAACCTGAACGGTGGCTATTTCAAAGGGATGGGGGCTATGGAGAATAAGCCTTTCCAGAGATTATGGCTTTTACCTGATACGGCAGAGATCGTAGATCAGTATATGAATGCCAAGGAGAATAAGAAGTATAAGGATATTGTTGAGAAAACCAAAGCGTTTTTGTCATCCTATTATTCTGACTATTCTTTAGAATTAATGGCTACAGTGGATTATATTCTGAGAAATGATGTTGAGTTGCAAGGGTGGAGGGAAATGGATGATGACACCGTTGTAGGCCTTGTAAAACAAGGTATAAAGAAATGGAGTGACCGAAAGGCCAAGAAGTTCAATGAGGATATGTATATCAAGCAAGTAGTTGGGCATCTGAGGGAAGTAAACTAAGAATATATTAGAATAACGCAAGTTAGAAGAGGGTGTGTCAAAATGATTGGCACACCCTCTTTACTTATGATCGGTTGTAAATAAAAGGTTTTAGATATTCGGGGTGTCCCAGACTTTGGTCTTGGTGCAGGCGGTGGGAACGGATAGGGTGCCGACCTTGAGGAGGAAGTCACCCTCTTCGAGGGTCCAGCGGCCGTCAGCTCCGACGAAGGCGAGGGACTTGGCTGGGAGCTGGAAGGTGACGGTCTTGGTCTCACCTGGCTCGAGGGCGATCTTCGTGAAGTCACGCAGGCGCTTGTTGTCTGGCACGATGCTGGCGACGAGGTCTGAGGAATACAACAGCACGGCTTCCTTACCAGCACGCGAACCAGTATTTTTCACATCGACAGTGACGGTGAGGATATCGTCGGCAGTGAACGAGGCCTTGTCCACCTTCAGATTCGAATACTCATAGGTGGTATAGCTGATGCCATAGCCGAAGGGCCACTGCAGAGATACCTTGGCATCGTAGTTATAGGCGCCTTCCATCGTACCCACCTCCTCAGAGACCTTATAGTCGTAGGTGTTGAGGGAATTGATCTCACGCGGATAGGTGTATGGCATCTTGGCAGAGAAGTTCACATCGCCAGCGAGGAGGTTGACGAGGGCATCGGCACCGTAGTTGCCTGGGATGAAGATGTCCACCACTGCCTTGGCGAGGGGCTCGATGTCGGCGATGAGGCGCGGACGGCCTTCATTCAAGACCAAGATAATCGGCTTGCCCGTCTTGGCGAGGGCCTTTACGAGGTTGCGCTGGTTCTCTGAGAGCCAGAGGTCCGTGAGGTTGCCAGGTGTCTCGGTATAGGAGTTCTCGCCGATGGCAGCGATGATGACGTCTGCCTGGGCGGCAGCAGCCACGGCCTTGTCGATCTGAGGCTCGTTCTCGTCGTAGTAGGCACCGTCTTCGTTGTAGGTCACGCCCTGTTCGAGGATGATGTTGTCCTTGCCGTATTTGTTGCAGAGTGCCTCGTAGATGGTGTTGTATTTCTCAGACATGTCTTCAGCACGCGAACCCTGCCAGGTGTAGCTCCAGCCACCGTGGAGACAGCGCATCTGGTTGGCGTTGGGACCTGTCAGCAGTATCTTCTTACCCTTAACCAAAGGCAGGATACCGTCGTTCTTTAACAGTACCTCACTCTCCTCGGCAGCTTTCAAAGAGGCAGCGGCGAACTCGTCGGAACCGAACTTCTCGAAGCCCTTGCCACCAGTGTTAGGCTCGTCGAAGAGGCCGAGGCGATACTTCGCACGGAGGATACGGCGCACGGCATCGTCGATGCGCTCCTTCTTCACCTTACCCTCGTTGACCAGCTCCTTCAACAGGATGCAGAACTCCACGCTGTAAGGATCCATCGACATGTCGATACCAGCATTGATGGCGATGCGGATGGCGTCTTTTTTGTCCTTGGCCACCTTCTCGCGGGTGTAGAGGTTGTTGATATCAGCCCAGTCTGTCACGAGGAAACCGTCCCATTGGAGATCTTCCTTCAGCCACTTCGTCAGATACTCGTAGCTGGCGTGTACAGGCACGCCGTTGATGGAAGCGGAGTTCACCATCATCGTCAGCGTTCCTGCGAGGGCAGCCTGCTTGAAGGGCTCGAAATATTTCTCACGGATCATCTGGGGAGAGAGATAGGCAGGCGTACGGTCCTTACCCGTCCAGGGGGCACCATAGGCGAAATAGTGCTTCGTGCTGGTACCTACGTGGTAACGGTCGATGTGGTTATTGTCATCACCCTGATAACCCTTGATCTCGGCCACCACCATCTTTGCATTGACAATGGCATCCTCGCCGAAACTCTCCCAGACACGTGGCCAACGGGGGTCACGGCTCAGGTCCACCACGGGATTATACACCCACGGACAATTGGCTGCACGGCTCTCGTAGGCAGTAATCTCTGCGCCAATACGCGCCAATTCGGTGTTGAACGTCGCACCGAGGTTGATGGGCTGGGGGAAGAGTGTGCCACCCACGGTATAAGTCACGCCATGGTTGTGGTCAAGGCCGTAGATATCGGGGATGCCGAGGTACTTCATCGACTTCTCCTGAATCAGCGTAATCCACTTCTGCCAGTCGTCCTTGTTGGCGGCACGAGAGCCAGGGGCATTGAGAATCGAACCCACCTTCCACTTCGAGATGAGGGTGTCGAGCATCGCCTCGTTGATTTTCCACACACGCTTGGTGTCGCCACTGTAGATATCCACAGGGAAGGCACCGAACTTGTCGATGATCTCTTGGTCCGTCATCTTCAGGATGGCTTCCGTCTCTTCGTCAGAGCGACCGTATTGCTGCATCACGGAACGCACCTTCTCACGATCCACCTTGGCGTTTTCGATGGTCATACGTCCCATCACGTCGAGGTTCAGCTCGAGCATCTGGCCGATCTTCTCGTCGAGCGTCATACGGGCGAGGGTCTTCTCTATCTTCGCCTCTAAGGCCGCATCGCGGGGGATAGCCTGGGCAGAAGCTGAAGGAGTGAAGAGTGAAGAGTGAAGAGTGAAGAATGCTGCGTCGAGGAGCAGTCTCTTGAAACTTGATCTTTGCTTTTTCATACTTATAACTGTTTTTAAAATGTAATCATCTATAAACTTTAAACTCTAAACTATAAACTATAAACTCCCCTACAACTCCTTCACCCGCTTCTCGAAGGTCTCACGGTTGCCGATGGCACCGTTCTTCAGTCGGGCACGGTAGTTGTAGATGGTGTTGACGGAATAGTGCAGGAACTCCGCGATCTTCGAGGAGTCCTCGATGCCCAGACGGATGAGGGCGAAGATGCGGATGTCCGTTGTCAGACGGTTCTCCTTCGGCTGCACCTGTACCTCAGGCAGCAGCAGGGCGTTGAAGTCGTCGATGAAGTTGGGGAAGAGATGCAGGAACACGGTGTCGAAGTTCTCATAGAGTTCCTCGAGCTCCTTCTCTTTCAGTTCCGTCGACTTGGAGATCTGGTACAAGTCGTCCAGTTCCTTGTTCTTCATCTTCTTGTTCACCATCTTCCGGTAGTTGTCGAGCTTGTCGATATACTGCGAGCAGAGGCTCATGAACCGTCCGATGTACTCTTCCTTCACCCGGTTACTCTCAGTCAATTGACCATTGACCATTGACAATTGACCATTCAGTGCTGCGAGTTCGTCTTTCTGCGTGGCAAGCAGGCTGTTGGCCGAGGCCAGTTCGTCGTTGGAAGTCTTTAGGGCGTTACGTGCGCTGGCCAACTGTTGGTTCCTACGATGCACGAAGAAGAGGGCTGCCAACACGATGAGGGCGAGAGCGCTGACGATGATGATTGATGCGGTCAGCCCTCGTGTGTTCCGCTCCACCGCCTGCTGGTAGTTGTTCTCGATCACATTCAATATCGGCGTGATCTGCCACGAGCGCATGCGTGTATTAAAGCGGTTGTTGCAGTCCCACGTGAATCGGATATAGCGGTACGAGCGATCCAGGTCGCCGTCGGCATTCAGCAGCTCTGCCAGTGAGAGGAGCGACGCCTGGTCCATCACGGCATGGCGCAAATCGCTGAGGGCCGACTGTGCCCCCCAGTAGCGCAGTTCATCCTCGTCCTCGCTGCTCATCCAGCGGTAGTAACAGGCGATGGCATACTCACGGCTGTCGGGGTTGACACGGTTCACCCACTGGTCGCTCACCTTTCGCGCCTCCGCGAGTTGCTGACGGCCTGCCAGCTCCTGGATCCTGTACATCAGATAGTCCGGATCCTGATGGTCGATATGTGCGAAGAGCGAGTCGCGATAGGTGGTCTGCAACTTGAAGTACTGCTCCTTCATCGGAGGGATGATCGAGTAGTAGCCCAGCTCACCGTAGACGTGCATCTGCGACTGGTAGTAGTTGCGCAGTCCGACGCTGTCGAGCTGTTGCTTGTCGATGCTTTTCAGGAAAGCGAGGGCCTCGTTGTAATAGCCCACGGTGGAGCACTGGAAGGCCTTCAGCGCCAGGCAGTTGCCCACCCGTGCCTTCCACTCCTGACTCCTGGCTCCTGAGTCCTGACTCCTCTCAGCCCAATGCATCGCCTCGCTCAGGTAGTAGAGCGCTGAGTCGTTCATGAACGACTTGTAGCGCTCATAGAGATCAAATGCCAGCTCATATTTCTCCTCTGGCCTTTGGGCGTGCAGGTATTGCTGTCGCGTCTCCTCTATCTGCCGCTCGTACTGTCCCACGATTTCTGGAGACTGTTCGATGGCCTGATCTATTTCGAGGAGTAGCGACTTGAAGTCCTTCTTCCCCTGGGCGGGCAAGAAGGTCGCGGAAGCCATGAATAGCCAGATAAGTAGTAGTCTTATATTCATACAGTTCTTGTTTGCGTGGGCAAATTTAAGAAAAAAAGCTGAATTGGCGAAAGGTTTTTATTTAAATCTTTCACAATTCAGCTTTTTTTGTCGTTTTGCTACAAAAGGGGACGTCATTACTGTGTGTAAGACAGTCGTGAGGCGACGATTGGGGAAAGTATGCGTTTTTACAGAGATTAAGGAGTGTGAAATCTGAAAATAATTTGGAAGAAATTAAAAAAAATGTTTGGATTGCATTGATATATTTTGTAATTTTGCACCTGTAAACAAGTTCAGGCTGTAATGAAAACTATAATAACTTTTAAAACAAACAAAATGAAAAAGAATCTTTTTAGGGTAGCCGTTCTCGGTATTGCCATGTTATTTTCAAACAACGTACAGGCCCAGTTTAACATGGGTGATGTTTTAGGAAACGTAGTTAAATCTGATTCATTGGGCGGTTCGTCATCGGCAGGTGACCTGATTTCCGGCCTGACCACCGTTTTCTCCGGCAGCAAACAGGCCACGTCTCAGAACATTGTCGGTACATGGGCGTATGCGGAACCTGCCATCGTACTTGAGTCGGACAATATTCTCTCGAATGCCGCCTACAAACTGGCTGCCAACAAAGTGGAAACTACGTTGCAGAGTTATCTGACACAGTATGGTTTCACGCCAAACACGTTTCAGATAACCTTCAACGAAGACGGCACATTCTCAGAGACCCTGAAAGGCCAGACGTTCAGTGGCAAGTGGAATGTGGTTGACTCAAAGCTTCAGCTATCCGTTGCCACGGTTCAGGCGCTGTCTGTCACCACCCAGATGGACGGCAGCAACATGCAGCTTGTGACTGATGCTACGAAATTGCTGACCATGCTCAAGTCGTTAGGCACCAACTCTAATGACAGTAGCATAAGACGGTAACTTCGATGCTGGAGGGTGCCAAAGGTATGCTGGTAGGCATCACGCTGAAGAAGCAGTGATGCCTATTTGCCTTGGGATTATTCCAATGTGAATGAGCAGCGACTGACGATCTTGTCTGAGGCCGTGCCTGCGAGGGCCTCGAAAGCACCTGGCTCTGCCGTCCACTGGCTGCGGGCCTCGTCGTAGAAGCTGAGGGCACGCTTGTCGATGGTGAGGCTCACCTGCTGGGTCTCACCAGGCTGGAGGAAGACTTTCTGGAAGGCCTTCAACTCCTTGACGGGCCGCTCGACAGAGGCCTCGAGGTCGCTGATGTAGAGCTGAACGGTCTCGGCTCCGGCTCGGCTGCCAGTGTTGGTGACGGGGATGGTGAAGGTGAGTTCGTCGCCATCGGTCATCGCGGTCTTATCGGGCGTGAGCTTGCCGAGCTTGAAAGTGGTGTAGCTCAGGCCGTGGCCAAAAGCAAATAGCGGTTCACTTTTCACCTTTTCACCTTTTGACTTTTTCACCTTTAATCGGTCTATCCAGCGATAGCCGACGAAGATGCCTTCCTTGTATTCCTCATCGATGATCTTGTGGTCTGCGCGCCATGTGCCTGGGTAGGCGTTGAGGGCGTGGGCACCACACTGATCGAGGGAGGCGTACCACGTGAAGGGGAGCTTGCCGGAGGGGTTGACATCGCCGAAGAGGACGGAGGCGATGGCCTCGCCTGCCTCAGAGCCTATGAACCAGGCCTGCACGACGGCTGGCACCTTGTCGAGCCAGGGTAGGGCAGCGCCGTTGCCGGAGATGTTGACATAGACCAGACGCGGATTGACTTTCAGGATGGCCTCGATGACCTCGTTCTGGGCGTAGGGCAGGTCATAGGACAGGCGGTCGTGACCTTCGCAGTCCTGATGGTCGCTCTTGTTCAGACCCCCGATGAAGATGACGATGTCTGCCTCACGGGCCTTCTCCACAGCCTCTGCCGTGAGTTCGGCCTGAGAACGGGTTTCGTAGAGCGAGCGGCCTACGGTGACGCCGTTGTAGCTCTGGACGGTATCACCGACGTAGCCTCTCGCGTATTCTAGGCCAGCGACGCGGGCTTGGAGTGCGTCGAGGGGGAGAATCTCACGCTGGACCTTGAGGGAGGAGGAGCCGCCACCGACGGTCATCATCTTGATGGCGTTCTCGCCGACGACGAGGATGCGCTGGGTCTTCTTCACGTCAATGGGAAGGATGGGCGAATCTGCCTTTTCACCTTTTGACTTTTTCACCTTTTCATTCTTCAGCAGTACAATGCCCTGTTGGGCGATCTCAAGGGCGGCCTGATAGTGGCTATCGGAACACAGGAAACCAAAGGGTTTGTTGCGATTCATGGTGGTGCGGTAGTAGAGACGGAGCAGGCGACGTACCTTGTCGTCGAGTTCCTCCGTGGTATACTTGCCGCTGAGGATGCCCTGCTTGTAGGCATCGGCGAGATAATAGCTGTCGTAAGCGTTGGTCTTGCCCATCGTCAAACCGTCTGTCCAAGTGCCGAACTCGAGGTCGAGTCCGTTTTTCACGGCCTCATCGGTATCATGACAGCCTCCCCAGTCGGAGATGACTACGCCGTCGAAGCCCCAGTCCTGTTTCAGGATCTTGTTGAGCATGATATCATTGTGGCAATTGTGTTGGTCTTTGTAGAGGTTGTAGGCGCCCATGATGCTCCAGGCGTCGCCCTCCTGCACGACAGCACGGAAAGCGGGTAGGTAGATTTCATGCAGGGCACGGTCGGAGATGATGACGTTCACCTGATGACGGTATTCCTCGTCGTTGTTCAGGGCATAGTGCTTCACGCAGGCAGCGACACCTTTCGACTGGAGGCCGCGGACGTAGGGCACCACCATGCGCGAGGCGAGCCAAGGATCTTCGCCCATGTACTCGAAGTTACGGCCGCCAAGGGGTGTGCGGTAGATGTTCACGCCAGGGCCGAGCATCACACTCTTTCCACGATAGAGAGCCTCCTCGCCCAGGCTCTCGCCATAGAGTCGGGCCATGCGGGGGTTCCAGGTGGCAGCGAGACAGGTGAGGGCAGGGAAGGCCACGCACGAGTCGTTGGTCTGTCCTGCCTGTACCCACTCATCCCAGAGCACGTCAGGACGCACGCCGTGAGGGCCGTCGTCTGTCCAGAGGTCTGGGAATCCGAGGCGCTTCACGCCAGGGGCGGAGAATTTGGACTGTGCATGGATGACGGCGATCTTCTCGTCGAGGGTCATGCGGCCCAGGGCATCGTCGATGCGGGTCTCAATGGGCTTTGTCTCATCAAGGTAAATGGGGGTCTGCGCCATTAAAGGTGAAAAGGTGAAAAGGTGAAAAAGTGAAACACTTATCACCAGTCCTTTTCCCTTTATGAGTTTAAATATTAATCTCTTTTTCATCTTTCTTTTTCACTTTTTCACCTTTTCACTTTTTTTACTTTTTCTGGAACACTCGGACGTAGTCCACTTCCATCGTGACTGGCAGAGCATTCTCGTCGACACCCTGTTGTCCTCCCCAATCTCCACCCCACGCGAGGTTGAAGATGATGTAGAAGGGGTCGTTATAGGGCCAGTCGTCGCGGCCTAAGCCACGGTTGTCATACGAGAGCAGTTTCTCGCCGTCGACGAAGGTGGTGATGTTCTGTGCCGTCCACTCGATGGCATAGGTATGGAACTCACCCTCAGCGCCCTTGCAGTACGTCTCCTTGGTTACCTGTGTATTGTTCGAGTGAACGTGGGCATTGGCGTGGAGACTCGACGACACATAGTTGGGATGGTAGCCCACCTCTTCCATGATGTCGATCTCACCGTCGGCAGGCCACGACTTGAAGTTCACGGGCATCATCCAGAAGGCAGGCCATGTGCCCTTACCCTTCGGCAGCTTGATGCTGGCCTCGATGTAGCCGTATGTCCAGCCGCTCTTTACATGTGCATAGACGCGGCCTGAATAGATCTTGCCGTCTTCCTTGAAGCAGTGGATGCGCAGCGTACCGCCCATAACCTCCGTGACGTACTTGCCCTTGGGCGTCGTATGGTTCACGTAGTTCTGCAGTTCGTGGTTCACCCATCCGCTGGGTTGTACCTCATGCGTCCAGTCGGTAGGATTGAGTTCTGTACCTTCGTTGAATTCGTCCTGCCACACCAGTTTGTAACCTTCTGGGGCATCATAGGCAGCCTGTTCTGCTGCAGCCTGTGCGACCGTGATGGTCTTGCGGGCAACACCCGACATCACCGTGACAGCACCAGTGCGGGCCTCAGCCACAGGATTAGCAGGAACCGTGATGGTGATCGTACCCGCCTGGGCTGCCGTATTCTTCGCCTCAACCTTAAAGAAGTCGTCTCCTATAGCCACGCCCCACTCCGTGCCCGTCGTCGAGACGTTGACGGTATAGGTACCACCCTCGGCAGGGGCATTGACCTCCTGTGGCGAGACGGTGATAGTAGGCACTGCGGGCTCCGGGTCGTCCTCGCCCCCACCGCAGCCCCAGAGGGCTACGGCGAGAGAGAGCAAAACACTATTTAGCATGAATCGTTTCATTAATTAATCTGCTTTTTCAAATATGATATCCTTGATTACAACATTGGTACCTGCCGGTGAACCGCCGAAATCGAAGAACAGCGAGAGAGCGTGGGCATCATTCAGTGGCAGGGTGACACCTTTCATCTGATAAACGAAGGGCTTATCGGCCTTGATGTCGTGACGATCGGCAAAATAGAAGTTGGTATCATGCTTGGTGCCGTCGGCATCATCGGTCTCTGTGAGTTTGATGGTCACGCCATTGCAGTCCTGATCGGTGAGGATGGTGCAGGAGAAGTTATAGGCATCATTCTGAGCCGTTGCCAAAGCAGTATTGATGGCGAACTGCCCCTGCCACTGTGAGCCGCCAAGACCCTCGGGGAGTACCAGTTCATATGTATTGCCACTGTGCTTTGCTTCTTCATAGGCAATACCGCCCCAGCCGTTATCGGCCATGTAGTAGAAGTAGGAGATGAACTTGTCGCCATCGTCGACAGCCTTCCAGAGATTGTTGGCATCGTCATAGCTCATGGCAGTAGCCTCTTCGAAGTATATCTTACTGATTTTGACATGGGCGCCAGACGGAGAACCGCCGAAGTCAAACCAGAGCGACAGTGCATGGGCATCAGCCTGAGTGAGCGTGACGCCTTCTGCCTTATAGATGAATGGCTCGTCAGCCTTCACGTCATGACGGTCGGCAAAGAAGAAGTTCTGGTCTCGCTTGCCCTCGTCTGTGCCGTCAACATTGGTCTCTACCAGTTTGATGGTCACACCCGGGCAATCTTGGTCAGCCTCCACTACACAGTAGAAGTTGTATTTCTTGGCCTGAGAGGCTGCCATCTTGGTATTGATGGCAAACTGTCCCTGCCACTGTGAGCCGCCAAGTCCTTCCGGCAGTGTCAGTTCGTAGGCGTCGCCATTGTGCGTGGCTTCCTCATAGGCGATGCCTCCCCAGCCGTTGTCGGCCATATAGTAGAAGTAGGAATCAAACATCGAGCCCTCATCCACTGCCTTCCACAGGTTGGCACCTGAGTTATAGTCCCAATCCATGACGGGGGTGTCGGGGTTAACGGGAACAGGCTCATCCGAAGGCAGCACGGTACCGTCATCGTCGGCATGATCTTTCAGCACTATATTCTTGATATTGACATGCGTCTCACCCGTAGCATGACCGAAGTCGAATACCAGTTTCACGGGGTTGAGGTCCTTACCTTCGATGTCGCTCAGCCAGAACACATAGTCATCGCCAGCCTTCAGGTTCACGTCGTGGGCATCGATGATGGCTTCACTGTCGTCTTCGTTGGTCAGTTTCACGACGACACCGTCGATATCGCAGTCTGTGCTGAGTATGCAGGAGAAGTCATAGTGGTTGGCAGCAGAAGTCACAAGGTTGGTATGGAAATGTACCTGTGCCTGCCACTCGGCGAAGCATTCCTGTGGAATGGTGACATTGTAGTTGTTGTCACCCCCCTCGAAAAGGGCTTCAAAGGCTGCCGTCTGCTCATTGCCCCAACCCGGATCAGGATTGTAATAGAACGACATGACGGGTGTGATGTCCTTCCACATGTTGAACTCGCTGTTGGCCTTGAAGCCGGTGAAGGCCTTGGGAGCATCGTCCTCCTTGCTGGTGAACATGAAGCGCCAGGTGATGCCGCTGCCCTCGTAGAGGAGTATCATCTCTGAGTTTGTCAGCTTGGTGACGGTGAAGACGGGATTGGCGAACTGTGCATCGCTGGAAAGATAGGGGAAGAGCGTCTGAGCCGGCATCTTCAACACAATTTTGTCGCCATCGACATCGAAGTGGTAAGAAGTGTTCTGGGTCTCCACGGGAGCCATGAAGTCGATCTTACTGCCATCAGGCTGTACCAGGGTGTTGTATTCTGGGAAAAGACTGGTGCCATTGTTCACATAGACTGTGCCACCCTCACCCGGATCATAGGTATAGCTGCCATCGGCAGTGAATGTGATACGATCGTCATACACACCCCAGTCTGCCTTGTCGCCAGGGGCTGCACTCCACCAGTTGCTGCCGTCAGTACCTGGCTCACCACAACCCATGTGTCCCTGCTCAGCGTAGTTGATACGCCAGGTGCGGGAGACGCGGTTGATATAAGGTGTGAGGTCTACCTGAGAGTTCTCAAAGGTGAACTGCTTGGTGATGCTGCCCTGGCTGAAGCCGTTGCGGTTGCCGAGACGCAGTTCCACATCGTAGGTGCCAGCCTTGTTGTTGGCCCAGTTCATGGGATTCAGCGTGGAGTACTGAGTTCCGTTAATGGTCCAGATGGCGTAGGTCTGTGCCGGCAAATTGGCAGTGAAAGTTGCCTGGTTCACGCTTTGGTCAATATTCATATTGATGTCCACACCCGAGATGGAGGGGATGCCTGCCTGGTTCGGGCCGTCGAACGTCTCCGGCGAGCAGGCCGTTATTAGCAGCGTGGCTGCTGAAATGCACAATGCATAATGCATAATGCATAATTGGCTGCGCATCCTTAATATATTTGAAAATATTTTTTTCATATCTTTTTCGTTTTATAATTGTGAATTGTGCATTGTGAATTATGCATTATTAATAGCTTCCGTTCTGCTTGAGGGTTCCCTGGGCAGCGTCGATATTGTCCTGTGGGATGGGCAGATAGCGTACATCGGGCGACCAGGCCTTGGTACGGTAGTGGCCTGAGTCGTTGGCGGGTGTCAGCACAGTGGCAGCCCTGCCAGTACGGACGAGGTCGAAGTAGCGCTTGCCCTCGCCCATGAACTCATGACGGCGCTCGTTGAGGATGATATCCTCGTCTACACCATTGACAACAGGCAGACCGGCACGTTCACGTACTATATTCACATACTCAGCAGCCTCGCTGACACTTCCACCAGTCTTCAACAGCAGCTCAGCAGCATTCAGCAGGGTCTCAGCATAACGATACACACGGAGGTTGTTGTTGAAGCCGAGGTCGGCATCAGCCTTCTGGTCCTTGTTGTTACCCTTGCGACACATATATTTATATAGGCAGTAGCCAGTGTTCATCCAACCAGGATCGTCGCTGGTGCCGTGGGCGTTGAGGTCGAAGGCAGAGAACTCCTTGCGGATGTCACCCTCTTCGAAGCTGGCCACGGAGTGCAGGGGAATGGCGCTGAAGCCCCATCCTGCATCGACATCCTCGTAGGGATCGCCAGGATTGGCCTTGAAGCTGCGCGGACCGTGGAGGCGTGGGAACACACAACCACCGGCAGCGAGCTGGTTGCTCCAACCGCGAACGGAGTTATCGTCGAAGTAGTTGATCTCAAAGATCGACTCTGAGTTCCACTCGCCGCTCTCGTCCCAGATAGCCTGATAGCTGGGAGTCAGACCGTAGCGATGGCTGCTGATGAGCTCCTTCATGTAAGAGAGGGCCTTGCCGTAGCGGCTGCTGTCGTTCTGGATCATCACCATCTCAGCATAGATCATATAGGCCAGTGGCAGTGTCACATGACCTTTCTCGTCAGCGGGATAGTCGTCTTTCAGAGCACCGGTGGCGATGATGGCCTCCAATTCCTCGATCACCTTGGTATACACCTCGTCGGCTGTGCTCTGCTCATAGATATAAGGAGCCTCCAAGTTCTCGAAGTAGCAGGGCACGTTGCCGTAGAACTTCCAGAGTTGCAGATAATAGAACACGCGGAGCAGACGGGCCTGAGCCTCGTAGTCTGCACGCTGGGCGGACGTGATGCCGCCAGCCTGTTCCACCCAGTCGCAATACTTCAGCACGTCATTTGAGCGCTTCACGCCACTGTAACTGTCACTCCATACACCAGTGAGGCATACCACAGGGGTACATGAGTAGTTGAACATCAGCTGCAGCATCGGCTGGTCCGTGTTACTGCTGCCGTTGGGGTACATATCATCGCTCATGAACTCAGAGATGAAGTTCAGGGCATTGTACTGGTAAGATGAACCGTAGTCGTACCAGTGAAGGGGTGCGTATGCGGCCACCAGCGCCTCGTCGAGCGACGTCCTGGTGGTATAGTATTCCTCGATGAAGGTGTCGGTCGGACTGGTCACCTCCAGGAACGAGTCCTTACAGCCGGTCATTAAAGGTAAAAGGGTAAAAAGGTAAAAAGGTAAAACCTTCACCATAAGTCCTTTGGCCTTATTTAATATATTCGTTTTCATAACTCTTTCTTTTTTAATTTTTTAATTTTTTACTTTTAGAAAGTGACATTACATCCTACGCGGATCGTACGCGGCTGGGGATAGACACCGAAGTCGACACCGTTAGACTTGTCTGAACCAGAAGAGATTTCAGGATCGAAGCCCCAGTACTTGGTGAAGGTCAGCAGGTTCTCGAAGGCCACATAGAGGCGCAGACGGCTGATGAAGACCTTCTTCGTGAGGTAGTCGGGGATGGTGTAACCCAGCTCGATGTTCTTCAGACGGAGATAGCTGCCGTCGTGTACATAGAGGTCTGAGGCTTGCCAGTTGGTGGCATCGCCCTGAATATATATAGGATATTTGTTTGAGGTACCCTCGCCTGTCCAGCGTCCGAGGAACCAGCTGGGAAGGTTGATGGAGGGCAGGTCGAGACGGCGGGTGGCATCGAAGATGTCATTACCTGCTGTGCCCTGCCAGAACATCATGAAGTCGAGACCTCTCCACTGAGCATGCAGCGTGGCACCGAAGGTCCAGTCGGGTGTGCCCTTACCGATCTTCGTACGGTCGGCATCGTCGATGGTGCCGTCGCCGTTCACATCCACGAAGCGGACATAGCCAGGACGTGCATCGGGCTGAATCAGTCCCTGAGGACCTGTATAGGCATTGATCTCCTCCCAGTTCTGGAAGATGCCATCGGTCTTGTAGCCCCAGAAGTAGGTGAAGGGCTCGCCGGCCTCAGCACGGGAGATGTTACCCAGGTTAGAGACGTTATCGTAGGTATCGAAGCCGGCAGCGTTGCCCAGGCGGATCAGTTCGTTTTTCAGATAGGAGGCGTTGGCCTTGATCTGGAACTTGGCGTCCTTGATGTTGAACTTGTAGCCGAGCTCGAACTCGACACCAGAGTTCTCCATATCACCCACGTTACCGATAGGCTTCGACTCACCCACGTACGACGGGATGTTCATATCCTTCAACATGCCGTTGGTCTTCTTCTTGAAATAGTCCACGGTGAACGTGATCTTATTGTTCAGGAAGCCGAAGTCAACGCCGATGTCGGTCTGTTCAGACTCCTCCCACTTCAAGTCGGGGTTCGAGAGACCACTGGCCTTCGAACTGTTCACTTCCTTCTCGCCGCCGGCCATGCCGAAGCCGTAGTTGTTACCGCCCTGTGTCAGCACGGTATAGCGGAAGTCACCGATGTTGTCGTTACCGTTCTTACCCCAGCTGAAACGCACTTTCAGGTTATTCAACCAGTCGTTAGTGCTCTTCATGAACTTTTCGTTCATCACGTTCCAACCCAAAGAGAAAGAGGGGAACGTACCATATTTATTATTTGTACCGAAGCGGCTGGAACCGTCGCGACGGACTGTTGCCTGCACCATATAACGCTCATCATAGTTGTAGCTCAGACGGGCGAAGAGGGATGACATCGTGTGGTTCACACCAGGGCCGCCCCATCCGTCACGGTCGCCGTTAGCAGCGAGACCTGTGGCAGCATTGATCCAGGGCTTGCTGTAATCTTTCAGATTATTGCGAGAGGCACCCAGCGTCCAACCGGTGTTCTCGAAGGCACTCTGACCGAGCACCACGTTGATGGTGTGCTTGTCGAAGGTCTTGTCGTACATCAGCACGTTCTCCACCTGCCACACCGTACCGCGGTCGCTCTCCATCGAGGCAGAGCTGTAATTGCGGTGCTTCGTCGGCGAGATCCAATAAGGAGTAGCATAGTTCTGGTTGCCCCAGAACGACATGTCGGCACTGTAACTGAAACGATATTTCAGGCCGTTCCAGATACCCAGCGTAGCCGAGAAGTTGCCCACGAACTTGTGGCTCCAGTTGTCGGCCACGGGCAGCTGGAATGATGCCAGCGGGTTTGCCATCTCGTTGAAGCCAGCGCCAGGGATGTTCAGCAGCTTGCCGTTATCGTACATAGGCACGTACTCATCAGGATAGGTGGAGCTGTAATAGTCAATCTGCTCCTGGGCTGCCTCACCCTCCACGTAGGGAGCGATCACTGGGGGCAGGGCGAGGGCAGAGCCTATCTCGTTACCCCATTGTGAGTTGGGATCCACACCGGTATTCTTCACACGGGCGTAGGAGAGGTTCACCTGCACGTCGAGTTTGTCGAGCCAGTTGCGTTCTTTCGTCAGGTCAAACACGGTGAAGTTGAAGTTGCCACGCAGCGTCAGACGGCGATAGTTCGAGTGGCCGTAGTTACCGCCGACGATACCCTCCTGATTGTAGTAGCCGAGGGAGAAATAGTAGTTCACCTTCTCCGTGGCTCCGCTCAGCGTCACCTCGTGGTTCTGCACGGGGGCGTTATCGTTGAAGAGCAGATCCTGCCAGTCGGTGTTTGTGGTCACGTTGTAGGGATCGGCATATTTCGGTGCCTGTCCGGCGTTCACCAGTCCTTCGTTCTGCAGTATCATATAACCCGTGGCGTCGAGCACGTCGCGGTGCTTCCAGGCAGTCTGCCAGCCCTGAGAGAAGTTGTAGTTCACGGTCATCTTACCCATCTTACCCTTCTTCGTGGTCACGAGGATCACACCGTTGGC
>Ga0265298_10001423_pt1 | contig 35509 bp, 32 predicted proteins | sample AusTroGonzalo_MG_3_FD_193486 | JGI IMG/M metagenome (GOLD analysis project Ga0265298, IMG submission 193486) | Bovine rumen microbial communities from tropical cattle in Woodstock, Queensland, Australia - Gonzalo_01 | ecosystem: Host-associated > Mammals > Digestive system > Stomach > Rumen ...
CTATGTCAAAACCGGATTTGGCGTTGCAATCAGACGGTCGATTGAAAACATCAGAGAACCAAGTGTGCCAGAGGAAAAAATCTTGATTACCGGCAACATCGATGTCTGATAAATCCAACTGCGGATAGGAGATGCTGACCTGGCTCTTTATCAGTGATTTAATCTCGTTTTGTAGCTGTTGTTTCTTGGTATGATTTGTACAACTGTAATATGAACTCAGTTTCTTCCTTAGAGACTTTTGAATACCTTCTACCGCTTCGCTTGAAGAAAAAATATCGAGCTCTCCTGTTTGTTCTGTCAAACGGCTAAGGTCTACTCCTTTATAGCTCTCAAGCAGCGAGTTACCCTGCATAATCTTATAGTCAAGGTTAGGGAGGGGAGAAGGTGTATCCTCATCTACAACAAGAGAAAGCCAAAAACGCAGACGAGCAATATCAATGGCTCCTTTCTCTATGTCAACGCCGTAAATGTTGTTCTTGATTATTTCACGTTTGAGTTGTGCCCTGTCCCGGTTCTCCTCTTTTCCGAGAACCAACGCCTCTTCACATCTGACAAGCTCGTTGAGGAGACCCATCGGGAAAGCCCCTGAACCGATTGCTGGATCGCAAATCTTTACGGCAACCAATGCATCAAAGAGCTTGTCAATCTCATCGTCATTCAGCTTTTCTGCTTCTTCGTAAGGATTGGTCACAAAGGCTCTGACCTCTCCTTCAATAATCCCAGCTTTCTCTACAAGATAGGCGATGAGCGATTCCTGGCACATGTATCGGACAATCTCCTTGGGCGTGTAAAAAGCCCCCTTGTCCTTATTATCTTCAAGCAGATTCTCGAAAATCTTGCCCAGCATTTCAGGGTCAACACCTACCTCTGCGTCATCCGGATCGTTTTCATCAACAGTGAAGTTGTACTCCGAATAGAATTCAAATAATTCCGAGAAATACTCCTTGGGAAATACAATGGAAAGATAATCCTCCTCGTCTGCTTCAAAAAGACCACCATTAAGATAGGGGATAGAGGACCATCCCTTCAGAAGAGAACTATCCCACTCCTGTTCCTTGAACAGGGCTATTCGGTTTTCAGGCTTAGTATTGAGTATCCCGAAGAATAGAGGTTCAAGGACGGAATTAAGGTAATCATCCTGTTTGTCCGAATTGCGGAAAAGATTGAGCATGAAATTATAATCTCCACACATCCAACCTTTCCTTTGCAGGAAATGGAGGAATGTGATTCGCCCCATCAGTTTCTTGACGTAATCGCGGACTTTCTTCTCGTTATTGCAAAAGGCAGTGTAAATCACCTCATTGGGTTTTCCGGTCAACTTTTCTACCCACTTGCTACCTTCCTTGACATACTCCTTCCCTGTGATATAGCGGACAAACTTAGCATACTGCTTCCGATATGTGTCAAAGAATTCATCCGAAAGAGCTTCGACAGAAAAAGCCTCAAGAAGTGCCTTGTTATCCTTTTTGCTTGCAGCCAACGAAACAAACCGATCAATAGCGGTCCGGCAATGGAGATCTTTCCCAAATAGATAAGTATACCTCTTTGCTTCAGTCGTATCAGACTGTGTTCCTCGTTTATATGCATAAGAGAAACGCCAGTTCCGACCTTCAGGATTGTCATAATGGAAAAGCATGAAGGCGTGGGTAAATTGGAATACCCTGCTTCTGATGATACGCTGTATGCCCACACGTGACCGGGAGATAATCGCATTATCCTCCAAGGTAACATCGAATACTTCCACAATGTCAACGTCGGTATCCGAATCAATCTGAGCAACTCGGTAGATACTCTTGATGTTTGCCTTTTTCAGAGCTTCTCTGTCAATGTCGGACGTGATGTCTTCTTTGACGGGTAAGACCTCAAGCTCCTCGCCGAAAATAGGCCGGAGCACCTTGTCAAGAAATACCGGATAGCCGGGATAGTCGTTATCAAATATACTTTTAAGAACGTCTCGCATGGTCCTATGATATTAGCGCATTATTGTTTTTCCTCGCAGAGGGCAAAGACTGGATCGCCGTATCTGACCGTCGCTTTCTCGGCAATCGTTGAAAATACGGAGGTTATCCAGATACTGACATCCTCATTGACCCCAAATAGGGAATCTCCTTGCTGGTCCCTTTCTTCTTTGTATTTGAGCAACCTGCGGGCAACGGTAGTGTTATTGTTGCGCAAGGCGCGATTAGCGGCTTTCCACGCTTTCTTTGCTTCAGGTGTAGTCAGTTCAGATTCCAAAGAATGCAGGAAAAGATTTGCAGCACGAATCGTTCCGGAAGAATCTCGTGCTGTAGCCATCTGGGTAACATGCATCTGATAGCAATTCAGAATGGCTTGCTTGACTTCATCACTGATAGCATTCTCTGGCGAGTCAAAGAGATCATTTTCCTTACATTTCAGTTCAGCCATACACTCTAATGGCGAGATAGTCTTCACCTCTTCTCCGGAAGCGAGGATGTTTGTAAGCCCACGGTTGATAGCAGTAATCACGGCAACGGTCTTTCCTGCTTCAGTATTGCGCAAGACACCTCCCAGGGATTCAAAGGGCAGGTTTGACAAAAATGCGTATCTATCCGGATGGGCTTTCTGGAACCCTTTCAGGTCAGAGATATACTTGCCGAAAGGAGATTCCTCGTCATCGATAAGCTTATTGAAGTCGGCTTCAGAGAGTTCCTCCAATTCGCTGAAGATCTTGTTATCCTCACCAAACATTGTGTGGAAAGCCTGTAATTTTGCATAAGCAATCTCTATCAGGCGTATTTGCTGGTTGCTTTGTGTGGTGGGGTAGAAGTTGAAGACATGAACGTAATCCTCTTTTGACCCGATTCGGTTCACGCGGCCAATCCGCTGCATCAACCTCGTTGCGTTCCAAGGGGTATCGTAGTTCAGAATAACGTTCGAGCGGTGTAGGTTGACACCTTCAGCAAGGACTTCCGTGGTGACGAGGACGTCGTAATCATCTCTCCTGTCTTCTTCCTTCGCATTAGCGTCGAAATTAGCCACAATGGCCTGGTGCATTTCATCACGGTTTTTTGCTGAAATCTTAAGGGCTTTATGCTTGCCAGTAGAGTTGATGTAGCGGACGAGGGAGTCAAGCGTATCAATTGCCTCGGTGAATATGACCAGACGGGGTTTGTCGTATCCATGAGGATTGTTGATATCCTTGTCGAAGAGATCCGTCATTAGATGTAACTTAAAGGCGTCCATCTTCGGGTCGAGGTCGTTCTTGTCCCAACGTGCGCAAAGATTCTTGATCAACTTCAGGTCCTGACGGAGATCATCAATATACTTGTCGGAAAAATCTTCCCTCTTAAACTTGAGGTTGTTCTTTCCCTTCCTTTCAACCAACTCATCCAATTTACGGATGGCCTTCTTCAAGCCTCCCTCCGCTACGATAACATGGTTGACATCGACATCCGGGCAAATATAGACCGTATCGTTCTCAAGCATGTCAATCATGTTCTGCGTATAACGTTCCAGATTATGCAGGGATGTCTTGAATGCACTGAAACTGCTTTCCAGTCTTTTGACAAGGAGAATACGCATAATATTAGAGAGCTGCCTAGAAACACGGTCTGCACTGATGTTGCGGCCCTCATATTTGCGTTTGTTTTCCGGAGACTTGAAGTATGAAATAGCCGTATACCGATAAAAACCAAGATTCTTTTCAGGATCGAACGGCTGGTACTCATCCTTGACGATGGCAGAAATGGTATCGAAGAAGAGTTGGCAAAGTTCATCATCCAACTCATATTCGAGCTTGTGCGGCTCCTTGACCAATGGGAACTTTAGCTGTGCGCTGTCTTCAGCATAGTGCTTGCGAATATCCGTTCTCGTCCTTCTGACAACCAGATCGTTGAGAACCCTTTCACGAATTTCGCTGGCCACATACTGAAGCATACGTTTCCCTTCGGGAGAGCTGTCTTTTCTGGAATCATTGAAATCCTTAATCATGCGGCTGAAGAAAGAATCCAATTTCCCTCCCAAGACATTCGGAAGAGTACTCTTATTGGGCTCGCGCTGGAAAAGATAGATCTGATTGCGAAGGTCAACAGGGGAGTTGTTCTGAGGAGTAGCGGAGAGAAGGCCGACAAAAGGGGCTTTACCCGTGCGGAGTTGGATATCTCCGATCAGGGTATCCAAATCCTGATACTTCTGAGTCTGGTTGTTTCTGAAATTATGACTCTCATCAATCATGATGAGGCCGTAATTGTCATAGCCAAGAGAACCGTCGAATTCTTCACTGACCTCAGCCTCCGCCGCGGCATCAGCCTCGTCAATGAGTTTACCAAGACTGCCGGTCGTAATAAAACGCACACAGTCACCAACTTTATCTACTGCGTCCCTGTCAAAATCAACAATAGTCTTTTCCCAAGCTTTCTTGATAGCAGGAGGTGTGATGATTAAAACTTTCCGTTCTCGGCCAAGAGTAGAGGCTTCTGCGAGGAATTTCTTTATAATAAGAAGGCCAACAACTGTTTTTCCAAGTCCGACGACATCTCCTAGTATAAAACCACCATGGTTCTTCATGATGAAGAAACACTGCTGCACAGCATCCATTTGGTATGACAAGGAGGAATAATGAGTAGGAAGATATGACTTGAGTACCACACTCGAGCTAGGATCCGCAATGTCTCCAAGCTGCTCTTGAAGATACTTGATGTACACCTCGTAAGGCGTCAATGCTTTATTCTGCTCCTTTTCGATAACATCCTTAACTCTCTTCCCAACTGGGGATGGCGCCAAAATTTCCTTGATAAACTTTCCAGTCCAAGGAACGCTTTGTTCCCACATCTCGGTAAACCAGGCTATGTGCGATTTGCCGTATTCATCTACAACACCATCAACTATGCGTGGGTTCGTTTCCAGATAGTTCAATTCCGCATTACCTCTGAGGCCTTTTTCGGTAAAATTAGAACTGCCAATAATACCGTGAGCGACACCATTACCACTGAAAATGTAGCATTTTGCATGGAGGAATCGTTTCACCTCAGAATCCTGCCCGTAGATACGGATGTGGATCCGTGATTGTTGATCGTCATCTGGATTTGCATATTTTAATAGCATCCGGACGATGGGTTGATAATCCTCGGACAATTTTTCGATATCTCTCTGGATGTAGAAATCCGGGAATTTCTCTTCCTTTGTCAAATCGGGACGCATTTGATACGACCTAAGCTGGGGCTCTTGTCCTATAAGAAGATCCAAAACACCACCTCTTTCAAAATAAGCCTCAAACTCATCCTGAAGTACCTTCATGCCGGCTAGATCCCAGAATCCGGTGGCAATCCGTAGTCTTCGGTACTCTTCCTTGCAGAGCATCTCCCGAAGATATTCAGATAGCATAAAATGCTCGGAGTTATCTATCAGAGTATTCTGAATAAACATATATCGTCTTTAGTTTCTATTCGTTCCTGAGTGAATCTGCAAAAAACAATACTTTCATCCATGACAACAACAGAAATAGCTTCTGTTTCCTGAAATTAAACCACAATATACAAAGTTACGATTTTTTGCGACACTCAATCATTGGTGAAAAGAAAATACGCAAAACAGCTCCGATAGAGGAGCTGCTTCACAAAAGAAAAGTATCCGAGTAATCTGTTTATCTTGATCTGTGATGAACTTGGGAATCATCCTCTTCGACCTGCTTCGACGCAACGGCCAGTTGGGCTCCTTCTTGTGGTGAAACACCAGGTCTGAACAATGAGAAGTCAGCCTTTTCACCCTTGTCCAACTCCAGTTGGATGGCATCAAGCCTCTGGTTGATCATGCCGGTACAGCGTTTTACCTCAGAGAGGACGGTCTTCAAGAAGTCAGGGCCTTGCTGAAGGGAACCAAGCCAAGATTTGAGATAGGCGGCGCTGTCATTCTTCACGTGCTTCGTGAGCCCGTGCTGGCTGGCGATGAGGGCGGCCGACAGTTCTGCCGTCAGTTCCTCCTTCGCATACTCCTCTGAGCCGAACGCATGTCCCATCGTTCTGTTCAGCCTGGATGCGGCTCCTGTCGCATGGGCACACTCATGGAGCGTGTTCGTGGCGAAGGCCTCTCCGTCGATGAACTGCTCACGCGTCGGAATGACGATCTCGTCACGGGCAGGGGAGTAGTAGGCCTTGTCACCCTTCACCTGGTTGATCGGGCAGAAGAAGAGATTATCATCGATCATCCTGTCGATGGCCGGGTCGCTCTTAAGGTCTCCCTGATGCACGATTTGACCGGCGGCCAACTGCTTCAGCTTCTCGTACAGTTCCGGTCGCGTCTCAGCGATGTTCGTCTGACCGGCGACGTTGAATACGTTGAAGACCTGGAGTTTCGGATAGACCTTGTACTTAGCTTGTTCCTCCTTCGACAGGTTCCGGTAGTCATCGTATGGAATCCTCTCCTTCGTCTGGGGATTCACGACGGTGAACGTGGTCAGGAACACGGGGAAAGATTTCTCGCCCTTGTTGACGGCGACCATGGGAAGTTTGTTCCCATTCTTGTCCCGGGCCTGGAACACATTCCCGTTCTTATCTTTGATGTAGTTGAGATTCGTGATGCGGTCGAAAGTCCCCCATACAGGAATGTCATAGCCCATCTTCTCGGCCTGGAGCATCAGCATGAGGGAGTTCCCTCCGTTGTAATGACGGCCAGAAAGGTTCTGGGGAGGAATGGCCGCTCCGGGCATGAACCACGGTTTCTTCCAGTTGCCCTGGAAGGACTGGATCTTCTCGATCATCAACTCGGTGAACCGCTCCAGCGCCCTGTCGGCCGCGGAGGGTCCACCCGAGTGATATTTCTTTTCTGCTGCCATAACGCCTACTGGTTATTGAATTGCTTCTCCCATCCAGAGATAGAAGATACACGGCAGCCGATGTCGAGCCGGTCGTTGAAGAGATTGAGTTCCAGGGCACCTTCAGCATTGATGCCCGCCTTAGGGACAAGGCATTCCGGACGCTCCTCGGAGAAATCCACGAAATGCACCCAGATGTAGCTGAAATTGTCCTCGGCGATCTTCTCTGCGCTATACGCGTCGAAGACCCTGTAAGCCCCTTTCTTTCCTTGTTTTTCCTTGATTTCCTTCCCACCAAGCGTGCCTCGGAAGTTCATCGTCCCTTCGATCTTGTCTTTCTCCTTGGTCTTGTTGACCTCACTGGCTGAAAGGTTGAAGAAAACGATGTCCTCACGCTTGCGGAAGGTCAGGACGCCCTTGACCTTGACACGGTCTCCGGAGGAAAGGCTGAGGACGTCCTCGTCCTCGCCGTCACAGGCGACACTGATGTCGATGTCGCGGGTCTCACCGTTGTCCTTCAGTTCACTGGAAACGCCGAAGGTTACGAACGGGTTTCCCTCACGGTCGTTCTTGATCTCGGGTGCACGGAATACGCGCCCGATGATGGTTACGTTACACTTAATCATGATCTGGTTCTTTTTATAGGGTTGTTGTTCATTGAATTCATCGCCTCGTCGAAGTTCTTCGAGGCAAGGGCGTTCGCCTGGGATTCGGAAGGGGAGAGAACCGGAGTTGCCGGCTGCACCTCCTGGGCATTCCCCATACCGTCAATCTGGATGGCCATGGCCATCAGCCCGGCGAAAAGGGCGCTGGCCAGCTCGACGATGGGATCGGAGGTGTAACCTCCGCTGTCTCCCATCAGACCGAAGAAGTTCTTCCAGGAATCATTCTCCTGAGCATCCGCTCCGGAAGAGATCGTGTTGAAGTAGTCCTTGTCCTTGGGCTCATCCTTCTTGGGTTCATCCTGCTCCTGTGCCGGTTTCTCCTCGGCGGGAGCAGGGGCGGGCTGCTCGCCCAGCACGGCCTTGGAGTTGGCGGCCAGTTCGGCGGTGCTCGTTGTCGGAGCAAGCGTACTTTGCCAACCCTTCTCCTGCATCACCATCCTGTCGTACTTGTCAAGGCCATTCTGACGGATGAGCGCCTGAAGGCTGGACGCATACTGCTTGCTGGAGGCGTAGCCGTCCTCCTGTAGTCCTCGCGTCCATCCGACATAATCGTCGGGGGAGAGCTCGAAGAGGTTCGAGTACCGCTTGTTTCCCCTCAGGAAGAGGGAATGATGCTCGTAGCTGTCGGCCACGGAAGCGTACTGGCAGAACTTCTCGTTCGGCTTGTCGTCGGTATACACGAGATACCGGCCGCCGCCGTCCAGCCACGTTTTCGTAGCCTTGATCCCGAAGTGGTTGTTGCCCTTGCGGGACAGCTCGCTCTGGCCGCTGGCGCTTTCCAGGATGCCTTGTGCCAGCGTCACGGAAGCAGGAATGCCGTACTTGCGCATCTGCTCCATCGCGGCCTCCGCGTATTTGTCTACATAGTCGCTCGCTTTGCTCATCGTTCTTTTGAGGGATATAGGGTTCAACCTGGGTGACGGGTACTTGTTGCCGGCAAGGGCCGGACTGGCGGCAATACTTACAGCCACCAGTCCGGAAAGGAGGAACCTAGCGATGGAAGCCACGGTGGTGTTCCTCCTCTTCCTGTTTGGCTACTGCCCCGGCAATAATGCCCACGACGGCTCTGGTCTCGGCTTTGGTGAGAGCCTCCTTGGCCTTCTCCTCGCGTTCCTCCTTCGCCTTCTGCTCGGGCGAGTTCATGCGCTTCTCCCCCTGCTGCTTCTCGGCCTCCGCCTGTTTCTGCAGACGCAGCACGTCGGCGAAAAGCGTGGCGGCAAGGTTGCGCTTGTATTCGACCTTGTCCTCCGCCATCCAGAGGCGCTGCCACTGGGACTGGGAGACCTCCCGGGGCTCGGGTTTCCCGACACCCTCGATGACGGGAGCGCAGACGATCCTGTCGTCCTTGGTCTTGACGACATTGACCTTGCTGATCAGCGACAGGTCCACGTCCTTCTCCCTGGTAGTGAACAGGTCGACCTTCAGGGAAGGATCCTTCGTGGCCAGGTCATAGTATTTCTGGGCGAGCTGCGTCTTGATTTTGTTCCCGGTAGCCTCTTCCATCTTCGACGCGGCGAAGAAACGTCCGATGTCACCGCTCTCAGGATAGATTGCGAATCCTTTCTCAGCCTCCGGCTTGACGTACATGGCCCACTTACCGTCATCATCCTGGACCATCAGGAGCTTGGCGCTAATCCTGTCGTTCTGCGCCTCCTGACGGACCGGCTCGCTTGTCTTCTCGATCTTGACGCCGTGCTCGGCCTTGTACATCATCGAAAGGGCGTTGTTGACCTCGGCCTCCAGCCCGTCCATAAGACGGGGGCTCTTCTCCATCGCCTCTTTCCACTTGTCGATGAGCGGGATATTCTCGTCGGCGATACGTGCCGGAAGGCCAAACTGGTTCATCTTGACGGCAGATGCCAGCTCCACCACAAGGCGTTCGCGCTGGACCTGGGACTCGGTCGGGCCATAACCGCTTTCGGAAGCTCCCGGACGGCCAAGCCTGCCCGGATGGCCCGTAGCCGCCACGATCTGGCGCACGGCCGCCTGGACATACTCCGGATACGTGTCGTAATGCTTCTGGGCGGGAAGATGGATGAGATCCTTTCCGCTGTCGTAGTGCGCAATGCCTATCCCGTCCCGGCGGATGAGCACAAGGTTCTCGCCGATGGCTTTCAGGAAGTCGTTGACATCCATCCGGAGCTTCTTGTCATCCTGTTCGGATTCCCCGCGCTCCGACACCGGGCCGAACTCCTTCACGGCCGCCTCGAAGGCTTCTTTATCGGATAGAGGAAGCGTCGTCTGCTCGATATTGAAAAGCGAGCGGATCTCGCGGTCACGGACGGGAGAGTATCCTTTCTTCTCCTCGTCGGAAAGGGCGTTGTATTCCTGGCGGGAAATGGTCCTTTCCGCATTGGAGCGGTCACGGAACTCATTCCACCTGTACCATATGAAAGGAACGCCTTTCTCTCCGGCCTGCACGTTGTCTCCGCGCTTCTTGGCCTCTGGAAAAGGGGTGTACAGATTGGTCTTGAATCCGCCACTGTCGCTGTGGAGGGCGAGCGTGAGGGCATTGAAGGCGGAGATGGATGCCCCTGAGGTGGACTTGAAGAGTCTCGGGGCCATCTTGCCCTGCGCATTGAGAAAGACGCCGCCAGCGGCGGCTCTGTCGAGGGCCTCCGTGAGGAGCTCCCTCCGGCGGTCAGCAGCATTCTGCTCTAATTGTGTTCTCTCTGACATATGACTGTAGTTTTGATGGTTTGTTATCGTTGTGTGATTCCTCTGGTCTGGCTGCGGGATTCCTCCTCGAACCGGTCGCGGGCCTCGCTGACCTCCTGCATCCGGTCGCATTTCTCAAGGACTGCGTTGGCCAGCGTACCGAGGGGGAGAGCCCCCACGGCATGTGCTTCCACAACCTTATCAGGCAGGGTGACGGTGACGGGAATCCCGTCGATGGACGCGATCAGGTTGTTTCCCTGTATCTGGGCATCCCGGATACGGGGATTCATCTTTTGGTCCTCATACTGGAGATACCTGTTCTGACGGACCGGATCTGCGGTCACGCCGTCACGTTTGGCGAGTTGCTCGTGTCCGGCCTTGTTGATGAGGTTCGCCCCGCCGAGTCCGATGAGGGTCATCTTCAGCAGCGGGTTCTTGACGAAAAGTCCCGCCATGATGCTTGCGATGGGCACCAGGTTGTCCTTGATGCCGAGGCTCTGCGTCTTGCCGGTGAACATTCCAAGGAGAATGTCCGGCAGCATGGCGAGGATGTATCCGGCATTGCGGCCGATGTCTCCGATGCCGTTGAGCCCGAGGCCAGTCAGGATGCCCTGCCAGCCGCCGGTGTTGCTCTTCGCCGGAACGGATTGCTGCTCCGAAGATGACTGCGTCACTTCCTGCACGGGAGCCTGGGCGACTTCCTTCTTCGCCGAATCCTCACCGGCCTGCAGGGTCTGAGGTTCCGGTTCTGGCTCCGTCTGTGCTACAGGAGACTGTTCCTGAATGACAGGTTCCTGTTTCTGCTCCTGCGGCGCGGTCTCCTCCTGCTTCCCACCATTCGCTGCCAGCCATTCCTCCTCGTATCCGGGTGCGATGACCTTCGGCACATCCTTGCGCTGACTTGCATCGACAGTGTCGATGACGGTATTGATGGCGAGGTCCGCGCCGACGAACTTGAGGCCGCTGACGACACCGCCGCCGAGGCCTCCCATCGACGCGAAATCCGCTGCGGCACCGAGTCCCCAGCCGATTCCCTTTTCAACTTTGGTAGGATTGTACATCTCTTCCGCGCGCTCCTCAATCTCCCTCTGAAGAGGTGTCTTCCTGGCCTCTTCCGGAAGCCCAAAGATGGAGTTGCCGGCGGCCTTGCGAAGGATGTAATCGATGGATGACTGAGGAACCTGGTCTCTGGCCATCTTTTCAATCATCATCTCTTCGATCTGAGGGGTAACGGTAATACCTTCCTTACGGAGTTCAGCCTTCACCATCTCGACATAATCCTCCGCAGTCTTGGAATTCCATTCGCCCGTAACCCTGAGCGAATCCAGGGCTATGGCCTGGGATGCCATCCCACCGTCAGGACCGGATATCCCGGACAGGATATAGGCAGGGGAGCGCATGAAGCGCCTGGTCTCCTCGGCCTGACGGCTCCGGAGATCCTGCATCACCCTGTCCATGATGGGCTTGACCTTCGTCGTGAACTGTTCCCTGTCTGTCATCGTTTATCCTTTTTTCGGGTAATCAAAATCTCTGGTTGGATCTTGATCCAATCCTCATTTCATGGGTTCAATGGATACCTTTCTCCGAGAGTATGGCCGTCCTCGATATCTTGTCGATGATCTTTTCCAGATAGGCCGTTTTGTTGGGCACTATGGTCTCCGGAGGTATGCCATCTAGCTCGGGAATAATTTCGTAAACGACCGGCATGAGTCCCCAGGTGTTGATCTGGTCCAGATCGTCCTTGAGCCTTTCCTTGAGCATCAGCTCCTTGATCTTCTCCACCGACAGTCCGATGGAGAAGATGCTGGCGCTGTCGCTGCCCTTGCTCCCCGTCACAAGCGTGACCGGGAAGGCGTTGTTGGAATACATCAGGTAGACATCACCTCTGTAAGGGTAGACCCCTTCTTCCTCATCCTCAAGGGGTATAATCACAGGGGCTGGAGCCAGGACTTTCCTGTTCTTTTTCGGAACACGGACGATGACCTTGATGGGACTGCCCAGGAAGCGTAGCGACTCTCCGAACTGGAGCTTGACCATTGTTTCATAGGCGCAGTACTCGATCCTGTCCCTTGTATTCCTTATGTCCAGGACGAGGATGTCGAACGGGGAGCCGGACAGGTTGTAGTCCGCCTTCTTCATGAGCTTCTTGACGGTGTCCTTGAACCGTTTGATGGTTTCTTTCTTAATCATGGTTAACCGATTGTCTGTTTGTTTATCCTTTTTCTGTTACTGTCCGTTACAGGTTCACCTGCTGTGCGAGCAGCTGTTTCCTTGTCTCCTCGATGGCGTTGTGATAGACCTCCATTTGCCTAGGGAAATAGTCCTCCAGCCAATCGTCCTTCGCCACCTGGTTCCGGATGAAGAGGATCGCGTTCTGTCGTGAGATCTCCACGCTGGCCTCGCCGTCCTTCCGGTTGTTGAACCAGGCCTTCGTCCACCAGCGCACGCCCGCCTGATCCGGGTAGACGCTCACAGTCCTCGGGATGTCGAAGCTCTGGACGGTGATGTCCAGACCCTCCAGCGGATCCACGAGGCCGCTGTCCGCTACAGCCTGTCCGTAGGCTTTTTTTTTACGCCTTCATCCCACGTAGACAGGTATGTCCCGTGGATCAGCGCGAGATAGTTCAGGAAGTCGGCGATGAGCAGGTTCTGCACCTTCGCCGCCAGCGGGACGCTCCTGCGGCCAAGACCCATGGGATTCTCCATCGACGGCATGGCCTCGAAGAAATACTTCCTGGACGAAGCCATCGTCAGGATGTTCCTGAGGGCACCTTCCGTCCTCTGGGGAAGCGTATAGGTTCCGCTTCCGAGGTCGGTCAGGTACGCCGGGAAGAACCGGAGCATCAGCTCCTCTATCTCCTCGGCATCCCTGTCATATCGTGTATGCAGCCCCGCGGCAATGGCAGAGATGTCATCGGATTCCATTCCGGCGTTCCTGCGCTCCAGACTGCGTATGTTTCCGTAGATCATCGTGAGGAACTCGATCGGATCCAGCTCCTCGCCCTTGTATTTCGTCTCCATATGGAGAAGGTCGCCGCTGACACTTACCGTCTGACCGGCACGGACCGGTTCACCGTATCCTGCAAGGATGTTCGAGAGATGGCCATATGTCACCTCGTAATCCCCGTACCGGATGACCTGATAGGTCCCGTGCACACTGTCCGTGCCGATCCCTGAGACGGTTCCGCTGGCTACGGCGGAAAGCAAGTAATGGGGCGCGGCGAAATCTACCCCGTGGTGGAAGAACTCCAACCCTGTCTGTGGATTTGTCTGTTTGCCGTAGCCAAGCGACATCACTACCTCACGGTCGCGCTCCTCGAACGGCATACAGTAGCCGGAGGGTGACTTGAGAATCATTTCCTGCGAGTATTTCATATCTGTTGGTGTTTATCTTCTGCGATGAATCTGTTCAACCTCCTGCGGCTCGTCCTGCCTCATGTCCTTCGCCTGAGTCAGACGGGCCGGATCGGCCTGGACGGCGGCGGGGGAGAGCTCCCTTCTGGAATTGTTGCCGATGGTCATCATGGCGAGCATAACCCCGGCCAGCTTGGCCATCCAGCCGAAGCGGCCGAAGACCAGGAAGGCCGAGAGGACAAGCCCCATCACGCCCATCCCCGAGACGTTGCCGTGGGTGAGGTTCTGGAAGAAACCTCCCATCATCTCGCCGCCGTTGCCGGAGGACACGTCGGAAAGGAAGCTGGAAATACCATTCAGTTTCCCGTCAACGTTCTCGGCGGCTCCGGAGACCTTCTCCGTCATGTTGCCGACAGACTCCTTCAGGTCGCGGATGCCGTCCACGGCCCCGTGAACGGTCTCGCTGACCTTGTCAGTCGTCTCCTTGCCTATGATGGCGTCGCTGACGATGCCGACGACGCTCTCGTCGGTCGTGAGCTTCTTCCAGCCCACATAGCCAAGACCGCCACCGACGGCTGCGGTCTTGAGCGCCGTACCCGCACCCTTCAGCGTCTGCTGCGGATGCAGGAGGGCCTTTCCTCCGGTCTCCACGGCGGCTTTCGCCCCGCGTCCGGCCCATTTGGCGGCCTTGCCGCCCAGTTTCAGGACTGATCTCCAACTCATATCATCATCGTTTTAAGGTCTCACAGTCTTTCCCATGGTCTTCCATCTGCGGAAGGCCTCGGTCGAGATGCTTTCGACATCAGCCTTATCCGGCTGCTGGCCGGACACCTCGTTCCAGACATCAGTGAGAGTGGTGTATTTCACGGCCCGGATGAGCCGCTCAAGCTTCTTGTTCATGCCCTTCAGTTTCGGACGCACACCGAAGACGATCTCGGTGCGTTCCTTCTCGGTCATCTTCACATCGGAAAGGCATACGATGCGGATGTCATTCACGATCTCCACACTCTGGAGGATCACCTCCCTGTAGACCTTGTTCCGGTTCGCTGAAAGCGCCACCGCAAGGGCGTTGCCGGGACTCTGGGCGATACGCTCAGTGAGCTTTCCGGTATTCTCCGCTAGACGGTCAATCTCGTGGTAGAATCCGTAGATCTGGGCTGCATAGACGATTATACCGTGGAAGGTATCCAGGTACTCGTTGAACTCCTCGTCGAGCTTCCTAACGCCTTCCACTTCGCTCTTCACCCATATATGCCCGGATGTCTCCAGCAGCATCGCCTCCTGCTCCGTGCGAAGGGAATTCTCAGCCTTCTCGGTATACAGGAGGATCATCGCAGCCAGGGTCGGGTCGATGGACTGCGCCCGGAGACGCTCACAGAGCATAAGCATCAGGAGCAGCGGGACGATAACGAACAGTAATCTTCTCATAACAATCATTATCTAGTAGGTCCTGGAAGCACGCTTCCAGCGGTCCTGCGCATGGCGCGCTATCTCGCCGTAGTCACGGTCGATGATCCCCTCCGTCGCGTTGTACCACACGTCGGAGAGGGTATAGTAACGCAGGGAAAGAGAGAGCAGGGAGAGCTTATGGTTGAAGGCCTTCAGCCTGTCCTCGATCATCCACAGGGTTTCGGAGCGCTCTGCGCCGGTGAGCATGTTGCCGTCACCGCCGGTGGCCACGGCCTCCTTCAGTGCCGAATAGACCGAGACCAGCTCCGTGGCCGTCTCGATATACAGATTATTCATGCTGAGCGTGGCCGCCAGTCCCTGCGGGTTGGCGGCGATGGCCTTCCGGATGTCGGACAGGTTGATGAAGAGCCGCACCCCGTCGTTGTACAGATAGGTGGCCGCCTTGATGGACGAGGCGAAGCCGTCCGCCGACTTGAGGTAGGCGTTGTACTTCTTTTCCCAGCTCTTGATGCCGCTGAACTCGGCGGCGATGGTGCTCTGGAGAACGGCCGTGCGGGTCATGCCCTCCGTCTCGTTCTTGATTTGGCCGTCGATGAGCTCGTTCCCCTCGACGAGGACGGCCCACTCCAACGGATTGGCCACGACGATCTGGGCATTGGCCTTGACCGTGCTGATGAGGGTTGTCACCAGCAGGGCCACAGCAATGATAATCAGGCGTAGCAGGATCGGCCAGGCGCGTTCCTTGAGTCTATCGGTAGTTTGCGAATTCATGGATGTTCATGCGTTTTCTGTTGTAGGAAACCCGTTCGCGCAGGCAATCGACGATATCAGTCCCTTCGCGGATGCCGATGATCAGGAGCTTGGGCATCGTCCGGTCGCCGGAATGCACGACGATGGTCTTCAGGCCCAGTATGAGCTGGAGAAAACTCCGCTTCTCGTCGAAGTCCACGATACGGTAGAGTTCGATGTAGTCCCGGCTGCGGGTGAACACCCCGTGCTCGTAGACGAGCTGCTCGCCGGTGATGGTGTAGTGCATGCCCCTGAGGTAGACGAACCGGTAGTAGACCTTGAAGACCAGCGCCAGGCCGAGGCAGAAAAAGACCGAATGGTAGGGGACACCGTCCAGTCCACCGATGACAAGGAGCGCTATGGCCGCAAGGATGGACACCAGCTCATCGATGAGAAGCTGGCGCCAGTCCGGACGGATCATCACGTCCGCGTATTGATTACCGTTCTGCATAACCTTACCTGTGGTATTTGTGTTTCTCCTCGTGAGATTCCTCCGTCTCGACGGCTCCGTCGCCGTCCAAGTCGCATCCAACGGCCTTCCTCTCGGTCATCTCCTTCCCGAGGAGCTCGTCATTGAAGTCCTTGTATCCTTCCTCAGGGAGTTCGCGCTCCACCTGGATAATAAGGCCGTCAACCGCCGCAAAGAAGTTCCTGTAGCCCTCCTTGATGCGGGCACGCAGATCCTCCTTATCCTCGTCACAGAGATATCCTTCCCTGAGGTCTTCGGAGAGTTCCTCGACGTCGAAATACTTCTGCTGGACATCCTTCGGAAGCCTGAAGAGGGCGCTTTCCTTCTCGTGGTCCACCTGGATATGACCAGGTGTGTCCTTGAACGCCTGGGCCACATCACTGTGGGGTTTCTCCTCTTTCGCAACAGCCATGAAGTTCTCAGCGAACTGACGCCCGGCCTCGTCATTGTCGAAGCAGAGATGGAACACCGCCGCATGTGCGGTTCGGAGAAGCCCCTGCATCTGCGCACGGGTCGGATTCCCGCCCGTGGAGACGAAGACGGCCTTTCCGATGCCCTTGTCATCTTCACGCCGGAGCTGGAAGAAGGCCATAGCGTCGTAGGCGCTCTCGAAGAGGAACACCCTCTTCGCATCCCTGAGTTCAGTACCGCCGGGGGAGGCTATCCACAGGCCTGCGCTGCCGTTGCTTCCGGCGGCCTTGCCCTTGTAGGCCGGGCTGCCGTCACGCCTGGGCCAGCCCCGTTCCTCGAATCCCACTATAGCTCCGTCACCACCGGGGACGGTGAGCGGGAAGGAAAGATTACAGTAAGTCACACCCTTCCTGTCCGGATGATCCTTCTCCGCAAGGACATAGGTGTCTCGGAAGGCCAGCTCCGTCCGGATGTCGATGCCCCTCCGCTTGAAGAAGGGGTAGAACGGCCTCCAGGTCTCCCTGTCGGCCTTGTCCAGTCGCGTCAGCCGGTACTCATCCAGCTTGAAAGGCCGGATCTCCGGCGCAGGTTCCCTTAACTCGCGTTCCTTATCTTCATAGGTCGTATTAAGCAGTCGGCAGCAGACCTTGTTTACCAACAGGTCGAGGTTCATGCCGACCTCGTATTCCGGAAAGAGATCAGGATGCTCCTTGATGAGGGAAATGATGTTGTAGGTTTTCTGAACCGGAGGGTGGAAGCAGCCCCGGCCGTCATGCGTGACGATGAACTTGTCACCGCGGATACGCTGACCGTGCTCGTCCAGACGGACGAACGACGGATAGCGCATACCGTCCTTCCGGTTGCGGACGTAGCCCGCATCCTTCAGGATATCCTGCACCGTCAGGCGCTGCATGTAATCGTCGTAAGTGAGGTTTCCCATAACCAACTATCTTCCTAATCCAACACCGTGCTCCGCAGCATTGAGGCCTGCCTCGAAGGCCCGGCTTGCGATGTCCTGGGGCGAATCAACGCCGGGTTTCATATAGACATGGGCGCCGCCGTGGCGCTCCATATAGAGGTCCGGAGCCATCCGCGGCCCCCGCGCCATCTCTCCGGCAACGGTAAGCGCCGCCAGGATGGCAGCCCCGATGTTCGGCCCACCTTCCCGCTGCTCGCGGGGGAGCTGCTTCATGTCCACCTCGCTGAAGACCTTCGAGAAGAGCTTCATGCGGTGGTAGTCATCCACGGCCATGAACTTGTCATACTGCCTGCGGGTAATCTCATGCGAGATCTCCTCGCCGTTGATCACGGCCGTCATCCGGTATTTCATGTCCTTGCCGGACTGCTGTTCCTGGTCATTGACGGGCTCGACACGGATGTCGCCGACGCTGACCTCGCGGCCGTGGGCGCCTTCGCGGAACCAGCCCTCGCGGGACTGCATCTCATAGAGGGACTCACCCCAGACGCGGCCGATACCACGTCGCTCGTCCTCCTGTTCCTGAAGGACCGCCTGCTGCATGACCAGATAGGACATATCCTCGGCGACGACCGGCTGCGGATGGAGTGCCCGCTCCTGCTGGCGGATATCCTCCAGCGCAGCGGGGGAGAGCGCGAGCCCAACCGGTTCCCCGCTCTCAAGCATCTCCATCGTGACCTTGCCATCATAGTCCTTCCCGATGACACCGTTGATGACATCGAGCCTGGCGGCGACGGGATGGTCTTTCAGCGATCCTGCGGTCAGGACCGCCAGCTCATCCTCCCTGAGGTCATAGACCAGGTCGCGGTTGATGGCCGAGGACTTCACGGTGAGCGTCCCTGCCCGCTCGTCCACGACGATGCCGTGGCCGGTCAGGACCTCGTTCCATTTGTCCTTGGAGAAGTAGACGTCAGATGTGATGAGTTCGGAGTACGGCTTCGCCTTCACGGCGGATGCCGGACGCGCCTGGATCTCGGGAACGACGTTCCTAAGTTCCATCAGCACGTCCTCTCCGGAGCGTGCTGTGGACTGAGCCTGGGCGGCCTGGTTCCCCTTGTAGTAGAACCCGTAACCTCCGTTCTGAAGCTCTCCGGGCTTGATCCTGCCGTCCGGACGGTCTGCGACGAGAGGAGCCCCGCCGTAGCGGAGTTCCCCGCCCACACGGCGCAGGTGGAATCCCTCCTGAGTACGCGGCGTCCAGCCGAGCATACCACGGCGGGCCCACAGGTCCCTGAACGGACTTGCGGTCCTGCCGTATTCACCCTCGCCGATCCGGTAGCCGTGAAGCCCCATCGTGACACGCCCGTTGGCGTTTCTTGCGTGGACATAGTCCTTCGGCAGGTCGAAGTCCTTTCCCACGATCGCAGCGAAGGCGTCGTAGGCTTTCCGGTTCGACGAGTTCGTGCCACCGTCCGTGAGAGCCATCAGACGCTCACGTGACAGGGGATAGGTGAGAAGCGGGGAGTCATGCCCCTGCACGGCCAGCAGTACCTGCTCGCCGCTGCGGACGAGACGCGCCTGCATACCGTTGCGCCGGAGCGTGTCCTGCAGCTCCGGAGCGATTCCCATATAATGGCCAAGTACGTTTGATCGTGTAGGCATGGTTTTCTTTCTTGATTAAAGGTTAAGCTTCACCGCGCTCCAGGGCGCTCTCCAGCTCCTTGTCCTTGAGGTCAAGAAATGCCAGGGCGTTCTCATCCTCTGAGCGGTCGGGATGACGTGCGATGAACAGAGCGAACTCGACGCCCCAGTCCGAAGGATGGAAGACGACGAATTCCGCAAGGGTGATCTCTCCGTTCTGGTACATCTGCACCAGTTCGTCCTCAGTGTAGGTTTTCTCTTCCATGGTCGTTATCGTTTAAGGTTCCCCGCATTGCGGTCGATGGTTTTCTGCTGTTCGGCGATGATCTCGTCGGTGTAATCCTCCTCAGGGACATAGGAGAGGTCGCCGGAGGCGTCCTTGACCCAGCACCCGTAGAGGCCGAAGTTGAACCGGTCCATCCCGGCTCCCCGGTCACGGTTCCACTTGAAGGACTTGCCGCGCTCCATGCGGATGCCGGTCCTCTCATTGAGGTCGATGCCGATGGAAAGGACATCCTTTCCGTCACCGACCACCGCAGCCTCTCCCATCTGGATGAGCGTGATGTCATCCGTGGTCAGCTCGAAGCGGTCCATCAGATTCCGGATGTTCCGTCCGATGACGGGGGTCGGAACGTACATGACCTGGTTCGTATCCGGGTCAATCTGGACGAAGCACTTGCGGTCAGCATCGTCAGGGGCATGGCTCAGGATGACACGGCCCTGGCGGAGTTCATACTGCTCCGACTCCGAATAGCTATCCAGTTCGCAGCGCAGGAGTCGCGGGTAGAAAAGAACGTCCACTCCGCCATCGTCGGTCCTGACCAGACGGAAGCGCGTCCTTGCCGAGATCGTGTTGCCTTCGTCATCCTTGACGCTGACCGGAAGGACGGGGGAGAGCAGTCCGTTCATGATGTCACTGTAGGGAGCTTCGGGAAGATCCTCCACCATCTCCCTGGTTAGCCCGTACTGACCGAGGAGGCCGTAAGGGACGTGTTCTTCATTGAATTCGAAATCTTTCTTCATGATGGATTGTTGTTGGTTTCCTTTGACAAGTTATGTAATAGAAAGGCCTATTCAAAATAAGTTATCTGTTTTGGGCTCAAATAATTGAGAAAATCGCAAATTTCTTCAAAATGGTACTACAAAAAGGTACTTGCACTTTTATTTCTTGACGAATTGGGTGATTTCGAGACACATCTGTTCGACCTCCCTGTTGACGTTCACGAAGTTCTCATAGAGGATATGCTCCTTGGCCTCCTTCGAGGGGAAGGTGTAGAACTTCGGCAGGTCCGTGTAGTGCTTCTTCTCCTCGTCGATCTCCTTCATGTTGAAGTCTGTCTTGCAGTAGAACTTCGATGTCTGGAACTCCTCGCTTTCCTGGATATTCATCGATCCGCCCTTGCCGGTCTTCGTCTTCACGAAGTCCCTTGCCGTTTGACCGCATATCCAACCGGTAGGCAGGTCGGAGATCTTCGAGGCTGGGACCATGCTGTCCATGTTCTCATTCAGGTTGATCGAGGTGCGGTCCCGGTCGATGGTCACGCCCTTCTTCAGTTGCACGACCTTGCCGAAGATGTCGTTCGAAAGCCACTCCAGCGTCTCCTTCGCGCGGGCGGAGCCGCTCACGACGTTACCTACGGTCGTGATGACCTTCTGCATGCCCACCTTGCCGTAGTCGCTCTCCAGCTGCGGAAGCTCCTGGAAGCCGAGGGCCACGCTGACCTTGTTGCTTCGGGCCGTGCCGATGAGACGGTCAATCTTGTGGAAATAGAGCGTAGGCAACTCGTCCACGATGATGCTCACAGGGACGTTCCTGCCCTGGCCGGTGTTCACGCGGGTGACGAGACGGTTCAGGATCAGCGCGTTCAAGGCTCCGATGATACTCTCCATCTCCGGGTCGTTGGCGATGAGCAGGTAACTGGGATGCTCCGGATCGCTGACCTTCAGGTCGAAGTCGTCACCGTTCCGGTGGAAGATCCAGTAGGATTCCTTGGTAGCCAGGCGGGAGGTGTAGACACGGAGAGTACCGATCATACCTTCGAGCTGCTCCATCGCCTTGTTCTTCAGGGCGGTCTGGAACGGCCCCAGCAGCGGCAGGACCTCCGGATCGGTCTGGAGCACATCGAAGATCGTCTGGTAATCCTGGTTCAGGAACGACAGGATATGCGGCATGTCCGAGTACTGACCCAGCCAGTAGGCAGGCTGCACGAAAAGTCCGTCCTTATCCATGACCCTTCCGGTGAGCCTCTTCTGCCCGGTCTGCCGGTCCGTCGCGTATTCCGGGACGAGCTGACGGCCGTCCTTGTCGTAGGGCATCTTGTTCCAATTGCAGAAAAAGAAGATGCAGGCCGCGAGGAAGTTCACTGCGGAGGTCTGGAAGAACTGGTCCGAGCCGCCACCGCCTTCCTTCTTTCCCTTCTGGAGGGAGTCTAGCAGGGTCTCGGCGGTCTCGCTGGCCGCCGCGAGGTTATTGATGTACTTGAGCTGGATTGGGTTGACCCGCCTGGAGTACTCGACATCGACGAAGTTAATGACGTTGAACTGGCATCCCGGCGGTAGCAGGTTCCGTTTCTTGTTGAGCCTATAGTGGTAGTACAGCATCCGGGCGAGGGTGGGGAACTTGTAGTCGTACACCACCATCGCGAAGCCCTTGGCGCTGTGCTGGCGTATGAACGGCTCTATGATGGAAAAAGTCTTACCGGAGCCCGGCGTACCGACGACCCAGGTCCCTCGGAACGGGTTCACGATGTTCACCCAGCCGTGACGGAACTTGCCCTTGTAGTAGTACCGCATCGGGATGTTGACGCTGTAGTCGTTCTCGATCTTCTCCTCGCACTGGACGAAGGACTCGTTCTCGAAGTTGAAACGGTCCTTCAGAAGGCCCTCCTTGAGGAACTTCGAGATGTTGTCCAGGGAGATGTGCACCAGCACCGTCCCGACAACCGAAGCCGCCATATAGAGCCACAGGTTCATCCTGACGGTATAGATGTGCGGTCCCATCGGACGGCCGAAAAGCCAGACGGACAGGATGATTGTCGAGAAGCCCGCCACCAGAGGATAAAGGACCATCTTCCTTGCATCGAACTCCAGCTGCTTCTTGTTCCTGGTTCCGATGCTGGTGATGCAGATGAGAAGGAGCGTCGCGACCTTGCTCCAGATGAGATTGCCGTCGTGGTAGATGAACCAGCGTTTCATCCGGCCGTGGATGTCCGTGAGGATTCCTCCCCAGAAATCCAGCACGCCCGGATCGACTGCATAGAGGAAGAACTCCACGAGCAGCGACACGTAGACGAGGCTCCTGAAGATCTTGTATCCGACTATGAGGTCCCTACTTTCCTCCATTTCCCTTCCTGTATCTCAGAATGATGAGTATGATTGCAGTCAGCAGCATAACTACCGGCGCATCCTGTCACGAACGGGCATCTTCACGCCGGCGCCAGTCGAGACGCCGAAGAGGTCGCCCCGCTTGGGCAGCGTCAGCGCCACGCCGCCCTGCCAGTAGAGCTGCCATCCGCCCCGGAGTACCCAGCTGTGCTGGTATCCCGTAATGAGCGAAGCGCTGAATTCTCTCGGAGCGGCGCCAAGCATGGCGGCCAGCCTGAGGGACCCGTAGTTGTTCCGGGAACGGACCACACAGGGTTTCCAGGCCGCGCCCGCACCCCAGGCCTTTCCGTTGTCCCAGAGGCTGCCCTTGAGATTGTCAAGGGCCAGCGACCCGGCGAGGAAGACCTCCCAGGCGTTGTGGTACGATGTCTCGTGTTCCCAGAAGAGGACGGCATCCGCCTTCGGGGAGTAGCCGACGCCCGCGCCGATCCCGATCCTGTCCCAATTGTTCTGGGCCAGGGCCGGTGCGAGGCAGGCCGTCAGGGCGATGATGAGTGTAAAGATCCGTCTCATGGCTAGTCCTCCTCAAGCAGTCCGTAGTCGAACGAATCAGCCCGCAGCACGTCCTCGTAGTCGATTTCGAGGGTGATGGTGCGGCCGCTGACCTGCTTCTCGGACATCTCTATGGTCAGTACCTTGTCGTTGGGGAACGTGAGCTTGCGCAGGACGGCCACGTTCCTGTAGCCCCGGTTGAAGGTCGTCCCCTGCTCAAGCATGAGGGCGGGGGAGAGCTCGACGCTCTGGTCGTTCGTCGCCCTGGACTTGCGCTTGTCCTCCACCTTGAACCGGATCTGGTCGATGTCGAAACGGATGTTCGTGCGGTTCTCCACGCTGAAATCGATGAAGAACCACTCGCCGGCCGTGTAGATGTTGTTCAGGCGGATCTCCAGATGGTTCTTCTTCGTTCCGACGTTGCGGTATTTCGCCTTGGCGGTCCAGATCCTCCGGGCCATCCTCGTCATGTCCTCCGTCGATAGGGACACCGCCGGGTTGTTGTACGGTACGGTCTCGGACAGGAGGACCGCCTTGTCGGTCACGGCCTCATGCGGACGCGTCGTGTAGACGAGCGCGTACTGCACCCGGTAACGCTCGGTGATGACGGTGACGACGGCGAGGATGTCGCCGTCCTGGTTGACTTCGGCTCCCTCCTTGGGCTTGAGACGGACGGTATTGGAAAGGGGCTGGTCACCGGCCACCTTGTCCGTGGAGATGTCCACGAAACGCACCGGCTCCGTGGCGGTGATGACGGTGGTGATCTGGTCGTTCACGGTCAGCAGTTCCATCTCCCGGATGGTCTCCTGAGCCCGCAGTGCAAAACCTGAAGCGACGCTTAAGGCTATTGCGATGAAATACTTTATTCTCATATCAATAGTGATTATTCTGTTCTGGTTTCACGGCCGTTGACGAGGTACACGAAGGTGCCGTATTTCAGTGTGGCGCTGTTGCGCCGGATGGCCTTCCCGACGGCGCTCGTGGTACGCTGGTAGGCATTCTGGATGGCCTGCATGCCCCACTGCGAGAGGCTGTTTCCGTAGCTGCCCTGATTGATGGTCATGTTGCTTCCCATCGCGCCGCTGGCGACATCCTTCGCGGTTTCGTTGAAGGTGCTTCTCGGGACATAGAGCCCCTCCAGTCCGTCCGTGTCATAGAGGGACAGGCTCACCCTGATGATCTCGTCATACAGGAGGACACTCTTCACCGTCCCCTTCACACGCTGGCCGGAGAAGCCGTTCATCTCGGCATAGAGGTAGCTGCCCTTCGGCATCGTGAGACTGCCGATCTGCACGTCATCCAGCAGGCGCAGCCTGACGCGGCTGCCGTCCACTGCCTTGATGTTCTCGTCGATGATCGCCTTGATGAGGTCCGGCTGCGGGTCGTTCTCGGAGACAGTATGGAAGTAGTCCGAGGACTGCATGATGCGTTTCACGACCTGTGCGGCCTCATCCTCCCCGGACGGGGTGGAGACAGCCCTGGATTCGGGCTGTGGCTGTTGTTGCTGGGCCGGAGCCTGGCTCCCGGTAACGGAAGCCTCGCTCTGGGCACGGAGCTGGGCGAGTGCAGCCTCCAGCTCCTCCCGGAGCGCCTCCTCGCGCTGCTGGCTCTGGATGAGACGCTCGCTCTCGGTGAGGGGGAAAGGGTAGTCGCCGCTCGCCACGGCCTCCCCGCGTTCAGCGCTGCGTCGCAGGGTCTCCTCGACGCTGCCCGGAGGCATGGCCCCCTGTGCGCTCTCCATCGCCTCGGCCTCCTCTTCGGAGACCTGACGCTCGTATGTTTCGGTAGCGGCTCCGTCGTCGTCACGGTCGATATTCCCGACGGCGCTGTAGTCGTCGATCTTGCCCCAGGACTTGAGCATACTCTCGTATTTCCCGTCCAGGTCGTCCTTCACCTTCGCCTGCGGCAGGTTAGGATTGAGGTACTCCGTGGTCTGCATGGACGGGTCCACCGTCTCGGCCTTCTTCGTGCCGAAAGCATCGATCACGAAGTAAGCCGTGAAAATCAGGGGGAAATAAATCAGGGCCGGAATCATGTACTTCGGCTGCCGGAAGTTAATTCTCTTTGTCAGTTCCATCTTCTTGCGGTATTGGTATCATGGTGTGTGATTTGTCGAGGAGCCTCTCCCGGAGAATCTCCTCCTGCGTGCTCACGGCCGCGGGGGACTCCTGACGGGCCTTGTACGCCCTGGAGAACCGGTAGACATTGAGCACGAAGCAGAAAAGGATGATGCCGAACACGGTGGCCAGGAAGAACCCCCGGTGCTTCTCGGCGAAACGCTGAATCCGGGCTGCAAGCACATCCAGTTTCGTGACACGGGCGAACCAGCGCCCGGCCTCGACGTCCTCCTCGTATTTCTTCTGGTACTTCGGATCATCCTTGTCAGGCAGCTTCTCGCCGATGACCATCTTCTTGAACCTGTTGTCTCCCATATGGCATTAGTAGCTTGACTTGTTCTTCTGTTCGATGTCCTTGTTCAGCAGGGTCCGCCAGTTGACGATGAGCAGTCCGTGAGGGTTGTTGTCCGTGCGGGGTACCCGGCGGAGCTGTCCGGCGGTCACGAGCTCGCGCATCAGCACGCTGCTCCTTCGCTCGATCCGCTGCCTGCCGTAGTAGGTGAACTCCATGTTCTTGGTATCGACACGGATGGAGTCGCAGTAGATGCTGAAGACCGCGCTCGTACCCATGATGTTCGAGTAGAAGCCCTTTTCCTTGAGGGTGTTGTACTGCGCAAGGCCCGTCTCGTCCACGAGGTACATGGCCTTCTCCATCGTGTATTTGATGTACTTGTCATCCGGGGCGAGCGTGAAGAAGTAGTGGTGGAACATCTCGATGTGACTCTTGGCCTCCACCTCCAGCGTCTCGTCCATGGAGCTCCTCTCGACGAGGATAGGGACGTTGCCGTCCAGTACGTAGATCTTCTTATGGGCATCGGAGACCATGCCCCTGGCCGTGACGATGCTCGCCACGCTGATGATGATGCAACCGGCGAGGAACAGTCCGCAGACGATCCCCACCAACTTGATCTTGTTCTCCAGATTCTTGATTACCATATCCTGTCAGTTGTTATTGTCATATTATGCGTCCGCTGAGCATACCGGTGGCGGTGCTCTTCGCCTGCTGGGCGACTCCCTCGCCGAAGTTTCGGGTGGAGAAGGCCGTATCTCCCTCAGGAATCATCCAGGCAGCGAGGTCGGGTACGAGGTTCAGGCACTTCAGGGCCACGATGCTCGCAGCCATCAGGTATCCGGCGGAGAAGAAGGCGTTCTGCAGGAATGCCGCCATCGTGGACTCGCTGGCCGTGATGGCCGTAAGGTTCTCCACCTGGATGCAGAGCACGATGTCGAAGAGCAGGAGGACGTAGAAACCAACGAAGTATATCATCGCGCCGTAGAAATGCACGGTGAGATAACGTATCAGCCACTTCGCCCATGCGCTCTCCCATTTTGGCAGTATGCAGAAGGCCCACTGTATCGGTCCGAAGATCGTCAGCATACCCAGCAGGATCTGCTGGCAGTAGATGGTGCTCCACCAGCCGATGCGGAAGACGATGAGGGCAATCAGCATGATGATCTTGTCAAGGCCCACGATGGCTCCGGCGGTGAGGGACGTGAACCAGAGCTTCGAGGCCTCCTTCTCCATGGAAGTGACCTCGTCAACCCCCGCGTTCTCCATCGTCGCTTCCACCAGTGCCGGGTCGGAGGTGCCCGTGCGGGCGACATCCGCCTGCGCCTGGAGGTTCTGGTACATGGTGTCCCGGACATGAAGCAGGCCCTGCACCTCCTCAAAGCGGTCACCGATCTGGGATGCCTCCGCCTGATAGAGGTCGTGCGTGTAGGAGCCGATGGCGTTCGGGATGTACGCGAGGAAATCCAGCACGCACCACGAGCTGCCGTTGTTGCCGATGCCCGTGTCCGCCGGAGGATACCACCAGCAGAGCACGATGCTCACGGCCAGCGGCCGGAACAGCTTCAGGATATCCAGGGGCTCGTGCTTGATCATCATCTTGTAGGCCAGACCGGCCGCGACGATGATCGAGAACAGCGCAGCAAGGGCCATGCACATCTGGAGGATCCACCAGAACGGTCCCTGCGACCCGGTGAAGGTCGCATCCGTAAGGAACTGGTTAGTCTGGAATATTACCTCGTCTATCTCCTCTTCCATGAGGTTGATGCCGAGATCGGTTACGATGTCTGCCATGGCCTAGGGATTGGTGTTTCCGGATGATTTCTCTTTCCAGCGGGACGCCGCCTCGGAGGCGATGTCCGCTGTCCTGTCAGGACGGTCGAGCGTGGCCGAGAGTGCCTCACGGGTGTTCTCACGGCCATAGACCGCCACGATATAATTGATGAGGCTGTCGTTGGCGCGGCAGATGTCCTCATAGATCTTCAGGTACTGCCTCTTCCGCTGGGCGTTAGGCATATAGCCGTCCCTGACGGCGCTCACGCCTGTCTGGAAGAGATGCAGGCGCTCCTGCCAGACCCCGGTGTCGGAGGCGTTTCCTCCGGCCTCGTATATCCGGCCGATGTTCGCCTGGAACGATGCGAGCGCCTTCTGGATCTTCGGGCCCTCGGCCGTCCATGCCAGATCCACCTGACGGTCGGCCATGTTCAGGGCCTCGATCTCCGCCCGCTTGGTAAGCGAGGTGTCCACCTTCTCCGAGAGACCTACCTGCGAATAGGCGAAGCCGCCGGCCGTGGAACGGTAGGACAGCTTGTTGGTCGCGGAGGCGGTCCTGTAATACTGGTTATGGATGAGACTGTAGAACAGGGCGGGGGTGAGCGACCCCGCACCGGTCTCCATGACCGTGACCTGGTTCATCTTCGTCTCGTCGTGGTTGTACGTCACGTACTGCGCCCCGGCATGGTGGATGCCGAGCGCGAGCACTGCGACGGTAAGGATCATTCGTTTCATTGTCCGTTTCGTTTTCAGTAATCGAGTCTTCCTGCCACACGCCATCGTCCGTAGGCGCCTTCGATGATCTCCGGGATGGTCTTGGCCATGTAGACCTCGGCCTTCCAGTAACCGATCCGCACCTGGATGTAGCGCCAAGTGTCGAAGTAGGCCCTGTTCAGGTGCTGCTTGATCAGGTCGAGCGTCCCGTTGATGTCAGTCACCACTGCCATCAGGTCCGTGGCCCGGCAGGCGGCGGCCCCGGTGGCGTAGAGCACCAGGTCGCTGAAGGAGCGGTAAAGCGCCTGCCCGTCCTCGGAGAGACGCTCCAGCAGGTGCCGGTTCACGCTGATGATGAGCGTGTCGGTGCTCACGATGTCGCCGTGGCTGAGACACTTGTCCCAGTAGGCCGTCAGCATCACCTTGTAGTCTTCGATTCGCTTCTTGAACGTCTCGTAGGTGTCGTAGGTGTTGAGCGACGTGCGCAGGGTCTGGTACATGAGGTCTATCACGTCGAAGGCCCGCGTGTACTTGTCCAGCTCGACGTTGATCGCCTTGTATTCGGCGTTCGCGTCAGAACTGTACTGGTGCAGCAGGACGTTGCCCTGCTCCAGCGCGGAGCGGGCCAGCAGGAGGCTCCGCTGGTCCTTGTGGTCGGCGATGTACGCCTCGATGGACGGCACGTCGAAACTCCACTGCGCCATCGAAGGGAAGGGGAGCAGCAGGAGGAAGGTCAGTATGGAAAGCAGTCGTCTCATCTCTACGGTTCGTCGGTTATTTCGTCATCTTCGTCACGAAGCCGGGCTTTCATGAGCCAGTCCTTGTGGCACTGCTCGGCGATGGTCATCTTGCGCCCTGCGTCCGCATTGATGTAGGGCGAGATATCCCTGAGAACCTCCACGATGCCGTACTTGTAGGACATCATCTTCTCCAGACTTATCAGGTCCGAGTAGATCTTCGTCAACCTGCTCTCAACTTCCCGGGCGATCTGCAAGCGGTCGCTGGACCAGAGGAGATGGTAGGTGTCTTCCGTGTCATCCTCCGGCACGGGATCGCTCTTGATGTACTCCGTGGAAACGGTGCAGTCCGGGTACTGGCGAGCCACCTCGGCGATCTTCGCGTTGATGAGGTCCGCCTTCTCACGGTCGCTCAACGACGGGTCGAGCTTCACGAGGGCTGCGACGTGCGTGTCGGAGTACTGGGTCTCCAGGGTCCAGTCGATCTGGACGATTGCACGGAGGATCTTGATGCCGAGGAAGTACTTCGGCTTCCGGGCGATGGAGAGCTTTGCGGTAAACGTTACCGTCCCCCTCAGACCGGACATCGTTGCCTTGCGCCTGAAGGTATAGCCGCTCCACGAACCGGAGTCCTGCCAGGTGAGGTTAAACGCGCTCTGGAGCTCGGCCATGATGGCTGGGATACGGTGGTAGTCGTCCGTCGGGACGTCATCGTCGTTGTCGGATTCCTGCAGCGCCTCCTCGATGTCCCGGATGCGGGCCTGCACCTGACGGAGCTCCGACTGGAGCGCCTCTATCTTATCCCTATTTTGATTGTATTCATCCCGAAGCGCAGCGGCCTCCTCGATGCTGGCTTCGCTGATCTGCCGGAGCAAATCCGCATTGCGGGTCTGGAGGGTGAGAATCTGCGAGTTCAGGCGGTCTTCTTCAGCCCGCGCCTGCGCGAGCATGGACTGGAGCTCAGAGGTGTCAACGTTCCCCTCGATGACGGAGGTGCGCATGGCGCACTCCTTAGTGTGGGCGGAGAGAGTCTTGCCGCAGGTGCCGCACTTGTACTGCGTGGAACCCTTGGAGAGGGTCGCGCCGCCGGAGCAGGTGACGCTGATGGTGGCGGCCTCCACGCCCTGGACGCGCCTGGCGTCCGTGGTCTGGTAGTAGTTCTTGTCGCCGCTCGTCAGGACATAGACATCCCCGTCAGGGTTGTCGTTCCACGAGGTCAGGACGATGTTCATCCTGGCCAGGAACGAGCTCATGTCCATCGAGTAGGAATCGAAGACCTCCTGATAGACATCCTCTCCCGTGTCCCTCTTCCGGATATACCAGGTCTGCCGGTAATACTGGCCGACGGCCTCACGGGCATAGTCGTCGATCCATTCCCCAAGGTTGTAGCCGCTGATGTCGAAGAGGTTTTCAATGGCGTCTGGGCCGCCGATCATCGACAGGAGTGTCCCTCCCGCGTCGTTCTTGAAGCTCTCGAAGAGCGACTGGTAATTGTCCACGATTGTGATGGCCGCAGCGATGTCACCGCTCAGCAGGTCCTCGAAGCTGCTCTTCTGGAGAAGCTGCCCGGCGAGGTTCGAGGCTCCCTGCCCGATGAGGGCTATTCCTTCCCGGTAGAGCCGGTCCATGTCCTCCTTCAGGTCCTCCTTGGTGATGCCTTCTCCGATACGGCCGAAACGGTCCAGGATGGCCTCGAAGTCGATGCCGCCAAGAGTAGAGAGACGGAGGACGTCGGCGATGTCCTGCCGGATCTGGAGGAAAGCGATGTCGCCGAAGGACAGGGTGCTGTTCGTCACGACGGACTCGAACTGCATGCACAGCGTCTTGGTCTCGTCGCATACCTTCATGAGGTACGAGCCCCAGTACAGCGCGTTTTGGGGGCTTTTGACCATCATCTTGGCTACTGTCCAGACCTTCGGCATGATACGGGCTGACACGAGCCGGTAGATGCGCCTGTAGTACCAGTTCTCGGCAGAGTTCTCCCAGATGCCAAGCTCCGTGAGGGCGCGCCGTTCGAGGAACTTCGAGGAGAAGATGCCCGCAGCAGCGGCCTCCGCCGCCGTGTAGTGGTCGAGGATGTCCTTGACCTGCTCGTAGTAGAATCCTTCCGCCGCAGCGCCGGTGGCGTAAGCGGCCTGCATGGCGGCTGCGGTCTTCCAGTCGATGTTGACGCTGTAGTACTGCGCCCTGAGCGTCGGAGTGACGCCCAGGAGCAGTACCGAAACGCATATGAACAAAACAAACCGCTTCATCGTTTTTCCGGAAGGTTAAGGACGTGTCCGGCGGCGTTGACCTTCTGGGCAAACGCCAGGGGAGCTCCGATGCCGCTTCTTTCCCAGTCACGGCAATAGGTCTCGATGGCCGTCCGATGGTCGCACCTGAGCTCGGACTTGTATATCTTGAGAGCCTCCTTCTCGGAGCGCTCCGTAGTGTATGTCATGTAGCATTCGTGCGGCTCCTCGACACCGTAGACGGCGCCGACCTGGCCGCGCCGGATGAAGACCTCGCGGAAGAAACTGCGCCCTTCCTTGTTCTCCAGCCGGTTGATCGTGAAAATCTTCTTGCAGTCCACCTCCGTGAGTCCGAGGATGGACTGGATCTCGTCGAAACGCTCCCTGAACTTGCTCTGGTCGAGCAGCATCACCACGTCAGAGTTGTTGATGATCGCCTCCTTGACGATGGGAGAGCCGACGATGTCCTGGATCTCCTGCGTAACCACGCCCACGGATGCCCAGAACTTTCTTGCGGTCTTGTACATGTACTTGATGTACTCGGCCATTATCGGGGAAGCGATGGCCTTCCAGGCCTCCTCGATGACAAGGACCTTGCGGTTCTTCTTGATCCGCATCTTCTGGATGAAGAGGTCCATGATGATAAGGGTAACCAAAGGGAAGAGAAGGGGATCGTCCTTGATCGAGTCGATCTCGAAGACGATGAACGTCTCGTCGAAGAGAGTGGTGTCCAGATCCTCGTTCAGAGTGACTTCATGGTTGCCTCCCTTGTAGAAGTCCTTCATCAGGTAGTTGTAGGCCGCAAGGTCGATCCCGGCGAGCTTGTTCTCCTCGCAGATCTGGGGGATCCTCTTGACGCTGAACTCGTAGAAGGAGTTGAAGTTGAGCGTCTCAATGCGCCCTGCGAAATGGTTCTCGTAGTATTCGGTTATGGTCTGCTCGATGAGCTTGTCCTCGGTCTTGGTGACCGTCCCGTTCGTGCCCTTCCATATGAGCATGACGAGGTTCTTCAGGAAGCCCACCTTCTCGATGTTGTACTCCGCGCGCGTGATGCGGAACGGGTTCATGGTGATCGGATGCTCCTCGGTATAGGAGATGTACTTGCCTCCGACGTACTCGCAGAGGCCCTCGTAGGAGTTTCCGGTGTCCACCATCACGATGTCCGTATCCTGCTCCCAGAGCTGCCGGACGACGGAGTTCATGTGGAATGACTTGCCGCTACCCGATGGCCCCAGGCAGAAGAAGTTCGAATTGTCCGTGATCTTCTCCTTTCCCTCCTTACCGCTGATGTCAATGGCCACCGGCACGCCCTGGCGGTCCGTGTACCAGATCTTCAGCGGGGAGTCCTCGCTCTTGACCGTCCTCTCCTTGTACATCAGGCAGGCAGCCGCGTCGCCGAGGGTCAGGAAGCGGTCGTAGTCGGGATTGAGGCTGTAGCTGTTCCCCGGAAAGGACCCTACGAAGAGCTCCAGCTGGTTGTACGCCCGCTTGCTGATGTGGATGCCCAGCCGTCCGAAGGCGTTCTCCAGATAGTTGGTGCATTTGTGCATGTCCGTGTCACGGCCGGTCACCACCGCCATGCTGTAATGGCAGTAGACGAGCTGCTTGCTCTCCCGGGCGATGATGTCCTGGACGTTCTTGATGTCCTCCACGGCCATCTGGTTGGCCGGGCTGGGAATGCTGCCGTGACGGTTCTTCTTCTTTTCCAGGGCCCCCAGCTCCTTCTTCTGCGCGGGCATGAAGATCACCTGGTTGTAGATGACCGCCTGCGTCTCCGGGACGGAGTCCACGGCGCTCACCAGGTCCACCGGCATCGAGGAGTTGTTGACCTCGATGCTGGTGAACGGACGGATGAGAGAGGGGAGGGAAACGCTGTCGACATCCACGAGGGAGTAGAACTTGCAGCGGCGGTCGCCCATGGAGATGCCCTCCTCGTCGATCTGGAAGCCGGTCATCGAGAAGGTCTTTCCGGAGAAGTCCAGGGCGAAGTAGCGGTCCACGTAGCCGCTGGCTTCCCGTTTGGAAAGGAAGCGTGCGCGGATGCCTGCGTCGCGGAGCAGGTCCTGGACCTTCCGGATCTTCACCATGAAATCCCGCCACTTGCGGGCGTCATAGGACATGAGCCTGCCGCCCTTGCTCTCCTGCGTGATCACCAGGCAGGTGAAGGCGTCGGTGTGCTCCCTCCCGTCGAAATAGCGGAAGTAGCAGTCGGAGAGGAACTCGCGGCGGCCGGGATGGTCGTCGCGGAAGCTCCGCCTGCAGAAGATGTCCTGCTTCTGGAGCGCGTATCCCTCACCGAGGGTCTCCGCTATCGTAGTGAAGAGGGAAGTGAACTCGTAGTACGCGTCGATGTTCGCGGAGTATTTCTGCACGGGGTTCTCCATCCGCAGGACGGCGGAGTAATCGCCGTTCTTGGTGTACAGCACACCTATCCCTTCCACCTCTTCGACGGTGAAGTAGATGTCCTGGAAGATGCGGCTGCGCTTGCCCCCGGTACCGAAGGCGAGGACGGAGACGGCCATGCCGACGAGGACCGCCGCGAATACAAGTATCACATACAGAATCATTTCCCTCTTTACGATTGTTGGTTTACAGTCTCTTGGAACTGGCGTATACGAAAACGCCGTGTTCGGTTTTCTTCGAGTGAAGGCCCCGCCGCTGCTTGAACAGGATCATCCCGGCACCCACACAGACGGCGATGACCAGAACGACGAGGCCCACTACGAATCCAGCGATGATGTAGGCGATGATGAAGCCGAGGATGGCCCCGCCGACCGCTCCTGCGGCCCAGTAGATATACCTACCCTGTAGCCCCATGAACTCAAGGGGACGCTGGAGCCCCCTGAAGAGTGGGTAGTCTGGGTAACGGGTATCCTTGCCTTTGCTTTCCATCCATCTGTCTCCTATTGGTTAGAGACCGAAGAAGAGAGGCAGCGCCTGAGCGGCGGCCACCAGGAAGATGCAGGCGCCGACGACCATCATGATCTTCTTCTTGACGTCCTGCTCGTCGTTGTTCATCGAGATGTACACGCTGATGGCGCCGACGATGGCGACCACGCCAGCGATGGCGTAGCACAACTTGACGACGATCGGCACGTACTTCGCGATCTCCTCGGCGACCGTGGTGAGGGCGCTCGTACCGGCGGTGTAGTCACCGGCACCGCTCTGCGCGAACGCGGCGGTGCTGCCCACCAGAAGCATCAGGGCGACGGCCCTGGTCTTCGGCGACGCGAGGAATTTCCTGATCCAGTTCTTGATTTTTGTCATGTCTGAATGCTTTAGAGTTTGACTTGATGTATCCGTCCCCGGCGGGACGTTCCGGACCGGTCCGCGGCACGTGCACTTACCGATGGCCGATACCTTTCAACGTTGGTTAAATGTGATATCCGAAGAAGGCGGGGAGGACGATGGTCGCTCCTATCATGAAGAGTCCAGCTCCGACGAGCGTCATGATGTTCTTCATGACCTGCCCCTCCTGGTTGTTGATCTTGATGTAGATGATGAGTGCCGAGATGATGGACATTATGCTGCCTACGGCATAGCATACATACACCACATAGAGCATCATCGTGACTGTGAAGTCATGGGCCCTGGCAAGGGCGCCCGCTCCCCAGGAGTAGTCCACGCCTCCCGCACGGGCGGACGCGGACTGCACGACAAGGAGCCCCAGGAAGGTCAGGAGAAAGGCAGAGGAGAGTCTTCTATTCAGCGTCAGCGTCCTCATCTTTCTTCTCCTCCTTTTCCTTTGCGCCCTCAGGCGCGGGCGTGACCTTCTTCTCAATCTGGAGCGGCGGCCTGCCTTCCTTCAGCGCCGATTCCATCGTGATGCTCATGAGCTCTCCGCTCATCTCCGGACGGATCTGCTCCAGTGATTCCTCCGCCTTCTCTATCTTCTCGTCAAGTGCGGAGACCGGTGCCCCCGATGCATCAAGCTTGTGGACCGGCTGGTCCTGCGGCTGCTCGGGTTCCGCTGCAGGCGCAGAGCGCAGGTCGGTCTCGTCCCAGGACGGATCCCCTCCGCCACGTGATACCCGGAATCCTCCGTCGGTCTCCTCGACGGCCTTGCTGGCCTCCTCGGGCTGGTCAGGGACATCGAAGGTCTCTACGGAAGAGCTGGAATGCTCCTTGGGTTTGCGATACAGGTCTGAACAGATGACCACCGTGTAATAGATAATGTAGACCACGGTGAGGCAGATGACGAAGATCCAAAAAATACTCATTTTCTTGTCCTGATAGAGTTTGTTTTCAATCTGTTTTCAGGCTCATCGGCGTGTACCGATTTTGCCGCGAAAAGAGCCTTTTCAGCCACTTTCCGAAGGGCATATTAAAAAAGAAATCGCATTTGCAATAGGCTGAAAACAAAATTTTGAGGAAAACTGACGAAAAAAGTCAACTTTCCTCAAAATGGTACTACAAAAGGGTACTTGACCTTTCTAAATTCGTGCCCTTGTCGAGAACCTGGATCATCAGGGCTATTTACTACTTTTGCCGCATGAAATCATAGGGATGAGAGAAAGGATTCATAGTGCAATTATCAGAGATTATCCGTAAATTTGCTTCTAGAAATCGAAATTTTATGGTCACTTATTTTGATGCATGTGAGATTCTTGAAATGCTGTCTGAAGCATCTGTAAAGGTGTTTCTGGACGGCGGTTGGGGTGTCGATGCACTTATAGGCAGAGAAACAAGA
>Ga0265298_10001424_pt1 | contig 35488 bp, 59 predicted proteins | sample AusTroGonzalo_MG_3_FD_193486 | JGI IMG/M metagenome (GOLD analysis project Ga0265298, IMG submission 193486) | Bovine rumen microbial communities from tropical cattle in Woodstock, Queensland, Australia - Gonzalo_01 | ecosystem: Host-associated > Mammals > Digestive system > Stomach > Rumen ...
CTGATTTGTCTATAAGCAAGTTCTTCAGCTTCTTCAGGTCTATGTCTGTACATCTTTATAAAAACTCTTGTTGCTAAAGTGTGAGCAGTTGTTAGCTGCGCAATTGTTGGTTCTTTTTTAATAAAAATCTTAATTAAAAAACTAAACATTTCTATCTCCTTCAATCTCTCAAATATGCCCTGTCATTGAACAGGGCGATTTTGAAAAATCAAATTTCTCAAAACCACTACTTCTGCTCCTACAATGTACGGTTAGAAGCTGTCAGAAAGTTCAGTAGTTATTCTCTCTCGCTTCCGTACTGTGTAGATTTTTGTGCGTATTCAATTGTCAATGTACTAACTTGTTTGTTGTTCAACACCTGCATATTACAGATGTTTGTGTCTTTAATTAGTTGCGTTTTTGTTTTACGATAGTTGACAAGAATTAAACATTTGTAGTTTTCTTCTTATCGTTCAAGAATGTTGACAAAATATTCCTTATTGTTTTAGAAGTTTCCCAATCTCGGGATTTTCCATAAGCAACAAGTTTTTTATGAGTATTTTTGTCTATTCTGCTCGTTACAAGAACTGTTAACTCCATTTGTTTACATCCTCATTTACTTTATGTTTACATTGTATATTTTGTTATACAATTTGTCAACAAAAACTTTTCAAAAAGTTTACTTAATGTTAGAAAGTTGGAAAAATGCTTAGTATTATTGATTTACAGAGCAGTTTACAGAAGTTAACAAATAAGAAAATATCTTTTAATGATATTGGTGTAGCTTTGGGAACTTCAAGAGCAAATATATCTAATCGTGCTAAGAGAGGGAGTTTACTTAAATTAGAAGAAGTTAACAAAATTGAAAAATATTTTAATGTTAACTTGCCTGTTGAAAAGTTAACAAAAGAGTTAACATCTGACATTATTAAAATTCCTTATTGGTCGGAACTACCTGAAGAACTTAAAAACCCTGATTTTACCTGTGTAACTGCTGAGAGGAAAGCTATTGAGAATCATTGGTACTCTAAACCTGAAAACCTTTGTATTATTACAATGGTTGGTGATGCTTTAACTAAGTATTGGTATCCGATTAATAACGGTGATATTCTAATTGTTGATATTTCGCATACTGAGATTAGAGGTAACGGTGTTTATTTTGCAACTTCAAGAGAGAACAGTCGTTTTTGGATTCGAGAGATGCAGGCTTTAATAAACAATGATGTAGAAATAAAAGCGTATGCTCCAAGTGGTAACACATCAAAAGTTTTTACTCGTGAAGAATTAAAAGAGGTTGATTTCAGAATAATTGGTAAAGTTATTAAGAATGTATCGTTCAGGTTGTAATGGAAGAAGAAAATAAAAAAAGTGAAAATACAGGTTGCAGTTGCATCTTTGGAATTTTATTAATTGCGTTTATCATTTTTGTAATAGTGGCAGCTTGGAAGATTCATTGGGCTTTTGGGTTACTTCTTTTATTGTTGTTTTTGAATGGAAAGTTATAAATAGACAACTGTCTATTTTTCTGATATAATTATGGAGTGTCTTTAATTGCGTTTTTACTAATTGGGGGAAAGTAAAGATGCAAATTGTTTTGGATGAAAAGCTGCAAAAGATATTATCAATGGTAGCTCAGGCTTATACTTATAAAGAGATAGCTCCTGAAGTAGGATATAGTGTTATTCAGGTTAAAAGAAAGGTAAAGCATCTTTGCGGTTTATATAATGTCAAGAATAAGATTGAGTTAGCACTTGAATATCAAGCTGAGTTATTGGCTAATAATTAAAGATGATACCTTAGTATCATTCCAAAAATGAGTTTATATGCTATACTATAATTGTATAGCAGGGCAACTTTTCTGAAAGCAACTGAGCTATATGTAATACAGGTGTACTGTGTCTAATCTTGGGAGTTGGGGATGAAAATAAATTGCAGTTGTGGCAGACACGCTGATACTAAAGAAGATATAGATACAATCAGTTTATATAAAGTTAAGACACCTACATTAAAACATACTCTCAAAGGTGAGAGAGTTGTTGAGGAATTATTTTATTATTGGATTTGTCCTTGGTGCGAAAAGTCTATTGTGCTGATTAAAAGAAAAGCACTTAATTCTCTCGGACACCGTAAAGCTCTGATACCTGTTACACTATCAGGATTAGATGCAGATGAGTATTTAACAAGAACTCAAGAAAACAGAGTAAATAAAACAGAAACTATCAGATATATGACTAAACCTTATTCTAAGAGTATTGATTTAGTTTATTTTAAAGTTTTGACTGATACTACTCAAAGAGGTAGATATTTGAATGAATCAGGTTATAGTGGTAACAAGATTACTTCTAATATCATAATCATAAAATGAATGTAAATTTTTGGAGTAAAACTACAAAATATAAACTCTTTGGTAAAACGATATTTACTAAAGTAGAAGTTTGTAATGAAACAAACAGAGAAACAGATTTTGATATTATTGTTACCCAAGATTATTTTAACAAAGAATTTGATGTAAAGAAGAATAATAATTGAACAATCAACCCGAACTTGAATAAAGAGGGAGTTATTTAATTATGAAGAAAAAAGAAAAAGAAAAAAATCCTGAAGGTAGACCTTTAAAATTTAAAAACAAAGAAGAATTAGAAAAAAAGATAAATGAGTATTTTGAAAACTGTCCTGATTTTAAAATAATCACTTATTTTGATAAAAACTCAGGTGAAGTTATTGAACATAAAATAATGACACCTACAATATCAGGATTAGCTTTATTTCTTGGTTTTTGTGATAGACGTTCTTTTTATGACTATGAAGAATATCCTGAGTTTTCTCACACTATAAAAAAAGCACGTTCCAAAATTGAGAATGAATACGAAAAACAATTATGGAATGACAAGTGCGCAGGTGCAATATTTGCACTCAAAAACTTAGGGTGGGTTGATAAGGTTGAGCAAGATGTAAATCTGAGTGATAGCCTTAATATTGAAGTTATAACAAAGAAAAACAAATAGATATGAACTACATTTATTTTTGTCTAACTTTCTTGATTTGCAGCATAATTTTCTGTGCTGCTTTCTTATTTTGTTGCCGTGTTCTTTTTATACAAAAGGTTGAAAAACTTGAACCAATGAATGCTTTTAAAAGTAAAAAAGAGCGCAGCGCCTTAAAAGCTATTAATCGTGAAGAAACTATTTTAAATCTGCTTGAAAACGGTTAAAAATGATTACAGATATAAGATTGAATGGTAACACAATAACCTTCAATCCTGCTCAAGCTGAGATGATAAATCAGATTCTGAATGATGATTTATCACTTAAAGATAATGATATAAAACAGTTTGTATTTATGGGCGGTTTTCGTTCAGGTAAATCTTTTCTGTTTCAGTTTATCACTTATTTACTTTGTTTGAAGTATGCAGGACTTCAGGTTATATATGTTCGTAAAACTTATGACCAACTCAAAGACTCAGTTATTAAGCAGTTTAGAAACGATTTTGAGAAGTACGGACAATTTACATACGTAGAAGCAAGTAAAGAGGGTTCTCGTATTGCAAAATTCAAAAACGGCTCTCAGATAGTTTTCAGGGCGTTTGATTCTGACACTAACATTTTATCTGCAGAGTATGATTTAGCCTGTGTATGTCAGATAGAGGATATACAAGAGGAATTATACAAGCAGTTATTTGGTCGTTTATCAGGTTCTAAAATGCCTAAAACTTTTATGTTAGTTGAGGGTAACCCAAAAGGGAATTGGGTAAAAAGAACTTTTTACGATTTAACAGAGGAAGAAAAGAGAGAGAAGAAAATATTTTTCTTGAACTCTCCAACAACTGCCAACTTAGACAATTTACCGCCTGATTATTTAGAAACTCTTAAATCTCAATATTCTGAGAGAGATTTTAAGAGGTGGGCAATGGGTGATTGGCAGAATTTATACGGTCTTGTTTTTTCTGAGTTTTCTGAATTAACAAGTGTTATACCGCCAATTAGTATATCCGACATTGGAAGCGGTGAAAAAATATTAATCGGTGGTGATTATGGTTGGAGAAACCCAAGCTGCTTTTTATGGGGTGTCAAAACCTATGATGATGACATAATCATCTTTGATGAATTTTACAAGTCTGAGTGCTTGCCTGAAGAACTTGCAAGAGAGAATTTAAGACACGGTGTTTTTACTACTGTTATGGATTTTGCAATAAAAAGACCTGACAGGGATGGTAAAAGTTTATGGGATACATTAATTAAACTCGGTTTAAGACTTCAGGAATCAAACAAAGATGAGATGAACAATATAGTTACAGTCAATTCTTTGTTCAAGCAGGGCAGGCTTTTAATTTGTTCTAATTGTGTCAATCTGATTTGGGAGTTAAAGAATTATAAGTTCAAAGAAGCTCGTATGGGAGCTGACAGGAACTTAGATGAAACTCCTGTAGATAAAGACAATCACGCAATAGATGCTCTGTTATATCTCACTCAGGCGCTTTTATATCGTAAATCTGTTTCAGAATTTGAAAAAGCTGAAAGAAAAAGTTTAAGAGCTAAAACAGAAAAACGTCAAAATATCGGAATTTTGAATTATGGATAATTCAGCAATATGTGAAGTTAAAGATTGTGCTAATTGCAGGCAGTCATTACTTAACTGTAACGGAAAGTATGAAGAATGGGTAAGAGAGAAGTGCAGTATTTATTCTCACGTTTTTCAACCTTATTTTGATGTTACTTTAGCTCGTGAAGTTCAATCTGAGAGAGAGATAAAAGAATATTGTGCAGAAAATGACTGTGTTTATGCAGGAGATAAAGAGCTTTCTCAGCAGTGTGAACAGAATAAAAAAGAGCAGGAAGCAAAAGCAAGTCAACAATTCAGAGATAATCTGACAAGTAAGTTAATGGAAAGTGTATAAATGAAATTACCGATTTTAGAACACTTAGAATCATTGAAGAATAAAGCCGTAGAAGAAAACAAAAAACGTCATACGGAGTTTAAGAAGTATCGTGAGTATTATGAGGGTACTTATAAAGACGGCAACCAACTTAATATCATCAAAGGTATTATTGATACTAAAACTACGCTTATTTTAGATTTTGATGCGGTTAGCTCTGTTGTTGCAAAAACAAAGAGCTTTGCTAATATCAATCAAATATCTTTAATGAACTCAATAGCTGATATTCTGAATGACTGCAATAAACACGTTTTAAAAGAAAACGATATTGACGGTGTTAAGAGAGCGGTTGTTCATAACAAAAATGTTTGCGGTATTGGTATTGCTGAAACAACTTGGAAACAAGCTGAAGATGAAGAACTTGGTGATGTTCAGATTATTTCAGTTGACCCTCTTAACTATTTCCCTGATACAACCGCTAAAAAGGTAGATGATTGCAATTATATCTTTAAAAAAGAGGTTGTTTCTTCTATCACTTTGAAAAAAGATTATCCTCAATACGCTGACAGGATAGAAAAAGCTAAAACTGTTTCAGATGATTCAGATAAGCATAAAAAGGATAAGACACCTAATCAGGGTGCAGTAAATACTGTCGGAGATAATTATAATACTACTCAGATGTATGCTGACGGTAGAAGTCCTTTAGAGGGCAACATATCTCAGAGTAAAAATATTGTTGTATGGAATGCTTATTTAAAAGATGATAGCACTTTCATAGATACAAAAGATGTTAAGAAACAAGAGTTAATGTTTCAATATCCTAACGGTCGTTTTATCCGTTGGATAGAGGGCGCTGATGATTATTTGTTAGAGGATAAACCAATTGATTTACCTACAGGCTATCCTTTTGATGTTATTGAGGGTGATTCTGATGTTAAGTATCTAATTGAAACTCAAAACAGAATAGATAAAGCATATAGAAAAATCAGGTTGTTAATCGGTGGTTATGTTTCATTCTTAGCTCATACTCCTGATGCTGATATAACAGACCAAGAGATTATAGACCAACTGACAATTGAAGTTGACCAATTAGGACAAATGGAAGTCGTAACTAATAACACTTTAGATAGACTTCAAACCTTAATTGAATATATTAAAATCTTAAAAGAGCAAGCCTATGAAATAGCAAGAGTTAATCCGTCATTAATCTCAGGTAAGAAACAAGACGGTGTTGATTCAGGTCGTATGGTTCAGATGCTCAATGAAAGCCCAATGTCAGCAATTAATGAGATTCAAAAACTCGTTAAGCGCTTTATTATTACACAGGGTGAAAAGAATATCACGCTTATTCAGCTTTATTATAATGTACCTCGTATATTAAGACTGAGTGGGGGTGATTTTGCGCTGCTTCAACCGCAAATTAATCAGTATGATGAAAACGGTCAGCCTGTATTAGATGAAAACGGACAACCTGTAGTTGAAGTAAATCCTATGATTGAGATTTACAGAGAGAATGCTCAAAAAGAATTTGAAGCAGTCCAGACTTTGCAAGCTGATTTATCAGTCGGAGAGTATGAAGTTGATGTAATTGCAGGCGCTCAAATGCCACGTTCAAGAGCAGAAAAAGCTCAAATTTATATGCAATTAGCGCAAATGGGTAAAATACCTGAAACAAAGACAGGTACAGAGTTATTACTCAGCGCTCTTGATATTCCTGATAAAACAGGAATTATGGAAGCGCTTGAAGAACAAGAAGCTCAAATGCAAAGTTCTCAACCGCCAATTTCAATGCCGCCTGAGTTAGCTGAGAAGTTGTTTAAAGATATGCCTTTAGACTGCCAATTACAATACTTGGCTCAATTTGGTTTTCAGATACCGACACCTCAGCAGGCAGTAGAAACTGAATTAATGCAAGAGGGCAAAATGATATCTCAAATACCTCAAGAGGGTTTTGTAAATAATGGAATATAAGACAGTAGGACAATTGAAAGTGCCGCAGGGTTTAAGCCCTGAAAAGCAGAAACTTGTTGATGAGATTGCTCAAAACTATCTCAATGAGTTATCTGATATTAATGCTGCTCACGATAAAGGAAAGACAAGAGGTGCAGTAGGCTCTCTTATTTCAGGTGCAAGTTTTCATCCGTTCTTTAATGTTCCTTATGTTGGTACAGGTATTGGTGGTGCTATGTATGATGCAGGTCAGGGAATTGTTGAAGGTGCTAAACTCCCTGAAATTGCAAAGAGAGCTGCAAGAGGTTTTGCTATCGGTGAAACTATCGGAGCAGTTCCTTATGTAGGTAAATTAGCAAGCAAAACTAAAGCAGGTCAGGCAGTAGGTAAAGCGCTTGATGAAGCTGCTGAAAAGTTTGCTCAGACTAAGGCTTATGATGCTCTTATGTCAGAGTTTGCGCCTGCTAAAGAGGTTTATAAAAAGGTTATTTTAGAACCTCAAAGAAAAATGCAACAACAAAAATTATTAGGTGAAAAAGTCAATCCGTTAGCAAAAGCATATAATGAAGTGTTGTTTGATACACCGTCTTTTAATCAGGAAATAGAGGATATTGCTAAAAAATATTTTGGAACTACTACAAACAGGAGAGAAGCAGGATATATATTAAATGACGGCTCATATTTAGATATGAGTGGTAAAAAGTTTGGTGGTAGTGCAGGTAAAAGAAGTTTAGACCATAGAGAAATTGTTGATGCTTTTATTGATAATCCTGAAAATGTCAATAATTTAGAAATTGGCTTTGATGAATTTATTGATAATGGTGCAGTCCGATATATGCCTGAAACTAACTCTTTCTTTATGTCAAGACAACCAAGTGAAGCTCAAATAAAAGCAATAAAAAATTTATTAGATTATGAAAGAGGAAAAAGTTCTTTTGAATTAGTACCCAATGTAAAAGATTGGGGTTCAAGTAATAATTTTAGACAAGATTATAAATTATGGTCTGACCCTAATAAAATCATTGATGATATTAGAATTTATTTCAAAGGTGGTAAACCGTCAGAATTTAAGGATTATTTATAATAAATGGAATATTGGGATAAAAACGGCAATATACATAATGACGAAGCTCAAAAGATAGATATTATTGAGAGAGCTTATAACAAACTTTTAGCAGGTTTAAGTAATTCTGCTGATTGGATAAATAATGAAAATCCTGAAAGTGAGGATTATAAACAAAAATTGAATAGTATATTAGCAGTTGAAAGTTTAGTTTTACCTTCTGCAAAAGTTGTTGAATATTTTCCTTATAGAAATGATATTTGGGCAGGTAGAAAACTAATATATGATAGAATTTTTAACCAACCGCAGGAAAAGATAAAAAATGATGGTAGAGAATTTTATCAAAATTTTCTACAAAAAAATCCTGCATATATAAGAGATTATGGAGTAGTTCCTTTTGGACAAAAAAATAAAGGTAAAGATAGAACATTAAATTTTCTTGAGTATCCATTTTTAAGAAAAAAAATGTATGATTCCGAAAAGATGAAAACAACAAATTACAAAAATGAATCTGACAGAGTATACGACTATTTCAAAAATGTAGATAGTGGAGATGTATATAACTATGTTATTGAAAATATTAAGAATGTCGGGAAAAGATATAAAATGATGCAAAATAAAACAAAAGGTGAATAAAAATAGCTCTACAAATCGAGGGATAAGCTCCCTCGCAGCAGAGCTAATATTATTATAACATTTTTACCCTTTAATTTCAACCCTTAAATATAACCAAGCTGAACCTCATTGTGAGGAAGCAGTATTTTTATAGGAGATATAGAATGAAAACACTCATCACTAAGGCTGACGGCTCTGCCGTTAAGTCTAAAATTCACGCAGTCAAATTTCTTGAAAAAATAGGAATTGACAAGTCCGAACTGATAGAAGAAAACGGACAATTTTATTACGAAGCTAAAGCAGAAACACCTGCTGAAGCTCCGACACCTAAATTAGGGAAACTTCCTATTATAGTTGAAAAACCTGTTACTTGGGAAACAGAAGTTTTTGATAAGAACAATGAAAGAACAAAACTTTATATTCCAAATACAGATGTAACGGCAGTTATTTTAGGTAAACATCCTGCAGGACAAAACAGAGCTAAAAGCGCCTTTGAAGTTAGTATAGGTGATGAAAACTTTGTTATGTCAGTTGATTTACTCTCAAAAATCTTTAAGGTTAGGGGGTAAATATGGCAGATTTAGAAGAACAATTGAATAATACAGGTGCAGAAGTCCAAGAACCTCAAGATGTTCAGACTGAAACACCTGCAGAAGATATACAACAAAAACCTCAGACACTGCACGAAGTTCTTAATCAGGATTCTGAACAAGAAGCTCCTGTTGAAGAACTTTGGAAGAAAACAAAGAACTTTGAAAACGGTCTTTGGAAAACTCCTGATGATATTTACAAGTCAGTACAGTTTTATGAAAAGAAGTATCAACCGTTAGAACAGAGTTTAAAGAGAATGGGGTTTGAAGAACCTGCACAATTAGAGCAAGCATTCAAAGATTATCAGACTAATTTACCTGTTTATCAGGAAAATCAAGCTCTGATAGACCAACTGAATGCACTCTTACAGAATGATGTGTATGGTTCAAAATTGCGCTCAGTCTTTGATGAAATCAGGAGAGCGCAGGAAACTGAAAAGTTTGGTATGGCTTTTGATGATTTACCGCCTGTTATTAAGGAGAGAGTTGTTAAAGGTGAACAGGCTTTTCAGCAATTAGAAGAAATGAGGAAAGAGCAAGCCTACAATTCTGCACTCGGCACTATTCAAGAGCAAATGCAACAAATAGAGCAAATAGTAGCAGACACAGGTTTAGAGTTTGATTCTAAGGCGTTTCTTGAATATTGCAGAGATAATAATATATCTCCAAGTAATATGAAAGGTGAATTTTTAAACTCACATTATACGCAAATGCTCGAAAAAGCTAAACAAAATGCTTCCTTAGCAACAACTGCTCAGAATAAGCAGAATAAAGTTAAGGCTCTCAATTCTTCAACAAAACAGGGAACACTCGAAGCTCCAAGAAAACCTAAAAACACTTATGAGCTTAGAAACTCCCTCTTAGATTCAGAATAAAACGAAAGGATTTTAGAAAATGGCAACACATACTTATGACCTCAATGAAATCTTTGCAACAACTACAAAGTTCATTGATGATGAAATGCCTACTATCTTTACAAATACTACTCCTTTATATAAAGAAATTATGAAGAAAAAAGTATATGTGGATGGTGGTAACAGATTGACAGTACCTCTTAACTTCAACCCGACTGAAACTATGGGTTATATTACAGGTACTTCAGCAGATTTACTTAACGTAAATACTCAGCAAAATATTATTCCTGCTGAATTGGATTGGAAGTATTTTTATTCAAACTTCTCTGTAACACTCCAAGATTTGAATGCTACTGCTGATTCAAAAAGAGCAGTTGTTGATTTGGTTGTTGCAAAAGCAGAAAATACTATTGCTGCAGTCAGAGAATTTTGGGCTAAATCTTTCTATGGTTCAGCTAATGATAATCCGCTTGCTATTAACGGTATGGCTGATATTTTCGCTGCTTCAGGTACTGCTTATGCAGGTTTACTTGATACTGATTTAGGTGTTGATGAAGTCGGTGATAAAAAATGGTTACCTCAAATTGATACAACTACAACAACTGTATCTTATGCAGGAATTGAACCAATGCTCACTAAATTAAAGACTAAAGCAAGCCTGAAAGGTAATGCAGCTAAACTCGGTTATATGGTTTCAAAAGCAGCAGTTCTTTCAGCATTTAAAGCAGCTCAACAAACACAACAAAGATTCTTACCTGCTAAGGATTTGGAAGTTGGTTTTGACGGTCTTAATGTTGACGGTGTTATTTGGTACGCTGATGAATTTTGTCAGGGTTCAGGTTCAGCTTATTACTTGTACATAATCAATCCTGATTCAATCAAGTTCTTCCATAAATACGGATTTGACGGCAAGAACTCTCCTAATGATGTTTCAGGTCTTAGATTACCGAACCAACCTGTAATGATTCATCAGAAATTCTATACAGGCAACTTGTTCTGTGTTGATAGACGTGTCAATGGTGTATTTAAAGCACTCAACCCGAACGCATAATAGGATAAAGGAGATAAAATTATGGCTAATCAAATTATTGCAAGACACGCTATTGCTGATGATTTTATGAAACAAACATCAACGGTAGCTAAATATAATATCGGTGTTGAAGTGGAAGTTGCTGATTCTCAAACAGGCTTTACAACTACATACAGATACATTAAAGCATCTGCTGCTTTAACTGCTTATCAACCGTATGTACTTGTTGAAAAAGCTGAAGAAGTCGGAACGGCATCTCCTGCAACATCTACAGTAACAAAAGTTGTAGGTATTCCTCAAGTAGCAATTGCTTCAGGTTCTTATGGTTTTGTAGCCGTCAAAGGTATTTGTATGGCTAAAACAGGAATCCAAGCTAAAGGTGATACACTTGAAGTAATCAACTCAGGAACTACACTTATTGTTGACGGTACTTCAGGTACTCCTGCAGAAACCGCTAACACGGTTGCAATTTCTGCTGAAGCTGCAGCCGCAGCAGCAACGGTTAAAGTTGTTCTCTTAGGTAAAAGAGTTGCAATAGCAGCTTCTTAGTAATAAATTTGTCCTCTCTCTTAATTGGGAGAGGACATTTTTTAAATTTAAAAATAAGGATAAAGGTAAAATGAAAACACTTAAACTTGATATTACAGAGCTTGAGATTGATGAACAATTGAATGAAATCTCAAAAAGAGATTATGATAGATATTTTGATTATGATGAAACTTTTAAAACTCAGATAGAATTACCTGTAGATTCAGATTATAGGACAATCAATTTCTCTGAAATAACAAGTCCTTTTGCTCTTATTGTTATATCTGATAACTTAGTCAATGTAAAAGTAAATGAGTTTGAAATAACAAACTCTAAAATGGTTTTATTAAACACCTCAATTGAGAGCTTAGAAATTGCCAATGTTGATTTAAAAACGGCAACTGTAACTATTTATATTTGGGGTAAACAGGAATAACGATATGTCTTATACTGTACAGAATGTTATTGAAAGAATAAGATTTAACACTGCAACTGAAAATGATTTAATCGGTAAAAGCGCCAATGAGCTTTTTTCTAATAAAAATATTGTTGCTACTTTGAAATTTGCGCTTGATGATTATGCTAAAACAACAAAAGCACTTCAGTCAATTTATTCAATGCCGATAGATGCTGATGTTGCAGTTATGCAAGAACCGCCTTTAATTTTAAGAAGTGAGGGTATCAGGTTCTTTGTTTGGTTTATCAATGGTTATGCTTACCCGATAGCTGAGCAGAATCTGAACAATACTTATGGTAATTTCCCTGCTCCTGTTCAGGGCTTGCCGAAGTGGTTTAATTATTGGAATGATACAATTACTTTTTACCCTCAAAACGGTAACGGTTTTAATTGTACTAATCTTGCTTATGATTTGGGAATAGATGACACAATAATTAAAGTAGGCAGCACTTCAGGTTTCCCTGCTAAAAACGGCAGAATTACTATTGAAAATGAAAAAATTAAGTATGAGTACAAAGATGATACTCATTTTTATAATTGTACAAGAGGAATAGAAAACACCGACATTGAACCTCATAATTACGGAGTATGTGTAAAAGAGAATAATGTATGGATATATTACCTCTCTCTGCACTTTGATATTCCTGTAAATCCTGATGATACGATTAAGCAGGAAGTATTGAACAAGAAAATGATGCTTGTTGATGAACATATAGAGATTATATGTGATTATGCAAGTTATAAACTACTCTCTAAAGTTGATGCTCAAAGAGCTTCATACTATAAGGTCAATTTTGATGAGTGGTTAAGACAGGCTAAAAGAGATATTATTAAAGGTCGCTCAAGAGTACAAAAGACAGGTTATATCAGAGAACCTTTTGAATTTGAAAAAGAGAGCGCTTATTGGGGAATGTAATTAAATGACTGAGAGCATTCAATCATTTGAATATCAGGGTATGAGAGTTGATTTAGGTGATAAACTCTTAGATACCAAGTATTTTTATAATGTAGTCAACTTCAATGAAAATGACATAATAGGCGCTAATAAGGTTTTAGCTCCTGCAGAAATTAACAAAGTCCAATTTGCTGAAGGTGAAGCTATTGACGGTATTTATGGGTTTTCTTACCTGAACTCTGAGAATAAACTCCAAAATGAGAGAGTTATTGTTTCAGGCGGTTGTATATTCTCTCAGGTCGGCTCTTATACTAAAAAGATTTATGAGGGTTTTGGTACAGGGCTTTGTGATTTTGCTTTTCTGAATGATAAACTCTTTATCACTAACGGTAAACACTATCCTTTAGTCTATAACGGTAAAAACGTATGGGAAATGGGCGCTTGTGAGGTTATTCCTACAGATACAAACGGTGGGTTAGAGGGAACTTATCATTATGAAATAACCTTTGTAACTGCAGGTGGTGAGGAAAGAATCGGAACAAGCTCAAACACTATTGAGATACACGGTAAATCAACAAAATTAAACCTGCCTTTAGGTTATGACGGTGTAACTGCAAGAAAAATATACAGAACTTTAGGAACAAATAAAGATTTAAAGTTAGTTGATACTGTCAATGATAATGAAACACTAACTTATACAGATAATAAAGCTGATACATCTCTGACTAATGCAATTCCTGAGATAAATAATGAATGTCCGAAACCTTACTTTTTAGAAACCGCTAATTTTAGGTTAGTTGGTTGTGTTTCTGACAAATATCCAACTCAGGCTTGGGTAGCTGATACAAACTTAGAACTCTTTGACGGTGCTAATTTTACAGATGTTTCTAACCGTTCAAAAGATAACTCTAAACTAACAGGAATGAAAAGAGATTATGATAAAATCATCATAACCTCTCAAAAACAAGTATATTTGTTAGATGTTTCTGATGCTGAAGCAACAACCGTAACAGAAACACGCTCTAATATCGGTTGTCTTAACGGTTATTCTATGGCAAGAATACCCTCTGATAAAGGTTTTAACGGTGGTATTTTATTCTTGGCTTCAGATAAAACAATCAGGTTATTTAATGGTAACTTTGCGCAGCCTGTAGCAACATCTTTAGACAATTTAAGAACTGATAACTACGGTGAACCGATAAGACCTATATTGCTGCAGTCAATCAATGATAATTCTACAATGTACGGTGAATATTACGATTTTAAATATCATCTTATATTGAATAATCTGATTTATGTTTACGATATAAGCACTAATGCTTGGTTTACCTATGATTTTCTTGATTCAACTCTGTCAGGTGATTATTCTCCTGAGAATTATGATAAAAGTTCTTTCTATACAGGTAAAGAAACCAATGCTTATTTTAACTGTTTCGCAGTAATAAATAATGAGTTTATTGTTGGCAGGAAAGATAACAGTTTTATTGAGCTGATGTACTCAACAAATACATATAGAGGAAGAAAACTAAAATCAAAATTAGAATTTCCTTATTGGGGTACAAGTGAAGAACTGAAATATTTTAAAGAGATACATATTTATTATCAGAAAAACTCTGAGATTGATTTTGATGTTACAGTCAACCTCGATAACAGAACAGAGATAAAACAAACTAATGTTACTGATAAAACAGGCGGTGATTATGATGATAGGTATTTTTCAAAATACTATTATGAATCAAAGAATAACACAGATGATTACAGAGTTATTTACGTTAATAAATACGCTAATTGGCTCAAAGTTACCATTGAGAGTAACGATAAACCTTTGAATTTCAGAGGTATGAGGATTTTATACGATAAAGTTTCAAATAAGGAGATAGCATAATGGCAGTTCCAGCAGCATTTTGGCTTTCAGCAGCAGGAAGTATTGCAAGTGATATGGGCAATGCTTTAACAAAAGAATCAAAAGGTGAAAGCTATAGAAACGCATACCAAAACTATATTAATTATTTGCAGGGTATAGCAAATAAAATGCAACAAAGTCTTGAAAATCGTGCTGAAAAATACGATACAAAACTTCAAGACCAATTTAATCAAGCAGAACCTCAATTTGAAAAAGAAGCAAATACTTCTTTACCCGAAATTGAACAAATGAAGCAAGATGCTATTAATGAAGCAACTGATGCTCAAAGATTAAACAGACGGCAAATAGAAGCAACTATGGCTCGTCAGGGTGTTAGGGGCGGTCAGGCTGCAATTCTTGAAAACAGAGCGCTTGGTGAACAGAATAGAGATTTACAGAGAGATATAAACCAACTTGCTTATAATGAAGCCGCTAACCGTCAGCAGGCAAGATTGGGTTATTATTCTCAAAAAGCTCTTACACCGTGGAATACAATGTCTGCTGCTTATGGCAATTCTTTAACAGGTGCTAATGATGCTTTAAGTAAAGCTCAGGGTAATACATACGAAAATGCTTATGCAACTGCTATGGGCAATTATTTAGGCACTCAAAACTTTGGCGCTAAAGGTTGGAAAAAATATGTAGGCGGCGGTTTATCAATGCTCGGTAATGCAATCAACTCAGGTATGGGTTCAGGTATGGGGCAAGGTTTAATGAGCGGATTAGGGGGAAGTAAATAATGGCAAATAATACACCTTTTAAACCAAAACAGATTTATGTAAATCCTGATAAGTTAGAAACGATTGAACCAAAATTACCGCCAATGCCTGTAATAGCAAAAGCTCAAAATGTTTCTTCTAAACAGGTAACACCTCAAGAAGCTGAAATTGCTGATATTGAGAATCAAATTGCTATGGCTCAGACTTCTCAGGATAATCCTCAATTTAAAAGAAGTCCTGAAGAAGAAGAACTAAAGAAAAAATCTATTGCTTATTTTCTTAATCAATTAGATAAACCTGTAGCAACTCCAAGATATATGACTATTCAGGATTTGTTTAATAAAAATGCTGATTTATCAGGAGTTGTTCCTGCATTCAATCCTGATTTTACAAGAGGTTTAAGTAGTCTTTTTGATACAGATGTTTTCAATCCTCGTACAGGTAAAGTTGAAGATTTGGCTGAAGATTATGCAAGAAGAAAAGAAGCTCAAATGTTAGCTGAACAACAAAAAGCTATGGAACTTCAAAATCAAAAAGATAAACTCGCTTCAAATATCTATGGAATAATGAACAGTATTGACACCGAAGCTATGAGAGAGGATAGATTCAATAGACAATTAGCGCAGCAAGCAGACCAATTTGCTCAAACTCTCGATGCTAAGAGAGAAGATAGAAACTATGAAAGAATGAGAGAAGATAAAGCTATTCAAAGACAAATAGACCAACAAAATATCCTGAATAAAATGAAAGAAAAAGAGTATGAGCTTGATAAAAGGAGAGTTGAAGCATTAGAAGCACAAATTGAGAATAAAACTAATAAATTAACGAATGCTCAAAAAGCTGCTCTTGCAAATATAAATCAAATGGATACTATCCTAAAGCTTATAGAGAAAAATCCGAACTCAATAGGATTGTGGCAAGGTCTTAACCCTGCACAAAATAAATATGATAGTAAAACTGATAATCTTGCCAACATAACTACAAGAACATCAATAGACAAATTAAGAACTGAAATAAGACATACATTAACAGGCGCTCAATTTAGTCCAAAAGAAGCAAAAGAGTATGAAAAGTTCTTGCCTACTACTCGTGATAACCCTGAAGAAGTAAAAGCTAAAATAGAGGGTTTAAAACAAATGTTTTATGCTGATACACGATTATTAGGAGATGTAGAAAGTGCAGATAATGTTCAAAATAGCACAGGTTTTACTCAAATGAAAGCTCCGAACGGCAAGATTTATAACGTACCTAATGACAAAGTAGAAGAAATGAAACAAAAAGGTGGAGTAGTAATATAATGGCTAATTGGGAAGATTTTCAAGAAGCAAAGTGGGATGATTTTGAAGAAATCAAAGAAACTCCCAAAACTAATACTAAGAAGAAAAATATAGACCTAACACCCTCGGGAGCGTATAAAAACGCTCTTATTTCAGGAGTAGGTGCGCCTTTGCGAATGGCTTTAAAAGGTGAAGATTATAAAACTGCAAGAGAAAACGCAGCTCAAAAAGTTGAAAATTTTAAACCTCTTGGCGGTATTGGTGATTTATTATTTGATTTAGGAGTTTATTCAAGATTACCTGTAGCAAGAGGTGGTGGAATAGCAAACTTTGCTAAAAATGCTCTTATTCAGGGTGGTACAGTAGGCGCAATTGAATCAATGAAAAGAGGAGATAATGGGCTTGAGGGTGCTGCTAAAGGAACTATTTTAGCAGGTGCTATTCAGGGAACTTTACCGCCTGCAATTAAAGGAGTAGGTAAAGGAATTGAAAAAGCTGCTAATAGTGAATTTGTAAAAAATAACTTACCAAAAGTATTAGAAGTTTTAACATCCGTTCCTGCAAAATATTCTAAAAATGCTATTGAAAAAGAACTTGCAGGACAGAGCATTCTTGAGGGTAAATATAACCCTGATACTGCATATCAACCAATAGAAAGAAAAATTAGAGAAGCTAAAAATGCTTTACCCTCTGATGTTGATTTTGGAAATATGTATTATGGAATGGGTGAAAAAGCTCTTGAGGGTATGAAAACATTACAAGAGAGAGCAGGAAATGAAATACAAGAAATGTTGAGCAATTTAAGCTCAAAACCTGAAGATACAAAATATTTAAAAAATGCAGTTGATTCTGTTATTAAAAAATATGCAAGAGGTGGAGAAATTAACCCTGCAGAAATCAGAGCAAGCAGAGATTTAGACTTAGTAAAAGAGTTGTTGAATAAAGAGGGTGGTGTAAAACCCATTGACCTACATAACATTAAAGAGCTTTTATATGATATAGCTAATTATGATACTGCAGGTGGTATTAAAAACGATTCAATTAAGGCGGTTGCTAATCAAATAAATAACTATTTGAGAAGAATAGAACCCAATTATGCAAAACCCAATGATACTTTTGCAAACATCAAAAATATTATTAAAGGCTTAGATAGTCAAAACACAATGGGAAATAAAATTAAGCAAATAGGCTCTGAGGGTAGTGCTTTATCAGGTATGGATAACCGATTAAAAGCCGTTGATGATTTATTACCTAAAGAAAATAAATTTTATAATCAAGCAAAAGAAATCAATAAGATTCAAGAAGAAACTCAAAATATTAAAAATACTGTAGGTAAACAATATGAAAGAAATCCACGTTTACTTGCTAACAGAACTGATGAATCTTTTGAAAATGCTATTGCAGATTTACAAGACCGCTCAAAAATTAACTTTATGGAAGATTTAAACAATGCAAGAGCAAGAGAAGCATTAGAAAAATGGTTTTCAGGTCAAGGCGGTGGTTCAGGTTCAGAACAGGGTTTTGCTAACTTATTAAGAACTGCAATTATAGGTGGTTCACCTACAACTGCAGTTTTAACACATAACCCTCTTGCTTTAACAGGGTTACTTACTGTTTCGCCAAAATTTATGGCAAAAGGTTCAATTAAAAATATAGGCAAACTTTCAAATGCAGGGAAAAAGATGCAAAGTCAAGCCTATGATGATGCTATCAAAAAACTTATTCCTGCAGCAGAAAAGGCTCAAGCTAATATGCTTTATGGCGGTGTAGAGTATAACGATTATCAGAATTAAGAGGAGATATAAAAAATGGCTATTCCATTAATTACTAACCTGAAATTATGGGTTGGTACATTGTTTACAAAAGATGATTGGGATTTTAACTTTAAGCAGCTTGTCAGTTGGTTAGCTGACGGCACTGCTGATTTAGTTGTTGGCTCGGTGAAAGCAACAAACGGTATGGATTTAGACGGTGCAACTATCAGGAATGTTGGCGCTGCTCAGACAGGCTCTGAAGCAATTAATTTAGACCAAGCAACAACTCTTTTAAACCGTTCAAGTTCTTATTATCCGTTCTCGGTTGCTTCAGGTAAAGTCAACTCAAGCGGTAAACCTGCTTATTTACAAAAAGATAGTGATACTCAGGTTACTGTTCTTGCAGGCAATACTAACCCTGATTTAGTTTGTGTTCAGTCAGATGCAACTATTGAGAGTGTAACATCAGATACGGTATTAACAGTACCTGCTTCTAACGGTACATATCATATCATTAAAGAAAAAGAAGCTGCAATAACAATAACATCAGGCGCTTCTTCAAAAATAACAGTAGCTCCAAAATTTCCTACATCTCCTAATATCGGTGATTATTTCTTGGATAATTCAGTAGTACCTTTTGCAGGTTATAAATACACCGCTCAGGGTTGGGAAGAAACACCGTTTTGTTGGATAGGTGATGTAACTGTTTCATCAGGTGCAGCTACTGTAACAACCTTTAATTACAACTATAACTATTTTGATGTAAATGCTCGCAGCTTAGATTTAACCCTGCCTGATTACTCAAATAAAAACTCAAGAACAGTAAACACTATGTACACGGCAAGTAAAGACTGTTTTGTACATTTCAGAAATTATGTTTCAAGTTCAAATGCTGCAATTGCATCAATACATTTATATGATGCAAGTGAAAATGAAATATTTATATCAGTTAATGTTTCAGCAGTTGCTTCAGATACTTCAGCTTCTGTTAGTTTGTTTATTCCTGCAGGTTATAAATATCAATGTAGTGCAGGAACAGGGAACAATGGAACTAAATATATATTTGAATTTCCTTTAAAGGGTGTTAGCGCATAAGAGAGGGGATATAAAATGATTTATTTTGATAGTAAAAAACAAGCCTATGGCTATGAGATACCTGAATATATTTGTTGTATAGAGGATGAGCTTTGGGCGCAATACGCAGGAACTGATAAGTGGGATATTATTGACGGTGTTTTTACTGATATAAGTGATACTCAGGAGTATCAAGAAAAAGAAGCTGCTGAGAGAGAAGCAGGATTTAAAGCAAAGTTCTTTTATATTGAAAACTTTGGTTGGTACAGAAAACAACCAAAAGGTTATCAATCTGCAGTTGAATCAATGAATGTATTGTTGAATATTGCTAACTTAACAGACGGCATTCAGGCAGGTTTAATAATTTTCTATCAGCAGCCTGATTATACAAAACCTGAAGAATGTACTGAAGAATGGTTAGTAGAACATCAGATTATATTACCTGCTATGACTAAAGCAGAATTTATGGCGCTTTATGTAGCCTTTATGACTGCTTGGAATACTGAAGAACACTAAGGAGAGAATTATGGCTTGCAAAGGGAAAAAGAAAAAAGGCAGATAGAGAGGGTTTTAGCCCTCTCTTTTAATTGATAGGAGAATTAAAAAATGAGTTGCAATTGCAATCAATGTATAGATGATACAATCCGTTTTATTATCGGTACAACCGTAAATCTGAATATTGTTTTTGAGGAAGATATAAGCACTTATACTTCAGCTCGTTTCACTATCAGGAAAGATTATGAAACTGAACCGATTTTAAATAAGACTATTGCTATAACTGAAGAACATAGTATTAATGTTAATCTGACACCTGCTGATACAGAGTTATTTAATATTTTTGAAAGAAATAAAAACTCAGCTCAATATATTTGGGGGTTAGATGTAATAGACAGTAACACAGGGGCAATTATAAATGTATTTCCTCAAGCAGGCAATCCTGCGCCTTTATGTATTTCTTATAAACACGTTGTTATTGATGAGGAATAGACACAATGAAAGAAAATGAAATTGTATTAAAAGCTAAATTACAACAAAAACAGATATTGAATGCTAATGTTGTTCAGCGTGGGCTTCAGGGTGAAAAAGGTGATGCTGCAACTATTGAAATAGGTACAGTAACAACAGGAGCAGCAGGAACTGATGCAAGTGTAGTAAATGTAGGTACTGAAAATGCTGCAGTTCTTAATTTCACAATACCGCAGGGTGCAAAGGGTGAAACAGGCGCTGACGGTAAAAGCGCATCTATAGTTGATGTAACTGCTACAGTTGATGATAATACAGGTTTACCCTCAGTATCTGTTACAGAGGGTGGTACACCTCTTGCAAGAACTCTCAATTTTGATTTTAAAAATCTCAAAGGTGATAAAGGTGATAAGGGAGATACAGGAGCAGCAGGTGCTGACGGTGAAACAGTCGAAATAACAGATATAAATGCTACAGTAAATAATCTGACAGGTACACCTGCAGTAACAGTAACAAGAATAGGTACTCCTCAAAATTTTTCTTTAGATTTTGATTTTTATAATTTAAAAGGTGATAAAGGTGATGCAGGTGAAAACGCAACTATTACAGGAATGACTGCAAGCGTTGACAATAACTCAGGTACTCCCTCTGTTTCTGTAACTACAGGGGGTACTGCAAGTGAAAGAAGTTTTGATTTAGCTTTTCATAATCTTAAAGGTGATAAGGGAGATACAGGTGCTGCTGCAACTGTAACTGTAGGAACTACAACTACAGGCGCTGCAGGTACTAACGCAAGTGTAACTAACTCAGGTACATCAAGCGCAGCCGTCTTGAACTTCACTATTCCAAGAGGTGAAAAAGGTGAAACAGGTGATGTTTCAGATGTTCTTGTCAATGGTGAAAGTGTAGTAACAGGCGGTGTTGCTAATATTGTTATAGAAGAAACTGATTCAGCAAATAAATCTCTCTCTAACCTCAATACGACAGGTGAGGGCAGACTACACGCTCTCAAAGGCTACACCGAAAGCGGACAGGTTTATTCCGATACAACACTTTATAATGACATTTTAACTCAATACAACAATGCGCCGTTTGATTTGTCAAAGTTTACTGTAACAGGCTCTCCGACAATAACAAGTGAAGGGGTTGCAAGTGGGTTTTCAAGTTCAAACTTTTTGGATACTCCTTCAATCGCACTTGGCGCAGGCGATTGGGATATAACCATTCCTGTTAAATTCACTTCGGTAATGTCTGATTATACAAATGGCAGGGTATTGGCGCAACGAGGTGATAAAATTCGTATTATGCCTTATAACGGAAATTGCGCTATTGCTGTAGCTGCAAGTGACGATAGTTATATAATCAATTCCTTTTTTACACCAACACAAAATGAAGAATATTTAGTTAATGTTTATAAATCAGGAACGACTTATTCTGCCGATTATTCTTCGGATAATGGTGATACTTGGACTAACATTTCAACTGTAACATCATCAAAAACTATTTATACTACAACATCAGCGCTTATCGACATTGGAAGAAACTTTGCAGGCGGTGATGTTGAAATAGACCTTAAAAAAGTTAAAATCACCGTTGACGGCTCAGAAGTCTTTAGCGGTCATAAAACAGGCACAGACACATACTACACAAACAATTACACAGTAGTAGGAAGTCCGACAATTACGGATGGGGTTGCAAGTGGGTTTTCAAGTTCAAATTACCTTACATCAGGTTCATATAAACAAAATCTCGGACAGGCAAATACTTGGGAAATTGAGATGTTTGTTACTACTCCGTCAAGTTGGACTACTCGTTCTTTCATAATTGGCGGTGATACTGTAGATACAATTTATTATGGAATACCTCAGCTATTTTTTGGCACGTCTAAAAAACTTGCAATTAATTTAAGCTCTGACGGTACAAACAGAGATATTGCTAACCAAACAGTCGGTGCTGATACTTATGCTAATTCTGTAGAACTCGGAATAAGATTTAAATTTACAGGAACTCAATATCTTGTTTACTCGAAATTATCGGGAGAAGATTGGAAATTACAAATAACAGTAAACAATTCAACCAAAATATATAACTCAAATTTTAGTTATATATTTGGTCAGCAGAATAGCGGTTCTACTTTATATTATAGAGGAAGTATTAATATTAATTCTATTCGTATTACTGCTAATGATAAATTAGTTTATACACCTTATCTCGCAATACCTTACACTAAAACTGATAACGGTTTAAAAATTGCTAATGCTGATTATAGAAAAGACATTGTATTAGTTTATGATACATACGGTTACAGTCCATACTTCACTATTGACACAACTAATCAAAACACAACTCTCCCAATGCCTGATTTATATAGCCTAATTAATCAGTCAACTCCTGATTATTTAAAAAGTATAACAGGTTATGACGGAACGGCAACACAAACATTAAAGCACGTTTCAGGTGTGTTGCAATGGGTAACAGATACACCGTAATTAACATTTTTAAGCAAAAACGTAAATAAGGAGATTACTTATGAACATTTTTAAAAAGATTGCAATTTTCAACAAAGTTTCAAAGATTATCAAAGAAGTTAAAAAATACTTTGATTCAACAACCGTAGATGATGAGATTAAACAGATTATTACAGACCTTATCAATGACTTCAAAAGACTTATTTCAAAGATACCTGAGATTAAAGAAGCGGTTGAATATTTGATTGACTTAGTGAAGAATGCAAAATAAAGAAGAAATAACAAATATATTTTACTTCCCTGCTGAAACGGATATAAGAGAGAACGTCATTGAGTTTGGTGATAGTGATACTTTAATAAAGTATAAAATTAAACATCCGTTTAAACTCTTTAATACTGTAACTGTTTGTGTTCAGACTACAAAAAGAAACTTCTCATTTACTATTTCTAAGGGTTTTGTGTGGAATGGTGCAGACATACCAAGATTTTTATGGTTTGTTGGCTCTCGGACAGATAATCAATTTTTGATTAGTTCTATGATTCACGATTACCTTTTAAATAACAAATTTCAAATGATGAATGAAAACCTGAACGGCAATATTACACCGAACAAATACAGACGTTTAACCTCTCTTATATTCAGGGAAATTCTGAAAGCAACAGGAACGAACAAAATAAAAGCTAATGTAATGAGCTTCTTTGTCGATTGCTGGCAAAGATTAGTATTTTCAAGAATTAATACTTTTACATTCCATACTTAATAATTCATTTATTTTATTCTCAGTTATTAATTTTCTTCCTATTGAAGCATAAGTTTCAGCTTCTTTTAAATCTCGGGTAAAACATAAATATTTATATTTACCATCTATATGAAAACATACTATATATCTTTTATCCCTTTTTGAATAATATATATTTTTAGCAAATTGCCTATTCTTACCATTGTAATTTTGAGTACAAATTCTTAAATTATTTTTTCTATTGTCTAAAGTATTTCCGTTTATATGGTCTATAATTTTATCGTCAGGGCAATTCATAACAAGTCTATGTAAATGAATACGTTTGTTCGATGTTCTATTCACTCTAATTACAGATTCAATATATCCTGTATGGTTAGGATGCCGTTTATCATATCTAATATTCCAATAAAATTCTTTTATTTTTTCAACATCATCTAAATCAATTAAACAATCATAATTACCATATTTATTATTTTTTATTTTAATAATAGCAAAATCTTCATTTAAAATTATATCATTTTGTTTTCTTGGGTGTGTTAGTTTCCCTGTTCTATATTCACCTTCACATTGTTTACAACAAAAATGGTTTGTATATCGCTTTGCTTTAGAATCAAGTTTGCGGTCTATAATCTGATTACAATTATTACAAAATATTTTGCCGTCTTTTATCATATCAAAACCTTCCTTTCATAATATATTATACAATATTAATATAGCTAAAACAATTATGTTTACTGTTTTTAACACATTTTATAAGGGGAATAAGTAAGTGGAAAAATGGATAGAGTATGCGCCATTAATAATAGTGGTGATAGCCTACATATATCAGAATAATGTATTTGTACGACCTGAACAACTTGAAAGAATGCATAGACAAATAATTGATGAAATAGAAAACAAGCTAAGAGATAAGTATGTTGAAGTTAATGCCTATAAAGAATTTCAATCACATATGTACTCTGAACTTGAAAAAATCTCATCGAGTCTTGATGATTTAAAAAGTTTTTTAATGGGAAGTCGATAATGCACGTTTCAGAAAAAGGTCTGAATCTGATTAAACAATTTGAAGGTTTAAGGTTAAAAGCCTATAAATGTCCTGCAGGAGTTTGGACTATCGGATATGGTCATACGAATAATGTCAGACCTGATGATGTTATCACGGAAGCACAAGCCACAGAATTGCTTATAAGAGACGTTTTAGATGTCGAAGGTGTAATTAATCGTTTAGTAACGAAAACTCTCACTCAGGGGCAATATGACGCTTTATGCTCGTTTATCTTCAATGTCGGCAGCGGTAACTTTATGAGGTCAACTCTTTTAAGAAAATTAAACCAAGCTGATTATGAAGGTGCAAGTAATGAGTTTTTGAAGTGGGTATATGCTAACAAGAAGAAATTAGCAGGACTTGTAAAAAGACGGCAAGCAGAAAAAGATTTGTTCAACTCATAGTATTTTTTCATCAGTTCATTGAACTCCAACTCAATGAACCTCCTTTCTAACAACCTCTTAACGAAAGTTAAGGGGTTTTTTATTGTTTTGTAAATGAATGTAACAATATTTTAATTAAATACTTGCAAAAAATCTAATAGCGTGATATAGTATAATTGTTAGCAAATTGAAAGGAGCTAAATAATGAAAAAAGAAGAATTAACGGTTACTTATCACCCTAAAAGACATTGTATTTCATTTACTTATGGCAATAGTCATCAATGGAATATCTTTGATGTTGAAGAAGGTTCAGGAACATTAGAAATTTTTGGAAGGGTTCAATATGCTCTTGAACATAATTTCAACTTAAAGATGAATGTGGAGGAATAATGACAAGAGGTGGCAAACGTACAGGTTCAGGTCGCCCTAAAGGTTCTACTAAAGAAAAAACTGTTGTTTTCTATCGTAGAGTAAAACCTGAATGGGTTATTGTTCTTGATATGATAATAGAAAAATTGAAAGAACCTGATTCAAGAATAAAAGAGATTATGCACAATTTAGGAGCGCATATAATTTGTAATCATCCTGACCATTTTTGTGAGGGTTTAATAGATTGTTCCGATTGTGAATATTCCTCATTTTACTTTGAATAAATTAAAACCTCTTAGCTTTTTAGTTAAGGGGTTTTTTATTGCAAAAAATTTTTAGTGTAATTTTAGTGTAATGAGGAGTAAAAAACTTTGAATATTTTAAGATACATTTTAACGTCATTCTGACCTTAAACCTATTGTCTGTATTAGGTTTTAAGTGTTTGTAAATGACTGTAAATTCCCTAAGCAAATAGTCTTGGGGTGGTAGGGGTCGCAGGTTCAAATCCTGTCGTTCCGAAATTCTTTAAAGAAAAGGGTTTGAGTATAATTCTCAAGCCCTTATTTTTTAGTGTATTTTTTAGTTTTAGTGTAAATTTAGTGTAATCGTTCTAAAAATCGTTTAATATTCTGAAAGTCGTTTAACGGCATCCGTTATGTTCTTTTTTGGGTTATGAATGTATCTCTGAGTAGTTCTTGCATCAGCGTGGTCAAGATATTCCTGAATTGTTATTAAATCTACACCTATTTCATTTAATCGGCTTGCAGCCGTGTGTCTTAATTCGTGAAAAGTAATATGAGGAATACCCGCCCTTTTAACTGTTCTTCTGAAAGTAGCTTTAAATTCTGTGTATTGTTTCTTTGTTGTTGGATTCATAAAAACATACTCTCCGATATGAGGAAGTTTTAAAAGTGCTTCTTTCATCTGAGGGGTTAGTATTATCTTTCTTGCTTTACCGTTCTTAGTGTTTAAGGCTATCAGATAATCTTGTTTTAAAAATACATCCGCCCATTTAAGATTTTTAATTTCTGAACTTCGCATCCCTGAATGAAGTGCAATAATAACAATAGCTTTCATAACAGGGTTACAAGCATTAAGCAGTTTTTCTTCTTCATCTTTTTGCAAAAAGCGTTTAGCAGGGTTTTTTATTCTCAGCTTTTTTAAATCATCACAGGGGTTAAACTTAATTTTGTGATTTTGCTTTGCTAAAGAAAATACACGTCTTATATTATTCATCTCTCTGTTAATGGTTGCATTCTGAACATCTTTTTTTCTGTATGTACGGTATTTTTCTAAATCGTTAATTGTTATTTTCTCAGCGGGTTTATTACCAACAAGCCTGTAAAAAATATCAACGATTCTTTTAGCGTTTTTAGTTTCAGTGTAGTTATTATCAACGTATATTTTAAAGTCAGTTATCAGTTCAGAGAGAGTATAGGTCTTATTATCCTTTGTAATGTCATAGCCTGTCTTTATCAGTTCAGACCGTGCAACCGTTTCAAATTGTGCAACTTCTTCAAAGGTTGCATCCTTAAAGTTCCTGTGATACCTGACACCCTGATACATAAAGTTATATCCATAGTGTCCTGTTCTCTTATCCTTACTAACAGACATTAAAAATTACACTAAAAACTACACTAAAAATAAAATACAATAAGTTAAGAATCAGGGCAAGTATTAAAAATAAATTCCTCTAATTTTTCTTTATTGAACAACCAAAATCTTCCGAACTTACCGCAGACACCTTTAGGAAAATATCCTTTGTTAGCTAATCTCTGTACTGTTCTTTTATCAGAATGAAGCAACTCAACTACTTCTTTAACATTTAATATTGTCATTGTTCAACTCCTTTATTTAACAAAATATGGTTTATTATTTGCTTTTTCGTTTTGGTTTCCCTTTATAAAGTCTTTTACCCAAGTAAAACCTGAAACGACATACTCTCCTGCTCTGTCTTTGCCGATTGATAGAGCATTATGTAACCTGCGCCAATGACCTCTAACATTCCAAGATATTTGTTTTTCAACTTTAATATTCGGGAATTTTTGATTAATTATTTTTATATCTGCTTCTTTTTTGGTTGTGTAAATGAATATAGGCTTTTTATAATTTTTACTAATTTTGTTTTCTCTATCTCTGTATCTGAAAGAAAAATTAGTAGTAACGTATAAATTATGTTTTGAATGGCTAATATTGTTTAAAAGTTTAAATAACAAATTTAATATATAAGTATCTATTTCTAATAAATGAACATCAACCTCATCAGGATAATTGTATAAAATCCTTTTATTTTTTTCTAATACAAGAGTTAAGGTATGATAAGCTAATACTTTTTCGGAATCGTTTACAAAAGTTATTTTATATGTTTCTGCATTTTCTTCTTTAATATGAACATAAATATTTCTATACAAATAAAAATAGCATTCATCATAAGGTAAACAAATATAATCAGATTTTTGGAAAGTTTTATCATCTAAATCAAATATAATTGATAGGTCTATTAATTTTGTTTTATCAACATCTGATACTATTTTTGTTTTTAAAAATCTATCAAAAGATTCTATTATTGTCATCATTTCTTCTCCTTTCCGTAGGTATAAACTATCCAACCAACTCAAAAACTTTCAATTACGGGCATTCTGAGCGGTCTATTCTTCCCCTTCCACGAACAAAACATAATAAATCAACCAACCGCCTATCGTGAATAAAATTAGTGATGTCAGCATTAGTCGTTCTCCTGAAAAGTTACTTTTAATTCATTTCCTAACTGTACTTTAAGAAAATCATTTAATATTTTTTCTTTTTCTTGTTTGGTTAATAGCCAACCTTTGACAGAATATTCACCGTTTTTATATTCAATAGTCATTTTTTTTGATGATACAAATTTGCTAATTATTTGTTTTATAAAATCAAACATCTCACACCTCACAATCCAAAAATCTCGATAAACTCTCACTATCAGCTTTTATTTGTTTCCTTAACTGTTTTACCTTTTCCGTTTCTTCTTTTCCGTTGTAAAACAGTTCTTTTTTCAGGTTGTCTGTATCTTTGCGTAATTTCGCTTGATACAATTGATATGTGTTGACTGAATTATTAATCATTCGGTTAGTGATTTTCATTGTTATTATTCCTTACATATTGTTTCTATCTCATTTGGATGTCTTTCAATAAAATCAATAAAATCTTCTATTGTCCGACATTTTAATTCTGTAAATATGCTATAAGAATAAGTGGCAAGCAAAACGCATTTGAATAATTCTGCAAGTCCTTTAATATGTTTTATTTTTAGTAAAATTTCTTTTTTCTTTCTCATAATTACACCTTTGTTATCAATTCCCCCTTTTTCATCTTATCCATAATATTCTCGGCTATACTGTCATAGACCGCTTCACGATTAAACAGTTTTTTGAATATTGCCCAAAAATAAGGCTTGCCGATATTTCTACCAACCTCGTTATTATGCAAGTCCATAACCTTCTCGGCTTCAGGGTTGTCAGGCTTGCTTTCGTGCATATCACCGAAAAACTTTGCTATGTCTTTACCGAGCCAAAAGGTCAATTCTGCTTGAAATATACAATGCTTGAACGCATCAGCTTCGTTGTTATGTGAGCAATGATTAGGGTTCATATCGAACTTATAGATTTCCCAATAATGCTCAACAAGAGCGTTTAAGTGCTTTGTGTATAGTTTTTTGATTATATTACTCATCTTTGTACTCCTCAAACTTGTCGCAATATATTCCCTCGTGGTCTAATATCTCACCGTCAAGACCGCAAATAAAATGACCTTCCGTATCACAATCTAAATGTTTGCATAATTGACAATCTTTGTTACTCATCTTTTAATACCTCGTTTGTCTTGCTTAGAACGGTATTTGTGTCGCATAAGGCACAACGGTCTGTGATATTTCTCCCACAGAACTTACATTCAGCTAATACAATCTTTCTTATTTCTTCAAGAGCCTGTTTTAATATGATGTTGCCCTCTTTGAACTTTTCGCAATTATAAACAAGAGTATTATTGTGTAATTTCAGTTCTTCATTTTCTGCTTTCAAGCGTTCGCATTCTTTAAAGTAGCAATCGTTTTTAACGCAAAGTCCTTCCATAATTTCGCATTCGCCTATACCTTTAAAATGTTTGCAAGCACTAATATTAATCAGATGTCCTTCGCCAATTTCCTTTAACCACTCATCAAAGTTAGAGCCTATATGCTTTTTATTCATCTTCGCACTCCTCTAACAGTTCAGGGTTTTCATATATGTTGCCGATTATAATACCGTTATAAAATTCTTTAAAATTAGTGTGTCCTGTACTTGAAAAATATTCACTACAACATTTACATTTTGTTCTTAATTGTCTGCCACATTCAGAACAATTTTTTCTATAATCTTTATTATATGTTTTTAATTGCCATTCTTTTCTATCCCATACAACAACTTGCTTAATGTAATGAGGTTTTAAACTATCTATAAGGACATTCATTATATCCCCCTCATAAATTAGTTTTCCGTTTTTGTCTTTCAAGCCTGTGCATTGCATAAGGATATAATGAGGTTGATATATAAGATGTGCGGTTACTTTACCTTTTATATCACCCATTGAGCCTTTTTGGTCTTTATCGAGTGTAATTTGAGTACACTCTTTCATTATTTTTTGGTCTTTATCCCACACTCTAAACTTAAATCTATCTTGCATTTATAACTCCCTTCACTTGCCAAACTATCAGCAATACAACCAAAACCGGTATTGCAATTATAAATAGAAACATTCCTGATATGTCTTTCATTTCTTCTTTTCCTTATCTCTCATATATGTATAACTTTCAAGTCCGTTTTTTCTCAAAAGATATAAAAGTTTAGGATAAGTTATGTTAGATTCTTGGGCTAACCACTTTTTCCACCCCTTTTTATACCCTCTATCAATATATTTTTTAGCTTTTTCAATAATTTCTGTTTCAATTTTTTCTTTTTCTATCTTTTTTTCAGGTGTTCCTACTGTCCTGACAAGTAACAAAACAAATGATTTCATACAACATACTCCAGTTGGTCTTGGTATGTCGCACCCCTGACAGTTGCAACCCCTCTGATAGCATTCTATGGCTGATTCAGTCCATTGTATAAGGTTGTTGTATGCAGGCACTTTAATATCAAAATCTATGAAGTTAATCATTCTGTTTACCCTTAAACCTACTACATACCATATTTTCAGCTTTCTTCTTGGTGCTAAACTTCTCATTAAAGAATTGAGAATTAGGGTTAATACACTTGCCTGTATTGTACTGACACAGGCTACAATTCCAATTAATATTTTTCATAAACTCTCCCCAAAACTGACTTGTCAATTCAAATAACCGACTGTTACCCCATACCTGTTTTTTCTGACATATTGCGTTTATATGTGCAACTACGGTTGCTCTCTCAATAGAAAACCTTTTACCTAACTCTTTAAAGTCCATACCTTCAAAGACAATTGCCTTATATATTCGTTTTTCCATAGGTGTTAATTCATCTGATGTTATAGGGTTTCTAATAGTAATCACCTTCAATCTCAACTTCAACTCTCGGCTCTGAACTGTACCATTTCTCTATATGTTCTGAAATAATTTGCTTATCGTCATAATAAGCCAAGCCGTTAAGGGCATCTTTTATCACTTTCCCGCAGTTATCAGTATCAGGTTTTGTAATCGGTCTTATTAACCCCTTCTCTGCCTGTTCTTTGAAAGTTTTTGACTTGGATGTAGGAATAGGCAGGTAAACCCTTAAACTTATCACTAACGGCATATTAGAAGGGAATCTAACGTCATTTCTATAGCGTTCTCTGAAAGCTCTCTGAACTTCTAACTCATAGGCTTTAACTTTCGGATTTTGATATACTCCGAAACGTGTAAAGCGTGCCGATTGTTTAGGTTGTATCTTACCGAAAATACAAAATTTTAAAATGTTTTCCATTATGCTAACCTTACTAAACTAAACTCTAAACATCTTCTCGGAGAGCCTTCTTTTTTTCTTTGTTGCATCTCATAGCCTTCGGGCGGGTTTTGTCTTATGTATCGTGCTTCTCTATCTGCTGATGAACTTTTAAACCTTTGTTGAATCTGATAGTTAGAAAACCAACCTGTTTTAAGTAATTCTTCAACTTGTTTTTTGATACTTGCCATTTTTCAATCTCCTTCACCAATTAACAACTTCACCGTGTTTTGCATCAGGTAGCCAAACTTTGCCGTTTACATACTCACTACCTTTAGGGAATAGCTTGACTTTAACACCTTCTCCGTACTTGTCTTTAGCTTTGTTTTGAAGTTCTTCTAAACTTGTTCCGAAGTCAGTCATTGTAAAGTCGTAAACATAACCGTCAGGCAACCTGAGTAACAGTAAACCGCAGTTCTTAACCGTAGTGCTTTTAATGACAACATTTTTCATAATTGCATCTTTTAAAAAACTCGGCTCGGGGAAGGACTTGTATGTGTAATTGTCATAAACATAGCGTTTAGCGTTAGTAAGGTTTATGTCTTTCCCTTTGCAATAATCCCAAAGATACTCAATTGTTTGTTTAATGATATTGTCATAATCTCGTTTGTTATCTACAGGAAACATCTTTGATATTTCAACCAAAAACATTCCTAATTCGTCTTTTAGCATTCTCCTCTCCTCATCTTTTCAAGAAATAAATCGGCTGCGGATTTTTCTTCTCTTTCCTGATACGCACCGTTTAATATTCCCTGATAGCAGTTAAGCATCTTCTTGTAGTCAATCGGTTTATCAACGATTGTTTTCAATTCATTTGCTTTTAAACAAAGTTCTTTGAAAGTTCCTATATCTCGGTCTATTTCTGTTAAGACCTGAGCAGTAAGCTCCCTTATTACTCGGTTTCTTCTCTCGAATCGGAGCTTGCAAAGGTCAGGGCAATTCTCAGAATAGACCTTTAAACACTCATCTATTAGAGGGTCTATATAAGGGTCATTTTTTATAACTTCAACTTCTTCTTCTCTCTCACACGAAAAATTTTCTTGGGGGATTATAGGGGGATGTACATTCTTTACATTCTCTACATTCTTTACATTATTGATAGTGTCCGTTTGTTGCTCTATTTGTTGTCCGTTTATTGTCCTATTTATTGTATTGTTTATTGTATCATTTTGAAATTTATCAAAGTTAAGAATACTGATAATAGTGTAATTGCCATAGATTTTTTGTTGTATCATTTCAAGTTTTAAAAGTAGGTCTAAAAATCTCTTAACTTTTCCTCTACTCCAACCCCACCGATTTGATAAGGATAATTGACTGAATCCGCAATCACCTCTTTTGAGTTCTATTAATTGTCCGTTTTTAGTTTTAATAAAACCCTTATCAAAAGTGGTTATCAGAAGTAAATCTATCCACGCTTGACCTTCTGAAAAAGGTTTAATTAACCATAAATCGTTTTCAGCTAACTGTCTGAAAAGTTTTATGTAGCCCTGCATCTATTCCTCAACATTTCTATTAAATTCTTCTTTATCACTTAAAGCTATTTCAATATATTCGTGGTTTTTGTTAGCTCGAAAATATAAATCAATGAAAGAGTATAACTTTTTCATATCGTCAAAATAGCATATATCATTATTAATTTTAGATTTTGAGTAAAATTTCATTTTTTATTCCTCTTTCTCACTAAATGAAATTAATAAAGTCTTATTATGTACTCTGCATAAATCTAATATCGGTTTTAGTTCTATAAAATCTGTATTACTGATGTTAATGTATCTTTCTCCCATAAAATTAATTTCGGGAAAGTTTTCAAATACTGTTATTTCCATATCAATTCTCCTTCACTAAAAGAAAAAAGGCGGTGTATAGTGTAGTCAGCATAAAGAACACCGCCACAGAACATTACGAGCAATCAAAACGGGATTTTATCCTCTCCTTCAAACTTAACTGCTGGTTTTTCTTCATCAAGTCCTACGGTTGAGCCTGTTGAAGCTCTCCATTGAGAATCATTCCAACGTGCGTATAACTTGCCTGTCTTTTGACTCTTGCAAATATAAAGGTTAACCCAACCGTCTTTAGTTTTATGATGTTCAGCAGCCCAAGTTATAAAGTCTATCCATTTGATTCCAACTGAAATAAAATCAGGTTTAACTTCCTTAACAAAGAATCCATTAGGATAATCATATTTTTTTTGTTCATCAACCATTTATGATAGCTTCCTTTCTATTTTTACAAGCCTGAATAAAAGCATCTAAGTCTTTCACTTTGCTTTTGTTTTGAGTGTAGTAAATATCAAGATTTTTTGTATCTGAAACACCTGCAAGCCCTGTTATGATGTCTAAATCAGAATCATCAATAGTTACGCTTCCTTTGTTTTCTACAAACAGTTTTGTTACGTTTTTTTGTTTCTTTTCTTCTTTACCTGAAGTTGAATCAAACATATCAGCTTCAACTATCTCAAGTGCATTCAGATATAAATACCTTTTACAGTAAGTATTTACACCGCCTGCAGCCTGAATAGCATTACAACCTTTAAGTTCTAAAGTAGCAGTAGGCATTGTAAAATCTGTTCTGTCATCAGGTTTCTCTGAATCAACAATTGTTAATACTGCGGTATTGTCAATAATAGAGAAGTTTGAAAACAGTTTTTTCTTCTCAAATAAAACATTAACTGTCGGCAGAAAATCAGCAAGTTCAAAATACTCAAAACCTGCAAATTTGTTTTTGCCTGATTTTTTCAGTTTAGTGTTTTGAAGTTCAACCCTCACGGATTGTAGTTTTTCAAATAAATTCATCTTTTAAAACTCCATTCTAACTTTTCATCCCATAGCTCATTTAGTTTTCTTAATAACCATTTAGAAGGATTACCTTCTAAAACATCTGCTATAAAAGCTCCCATAAGCTCTAAAGGTGTTTTTTGAGCTTCTTCAAGTATTTGGTCATCTGTCATTTAGTTTTCCTTTGCTAATTCCCATAATTTGAGAATGATTAATGAATTTTTTGTAATTCCTTTTGCTTTCGCCTGTTGTGTAATTGTTTCATTTAACTTATCAGGCAACCGCAAAGTAAATTGAACTTGATTTCTCTGTGGTTTCATCTTGGTTTCCTTTCTAAATAATATACTTAACTCAAAGTGGTGTCAAGTTAGTTTCTTGATGTTTCATTTATATTTTGTTACAATATCGAAAAAGGATTATGATATGGAAGAAAGAACACAATTTACAATGCGTATAGATACGCAGTTATGGAATAGGTTAAAAGTAATTGCAACAATAAACAAGCGTTCAGCAGCAAAAGAAGTTGAATTTGCTATTGAACAATACGTTAATAACTTTATTGCAAAAAACAAAGATAATATTTTCATTGATATGTTGACTGTTAATGAGAAATATGCTGATGAAGGGAATAAAGCATTAGACAAAATGCAAAAACCTTCTAAATCTGCATAAAAGAAAAAGGGCAGTTTGTTGATTAATATAGATTACAGTAATGGGATGGAAAACTGCCCTGATAGTCGTATATAAGGTAATTCAATGTTTTTATAAGAAAAGGGCTATCGAGTATGCCATATCGTTATATTTGCAAGGAGTTTAAGTATGATAGCCCTGAGATTAGAGTTTAAAAAAAGAGCTGCCGAAAAAAAATAGGTAAAAATGAACAAAAGAAAATGATAAATCTTGAGCAGCTCAGAGAGTAAATCTAAGAAAAAAGGCGCATTTGTTAGACATTTTTAGCTTTTATGTGAGTAAAGGATATTGCGCCTTGGTCATTTAGGTTATAACTATGCAATAAGTTTGTTTTTCCATAACCCTTTGAGAGCATCTTCAAACTTATCTTCTTCTAACCAATTTCTGATTTGTCTATAAGCAAGTTCTTCAGCTTCTTCAGGTCTATGTCTGTACATCTTTATAAAAACTCTTGTTGCTAAAGTGTGAGCAGTTGTTAGCTGCGCAATTGTTGGTTCTTTTTTAATAAAATCTTAATTAAAAAACTAAA
>Ga0265298_10001425_pt1 | contig 35483 bp, 35 predicted proteins | sample AusTroGonzalo_MG_3_FD_193486 | JGI IMG/M metagenome (GOLD analysis project Ga0265298, IMG submission 193486) | Bovine rumen microbial communities from tropical cattle in Woodstock, Queensland, Australia - Gonzalo_01 | ecosystem: Host-associated > Mammals > Digestive system > Stomach > Rumen ...
GACACCATGCCCTTGCAGATTGCCAGCAGGGAGCAGATGACGGCCATATTCCCTGCAGCCTCATGGTTGCCGCACAAGAGGTAGTCCTTCCTGCCCAGTGCGATGGGACGGATCTCGTTCTCAGCAAGGTTGTTGTCCAGCAATAATCTTCCGTCATCGAGATAGTGCATCATGTTGTCCCATCGGGTATAGGTGTAGGTGATGGCCTTTCCTGTCTCTGATGACTCACTGTAGGCAGCTTGAGGCATCCAGCCTCCAGGCGCTCCACATACATCACCATACCGCCGTCCTCTGCATGGAGCAGCTTCATCAGGCGGCGGCTATGTCCGATGAAGATGAACACGTCGCCGTTCTTCACGTCGCATCCCATCCTCTCATGCACCACCCCGCACAGCGAGCTGATGCCCTTGCGCATATCAGTCCTCCCAGGACACAGGTAGTAGCGCATCGTGTCATTAAGGCAGAACATGGCTTACAAGGCTTTTGTCCAACAATTCACGCAGCACATCCTCAATGCCGCTCCCGAAATGGGCACGCAGACCATTGGGAAACGGAAGTGTCGCACCGGACGGCACATCGCATGAGAAGGAATGGGAAGACAGTTCCCTCTTGCGGAAGCTTATCGGGGCAAGGTCACACACGGGTTCATCTTGGTAGCAATACTTCTTGCGCCAGTAATTGTAGGTGGAATAACATGTACCTCTCTGCTGGAGATACAACTTAAATGACAGACCACTCGTTTGGCGACCTGACTGTAACTGCAGAAATTCTTCCTTGGTCATAAATGTAACATTTGTAGTTGGGCAGCACTATTGCAAGGGCAAAGGTACAAACAAACTACAACTACTACAATGTGTATTCGGTCGAATGCTTACCTAGAAGCAGGCAGCTTAAAAAGAAACGGCTCTTCTGAATTCGGGAGAGCCGCTATTTTTATACGTCCGGAACGGTGGAACCGTTATTCTCTTTCCTTGTCGCCTACCCTGCGGAGAAACTGGCCGTCGATGGAATAGACTTTCTTGACAGAATAGCGGCCGCCTTCGTCGTAACCATAGGAGGCAGCGGTGATTTCCTTCTTTTCCCAATCGACGCTGACCACACCCTCCGAAGAAGGCAGCTGCTTGGCAATACCGATATAGGGATCAATGATGTAAGTCCAGATGTTACGACCGTCGGGGCAGCCTTCCACAATGACCTTATTCACGTCGCCGGGAGCAATCATGGCTTTGTCGGCCGCAGCAATCTGCGAGAAGGGCACGTCGATGGCGTTGGCCTCCTCGTCGGTCATTTTCGACCACAGGGCATCTGCCATCGGGTTGGTTTCACACACCTTGATGACCGTGCCCGAACGCTCGTTGCAAAGCCATACGGACTTGACGGCATCCATCTCGCCCTCACCGCTTGCAGGCTTTTCCTCGTTGATATACACGGCATACTGGAAATGCGCATCAGGCTGACGCACAGCCGTTTCTGGCATCTGATCATCGATATTAAGAAGTGTGTCTTTTTCGGGGATGACTTCTTCAGCGACCGTGGAATCGGCCTCTGTCAGTACCTTGGCAATCTTGCCACCGCAAGCCATCAACGCCAGGGCGGCCAGCAACACGCCCATACGTCCGTTTAGTTTTAAAGATTTCATCATTCAATATAGTGTTTACGGTTGAGTTTTCCATTGTAAGTACGGGCAACAGCGTCGACCTGTTCGTAGAGCATGGGCACTTTGTAGGGCTCCAGACGGTCGGCCAGGTATCGAGCCAAGGAACGCTTGTCGAGCGTCTGTCCCGGAGGGGTGACGACGAGCAGTTTGAGGGCCCGCCCAGTGACGGGATGGTTGGCAGAGATGCAGATGCAATCACTGACCAAAGGATTTGACATAGCAACGGCCTCCACCTCAATGGGAGAAACCTTGAATCCACCCACATTGATCACATCGGAAGCACGACCTGAGAGGTGGAGCATGCCCTCGTCGTCGATAGTGCCGACATCAGAGGTGAAGATGGTATCGTCGCGCAGCACTGTGGCCGTCAGCTCGGGGTCTCCAGCATAGCCGCTCATGATAGTGTCACCCTGACAGGCAATCAGTCCGTCGGGGGTGATTTGGATACGTGAATGGGGCATCGGACGGCCTAAGCAGTTGGCCATACAACGACCGTCGTTATAGTTATAAGTAGCAATGATGCCAGTCTCTGTAGATGCGTAGGTATTATAGAGCCGCGTCTTTGGCAAGAGATCGCAGAGTCGTTGCATATCTGCCTGTGGCAGAGGGGCTGCGCCCGATTCGATAAAGTCAAGCTTATCGGCATAGGAGGCGAGTTTGTCGGGGGCGAACTGGAGGATCATCCGGATGGTGGCAGGCACGAAGAAGGTGGCTACCTTACTGGCCGGATAGTCGAGGGCCTGAAAAAACGCGTTGAGATCTTTCATGCCTTCGATGATGAGGATGGTTGCCCCCAACATGATGCAGGGCCAGAGCTTCGAAAGACTACCAATGTGGTTGAGCGGCCCATTGATGACAAAGACCAAGTCGTGGGAGAAGCCCTGACCTGCAATAAGGTTCTCGGCATCGGCCATCATGGCACGATGACTGACCATCACACCCTTCGACTGTCCTGTAGTGCCTGTGGTATAAAGGATATCCGCAATGCCCTCAGGGATGTCTGAGGATTGTAGGCGGGCCTGCACCTCCTGAAAGAGGGCATCAGGCATGCCGTGTTCCAATGGGGCTGACACACCGCCCGCGAGATGGGTGGCGAGGTAGGTGACGAGGAAGTCGATGGATTGGGAGGAGCGGAAGCAGTGGATGAAGGCGGGGCGGTCGGTGGTGGAGAGGGCGTTGGTGGAGTGGTCGTTGTGGCACAACGACTTACTCAACGAGAAGGACGATGTCTGGACTGCCTGCCAGAGACGGGCATAGGTAAGAGACTGGTCTCCACAGACTACAGCGACCTTATCAGGATAACGCTGGGCATTCTGCTCAAGATAATCGACGAGCCTCATTTCTCTGAAAGTTTGGACTCCACAAGGGCCACCAGACTGTCGAGCGAACGAAGATTGCGGGGAGTCGCATCTGTCGCGTCGAGGGTGATGCCATAGGCATCGGAGAGGGTCATGAGGATGGTGGTAACTCCCAAGGAGTCAAGTTCACTGAAGAGGAAATCGCTGTCGAAGTCAACCAACGGCAAGACTTCTTCCAACATCTGGCGAATCTTTTCTTTCATATCTAAATTTTATTTACAGATTTACTTTCAACGGGATTCGAGTATATACCCAAGAAGATATCCTTCAGCTGATCAACGTCCCAGTCTTCGTATTTCTCCAACTGAGCCAGTCTGGCTTCGAAGGCCTCCCGCTCTTCAGGTGTATAGAAGGCGCTGAAAGCCTTGCTGCCATAACGGATATCATGGGCGATGTAGTTGTTGGGCCAAAGGCGATAGGCCGAATTAATACGGCTGTCGAGGAGGCCTGCCACTACCTTATGGTACTCATTGTTGGTCAGATGGTCATACGCCATCAGTTCCTCCTCCGTGACTGGCTCGCAGAGTTCGATATGCACACGACCTTTCTGCTGCATGATACCGGTCAGGATGCTGTTCAAATCCTCGCCCGGCTTCTTGATGTAACGCGTAAACTGCGACTCATAGAGTTCGAGCGCCTTCAGAATATCACACGACTCCCACTCGTAGGAGATAGATACGGGTACGATGTGAAGGTCGGCCAAAGCCTTGATTTTATTATGGGGCTCACTCATACAGAACATCTTGATGATGCCCTGGTCGGTGGCGTCGATGCCGTTCTTCGTCCGACCGTTACGCTGGGCAATCCATACAGACTGTTTCTTCTCCTTGATGACGTAGCGGATGTACTCGGAGAGGTGAACGGAACTGCGATAGAACGCCTTGATGTCACCACCCGGACGCTCTACCTTGAACATCTTATTGCTCTTGCCGACATCGACGACAATGGGATTCATCATGAGGTTGGCGCCGAAGGTGATCTCCGTCGTGTCAAAGCCGTTCATCACGAAATGGTATTGCAGCAGGCAGGCATCGAGCATGATGTCACGATGGTTAGAGACGAACAGATACTGCTTGTCACGATTGAGACGGTCAAGACCAGAACAGCTAAACCCTGTGGTGCTGCGGGCGATGATCTGCTCATTGACACGACGCATTGTATCGTGCTGGAACTCCTTCACGGTCTTAAAGTTACCTACCCGTTCCCTAACGGCCTCAAGGGGTTCGTTCGGATAGACGAAGTTGGCCAGCAGAGGGAAGACGTCGCTGGAGGCGATGCGTTTCATCGCTGCAGGGATCTCGTCCTCGTAATACGGACGGATGTCGTCGAACTTCGGGTTCTTTTCCATATCTTACATATATTGTTTAATCCAATTGAGAAAACGGTCGCGCCACCCACGGCTCTCTTCCGTTCCTTTCACGTCGCTGGCCCCAAAGCCATGGCCGCCAGTATTGTACAGGATGTACTCGTGGGGCACATGCATAGCTGTTAAGGCTGAGTCGAGCAGAACAGAATTGCGGTAATCCACAATGGGGTCGTCCTTGCAGTTCACGAGGAAGATGGGCGGACAGTCCTTAGGCACATGCTTCTCCAGAGAAAGCTGTTCCCTCAGTTTTTTATTATAGATGCGAGAATCGCCCAACAATCCTCTTCTGGAGCGTTTGTGGACACAATCGGCTGTCATGGTCACTACTGGATAGATCGGGGCAGAGAAGTAAGGACGGTCTTCCGGGCTGAAGATTTCCGCAGCCGACATGACCAGATGACCACCTGCCGAGAAACCCATCGCACCTATCTTGTCAGGGTTGACGCCATATTCGCTGGCATGAGCTCTAACATAGCGGATGGCCTGAAGCAAATCATCCTGAGGATCGGGATAGCGATTACCCCTGAACACTTTACGATAATGCGTGACGAAAGCCGACACATCACCCGTACGGTAACTGAGCACGAAAGCGCTGATGCCATTCTGCTGAAGCCATCGGGCCACACCAAAGCCTTCGGTCTCGACGTCGAGCCAAAAGTAGCTGCCGCCAGGACACACGATAACAGCCATGTTGTTGGTTGAGCCCTCAACGATATAGGGGGTCAGTTCCACCTTCTTCTTACACGAAGAACCTTCCCAGATATTGACTTGAGAAAAAGACTCCAGGAAGAAAGCCAATAAGATGAATATCAGACTTTTTCGCATGAGATGATATCGTTAAGGTTGATAATGGTAGAGCCTGTAGCCGTCGCGTCGCAGGGATGCACATGCAGGTTGGCAGGCATGGGCTCGATGGCAGCAGCCAAAGCCGTATCGTCGGGGTCACTGGCATAGGAATGCACCTCCACATCGGGATGCACCAAAGCAAAGAGCAGTGAGTACTGACCACGGCCTGCATTGACGATACTCACCTCACGGGCGTCGGTCTGAGAAGGTTTCCAACCGTCGATCGACCGACTGAAATCATCGTACCGACGGAGCAAACGACGCGTTTCGCGCTCAACACTAAAGCCCTTATAAGTATATTTTCCAATGAGGTAGTCATGATAATAGTGCGTGGTGCCCTCCGGATGAGGATTCTGACGACGCAGTAACTTACGCCACAGATAGCCGACGGTGATGGGCTCGGGGCGCGCCACACCATGACGTCTGACCAGCCAGCTGAACACCAACGGCGGTACCACCCATGCCATCAGAACCACAGTGAACATACCCACGATGGTGACTTCGGCCAATGAGTGGAGCGCAGGGTGCTTGGCTACGATGAGCGAACCCATGCCGATGAACATGATGAGAGCCGAGATGACGATGCTGTTCTTGAACGAAGGCAGCAACTTCTTGCGATAGGCGTATTCCTCGATCAGCCCGTCGGTGATAAAGATAGTATAGTCGTCACCCTGTCCGAAGATAAAGGTGGCCAGGATCACATTGACGATATTGAACTTCATGCCAAGCATACTCATAATGCCGAGGATCCAAATCCATCCCAAAGCCATCGGTAGGAATGCCAACAGGCTCAGTTCGAAACGTCCGAAGGATAGCCACAGGAAGAGGAACACGATGAATCCGCAGGCAAAGCCGATATAGTTGAAATCGTCGGAGAGCGAATTGGCAATGGCACTGTTCATCCTGACGAAGTCGAAGGAATAGCCTCCAGAGCCCAACTGCTCGTTGAGAGCCGACTCCAGGGCCTCGAAATCCTTTCCACGGGCATCAATCACATCGACCACGGAGCAGAGACCTGTACTGGTGCTGAAATTGCTGGAGAAGAGGACGGAGCGCAGGGGTTCGAAGTATTCGAACGGCTGCGGCGAATAGCTGGCCGCAAGAATCTGATGGAAACCGTCGAAGGCTTCGGCGCTGAATCCATACTCGGGGGCCTTCTTACTAAGCATCGTTCTGACTTCAGAACGATGACGCTCCCAGAACTCATTCCATTTTCCAATCCTGCGCTGCTGTTCCTGTTGCGAACAGATGAGAGCCTGAACATCGGAGAATGAGTTTAACAGACCTGCCGTCTGGAGACTGTCGAGCAATGGTGCTATCCGCTGCCGTTCGTTCAGGGCAGCATCCCAGTTGTCACCCTCGGTGACCACATAGACATTCACCGTATCGTTGAGACCTGCCGAGGCCTGCATACTCGACAAGATCTCCTTCTGCTCGTCGGTCATGTAATTGATGTTGTGCATGTTGGTGTCGAAGGAGATGTCCAGACTGTACCAGCCAAAGACGATCGTGAGCAAGAAAATCACTCCCAGCAGCCAGCGGTGACGCTCAGGCGACATCGAAGATATTTTCCCGAATGTCAGACGTTCTTCCTCTGCCGAGGCACGGTTCTTCACAAGATGGGGCAGGAACACCAGTACGAAGAGGATGGTGCCCACCAGCATAAAGGCAGCAAAAAGGCCAAGGTCGCGAAGGGCTGGTGCATCGAGCGGTATCAAACTGGCGAAAGCGCCCACGGTGGTGATATTACCGATGAGCAGGGGCGACACCATCTCCTTGAGTACCTCGCGCACCGTACCACCATGGTCGGTGTGGAGGACGAAATGCAGGGGATAATTGACAGCAATACCGATGATGATAGAGCCGATACCAAGCACGATCAGCGATACATCACTACGCATGACGGCCATGAAGCCCATGGCGAAGAGCCAGCCAAAGAAGATGGCCAGACCAATGAGCATCAGGTGTTTCACCTTGCGGAACGAGAACACGAGCAACAGCAGGATCAACGTCACGGAGATGGAAATGGCCCAATAGCTGTCGTTCTTGATGCGGGTGGCATTACCGACGGCAATGACAGGCGCACCGGTGATAGCGACATCAACATCAGGCAGAGTCTGCATCGTATGCTGTGCGACGCTGTCGATTTCGCTGACCAGCATGCTGTTGTTCGACGATTCCATCGCACCATATGGCGAAGTCATCATCGCAATGGCGAACTTCTTGCCAGACGAGAAGATATAACCGTTGTCGATCTCGATCGGCATGGATGACTGACGGGCCTGCAACCTGTCGATGACTGGTGAGAAAAGGCCAAGCGGGTCGTTGCTGATGTTCGACGTGAAGACACCCGTCGCAGGCATCATGATCATCTGAACATCGTTGGCCAACTGTTTATCAACATAGCCTGGCGTTGAGAGCAGACGTTCCATCCGCACATAGTCGGAGTCGTTCAGCATCAGCGGCATATTCTGATAGACAAAATCGGTGATACCCATCACCTTGTCGAAATCCACCTGTGAGGTGACATCAGTAACATGTCCCTGTTCGGCGATAGGCTGTAGGCTCTGGGCAAAGGAATCAACAGCCTCTGTCAGACGGTCGCTGACTTCATCACCGCCATCCGTAGATTTATCTTTCATACGGAACATCGCAAAAACGCGCTGTCCCCCAGAGATATCCTGATAGAGGGTGATAGCCTTCTGCTCATCACCGCTGACAGGCAAGAAGTCGTAGATATTCTCGTTATACCTCAGCGTGGCCATCATGGCCAGCAGCAGAGCCGTCAGTCCAAACAGCAGCCACATGCAAAGAGCACGCCGCTTCTGAAGAACATCATAGATTCGAAGAAAGAAATTGACCATGATTTCGTTAACAAATTAACTCTCCATGAGTGAATCCACCGTTTTCAGAAGATCTAGGTAGAACAAGTGCTCTGCCTCACCGATCTTTTCAACTATGTTGGCCAGATCGTCGTAGGTCAGGTCGTCGCCGGCACGGCGCTTGAACACCTTTGAGGCCTTGTAGCCGAAGTCGCGCCACATGTCGCCGATCTCGGTGATGCGAAGCGAATAGTCGTTCAACACGGCCAAGCCCGTACGCTCCGACGCCTCCTGTAGGAAGGCCCCATAGACGAAACGGAAGCCTGCCCCACCCGTTCCTATCTCTTCCAGCATACGGATCACCTGGACGAGGTAGAGTCGAGCCCGACGCTTACCCAGGGTCTTCTCCCATGTACGCATCTTTCGCGCCAAATAATGGATGCCATTAACACCTACGTATGGGAACCACTTGGGCTGCGACGTCATGTTCTTGCAGGTATCCTTGATGGCCTTGAGCACCAGGGGCTTCAGGAAATCCACATCGGTTTTCTCCGGCCGCAAGCGCTCTGGCAGGTCAGCTGGGATCGACTTGATCCAGTACATCTGTCCCATGAGGGGATAGGCCCCTTTGGCGAAACGTACCTTGATCAGGTCTTCGCGGGTAATGGTCACCTTCTCTGTGGCATTGGAGTCCAACACACGGTATTCGCCGTTCTCCTCATCCTTGCCGATGATACAAATATTGTGGCCGTTAAAGCGGAAACGGTTCTCGGGAGGATAATATGGCAGTTCATAGATGCCTACCACGCAACCTACAGGTATCTGTTTCTCCAAGATCAGCTGGTCGAGTTTGCGCATGGCTTTCTCCTTGCTGAGGAATCGCTGCGAAGCCGCCTCGATGCCCAAGAGCCGTGAGATGCGCTTAAACAGTACACCCGGGATGGTGCGGAAAGTCGTCACAGGCATACCGTTCATCTTGACAAACGTCAGGTGGGCGAAGAAGAGTCCGCTGGCCAAGCCGAACACCATCGGCTCAGACAGGTTGATACCATAAAAACGGAGCAAGGAAGAAATGGTACCATTCTCACAATGGGCCGCATGGCGGTGGTTGATTTTCAGTTCATGCCCCTTAAACGCCGTAGGCACCTCCAGTTCCATCTTCTGTCGCTCTTCCTGGTCGTCGAGCGTTTCCAGGAATATATCCAGTGCTTCCGTCTTCGGAGCCCAGCCGTCGCTTCTCACGGCCTCGTAGTGCCCCTCATCGTCGAGGGCGTATGTCAGGTCGCGGATCACGCTACCCTTGTAATATTTCAAATCCTGAGGTACTTCTTTTTTCTTCATATCTGATGATTATTTCCTTTCCTTCTTGGTATAGCTCTTCACTGCCTGATCGAGATCGTGGAAGAAGACGCTTTCCTGTTCGGCAATGTTCTTCAGCAGGTTGCCCAGATCGTCGTAGGTATAGTTTTCTTCCTTACGCTTCTTAAACACCCTGGATGCCTTGTAGGCAAACTCGCGCCACAGGTCGCCAATCTCAGTGATACGTCTGGAGTAATCGTTGAGTTCGCTGAAGCCGGTCTTCTCTGCTGCTTCCTGGAGGAAGGCACCATACATAAAACGAAAACCGGCACCGCCCGTACCGATTTCTTCGAGCATACGGATAACCTGTGCCAGATTGAGCTGCGCCTTACGCTTGCCCATGGTATCCTCCCAGTGACGAATACGTTCCGAGAGATAGAAGATGCCATTGACACCTACATACTTCACGAACTTGGGCTGGGAGATCATATACCAACAGGTCTTCTTGATGGATTTCAGAATCAACGGTTTGAGGTCGGGCAATTGTTTCGGTACGGACTTGATCCAGTACATCTGTCCCATGAGAGGATAGACACCCCCGGCAGGGAAGCGCACCCGGGCAAGATCCTCCGGGCTGATGGTTACCTTCTGCGTAGCGTTAGAGTCGAGCACGCAGTATAAGTCACGCTCCTCATCCTTACCTGTCACACAGATATTGTGGCCATTGAATCGGAAACGGTATTCGGGAGGCATATAAGGCAGATCGTACATACCCACGACGCATCCCACAGGCTTCTGCTGCTTCAGCAAAATCTCGTCAAGTTTCCTCATGGCCGCATCACGGCTTAGGAAACGCTTCGTCTTCGACTTAACACCCAACAGCTTGGTGATGCGCATGAAAAGAACCCCAGGGAATGTCCGGAACGATGTGACGGGCATACCACCCATTTTGATGAAGGAGAGGTGGGTGAAAAAGAGTCCGCTGGCCAGACCGAAGATCATCGGTTCCGACATCTCGATACCTTCATATCGGAGCATCGTCGAGATCGCACCATTCTCACAATGGGCAGCAGGCCGGTGGCCGATGTTCAGTTCAAAACCCTGGAACTCATCGGGCGTCTGCATTTTCATGCGACTTCTTTCCTCCTTGTCCACGTCTTCCTCCAAGGCCAGATCGAGCGCGTCGTTCTTCGGCGTCCACCCGTCGCTCATGACCATATGATACCGTCCGTCACTGTCAACAGCATAGTTCTGGTCACGTACGACCGCATCCTTGCAATACTTCAGATCCTGGGGTACCTCTTCGATTTTCATCTTTTGAACCTTAGCAAACAGTCAACATGCAATAGCAATATGAGAAGCGGGCACTCTCAGGAATCATCAGAAGGATCTTCTCCCCTCTCTTCAGACGACCTGAATACAGGAGCTCTTCTATCATGGCGAAGGCCGAGGCAGAACCGATATTACCAACGCGCGGAAGGTTCAGGAACCACTTGTCTTCCGTGATGAGGAACCCTTTCTTTTCAGATTCCTCTAAAATCTTGTCCTTAAAGAACATCGACGACAGATGAGGCAGGAACCAGTCGATATCGTCGGGCGTGAAGTCATGCTTTCTGCCCACTTCGACTAAGAACTCAACGCCCAGCGGTACGATATACTCTGCGAGCAACCGTGTATCCTGTTTCAAGGCAAAGAGCGACTCGCTGAGCCATTCCTGCTGTGGGAAGTCAGCCCATCCCTTCAAATCACCATTCTCCATGACGTTACCCCCCGCATACATACACGTCTTCTTAGTGTTGGCAAACGAAGTGATGTCAATCCAGTCGATACGCAGCGACAGATCATGCTCATTAGGCTTCCCCTGAACCAACAGGGCGAAAGCACCGTCGGAGAGCATCCACCGCAGGAAATCCTTTTCGAAAGCCAGCATAGGCTGATGCTCCAACTGTGATAATTTCTCCGACTCCTCCTGGAAGTAAGAGGCCCTCATCCAAGCCGACGGACGTTCTGAGGCTGATGCAATGGCATTCTTCGACAATCCCATACCGACGGCCATATAAACGTATTTCAGTGCATCCACACCCGTACAGCATGATCCTGCGAAAGAAACCACTTCGATATTCTTCTGTCCACCGATTTCCCCATGCACCATACTGCCATGCGAGGGCAGGATCTGCTCAGGAGTTGCCGTACCGCATGCCAACAGATCGATATCATCGATGGTCAGCCGGTCATCCAGCAATGCGTGGATGGCCTTTGCCGCCATCTGAGGGTTTGTGTGCGTGGTGCGCCCCTCTTTGTCCAAAGCGTAATATCTCTGTTTGATGCCATTACGCCTTAGAATAATTCTTCTGGCCTTCGACGGTTTCCCGTCAACCATACCAAGATAAGTCTCCATGTCATCATTGCTGACAGGCTCATTTGGTAGGAATTTACCAGCTTTATTTATAAATACATCCATATTGTATATTTTTATTGATCATTCAAGATTGCAATCCTCTCTTTTATGACGACTCACCTGCTGTAAAGGGTATGTGAGGAAGAAGAAGAGTTGACCAAACGGAGACACCATGAAAAGAACTATGAGCAGATAATAAAAGAAAAGGTTCACCCGGAGATGACGGCGAGGGTCTCTGAAACCGCCCTTCTTCCGAATGAAACGGGCCCAATGCCCGAACATACGGTGACCGGCTTTCTCGAGGAACAGCACTGATGGCTTGTAGTTGATGGCACCTGCTGAGAGCAGATTCGTCTGCAACATATCAAAGCCGTCATTCTCATAGGCGTTACTGATGATTTCCCCGAATCGGGAGGCTCCCTCGATATCTGCTACAGAGACACCGGCATCCGGCAACATCCAACTGCCGTTTTTCTTTCCATACATCAGCCATCGTACGATGGTCAGGGCACTCACCAGATTCTGTCTTCTGTCTTGCAGGACGATATGTCCTACCAGATGGCCCCCCATCTCCTTGATGTCGTTTTTGATCTTCCGGCCTGTCATCAACCACATGTTGCGACAGACATTGACGAAGATGATATTCTTACCTTGTAGGTACTGTCGCACTTGCCCGTCAGCCAGGAACGACTGAAGTGGAAGAGAGGGCGACAAGAACCAGGACTGGCCAACGATCATCACCAGATCGGCATCCTCCGCCTCCCTCAAGTCCATGGGTCTGATGCCTGAAGGAGGCATACCCAGCCGAGTCTCAGGGAAAACATCGAAAAACTCGTACCTGTTCCATGGGAAGGGATAGTCCTGCTGAGGGATGATCTCCTTGAAGACTACGTTTCCCAATGGTTCGCAGATGCGCTTGGCAGCGCTAAGTGCCTGACCACTCTGAGAGTAATAGAATACGACGGTCTTCATCTGTTTATCAGACATTCTTCAGTTGATTGAATAATTCTTCGTATGACAGCACTTCCGCGCACGTCACCAGACTCCCCGCCATCGTGCCCATCATCCCGTGCAAGGTCGTACTTTGTCCGGTGAGCAGGAGGTTGGGAATGCGTGTCCTGCTGCCGACGTTCAACGAACCCGGGTCTTGTACATCCTTCATCATGCCGTACATCGATCCGTCGGGGGTTCCCGTATAGTCGATATAGGTCAACGGGGTCGACGTGTAATAGGCCTCTATGCTATCGCGTAATCCAGGCACTTCGTATTCCAGAGCCTCGATCGCGGCCTCCGCCTTCTCACGTTTCAGCGTCTCATAATCCTCACCCCGACGGCCTATGTGGGTATGCGCCCACGGTCTCACGTCATCCATGCTCATATAAGTCATGATCTCACCCGTCTGGGCATATTCCGGATGTTCTTCGTGGCAGCCGTGCATATAGAGCAGGCATTTGGGCCACGAGGCATCGTCGTAGTTCTCACAACCCCAAACAGAGTTTCCACGGTAGACATACAGGTTGTGGTTCATATATCTCACGCTGTCTTTTCGGAACTTCAGATAGACCGTAAACACCGAGGGTGTATTCCTGACACGGGCGATGCGTCGCCGATAGACGGGTCTGATAAGCGGGCTATCTATCAGTTGTAGGGTGTTTGCTGGGTGAATGCTGCTGATAACAAGATTGGCAGGAAAGCGTTCGCCATCTGCGGTGATCACGGCTGTAGCCTGTGTCTCGTCGCATTCTATCTGACTTGCCTGACGCCTGGTCAGCACTTGTCCCCCCATGCGTCGTATTGATGTGGCCAGCGCGTCGGCCACCCTTGCGCTGCCTCCCACGATACGGAAAGCACTCTGATCGTAAGAGTCAATGATCAAGGCATGTGTCGAGAAGGGCGTATGATTTTTTTCCCCTGCATAGAGCAGTTGGGTACCCGCCAATATCTGTCGGAGAAGTGGATCGCTAACCGTCTGGTCGATCACATCACCCACACTACGCGTCTGGTATTCCACATTCGTGTTCAGGTCAACCTCTTGATGGAGGGAATGAATGGCCCATGACGAAGCTACGCGTTTCACCAGATCGTAATACTGTGTGAGTTCCTCACGACTCTGCGGGAATTGTCCTGCCAGTGTATTCACAAACGCCTCCTTGCCATTGGCCATCTTGTAATGTTGACCCAGGAAAGAGATGACATCATAACCCTTAGGGTCAAGCCGGGAGAGCTTGACATCGGCGTCTATGCCCATGTATCGCATCATCACACGCAGCACCTGCCCCTCGTCAGCACCACCAATATAGTGCATGCCTGTTTCGAAAACAGCATCTCCACGACGAAACGTCTGCAAGCATCCACCTATCTGGAAGCCCTGTTCGAGAACAGTCACTTCATAGCCGTTCTTCGAGAGGATACAGCCACAGGCCAATCCTCCTAAGCCACTACCTATGATGACACACTTCTTCATCCTTTCTTTTCCAAATATACCTGATGCATCTTGCGGGTCATCTGTCTATAGCCTATGGCCTCTGTCTCACGAGGCATCACCTCCACTGACATGTGTCCTGGGTGCAGATGCCACGATGTCTTGGGAAGAACCTTCCCAAAGCCGTCGATAAACACAGGCAGAATATCCAGTCCGAGTTGTTCGGCCAGATAGAAAGCGCCCCTATGGAAACGTTGGATACGACTATCTTCCGAGCGCGTACCCTCTGGGAATATCATGACAGAGTAGCCCTCCTCTACCTTCGTCTTCAGATCGTTCATCATCTGTTCGGTATCCGTGATGGGAAAGAAGTCGGCATAACGGATCACAATACCATAAAAGGGATTATGCCACACCCAGTTTTTGGTCAGAATGATAAGTTTGGGCGTCAGCATCATGATAGCCATCAGATCGAGATGCGACTGATGGTTAGAAATGATCATCGCAGGCTTTTCGAACGTCTCTCCGTGAGGATTACTATACGAAAACGTCGTGCCCGGCACGTGATTAATCACGAAACGCGATTTGCGCTGTAAAATCGTATGATACTTCAGTTTATGTTCCTTCGTGGCACCTCCCAGCGTGATGAGGAAGAAACCCCGTATTGTCATATCGATGGCAAAGCCAAGGAAATAACAGAAGGAGAATATGGTATAAGCCCATTGCTTCAACCAAACGAAGAGAGCTGCGATGCACAAGAACGTATTAAGGATGCTGATGCGTACAAAATCATAAACAGGCCGGAAATGGCTGACTCGCTCTTCTGCCGGGGGATAATACACTTTCACCGGCACAGATATGATCTGAGTACCAGCCCATGCAGCATACACCAACAATTCGAGTTCCGCTTCATATCGCGACGTGATCAGACTCAGGCCACGCAACTGTGAGAGGGTGTAGAGGCGATAGCCGCTCTGTGTATCCTGTAAGTCAATACCCGTCTGCAATCGGAACCAGAAGTTGGAGAAGCGATTGGCAAACGTGTTCTGCCTTGGCATGTTCTTCTCTGTCAAATTTCTGATTCCTACGATGATAGCGTCCTTGTGATGATCCAAAGCTTCAATCAGATGAGGTATATCGTCTGCGAAATGCTGTCCGTCGGCATCGATGGTAATAGCATGGGTAAAGCCCATTTTCATGGCCTTTCTGAAGCCAGCCACAAGTGCATGGCCCTTGCCTCGGTTACGCTCATACGACACGATGATAACTGTCGATGGCAGCATCTTGAGAATATCCGATGTACCATCCGTACTACCGTCGTTGACGACAATGATCTGAGGACAATATTTGAGGACGTCGTCAATGACTTGTCTGACGGTTCCGGCATTATTATACGTCGGAATGATCACACACAGCTGACGGCCTCTTTCGTTTCCCATCAATCGATCGTTTTAAACTGCAAGGACATCTTGACAAATTGACCTTGTTCGTCTTCAATACTGATCAAGGCTTTTAGTAAGTCGTCCTCCGTGACAAGCTTTGAAAACACAAACGACGGTTCGTCAGTAGGAGCGACCAGACGCTTAAACTTGATGTTAACCGCTGTAGATAAAACCAATCTCTTGTCGAACTTCTGTTCGAGAATCTCAGTGGCCATCTGCACCAGACAAACGCCGGGCGTCACAGGATTACCAGGGAAATGCACACTATAGATGTCGTGTGCAGCGTTTAGTTTCACCTTGTAAACGGATTTATCTCCCGATTCGTCTGTGGCAACTATATGATAAAAATCATTGATCAGTTTCATGTTCGCCTCTCATTAAAGAAAAAATATAGCTAATATTGTATTTGTCGTTCCTAACTACGATGTCACCGTCAGGGGTGAAGGTCATGCTCCTTTTCTTGTGGACCACATCCTTTCCTCCGTCGATGTTGGACAAAATAAAGCTCAAGTCCTTCCGTAGCACCATCCGGATATACCATTTGTTGAGGGGGCCTAACACATTCATCACCTTTGTCTTACCATGGACATATTGAAAGTCAAAGACCTTGATGCCCATTTCGGTGACAACCGTACCCACAACGCACCCGTCATCCTCGATATTCATCATGCAGATGGCAGTGGTTTCCTGCCCTCTGGCATTCATCAGAAGGTTGTACTCTTTGCTCTCCGTAGCACTACAAGGCAACAACAGCAGCAATAGTTCAATGAAGATCAAACATCTTTTCATTGATCGTGGCGTTGGGTTTGATGTTGGTGAGTCTAACAATGGTCACATCACCCGTCTTTTCCTCCATCTTTACCATATTCACCATGGTCAGTTGGGGATTGAAATGAATTTCTATCAGACGGTAAATCTGCTTCAGTTCCTTTTTCTTTGGATACAGTTTGGCAAAGTATTCTTTATCAGCCTTATACAACTCCACCGTAAAGTCAGCAGAACTCTTCAGTCCACCTCCAGTGATACTCCTCAGGATGATATTGGTGATCTGACGGAACATCTTATTCCCCTGCACATCGATATTCTTCGTGGATTTCTGGGACTTGATGCCGACCTTATCACCATTGAGAATAAAGGTATAGTCATAGGGCGACATATATTGCCAACGCAGTTTATCGGGCTTCTTGAAATACATCACACCTTCCGACTTCATCTCCTTACTTAAGAGTTTCATGCTCTTCGACTGAGAGAAGTCACATTGCATACTCGTCATGGCCGAAGCCGACTTATCCATTTTCTCTATAATCTGTTTCTGCTGTTCAGAGGTCAACTTCGTCTGGCCGTACATATAGCACGACATCAGTGAAGCAAACAGTATAACCGATAATCTTTTCATTTTGCTATTAAGACGCAACCCGTCAGAATGAGGAACACACCCACCCACCGGATGAGGGGAATCTGTTCGTGAAAAAATATGATAGCAGCAAACATGCCCATCACATAACTCAGACTCACCATAGGGTAAGCCATGCTGAACGGGAAATGCTTGATGATATACATCCATAGCACAGAGCCTGCACCATAGCAGAGCCCACAGCAGATGAATTGCCAATTCGTAAACAAACGCACGAAATACTGCCATGTGAACGAGAAGTCACCTGCCTTTGTGAGACCGTATTTCATCAGCACCTGCCCACCCGAGAGGAGCATGCACTGCAGTATTGAGATAGGTAATAATTTGAATATCACGCTTTCTTCAATAAGATCATGGAAACATCGCCTTCCTTCGTCTGGTTCAACAAAAGGATGCTCTTCAGCGTATCAACACGTTGTTCAGAGTCATAGAGGAACGACGGTATGACATTCTTTTTCAGGAGATGGGCACAGGCATAGAGCCCAAGACCTGATACTGTATAGTTTTCTCCAAACAAATGCTTGTAATGTAGCAGAGGTTTATCTGCAAAGAGCGCCTCTACCGTCTGGCGATACATTTGGTCGTTGTCAGGATGGCCATTGACACCCGTCATCACAGCACTGATATCTGCAAGTGTCATATCTGCCTTTGCAAGCATCTCCTTAAGTTGAGACTGTAGTTTCTCATGCGAGGGACGGAAACAGATTGTAAGACTAGCCAACTCACAGAGATGCTCTACAGCGTCGCTGGTATTCAGCATCATCGACATAGCCACCTCTCCACAAGGCACCATTCCGTCGACACCTACATAGCCTACTTTTTGAAGGAGACAGAAATACTGTTCTGTCATCTCGTCATGTCCCCCAACAAGAGCAGTTGAGATTTTCCCCAGTTGCATCTGCATCCATGCATCCAGCAATGTCAAGTCGAAACTGATCCCGCCATGTGAATAGGTGGTATTGTAACCATGTGTCTTGGTGTAGATGGCGAGGGCAGAACCAACCGTGTTATGTGTGGACTGCATGAAATACGTCGGACTGACGGCTTCCTCATTGTTCTCCACGATAGAGTCGAGAAAACGCTCTGTATAATCCAGACTCCCCAGACTGGTACCTGTCATGATGGCATCAGGGTGACTGATACCCGTCTCACCCAACACCTTCAGAGCGGTGACGAGTGCGCGCTTCATGATATTTCCCATACGACGAGCCTCGTTGGCTGCCATATAATCACGGAAAGAAGGATTCTGTGCCTTGACCAAAGAGGCCTCATCATAGCATACAGGTTCTTCTATCCACTGCTCCGAGAGAGGTGCCTGGATAGAAATCTGTTCTGCTGCTTGTATGTATAAGCTCTTCTGTTTCATATCAAGCTTCACATTTAGAGAGAATGATTGACGAGTCATTGCCTCCGAATCCGAAGGCGTTACTCAGGATATGACGGATCTCCCCCTGAGGCTGCTGATCAGTCACCGGGATAATTCCTCCTTCCATGGGATTCTTCCAGTTGATGTTCTGAGGCAGGAACTGGTGCTGGAGTGCCAGCATGCAGAAAACGGCTTCAATACTGCCAGAAGCACTGGTGGTATGTCCTGTGAACGACTTGGTAGAAGAGACAGGTGGCAGATGGTCGCCAAACACCCGTTGGATAGCGTGACTTTCACTCTCGTCGTTATTCGGGGTTCCCGTTCCGTGGGCATTGATATACTGGATATCTTCAGGTTTCATTCCTGCCAGCTGCAAAGCTTCCTGCATGGCCAGATACGCGCCCTCGCCATTGGGCGAAGAAGCCGTCTGATGGAAAGCATCGCAGGCATTGCCATAACCACTCAGTTTGCAGAGAGGTGTTGCACCACGCTTCTTCACAGAGGCCTCAGTCTCCATGACAAGGTAGGCAGCTCCTTCACCGAGGTTCAGTCCTGCCCTATCGCGATCGAAGGGCCGGCATGGCTGGGCATCAAGGATCATCAGAGCGTTGAAACCGTTCAGATGAAACTTGGTGAGACATTCCGTACCTCCCACCACAACGATCTCTGCCAGACCACATCGCAGCATATTGGCACCAGTGATGATGGCATTCGTCGCCGAAGAACAGGCTGTAGATGCGGTTGATATAGATGCAAACTGACCAAAAGCCTCTGCAATCATTTCTGTGCAACTGCCACAATGATGAGTGGCGATGACGGCGTAGTTTGGGTTACATTCCTTTTCCAGTTCGTAGTAGGTCTCACGACGATCCATACCACCAACGGTCGTAGCAGAAATGAAAGGAACGTCTCTCAGGTCATCACCATCTAATCCTGCTTCCTCCAGAGCCTCACGTAATGCGAGCCTACCCATAAGAGCTGAACGGGTAAGAAACAGACTATCAGTGATGCCAAGCTGCTGCACCATCTCCTCATTGCTGAGTGGCACTTCACCTACGGGAAGATCATGATGGCAAGATGCCAGATACTTCATCTTACCAACACCCGACTTTCCTGCCAGAAGAGAAGCCAGCGTTGCCTCTTTCCCGACACCAATGGCCGAGACAACACCTGCGCCAGTAATATAGATGGGTTCCATCTCTACCGACTGATTACTTCGTGCGGTTTTCTGCAATGAACCTGGCCATGATATTGACCGACATGAATACTTCCTTGCTCTTGCTGGGATCCTTCAGCTTGATACCGTATTTCTTCTCGATGAGCACAATCAGCTCCAGAGCATCAATAGAGTCAAGGCCAAGGCCACTACCAAACAAGGGGGCATCTGCATCAATATCCTCGGGGGTCACATCCTCCAGGTTCAATGCCTCAATAATCTCTTTCTTTAATTCTAATACTAAATCTTCCATGTTATGATTAATGATTTGTAAGTTCTACAATATAAATATCAGCTTCGAAATGACTATCGTCTTGATAGTCAATCCATCCGCCTATCATACTTTTCGTCTTGATGTCAGCAAACGAAGCGCTGAGTGTTTGATTCATCAGATCGTCATTCTTCTCATCGATGATATAGAACGAAGTCTCACCATGATAATGATTCCGCATGGCAATCTCGCCGGTCACAATATTCGGCAGGGTATAGACAAACACCGAAGGACTGGGGAAATAGTCTTCTGGATCAGCGATGGAATCCAGGTACTTCTGATCAGCCTGAATGGATGAGGAACGATTGAACAAGATGACAGCCCTGTCTTCGGAGGGAACGTCCCGACGTTTGCCTTCTGCCTGCAACAGCAGTTCCGTTGCCACGAGCCCCAAACGTGACAGAGGGTCCATCTTATAGAATTTCGGGTAGTCGTCCACATAACGCTTATAGATTGCTGTCAGGAGCGATTTCCCTCTCACCTCTACTTCTTGCGTCCCTTCGGTAGCAAGCGGCAAAGCCGAGCGCTCACCTCCCACCTCTATTTCTTGGCCATCTACCAGAATGGCCGATGGGGATATCTGAACCCGGTGTTTCGTTTCAAAGTTCCTGACGGTCTTTTCTTCTGCCTTCTGTTCAGGCTTTCTTGACACCAGAATGGCGCCATTGCAGCCTCCGAAGCCAGAGATCATCTTAACGAAACTGCATTTGTCTGTAGTGCTGTTCTGTGCCGAAATCTGCACTTTCCCGGAAACGCCCCTCTCTTCGAAACCTCTGGTGGCGAGTATCGTGTGGTCATCAGCTGCTGCCATCGACAAGACCGTCTCCAAGACACCTGCAGCACCAAGTGTATGACCAAAATAGCCTTTATACGCATTGACAGGGATCTCTCCCAAACCAGCTCCCGTGATGGCCACCGACTCCATCTGGTCGTTAAACATCGTAGCCGTTCCGTGGGCATTGATAAAAGCCAGACGCTCCTTGTCCGTATCCCTGACGATGGCATTCAGTGCCATTCTGGCACCGTCGCCGTTCTTTGAGGGAGAACTGATATGGAAAGCATCATTCCTCACAGCACCACGCTCAATGGCCCATGAGTCTACAGGTTGTCTCGATAGCACCAGTGTCGCTGCAGCCTCTCCGAGGTTCAGACCCATGCGTTCGATATCAAAAGGCCTACATTCGTTCTCTGAAATGGCCTTCAGCGACTGGAAGCCTGAGACGGTAAACTTATTCTGTACATCAGCACCACAGACGACTGCATAGTCATAATGCCCAGCCTCTAACAGTCGAAGAGCCAGTACCAAGGCAGATACCCCCGAGATGCAGGCATTGCAGACGGTGATGGGTTTTGTCTTGATACCCAGGCGTTCTGCAATATGCCTTGCAGCTGTACCGGGATAGATGGCTGTATCTTCACGATCACTGAATATCAGTTCGATGTTTCCTTTGGTGGTGCTCAGGATAAACACCACGTTGGCACCTGACACATTGATCTTCGATGCCTCGATGGCTTTCTTAGCTGAGGTAAATGCCAACGATTCAAACCGCGTCAGGCCTTCTACGGCCAGAGCCTCATTTTGGGCATCTGTAAACAGCGAGGCAGTAAAGGGCTCCGGAATATCCCACTGATGATTGTAGTGACACAGGGCAGAACGGCCGTCTTTTACAGCCAGATAATTCTGCTCTGTAGTCTCTCCCAAGGGTGAGATGATATTGTCAGCAATACGATAGACCATACCTTATTATATTATAATACCCCACCTTTTCTTCCATGCCTCGAAAAAAGCAGGTGATTCCCACACCAGCTGATAGTCCTTATCCATGAACACCTGTACAGAACGTCCTGTCGTCATCACCGTGTCACTCTCCGGATCTCTGATTTCATAGTCGAAAACGATTTTGGCTGCTTCCGTAGGACGATAGGTGATGGTCAGCTCTGGCTGCATCCCGTATCTCAGTGGTAGCTTGTATTGGAACGAGAGGTCAACGACAGGTGCGAAATAGCCATTCTGTTCTATCAGTTCGTAGCCCAGATCATACTGTTGTCCGAAGTATTCCCGGGCATCCTCGAAGTATTTAGCATACGCACCATGCCAAACCACTCTCATAGCATCAACCTCACTGAACCTGATCTTAAACTGGATGGTCGATTGCAGCGTGTTCATCTTACTCATCCGTCAGGGCAATCTTCATTCTCGCTGAGGCGATAATCTCGTCAGCGACTCTTGTTTCCACGCTGGCCAACGTCAGATTGAAAACCTCCTCGATCACTTCGATATGCGTCGTCAGGGTTTCATGGCACGCTGGCTGCCTGAGAATGTGGCAATCACGGATGTCACCGATAAAGCCAATCTTCACGGGTTGACTGCCCAACCGGCTGATACAACCCATTCTGGCGGCACATGACTGCGCCATGTTCTCGATGATGCCTGCAGGCGACAATTTCATATCATCAAGGAAGATGTTGTTCTCACGAACCACAAATTCCGTGACGGCATCAGTGTTGTCGCAACTCAGCACACGGTCTACCATCACGAATGGTGGACGCTGGGGAATCAGATCGGTGGTGGGGATTTGCTGCCAATCCATGACCTGATCAGCCGACCTTTGACTCGATGTAGTCATAGAACTGCGACAGCGTCTTCACCTTGGTCATTTCTTCTGGCTTGATCTTAAAACCGAAGTTCTTCTCTACAATGACCACAATGTCCACATAATCCAGACTATCGATGCCCATGTCTTCCTTCAGTTTTGCCTCAGGGAAGATGTTCTCTTCTTCAATCTCAAGGTCGTCAATCAAAAATGCCTTTACTTTCTCTTCAATTTCTGTTCTTGTCATAACTATAAACTATAAACTGTAAACTATAAACTAAATTATTGATTCCAAAAGTCAAAATAGTTATACCATTGTGTGGGATACATACTGACGATACGCTCCAACTCTTTGATATAGTTACCCGCCATCTCCTCTATCTGCTTGGCGCGTGGAGCGGTCTTATCGTACGGCAGGGGTGTGACGTAAACCTTATAACGACGGGTGCCGGTCTTCATCACATTGACCGTCAGGACATCAACACCTCGTATGGCCACCACCTGGAAGGGACCGATGGGAAGATGTGCCTCCCGGCCAAGGAATTTCACAGCGACATATTTCTGTGACCCCCAGATGCGGTCAGCAGGAATACTAACCGTCTCACCATTGGCCAGTGCAGAATTAATTTCAAACAGGTGGCTCATATCGGGTTTGATGGGAATCATATTGATGTTGGCATGGGTAAAGAGTTTCTGACGATTGTTCATTACCTCTTCTTTCTCGCCGAAAAAGACGAGGGCGTTGAAACGCTTCTTCTCTGCCACCAGTGAATAGCCTGCTATCTCGTAATTACCCACATGCGAACTGAGCTGAACGAACCCGTCTGGTTGTTTGGCCAGATTCAGGAAGTGGTTGTAGCCCTCCAGATCGATGTCGAAATGGCGACCGGCATACATGGCAAACTTGTCAATCACGGCCTGTGCAAACAAACAGTGGTTTCTGTAGGCCATCCATAACGACTGTAGGACGGAATGGCCCAATCGTTCGTGGAAGAAATGGTACGCATACCTGAAACCAGGTTTCAACAGCGTAGGCGTAACGGCAAAGACATAGGCCAGCACATAGATCACCCTCGTGTCTATGACGCTTAACAGTCTGATGAGCCAACGGTGCATCAACCCATTACCGTATGTCGTGCCTTCCCACTTCTTCTCCGCCATTATTTCACTTTTTCACCTTTTCACTTTTTCACTACAATAATCGAGTGTCCCTGTCCAAGATGGTCATGGATCTGCTCGATTTCCAGTCCTGCCTCATGGATGCAGGTTTCCATATCCTCAGTGTTATACATCTTCGAGTTGCCATTGGCAAGGGCTGTGAAGTACAGGCTCGTCATGGTCAGACAAAGAGCTGCAGGCTCAAAGCGCTGACGATCCCAGAGCGTCTCCATGATGTAGATACGCGTATCTGGCGTCATCGCCTCCTTGGCACGTTTCAGGATACCCACAATCTCCTCCATGCTGAAGCAATCAAGAAACTGACTCATCCAGATGGCATCGAGACCACCCTCCCGCTTGGGGAAGAGGGCCTTCTCGTCGAGCAGGTTGATGCCATAGCCGCTGATGCGTTCTGCACCATTCTTATCCTTCACGTTCTCCTTCATCATGCCGATCTGTTGGGGAAGATCAAGGATGGTTACCTGCACGTCGGAATCATATCCCACGCATTGCAGAGCCCACTTTCCGGTGTTTCCACCCACGTCGTAGAGTGACTTCACATGATGCTCGTCAAAGATGATCTTCAGAGCCTCGGGGAATGAAGAGTCGCTGTAGAAATGGTCGAAGCCAAACCAACTCTTCTGTACCTGAGGGGGTAACTGCGACAAACCTTCGTAGATGGTAGGCCAATCGCCGAAATGCTTCAGTCCTGCAGGGCGTCCTTCCTTGAGGGCTTCCTCCAGATGGAACCAACCCTCGTAATTCACGTCGTGGTTGAAATCGATATTTACACGGGTGGCAGGGTCGTTCAGCAAGAACCAACCTGTCTTGGAGATGGTAAACTTCTCTGTCTCTGGATCAACAAGCAACGTTCCGATACACAACGAAGCCTCTAACAGGCACTTCACAGCATAATCCGAGAGTTTGGTAGCCTCTACGATTTCCTGTCGTGTCATGCCATCTTTGGAATCCAGGATCATCTCCAGGATGCCGAACTTCACCATGAGTCTTGAAGCCTGAAAGACCACAGGTCCCCATGCGATGAATTCTGCCAGTCTCTGCGCATCACGGGCAGAGAGTTTTTCTTCGGTATAAGCCTTTTGCAAGGCTGGTGATAGATGCATATATTAATGATTTAGATGTCTATGAAACCCAGAGGTCTGAATAGTTGAACCACTGGTAGGGATATTTATCAAGCAACCGTTCTACCTCAGCCATATAGGCATCGGCCAGTTGCTGACGCTGTTGGCTCTTCGGTAGTGTCTTATCGTAAGGCAGGGGTGTGAAATAGGCGGTATATGAGCCGTCCTTCTCCTTCATCGTACTGGTCATAATCACATCGATGCCTCTCGTGGTTGCCAACGAGAACGGTCCTTTAGCCAAGTTCACCTTACAGCCATAAAGGGAGGAAACCACCACCTTGTTGATATTCATTAACCGGTCGGCAAACACACTGAGGATCTCTCCACGATCCAATGCCTCCACAATTTCATCGCTATGGGTAGTCTCCATGCCCACAGGGATCATGCGGATGTTCATGTCTCCAAACGAAGCCTTGCGATAACTCATCAGCGAAGCCTTCTCGCCACCATACACTAATACGTTGCAAGGCTTATCCACATGTAGCGAATAGCCCAGGATCTCGCTACAGCCGATATGAGCGCTCAACTGTATAAAGGCATCGGGACGGGCCAACAACTGGCGGTAGAGCTCCAGACCATCATAGGCTATCTGGAACTTATGACCAGCATACATGGCGAACTTATCAATCACCGTTTGTCCGAACAGACAGTGGTTTTTGTAGGTGGCGCATACAGATTTCCACCAGCCATACCCTCTACGTTGATGGTAATAGCGGTAAGTGAGACGGGCTCCGGAACTGAACACCATCGTCACGGGAATCACGCAGATGGCCATAAAGGCATAGAAAACCCTGATGTTGACGGTCTTCAACATCAGGATCAGTGCCCTGAACATCCATGCACTCCCGAAGGTGATGCCCTTTGTACCCTTAAGTAACCTCACTTCTTCACCCTTTCACTTTTTCACCTTTTTCAGCACCAGTGCAGAGTTCGTTCCTCCGAAGCCGAACGAGTTGCTCAGTACCACGTTCACCTCTGTATCTACAGTCTTTGCTGTCAGGTTCAGGGGTTCTGAATACTCATCTGGATTCTCGAAATTGATATTCGGTGCTACGAAGTTGTTCTGCATCATGATGATCGAATACACAGCCTCGCTGGCTCCAGCCATCCAGCACTCATGACCCGTCATCGACTTGGTGCTGCTAATCAGCGCACGCTCGCCCTTGAACAGTCTGGCCAGTGCCATGGCTTCGTACATGTCGCCCTGGTGTGTAGAGGTGGCATGGGCATTCACATAGTCAATATCGCCAGGCTCTACGCCAGCATCCTTCATGGCTCTCGACATGGCGATGAAACTGCCTTCGTCGCTGGGCTCAGAGATGCCTCCACCATTGCTTGAGAAGCCATAGCCACACACCTCAGCCAGGATATTTGCCCCACGAGCCACGGCATGGTCGTAGTCTTCGAGTATCAATGCGGCTGCACCACCACTGGGCACAAGTCCGTCTCTGTCGCGATCGAAAGGTCTTGAAGCCTTCGTTGGTTCGTCCATGCGTACAGAGAAGGCGTTCAGCGCGTCGAAAGATGACATGCTATATTTATTCACCTCCTGAGCACCGCCACAGAGAATGATATCTTGCAATCCTTGCTTGATGAGCAGATAGCCTAAGCCAATGGCGTGTGAGCCACTGGCACAGGCCGAACTCACTGAGAAGTTCACGCCACGCAGATGGAAGATGGTGTTCATATTCATGTTCACGGTAGAATTCATGCCCTGGAATATCAGGCCCGAGCCGATCATCGCCGAGTCGTGCTTCTCCATCATGATCTTATCGGCCTCCACCACAGCCTTGGCCGAAGAGTCGTTACCAAAGATCACACCCACTTCGTTGTCGAGCAGATACTGATCGTCGATACCAGCCATCTCAAAGGCGTTCTTACTGGCCATGAAGGCATACTCAGCCTCTTCCGACAAGCCCATTCTCGTACGACGGTCAAGCACTCCCTTCAGTTGCGGACGCTCCACAATACCCGTCAATCCAGAACGGAACCCATACTCCAGCCGGTCCTGATCCAGTCCGATACCCGATTTTCCCGTATAGAGCGACTCTTTCACGGCCTCTATACTCGTTCCCAGACACGACCAGATGCCCATGCCCGTAATAACAACTCTCTTCATATTATTTCTATTTACTTTTTTTCAATAAATGCCGTAGGGATATAGGCTGTAGATATCAGCCCCACCTGCGACAGGTTCACAATCACACGCTGCTGACCAGCCACTCTGGCCACTCGTCCCTCAACACCCTGAAATACGCCATCGATCACTTTTACCTGTTCGCCACCTTTATAGTGCACCTGCTGAGGTCTCACAAACATGATATGCTCGTTCATGCTCACCGTAGCACGGATAAAATTCAGCATCTCATGGTCGGGCACGATCAGAGGGGGATTCTTCTCCTCCTCATTCTGCACAAAGTGGTTATAATAATATGTCAGAAACGACAACTCGGGTGTTTGTTTCACATACATCTCTGCCTTTTCTTTGGTGGCATAGGCGAAAAGCAGGTTGGGGATCAGCGTCTCAAGCACGCGTTTACGATGGCCTTTCACATATTTCCAGGTATAGCGCTTGGCGATGTAGGTGTAAGTGCCGTCGTCGGTCATATAGTCGGCGGCCCTATCCTCTCTACCGTAGGAGGCACGCAGCACGTACCAGTGTTTATCTGGGTTTGGAGCGTACTCTACCGACACCCCGGTTTTTGAACTCTTCGCTTCGGGGATGGCATCGGGGGTAAGCCCGATGCTTGGAGGATTTTTCTCGCCTCCACGAGTTTCCACACTAGACAATGTGATCAAATCAAATATACGGAGAAAACGCTTCTCCGAGAAAACGGCTGCAAAGGTACGACTTTTTTTTCAAATACCTTTCAGTTTACTGAAAAAAAATGCGTTCAGGTATATAGACCGCCGTTGATATTGATAACTTCACCCGTGATATAGCCTGCCTCGTCAGAAGCCAGGAAAGCAGCCAGTGCAGCCACCTCCTCGGGTTTTCCGAAGCGTCCCACGGGTATCAGTTTTGTTTGTTCCTCTACAGCAAGATCCTTCGTCATGTCCGTCTCAATAAAACCAGGTGCAATGGCATTCACGGTGATATGACGGATAGCCACCTCCTGGGCCAGAGCCTTCGTGGCACCGATGATGGCAGCCTTGGCAGCACTATAGTTAGTCTGTCCGGGTAGACCTTTCACACCAGAGAGGGAAGCCATATTGATGATACGCCCGCCACGCTTCCGGGGCATCATGTGCTTCAGCAGATGACGCGTCACGTAGAAGTAGCCGTTCAGCGTGGTGTCGAGCACCTTGTGCCAGTCCTCGTCGGGCATCATGAACATCACGTTGTCACGACGGATGCCGGCATTATTGACCAGCACGCCGAACCAATCCTCCGGATGTCTTTCCTCCCAATCAGTCAGGGCAGTCTCAATAGCCTGCGGATCGCTGGTATCAAAAGGCAGGAGCTCTGCCGTTCCGCCATTGGCGGTAATCTCTGCTGCCACACCCTCGGCGGCCTCACGGTTACTCAGATAGTTGATCACAACCGGCCATCCAGCCGATGCCAGACGCAGGGCAACGGCCTTTCCAATACCACGGGATGCTCCCGTCACTAATGCATATTTCATACGCTCGATTCTTTAATTCACTACTATTTTTCTGCAAAAGTAAGCATTTTCTTGCAATTATCAGATAAAAAAAGATTAATATTGTCTTTTTTTCAGAATTAATGCTTATCTTTGCCAAAAATTCGAGCAACTAACTAAAAATACAATCAATAATATGGAACAGAAACGTTACGGTCATTTCGACGACCAGCACCGCGAGTATGTCATCACAGACCCGCAGACCCCTTGGCCCTGGATCAACTATCTGGGCAACGAAGACTTCTTCTCACTCATCTCCAACACCGCCGGCGGCTACTCCTTCTATAAGGACGCCAAGTTCCGCCGCATCACACGCTATCGCTACAACAACGTGCCGATGGATAATGGCGGACGCTATTTCTATATCAAGGATGGCGACACCGTCTGGAACCCCGGTTGGAAACCCTGTAAGACGCCGCTCGACTTCTACGAGTGCCGTCATGGTATGAGCTACACCCGCATCTCGGGCCGTAAGAATGGTGTGGAGGCCAGCGTGCTCTTCTTCGTTCCCCTGAAGAAGTGGGCCGAAGTGCAGAAACTCACACTGAAGAACGAAAGCAAGGAGGTGAAGCAACTGAAGCTCTTCTCCTTCGAGGAGTGGTGTCTATGGAATGCAGCAACGGACATGGAGAACTTCCAGCGTAATTTCTCGACTGGCGAAGTAGAGATTGAGGGTAGCACGATCTATCACAAGACCGAGTATCGCGAGCGTCGTAACCACTATGCGTTCTATCATGTCAATGCACCCATCCAAGGCTTTGATACAGACCGCGAGACCTTCGTTGGATTATACAACGAGTTTGCCGATCCTCAAGCCGTGATGGAGGGTAAGCCCCGCAACAGCCACGCCCACGGCTGGAGTCCCATCGCCTCACACTATATCGAGGTCACATTGCAGCCAGGCGAGTCGAAGGACTTCGTGTTCCTCCTCGGCTACATTGAGAATGAGCAGGATGAGAAATTTGAGGCGCCTCAGGTGATCAACAAGAAGAAGGCCCACGCCCTGATTGCCGAGCTCGACACCACTGAGAAGGTCGACAAGGCATTTGCTGCGCTCTGCGAGTATTGGGATGCTCTCCTTAATATATATAAGGTGAAGACTGGTAATGACAAGCTCGACCGGATGGTGAACATCTGGAACCAGTACCAGTGCATGGTGACGTTCAACTTCTCGCGTTCGGCATCGTTCTTCGAGAGCGGTGTCGGCCGTGGCATGGGATTCCGCGATTCTAACCAAGATCTTGTGGGCTTCGTCCATCAGATTCCGCCACGTGCCCGTCAGCGTATCATCGACATCGCCTCCACCCAGTTCCCCGACGGTGGATGCTATCACCAGTACCAGCCCCTCACCAAGCGCGGCAACAATGATATCGGTGGCGGTTTCAACGACGACCCATGCTGGCTCATCTTCGGTACAGTGGCCTATATCAAGGAGACAGGCGACTTCTCTATCCTCGACGAGATGGTGCCCTTCGACAATCAGCCAGGCACTGAGGTGACGCTCTTCGAACACCTGAAAATCTCGATGGACCACGTCATCAAGAACCTCGGTCCCCACATGCTGCCGCTCATCGGACGTGCCGACTGGAACGACTGTCTGAACCTGAACTGCTTCTCATGGGATCCCAACGAGAGCTTCCAGACTACCGAGAATGTCAGCGAAGGTACCAAGGCTGAGAGTCTCATGATCGCTGGTCTCTTTGTCGTCACAGGCAAGGACTACGTCGCCCTCTGCCAGAAACTTGCCAATGGTCAATGGTCAATGGTCAATGGTCAATGCGACTTTGCCGCTGAGGCTGCCCGCATGCAGCAGGCTGTCGATGCCATGATCGAGGCTGTGAAGAAGCATGGCTGGGATGGCGAGTGGTATCTCCGCGCCTACGACTTCTATGGTCGTAAAATCGGTTCTAACGAATGCGAGGAAGCCAAGATTTTCATCGAGAGCCAAGGCTGGTGCACGATGGCAGAGATTGGTGCCGAAGACGGTATGGTGGCCAAGTCATTAGACTCCTGCAAGAAGTACCTCGAGTGCGAGCATGGTATGGTACTGAATAATCCCGCTTTCACCAAGTACATCTACGAGTATGGCGAGATTTCTTCATATCCCGAAGGCTACAAAGAGAATGCAGGTATCTTCTGCCATAACAATCCGTGGGTCATCATCGGCGAGTGTCTCGCAGGCCGAGGCAACGATGCATGGAGCCATTACGCCAAGATTCTGCCTTCCTACGTTGAGGAGAAATACCAGACACTGCATAAGGTGGAGCCTTACGTGAACTGTCAGATGGTGGCCGGAAAAGATGCCTTCAAACCTGGCGAGGGAAAGAACTCGTGGCTCACAGGTACTGCCGCTTGGATGTGGTACACCGTCTCTGAGTTCATCCTCGGCATCAAGCCCGACTACGACGGTATCCGCATTGATCCCTGTCTGCCGGAAACGGCCAGTGACTACACTGTCTGCCGTAAGTTCCGCGAGGCAGAGTACGAAATAACCATCCATCCCAACGGCGCCCAGAAGGGTGTGAAGAGCATCACGCTCGATGGTCAGCCCGTCAATGGCACTATCATCCCCTACTCCGCTGGCAAGCACATTGTGGAAGTGATGATGTAGTTGATGGTTTACAGTTTATAGTTTACGGTTTACAGTTTACGGTTTACAGATGATTACAATGATAGGCAGGAAAGGTAGCTGGCTGATAGGCGCAGCACTGTTCACAATCCACGTTTCGCTTTTCACTTCTTGCGCCAACAAGCCGAGCCAGGAGGAGAGTGCGAGGGCTGAACAGCTCATGGAGGCCGCCCACAAGGCGAAGGACTACCAGAAACTGATGGCACAGGCAGATAGTCTCGAGAAGGCTGGCTCTCTCTCGACGGCCAGGGCCTACTACTGGCGGGGCTATGCCAGTGACAGGACCAACCGCCGTCGCATGGCCGAGTTCTATTATAACACCGCCCTCAAGGAGGCTGGAACTAAAGACCCGGAGATCCTCGCCAAGGCTACCAGTCATCTGGCTAACCTAATGGCACTGAGGGGCGATTATGAGAACGGTCTCAAGCTCGCCACGCCCGTAGTCCAACAGTTGGAGCAACAGCAGTGCGACACCACAAGCGACTACGTCAACCTGCTTATCTACATCGGCTGTTGTCAGGTAGGCCTCGGCCAGACTGGCGATGCCACCTCTGACGGCTTCGAGAAGGCGTATGAGAAGCATCTCGACAATGTGAAGAAGAACCGTACTGACGAGGCCTATAAGGACGCCATCGCCGGACTGATCAACATCACTTATGCCTGTAACCACACAGGCAGCTATCGCGATGCCATCAAATGGAACGCCCACCTCAGTGAGATCGTCAGCGAGTATGAACAGCGTCCGGGCGTCAATCCAGAGTATGTTGACAAACAGCAAGCCCGTTACAACCTCTATCAGGCACAGGCTCTTGAAGGACTGGGCAAGGCCGACGAGGCCGCCAAAGCCTTCGACACGTTCCGAACTACGCAGTTCGCCAAGACCCCAGAGGGACGTATCATGGCCAACGACTACCTGATTGCCGCCAAGCGATGGGGAGAGGCTGCCGACAACTACCAGAGCCTCGATGCCCTGTTGGGTGAAGGAGAGGACGGTTACTCACTGGATAACATCCAAGAGCTGGTGCTGAAGAAGTACCAGGCCAACCTCTTGGCAGGTCGTCGCGATACAGCCGCCGCCGTGAGCATGCTCCTCTGCGACTCCCTCGCAGGCGCCTTCCAGCGTGCCAACGAGGTGGATGCTGCCGAACAGGCCGTCATCGTGAGTAATGTGGAGGAGCTGAACGACCAACAGACAGCCGTCCTTCACCGTCACCAGATGAGTATCTACGGCCTGATCGGTCTGCTCTTCCTTGCCATCATCGGCTACGTCTTCTACCGTCGTCATCACCACTACCAGCTCCATTTGGCCCATAAGGAACTGCGCAAGGACTATAGCGAACTGGAAGCCGTCGTCTCTAAGCGTTCGCGCACCGAGACCGAACAAGACATCGCACGCGCCATCCAACACCGCTTCGCCTACGAGCAGTTACCACAACGCGACAATCTCACCCTGCTTGTGTCACAGATACCAGGCACCATGGCCGGAGGCAGTCTTGTGGACACCATCCTCAATGGCGACACCCTTCTCTTCTGCATCGGCAGTGCTACTGACAAGGGTGTTGAAGCTGCCAACGCTACCGCTATGGCGTTCGCACAGTTCCGGACTGCAGCATCTTTCAATGCCAGTCCTGACCGCATCGTCAGTGCCATTAGCGATGCCATCGCCAACGGGAAGAACATGCCTGTCAGACTATTCGTCGGGGCACTTGACCTCACGACGGGCGATCTGCATTACTGCAATGCCGGCAACAACACGCCCCTACTCTACAACGAGGAGTTAAGCCTGATACCCGACGATGAGCAGCTGCCAGCAGGTTCGCAGCCTGACTATGCCTATACAGCTAGTGAGACTACTATCGCACCAGGTAAGCTGCTATTCCTTTATACCGAAGGCTTGACAGAGGCCGAGGATGCAAATGGCAAGCAGCTCGGCGAAAAACAACTGCGTGGCATAGCACTCCAATCCATCAAGGTCAATGCCCGTCCGCAGACGTTCTTCAACAATATCCAAAAGGCCATCGCTGACTTCACGGGCGAAACCCCGCAAGTCAACGATCTCACCCTGATGGTCATCGGCAGAAAGGCATAAGGCACTTGTACTCGCGGATGATGTTGAGGAGTGCAGAGAAAGGTGGATGCAAACTCCGAGAAAGGTAAAATGAGGTTTTAGCGACCGCTGAACGAACTTTTACCGCCCGCTGAACTATCTCTTAGCGGCCGCTGAAAAGTGTTTCAGCGGCCGCTAAAAATTCGAAATCTCTATCTAAACTCCCAGAAACCTCCATGCATACTCCCAGAAACCCCTATGTAAACACCCAGTTTGCAGCGTGAAAACATAATGGATACTGCTCTATTCGGAACCTTTTCACCCATGTCAAGCCGTTTGGAACGATGTATTGTTTCCACTGCAAAAACACCTCTATCTATGCTTAGATTCCGAAGACGAAGCGGAGAGACTCGTAAAACTGGATCAGCAAGAGATAGAGAATGATGAGTGGGGAGCCCTGGGCGATGCCGTAACTGAGGGCGGAGAAGGTGTCGTCAAGGCCACGCAGACGGCCAGAGACGAGGCCGAAGGTTATGGAAACGAGGCAGAGTCCGAAGGCGATGATGGGCACCAGACTGCGACTGAACGCCGAGGGAAAGAGAGAGCCTGTGGCAGAGAGGAGGATGGCATGGGGCATGAGCGTGAGGAGGGCTATCATGACCACATAGATGACCAGAAACACCAGTGAGACACGCAGGGCAACCTTTTCGCGATATGTGAGAGGTGAGAAGTGAGAGGTGAGAAGTGAGAGGTGAGAAGTGAGGAGTGAGAGGAGGCCGCTGCGCTGCAGACAGCCATAGGCACAGAGGCCCAAAAGTAGCCACACGAGCAACGGCGAGGCAACCATTTGGGTAAAGTAACCAAAGAACCAACGGATACCCTCGCTGGAAAGCAAGGAGCGAACGCCCTCCATCCTCGTGGCCGAAAGGAGCCACGAGAGGATAAAGAGCAGCAGCTCTGCCACCATCAAAAGAAGGGCCAGCCGTCCTTCAATTTTGAATTCTCGTCTCCTACCCTCTTCACTCATCGTCAGCCACCAGATTATCGATATCAAGGATTCGTAACTCAAGGGCACGCACAACGAGACGTGTGGCATTGATACCGCCAGCACCCTCGGGGAAGAGCTTCTGGATGAGTTCGTTCTGTCGTTTCTCAAGACTCTTCACGCCGAAGGGCATGCCGCGCAGGTTAGTGATCTGTTCCTTGGTGTAGCCGAGGGCGAGATGACGCAGGAATCGTTCGTCATACTCGTCGATCTCATAGTTGACCAAGGCTTCCTGCTTCACAATCTGTCCGCTGACAGAGGCTTTAAAACGCTCGACAATCTTTTCGAGGATGGGCTCGTTGAACACGAGTTGCTTTCCATCCATCACGGCACTGACATCACGACGGGTGAGCAGCTCGCCGGTCTTCAGGATGATACCGTCAGCCCCTGCGTCGAGCACATCAACCCAAAGCTTCTCGTTCAGGATCTCACCTGTGAAGATGAGCACCTTGACATGAGGGTGGAGTTCCTTGGTGTGACGACAGATTTCCACACCCACTGTGGTAGAGCCACCCAGACCGAGGTCGAGAAGAACCAGGTCGGGTACCTGTTGCTTCAGCAGACGCCAGAAAGCCGGTTCACTATCGGCGGTACCAATCACTTCGGCCTCAGGAATGTCTGAGCGCACGATGCCGAGAGTGCCTTTGAGTTCGAGGGGCACATCCTCTACGATGATGACTTTGAAGTTATCCATATATTTTTCGATTTAATATTTCACTTTTTCACCTTTTCACTTTTCACCTTTGGCAGGGTGATGATAATCATGGTCATGCCATCGACCACTTCTGCGCGGATGCCGCAACCCCGGTAGTTGGTAGCCTCACCATGATCGCGCACGATCTGACGACAGAGCAGGAAGGGAATATGTTCCTTAGAGGGCGTGAAGAGATCAGAGGGATTGGAGAGTTGGAGACCAGGCATGGGAACACGCACTTCGACGTAATGGTCGCCAGTAGGAGTATATGACAAGTCGAGTTTCTTCTGTCCGCTCTGTTTACGAAGGATTTCATAGAGATAACGGATGAGCGACTCATCGCCCAGAACGCCACCTTCGAGGGGCTTCAGATGAAGACGGGTACGCTCCACCTGACGCATAGCCTGCTGACTGAGCAGGCCATACAGCTCTCGATAATAGGCCGTGACCTCAGCCAACGACACCACCTCGTCGGCATCAAGCAGCTGACAGATGCGCGACGGATAGTACATCGTCTCATGCTTCAGGGCCGAAAGGCAGTTGTCGAGCACGGCATTGGAGATATGGAGATTGCCATCCTCCAGCTCTGCCTTCCGGATCTCATCGTCGAGCATCTCCAGACTGGTCTGCCTCTGCCGCTCGCGCAAGAAACG